>CABFVV010000058.1_pt1 | contig 65309 bp, 67 predicted proteins | sample 8864751 | NCBI WGS metagenome assembly CABFVV01 (sample SAMEA5735770, study PRJEB23740) | soil metagenome | biome: forest; feature: forest soil; material: soil | place: USA | collected 2013-10-13 | depth 0.1 m | reverse complement strand
GATTTATATTTATGATTGAAAAACAAGATCGTTAAAATCTTGATATAACGGTCAATACGACCTAATATAAAAGCGTGGCCCGGCATTCCGCTGCGGCCCATTTCCGGAGATAACCGTGATTGACAATGAAACCAGAATCTCGTCGGCAGTCGTCGTCGATGAGTTGCGTCTGAATTTCCTTCCTCACTACCTGGGCGCGCAATACCTTCGGGGCGAGGCATTGGTGTACGACTGGGCTGCCCGCCTTTCGAGTGCCTACAAGGGCGGTTCGTGGGACTTCTTCCAGTTGTCGAACAGCGGCTTCTATATGGCTCCAGCGAACTGCGGACGGGTGCATGTGCGGTGGCACATGAACGGCTACAGCGACACGATGGGCGCTGACGCGTTCGGCATCGTCGTCACGCTGTTTGCCCTGTGTCATCTGGCGGAAAAGTGCGGCGATGACAGGATCATTGACCACTACCACGCGCTGCGGGCCTACGCGGCGCAGCACGTAGAGGCCGCCAACATTCTGCGCGCCATCGACTGACGCATTGACCACTCACGGCTCCGGCCTGTGGGCTGGGGCTGATCCTGATATTGGGGAACAGCATGGACACCACTTACCTGACAAGCCGCTTCGGACGCAACGCAGTTGGCACACGTTCGGATCGCCCGCTGACGAATGACGAGATTGCAGAGGTTGCCCCGTCGATCTTCGCGCTGTCCGCGCACGAAAGCCGCTCGGAACGGTACACCTACATTCCAACCAGCGACGTACTAGACGGCCTGCGCAAGGAAGGTTTTCAGCCTTTCATGGCCTGTCAGACCCGCGTACGCGCCGACGACAAGCGCGCACACACGAAACATATGGTCCGCCTGCGCCACGCCGACCAGATCGCGGGCCGCGAAGCCAACGAAATCATCCTTCTGAACAGCCACGACGGCAGCAGCAGCTACCAGATGCTCGCCGGGATGTTCCGGTTTGTGTGCCAGAACGGTATGGTCTGCGGAGACACCATTGGTGATATCCGCGTGCCTCATAAGGGCGACGTGGTCGGCGAGGTGATCGAGGGAGCGTTCAAGGTGCTCGACAGCTTCGAGGCGGCGACCCAGCAGCGCGAGAAGATGGCTGGTCTCGCGTTGACCGACGGCGAACAGACCGCTTTCGCGCGGTCCGCGCTTACGCTGCGGTACGACGACGACAGGCCCGCGCCGATCACTGAACAGCAACTTCTGACACCGCATCGCATGGAGGATCGCGCACCAGACCTGTGGACAACATTCAATCGAGTGCAGGAGAAAATGATCAACGGCGGCCTGCGCGGTCGTAATGCGAATGGGCGGGCGACCACAACCCGCGCCGTGACCGGCATTGACCGGAACATCAGGCTTAACCGCGCCCTCTGGGTGCTCGCCGACGAACTGTGCCGCCTGCGCGGCTGACAGGTGCGCCCGGCCTTCGGGCCGGGCATGACCTCAACTATGGAAACCGACATGGATACCGCTCACATCCGCCCAACGTGGCTGTCCGCCCTCCTTCCGCTGCTGGCCGTCTATCAATACGGCGATCGTTCTCTGGTCCGCGCGGAACTGTTCCGCATGGCCTTGTCCGCCGATGCCGCAGCGCGCTCCGCCGAAGCACTCGACCGGATTGCCAACATGCTGGACCGCGACGGGCACCCAATCGACATGCACCGGGAAGAGTTGCGCGCGATAGCCCGCAACGCTCTCTCCGAGTTTCATCGTGTGCCACCCCGTGCCCCGCAGCCTGCCCTACCCGAGTCAGGATTTTGAACGAAAGTTGTCCTCTGTTTCATTCAAACTTTAAGGAGTACCAATCATGAACAAGCTTTTCTTTACTGGCCGTGTTGTCGCCGCCCCTGTGCTTGCGAATCACGGTGATTCGAAGGTGACGAAATTCACCCTGATTTCCAACGAGTACGCCGGTCGCGACGAAGGCAGCGGTGAAGCGAAAGAGCGTCAGGTGAAAATCCAGTTCACCGCCTTTGGTTCGCGTGGTGAGGCCATCGCCAGAAACGTTCTGAAGGGCGATCAACTGATCGTTGAGGCGAAGCTGTCGAACAACGATTTCACGGACGGTGAAGGCATCGAGCGTTACGGATATAACTTCACGGTCGATAACTTCGACTTCGGCGCGCCTGGCGAACTCAAGCGGGCGCAACTCGCGCGGCGTCAGGAATGATGCATGTCGGCCCCGGTTCATGCCGGGGCTGTTGACCAATACAGGAGTTGACGCTGAGACCCTGGGCTGCGGTGGTTCCTTCCGGCTCATGCCTGCCCGAAATAGCCTCAGCGACATGGGCGTCCCAGCCGTCCGGAAAGGGCACCCCCTTCCTGCCAAACCTTGAGCCCGGATAACCGCAGGCGTCACGCGCGCGCCGACGCGCCCGGATCGAGGCGCACGGGGACCCGCGCCAGTAGGCGTGGGGAGAGCGCCGGCGCGGCGCATTAGCGCCGGGACGATCCGGTACAGCGCAAGCGAACCGCGGCCGGGGTCGTCAAGCAGCCGGAGGCTGCGTGTTTCCTCCGCGGCGAAGCCGTGGGGGCTGGATCCTGGATCGGCTTGCGGCCCGCTGAGGCCAGCGCTGTCGTACGATCCCTTATACGGATTGAATCAACAGGACCTGACATGGAAGGCAGAACGATCTACGCTCGCGCCGACGAACTGAAACGTCTCAAGGCACACATGGTTGTGACCTGGCGCGAACGGCAGCAAGGAACTGGCGTTGGGTACAGTAGCGAATATTTCCGCGGGATGGTTTCCGGGCTTGCATTGGCCGATGCCCTCGATGCAACAGTGTCGTTCAGCATCGCCGCTTTTATTACCGAACGCGGGTACGAGGCCGAAGCCTCCTACTTCGGACCATCAAGGTAACACCATGAACATTCCGCCCCGCCCGAAAACGCACCGGATTACCAGCGACGTGCCCGAGCACCTCCTCGAGGCGTTCCGGAACACCATCACGGAGTCTTTTGCGAACGCGCACGGCGGCCAGACGCCAGCGCAGCGCGCAGCGGAGATCCGCGTTGGCGATCGTGACCGCGGCCTCGATTCGCTCCTGCAGCTCGTTGACGTGGCCGAAGGCGCCACCGAACAGGCGGAGACCGTCGCCGAATTTCTCGCGGGCCTGTACAACGGCACCGATTACCGTTTCGACCTCACGGCGCTGCGGGCGTTAGACGACGATCTGTTCGAGCACTGTCTCGCCGTGCTGCGACTCGACCACCGCCCGACTGTTGAAGTGCACGGCTATTTTCCTGGCGGTGAGCAGCGCTGGCAGCAGATAATCACGCGCTGGAATCTGGACAAACGCCCCGCGCCGGAGCCGGCGCCGGTTCATGGCGAACGCTATCAGGCCCGCTCCGTGACGAATCAGGAAGCACCAGGTTATTGCGATATGACGCTCGCGGTGGCGATTGACGGGGACTCTGCACGCCAGCTGCCGATCGAACTACACTTTTCAGCTGGCGACTCGGAGCGTATAGCCGCGATCTTATCGACCTGCATCGCGGGGCGTGGCGGCCGCGTGAGTGGCACGAAGGGCCACACTCGACATGAAGGAAGGCGAGCTCCCGCCGCAGTGGCTTTAGATTCCGGGCGCACGCCTTATGCGCCAGTAGTTGAGACGAACGTAAGAGTACCAGGGGAAAAGCATATGGCAGTTGATACAACCACGACAATCCGACGCGAATGCTTGCAGCCCGCGATCTATTGGGCCAAACCGACCGGGGCTGAAATCCAGGAGGTAGTCCGGCTGGCCGGTTTTACCGGACGTAGTGCAGCGGAATTTCTGGACCTCGCTGACAAGAGCGGGCGGCAGATACGTCGTTGGATCAGCGGCGAAAATGAAATCCCCTATTCCGCATGGGCGCTACTCTGCCATGCCGCCGGATTTGGCCACATCTGGGAGACAGAAAAATAGCCTCGATACGCTGATGATTCGCAATCCTGCGGTTCCCGTATCACGCCGGGGTCGCGACTGATCGGGGTGCCCCTTCTAGATTCGGACATTTACGTACGTGAGGCTGGGGCCGTCCCAGTATGTCCGAATCTTCAGATGCCCTCTTCCCTGACGGCCTCCCCGAGTGTGTCACGTAACAAAACGAAAAAAGATAAAGCGATGTCATGTCGGGCTGCAATCGGCTTTGCGCCGTGATCGATCCTCTCCGAGGAACGACACCCGGGCTGGGACCCGACACCTGCAACCATCTGCCCGGATGAATACATGCCGTGCAAGGCAGCTTGTGCACATTTACGTTACGCGTAACGGGATGCCACATTTATCGTTATGAATAACGTAAAATAGATGTGGTCAACCGCACCAGGATGGATCATGCCTTCACCGGCAAACGACAAGGTAACCGGCACCACTGAAAAGCGTGGCCGTGGCCGGCCACGGAAGCCGGATGCGATGTCGAACGCCGAGCGTCAGGCAGCGTGGCGAGCCCGACATGGCGCGCGCACAAAATCCGTTACTGTAACGAAAAATATCCCTCCGCCTGCCGACGCCCATAACGCCCTGATGCGGGAGTGCGAGCAGCTGCGTGGTGAACTGGTACAGGCGCGGCGCGAGCTTGAGACTGTGTCACGGGCGAAGCCGTCCGCCCGGGCCCCTTCCGATGCGGCGGCGGTCCTCGGACGGCTTCCGCGTCAGGAAGACGCCGATTCTGGCGAGCGGCGTCTGAACCTGACGATGACTGGCACCCAGTTTTTCGCGCTGGAGCGGCTGGGCGCGCACTTCGGCCTGTCCCGGCGCGCGGTGATCGAGCGCCTGATCGACTGGGCCGACGACACGTTTTCGAGGTCACTTTACGACGACGAAGCCGCATTTAACCGTTACATCGACCGTGACCGTAACGAAAAATAACCTCCCACTGACTGGATCGGCACGAGTCAGTTCAAGATCCTGCAGGACCGGTTCCGTCAGTGGTCCCTGACTGGCTACGTCCCTGAACGCATGATGTAACCGGTTTTGACAACACACAGGCACCTTGAATGGCGGCATCCAGCGAAGCATGACCGGCGGATTGGTTGATCACACGCTATCGTCCGCTTGCCAACGCCACACGAGGTGCTCGTCACGATCCCTTTGCAGCCGCGCGCCGCAATAACCGAGGGTCGGTCAACCACTCATCATGCGTTCCAACCAGGACGAGCGCAAAGTCCGGATGATTGGGATTGAGCAAATAATTGGATTCCGCAGGAACGACCGCACTGGGAACAGCCAGCACGGCGCTGGTTCGCTTCCGCTCCCACGCCGATCCTAGTTGCTGCAGTTCGGCCCGCGCTGAAGTGTCCCGCCAGTCGCGAGGCAAACTGGCGGGATCGATACGTTCGACGATTTTCTCCGGGATACTGACCGGGATCATCACATAGCGGGCGCGCAGCGGTGAATCCTGGACCAACATCTCGAGCAGAGCGAGCGATTGCGTCTGCGCCGTATACACCATCGCGACGCCTTTGGGGTTCCACCGGCCACCGTACAATCGCGCTCCTTCCCCAGAAAAAGCGGTATCCGCATATCGTTCAGTCACTACCCGCCATGCCGTGAACATCACGCAAACACGCCATGCTCGATGCGTCCCAGCGTATCCATCACGCTATCGGTGCCAATGTCGGTATCGACAAGACTCAGTGGCGTGGCGTCTTCCAGGGCAGCAACCGGCATCTTAAGCCAGGCGAGTGCCAGGTCGAGATCATCAAACACCTCGGCAGCGCGCGCGGCGACACGCGCGAGTCGCAGCAGCTTGGCTGACTCCTCACGGCTCAACACCCCTTCCCGCTTGCGACGCGCCAAGGTACGCTCCGGGATATCGAGCGCCTGCGCCAGTTCTGCTTGCGAAAGTCCGATAGATTTGAGCATCGCGTCCAGCGCCCGCGACGAAATGCCGTGGCGGACGACCTCCACCCATTCAAGGCCGGATCGGGGAGAACGCGGAAATACCGACCGGCCTCCCAGTAATGAATCGGCTGATACCTTCTCGATGACGTTCACGGTTTCACCTCCTGCCATTTGGCATTTATTTTATACCAAAATGGCGGAGACGGTAGTTGCTGCCAGGGCATCGCCGGTCCGGGCCGGACTGCTGGTTACTTTCAGCGAATGATCGCCCCCAAACCCCCTTTGGGGGAGATCGACGACCCGCGCAGGCGGGAGTGTGCAAAAGTTGGGGAGGCCGATTTCGTCAGGCCGCCTTGGCGTGCGGCATGGTTGCACGGTCTGTTCTGTTCGTTGGTCGGTGCCGGCCAGGCGATGCTGCGCCGATGCATTTGCCGTGACGCGGGGCGGCTATCTCGAGCGCCGAGATGCGGTGGGGCGAGAATTTCCCGTTCAAAACCGCGACCCTGACCTGCGCCATGCAGTGCGCCCCTTCGTCAGTCCAGCGCATCTTTCGCTTCTTGGCCATGCGGTGGCTGATGACCTGATTCATCGCGGACTCGGCGATGCTGCTGCTGATCGGCAGGCCCTTGCGATGCCGGGCGCTGTAGTTGACCAACGTGTGCGCGTTTTTCCTCAGGTTGGCAACGCTCCCGTTAGTTTTCTGCCGGTCAGGCGCGCGCTCGGGCTGCCTTGGGTTTGTTGCGCAGGTACACGAAATGGTAGAAGGCAAAGGAAAGGTCCGCGTGGTTGAGGACATCTGCTTCGCCGATGGTGGCTATGTCGAACTTGAGACGTTTGATGGCCAGCTTGCCAGAAGGAGACGCTATGTACGCGCGCATGAAGTCTTTCTTTGCCCGCGCGTCGGCGTGGTCGAAAGCTTCGCGACCAGCGCGAACCTCGTCGGCCAATCGCAGCTTGGCTTCTTCCTCACGAGCGGCACTGTTCGCTTCAACCGCGATTCTCGTGGAGGCTCTGGCAGTCACCTCAGCCTGCTCTTCCGTAGCTTTCTGGGCCAGTACCGTTTTCATCCGGCGCTCAGCCTCTGAAAGCTTGTAGCCCTCAGTGATGGCCTTCATCAGATAGCCCGCAGGACTCTTTGTCACCTTCGCGTCATCAATCTTTGCGCGGGTGTATTCGATTGCATCAAGGATGCGTTCATCGGACCAGATGGCGCGGTTCTGCGAGATGACACTGAACTGCTTTTCGGTGAAGGCGAATTCGTTTTTCAACGTGGTGTAGGTTTCCTTCAACCCAATCAAGCTCGCGCGGACGGTGTCGGCCCCTTCTTTCCTGGAAAGCCTGAAACGTATCCGGTCAATCTTCTTGGACTTCGGGCTTTCGGTGCGCGTCTCGTAGCTGAGCTCGATGTCAGAGACTTCGTTGATTTGCTTTACCGCAGGCTCGAGACTGTCCCGCTTGAAATACTTGAAGACTGTTGCGCTGGAGCCCGCTTTGCCGGGCCAGTTTCGGATCACATCGAGTTCAAACCAATCCGTGATGCCGTCCGTCACGTACGCAATGACGTGGTCATAGATTGCACGTGCGTAAGTGAGGGTGAAGGCCGACGTGATGCGAAGGCTCAACCAGTGCGACTTTTCTGGGTCCTTGATGTGGCGGATGAGCGGTTGCGGGACTTCAAACGTTATGCGTCCCTTGTCGATACCGACAATGCCGAGCAGTTGCACGGATACCCATTTTTCGTTTTCAGGTGAGGTGCTACCGTGCGGCGCCGCGGAAACCTGGATGAGTGCCTTCTGTGCTTCGGATACGACTGTTCTCAGATGCTTATAGTTGTAGCTGTCATAACGCATGAGCCACCTGAAGTAGCTCAGCTCGACGTCGTAATATTTCGGAGTGGTCGGCTCCTGCGCCACAATGAAGTGCGCTGCATCGAGCAGGCGACGCGCCGTGACTCCGACGTCGGTGACATCAACGAAAACGTTGTTCCGCTGATAGCCGATTTCCTTGGTTGATTTATGGATCGGCGTGTCGGACGCCAGCATCTCCTCAAACAGTTCGAGCGACATCTGCCGCGATGTTGCGCTTGTCGATACGGCGGTTGACATCGTGGCCCTCTCTTCTTAGTTGTTAGCCGCGGAAACTCTAGCACGCGTAGGTGAGATGTCAAAACAAAAAGGCTCACCATGAAAATACTGTTTCAACAAATCGGCTCACCCACCCTCGCAACTTGATTGATCAAGAACAGAACCTCCATGGCGTCGGTAAGTTGCTCTGTCTGGGAGGCTCGAGTTGTTTGTTTTGTGTTTTTTAAAGTCTTAGAAAAAACAAACTTACCAACTTACAGGGCCTATCAAACTCGAACAAATACAACGAATTAGCCCTACAAAGGTGAGTGATTTTGTTTAAAAGGTGAGGCCTTTTGTAGGCAAAGGTGGATGAAATTCCTCTATGAAAGTGAAGTGTTTACCCGTTCAGGGTGAGATCTTCTCCTGCGGGCGGGACGATGGTGAGATGAATTGTTGAAGATCGTCTGATCTGCCGACAAAGCCTGATGTTGCGGGGGCTCCTGCGACCTAACCCGCGACGGTGGTGAGGCTTTTTGTTGGCGACGGTGAACAAATTTGTATTGGCCAGCGCTATCTACGGCGAAACGAGGAGAAGGAAAAAAGCGTTATGGCCTCGCTAGTTAGGGAGTATCCAGGCAGAACCCGACTTTGCCGGCGCGATGGTGAGGAGAATTGTGGCGGGTGCCGAGTTGCACTCCCGTGATCGCATGGTGAGAAGTTTTGTTGGATCGCTGTCGACGCTGCTCACTCATGGTGAGCGGGCTTGGGAGGGCGGACCGACAAAGCGAGCGATGATGGTGAGGAATATTGTGGGGCGCCCGGTTTTGCGCAGTGATTCTCTGCAAGACGGATCGCGCCCGTTTCAAATTGAACCCGCTCGCCTCTTCTCGGTATGTATTCAACAAAACTTCTCACCCACCTTCGTGACCGAGCCGTCACTAATCCAACAATTTCCCTCACCATGACCTTTCAAAATTCATTCGGAAAAACATGTGTAGAACGCCTAACGGGGCCGGCGTTATTCCATATTATGAAATTAGCACGCGTTTTTGGTTGCGGAATAGCCACTTAACGTCGGTTTCTAGGAAACGGGGCTAAGTCACGGGCACATTTTTGTATTTTTCTAGTATTCTACGCTTCGTATCGATTTCGGGCTAAACCTTAAAAACCATGTCCAAAGCAGAATTCCCGGCAATTACGCGAAGAGTGACCTTGGGTGAACTTGCGGGTTTCGCGGAGACGCTCAACACGCTCACGGAAGACTTGCGTAATAGTATCCTCACGCCGAAACCGCGAAAATCGGCTCCGTCATTTACTACGGCGGAAGTCGCCGAACTTTGCGGAATGGACCGTACGAAGATTCATTACCAGGCCACAAGGGAAGGAAGCACGCTGCCTGCGGGTGAGGCATCGGGTACTGGTCGTAGCCGCCATTTCACACTGGCCGAGGCGCGGACGTATGTGCAGCAGCTATCCGAAATATATCAGTCGCCGCTAGTCACCGGGTCGCGCGGTGCGGACGGGAAGGTCATCCTCGTCGCCAACTTCAAAGGCGGTTCGACCAAAACGACGACATCAATGTGTCTCGCGCAAGGATTGTCGCTCCGCGGTCGGCGAGTGCTCGCCATCGACTTGGACCCGCAGGCATCACTTTCCGAGCTTTGCGGCCTGTATGCAGAGAAGGAGGTTGATGAAGATTCAACTGTTTTGCCGTTCATCTATGACCAGACGATCGAAGGCGGACTGTCATCATTCATCAAGCAGACCTACTGGGACGGTCTGGACGTCATCGCAGCCCACCCCTCCTTGTTCAGCGCGGAGTTCTACATCCCGTCGATGCTCAAGGCTAAGCCCAGTTTTCAATTCTGGGCAATCCTCCGGGAAGGTCTCGCGTCGCTACGCAGCCAGTACGACTACATCATCCTCGATACGGCGCCTTCATTGTCCTACCTGACGCTCAATGCGTTGATGGCTGCGGATTCGATGGTCATGCCGCTGGTTCCGGAAAGTCTCGACTTCATCAGTTCTGTGTCGTTCTGGGGGCTGTTCTCCGACATCGCGAGTAACTTCATGGAGAGGGAGGCCAACAAGGCGTACGACTTCATTTCGATCATCCTTTCAAAGGTCGATAACAGCCCTACTTCGTCGGCTTCTGTGGTTCGTCCATGGACACAACGGGCCTATGGCGACTGGCTTACGACAACCGAAATTCCGGCAAGCTCGGCAATGAGTAGCGGCGCGCTTGCATTGTCGACGGTGTTTGACCTGAGCAAGAAGGACGCGAGTTCGAAAACTGTCGAGCGGGTTCGTCAGCCGCTCAGGGAATACTGCAAGTGGATTGACGATATGTATGTCGAACAGTGGAGACTCGGCAAATGAATATCCGTGCTCGAATGGCCGAGCAGACTGCCAATCTGCGCGCTGCTTCAGATATCCCGAAAGACGAAGTTACAGCCTCTAGACAAACGAACGATAAGCCGAAGACCGGGCCGGGGATGGCTGCTGCCCTGGCTGCGGCCAATATCAAAATTCAGGAACTGGAAACGCGCGGCGCGCAATCAGTGCTGCCCGTGTCAGAGATAGTGCCGAACCCTTGGCAGCCCCGGAGGGTCTTCAACGAGGCGAAGTTAGCTGAACTCGCGGAGTCGATTCGCGAGGTTGGGCTGTTACAACCGATCGTCGTTCGTCGAGCGGAGTCTGCCTATCAGATCGTTGCTGGCGAGCGGCGTTGGCGCGCACACAAACTGGTCGGATCTGAGGAGATCAAAGTCCTCGTCGTTGATTGTACGGACCAGGATATGGCGGTGCTGGCGCTGGTGGAAAACATCGGCCGGGATGACCTGGCCGACTATGAGATTTCCATCTCCATTCGCCGCACCGAAAAGGAATTTCCAAATCGCACGCGTTTGGCCGAAGCTGTCGGCATGAGTCGGCGCGGGCTGTATAGATACCTTGCATTCGACAGCCTACCCGCGTTCATCACCAGCGACCTCGATATCAATCCGACGCTTATTGGTGGCAATGCCGCCGATGCGATTGCGAACGTGATCAAGAAGCATGGTGAGAAAGCGGTGGCCGCTGCCCTCGAACTTTGGCCGGACGTCGTATCGGGAAACCTAGACCAAGGTAAGTACGCGCCGGCGATTGCTGCCCTGGTCGGTCGTCGCGCATCTAGCAAGACGGCTCGCGAGCGCTCAATTGAAAAATTTTTTGCGGGGAAAAATCACGCAGGCAGCATTACCAAGGACGTGAACAGCTTCACCGTAAAAATCAAAACGGGTGTCCTGTCAGATGCACAGGAGACCCGGATCCGCCAGGTCATAAGCGAGTTGTTTAACGGCGACCCCTCTTGAGTGGAGGCATTGCCATTAGGTGTGGAGCCCGCCTCCGGTGCGGGCTTTTTTTCGGCTGCAAGATTCAGGGTGCTTATACAACTGCCGGCGCACGCGATGCCGATGTGCGCTCACCCGCGTGGTTCCTCGGTGGCAGGCGCGGTTCGCCGTCCACCGGAGGCGCAGGGTGACGAACGGAAGTGTGCTACTAGGCACACTTTTTGGACGAGCCCCGCTTCCGAGGCGACTCACCCGAGTCGAATGAATAGCCGTGAAATCCTTGGGGCCGTACGGCTGGAGTTAGCCCACCCCCGACGGCGCCTCCTTAGCGGCGGGGCGTAGGAAGAGTGTGCTACTAGGCACACTCGCCGGAGGAGGCCCTGCTTGCGAGGGGCCCCGAGTCATGTACCGCGGCGAAAATGCTCCGCGGCCGCATGCCATGGGTGGAGTGTCGCGATCCGAACGCTATTCGGAACGGATTATGGCTGCTACCGCGAGTGCCGATTGGACGTGGCAGCACAGGCCACTTGGGGCCGCATATGGGGCCGAGATGTGCCGACAACTGCCCCAGAAGTGTCCACGGATCCGCTGGTCAGCTACGCCCCGCCTCGGACCTTACGACAGCGCACGCGGCCAGTCATGTAGATTTCTCAAAGTTCGAGCCTGCTGGCCAGAATTCGGCCGGATCAGACTGGCGACGCGGCGGCAGCATCCTCCAGCGCCGCATCAAAAAACCGTTCCACCGCGCGGTACTGCCGGGCCGCGTCGCCTTTGGTGTAAAGGGTCGTCGTGCCGAGACTGGCGTGGCCCAGGCCCGTCTGCACGTCCCGCAGGTCACTGCCGGCGTCGAGCGCGTGATTCGCATGCGTGTGGCGCAGCCAGTGTGTGCTGGCCCGTTTCAGATCCGCCGCGGCACCGGGGTATGTGGACGCGAGTGCGTCCGCGGCCCGCTTGAAGATGGCTTTGTACAGCCGGGCCAGCGCATCGGGCGACAGGGGCTTGCCGGTTTTCAGGTGAGCGATCAGCGGCGTGCCGGCGGGCGCGGTCTCGAACGTGCAGGCCGTCGGCCGCAGCAGCAGCGACGCCGCGAGCGCCTCCATCAGCCGGTGCGGCATCGGCACCTGCCGCTCCCGCCGGCCCTTGCCCATAACCCGCAGGGTCCAGGCGTCCTCGAGGGCCGCATCCAGTGCCTTGCGCGATAGCGCGCCGGTGGTGGCGGTGGCCAGCTCGGCCCGGCGCAGGCCCGTCGCATACGCCAGCAGCAGCGCGAAATAGTCGCGCTGGTCGGCGGGCGAGCCGCCGGGCAGGTTCAGCGGCCGGCTGACGGTCTGCAGCACAAACCGCCACTGGGCGTGCGTGAGCGTGCGCCCGGTCACGTCGACCAGCGGCTTCGCACTGTCCACCTTCTGCAGCCCGTGAAACGGGTTGACCAGCAGGTACTGTTCCTCAACCAGCCAGCTGCACAGGGCCGACAGGATCTTGCGGGCAGTCTCCCGGCTTGCCGGCGGCAGTTTCTTCGCGAACGGCCGCCAGGCCGGGTCGAACCGCTCGGCCTTGCCGTTGCCGATCCACCGCTCGGCCGGCTGCGGGTCGGCCAGAAAGCCGTTGATGTACTCGCGGCAGTCCAGCGTGTTGAGCGACGACAGCGGTTTGCGCCGCACGATGATCGCCCACAGCAGCAGCCGCTCGGCTTCGCGCCGGTAGGCGCGGGCGGTGTGCGCGCTGCGCTCGCCGCGGATCGCGATCCACGCGTTGACGGCGTCCAGGTCGGTGGCGAGTTCCGCCTGGTGGGCGGGCACGGGCGCCCGGTTCAGGCCCTGCGATCCATCCAGTTCGGGCGGCACGCGCAGCGACTCCAGTGGCGCCACGTCAGCGCTGACGGCCGGTCGCGTGAGCACCGGATGGCCCACCGCGAACTGCCTGCGCGGCGTGGTCGCAAGCGGGGAGAGGATGCAGTGCAGCGAACGCGCGTGCAGATCCAGCCAGTCGGTGATGCGCTGCGCGCCCTTCGGACCGAGCCGGGGCACGGCGGTGTACCAGCGCTGCCGGCGGCGCTGGATCAGCGCGAGCAGGTCGGCGAGGGTGGTCAGCCCCGCAGCGGCGAGGCGCGCCGCGACCGCCGGCTCGAACCAGCCGTCGAGCGGGTGCTCTGGCGCAGGGTCTTGAACCAGCGCGCGTTCCATGCGCTCGAGCGCTGCGGCCTGGCGGGCGCGCAGCCGCGCATTGCGGGCGATTTTCCGGTCAAGGGTGGGCGAAGGCGGCGGCGGAAAATCCCCCCGGTAGAGCTCGATGAGCTCCGCTTCGCCGTAGACCCCGTCCGGATCGACCTGCGCGCGGTAGTCCTCGAGCGTCGGCACGTCGTCGCGGCCGTGCAGTTCAACGAGGGGGATGCTGCCGGGCTTCAGGCGCAGCAGGTGGGCCGCCTCGATGTCGCGCGCGCGACGGGCCGCCACGGCCAGCGCGTCTCGCATCGTGGTGATGAGCCGGCGCGTGAGGCGCACGTCACTGCCCGCCTCACCGTAGGCCGAGTGCAGCCCCTCGATCGCGGCGCCTTCCAACCAGCCGCGATACAGCGCGAAGTGCTGACGCGTGAGCCGGCGCGCAGCGGGCTTCATGCCGGCTCCGCTGGCTGTGCCGCCGCGAGCGGGCGACCGGCCGGCCGCGGCATCGTGGCAAGCAGGCGGTCCATGAACGGCGGCAGCACGCGACACAGGCCGATCCGCTCATTCATCTCGACGCGATATGCGTCCAGTTTCGCGGGATCGAAGTGGCCGCCGACGTAGACCATCCCGGGCACGTCGAGCGCGACCCGGCTCGCGATCGTCAGCGTGCCGCAGTGGCTGAACGTGTTGTAGTGATTCCTGGCGTGACGCAGACGTGCGACCCCGTCGCCGTTCAGCTTCAGTGTGGCGGCGTTCCAGTCCAGCTGCGTGACTGCGAGGTGTCCCTGTGTCCGGCTGTCGCCGCTCCAGACCTTCTCCCAATAGCGCGCCCGGACGGGCGTTTGTTTCTTCTTCATTTCGACCACCAGCAGTTCGTCCGTCGAGCAGAGCATGGACATGGCGATGCCTTCGACCGCTTGACGCATGACATTGCCTGCGGCAGGCGCCTTGCCGGACAGCATGAGTTTGGTAGAGATCACGAGGTCGTCCAGCACGCCGAACGCGAAGCCGGCGACGAGCGCACTGCGTTGCGTCTGAAGCCGGTTGGCCGCCTCGTTGATCGCGGGCAGCAGGCGAAAGCAGGCGGCCAGGACCTCGGCAAGCTCGTTCAGCTCGCCGTCGAGGTGCCGCGCGAATTCGTCTTTGACGGCACGGTCGTCGTCGAGCAGTTCGCGCCTGACGGCGTCGGGCTGCGTCAGGTCGATTTCGGGCTGCGTCATCGGGCGGTCTCCGGGTTAAGTCGCTGTCCAGAAAAAACAGGTTCCGGCAAAGCCTTGCCGGGCGGGCCTTCCAGCGAAGTATGGCGGAGCACGCAAAATCTGCCAAGCAAATTCGCCACTCGTGATAACTCCAGTTATCAGATGTAGCGATTTTGCTGCATAGCGCGTTCCGGTCGTCGCCGGCGACCCGGGATCTTGCAGGCAAGAGCAGGCAGGGCGCTGGCGTCGGCCAGCGCGGGGTTCGCCTCGGGTTTGTCTGTGAGCCGTGCGATGCGGTTGCGGACCAGCGACCGCCTCAGCCTGCTGACCAGTTGTTTCGACGACTGTGACCCATCAGAGAATCTGGGGCGTGAACAGGGTGACTGGTTCGGCAGGCGCCACCGCCGGCTTGATGGATCCGAATCCAGAAGAAATTGCGCTGCTTATATGGGCCAAGGCAAGAATGTTAGATTGGTAGCGCAGCGTCATCAGCAGTCGTCGCCCGGCTGCTGTCGTCGTCAACTCAGCTCTCTAACACTTTCTTGACGCGATGGCGAGCGTAGTCGACCGGACAACTTCGGACGCTTGAAGGTTAGGGCTGTCGACGCTGGTGCTGAACGGCTCCCGCTTGTATTTCGCTTCACTGAGGGCCGTTCATCGAAGCGGAATTAACACACCATATCCGGACTATCCCCGAGGCATCCTACGTCCGCGCCGCGGCGGACGGCCTCATCGCCAGACAAACCAATCGTTCGGCGCCGCCGCGCAACGAAGTCGCGGCCTACATCCACAGAGTCAACCGTTTGCTCGAGCAACCGACAGTCAAACTATGGGCTCGCGGCCTCTCGACGGTAAAACATCAGGCGGCCCATTGAAAACGCGCGGTTTGAGCTGGGTGCCATTGGAAAACCCGCCGGATCATCTCGGCACCGCCTTGGGGTTGGTGATCTATTTGGTACCATGGCACATAGCGTCAGTCAGCCACTAAGGCGGCCTTCAACAGCGGGCTGATTGTCGCGACGGCGTCAACTTAAACGCACCCGCAACTTACTGCGCATGCAGCCTAGAAGGTTCGATCTCAAATGGTGACACTGCTGCGACATCCGCAGAGGCAAGCAATGCTGTGCTCGCGAATCGAAATTCTCGGCGTGTTCGGTTCGGGAAAGACGACCCTCGCACAGCACTTATCTAATGGCCGCGAGCCGCTGATGCTAGAGCGGCACGAGCATAACGTCTACTGGAATACTCCTGGGGCAAACGCTGCCACGGGCTTTTTGGCGTACGACTTGTCGTTCTTGCTACAGCACCACTATTTGGCAGCATCGTGCCCTTCGGCTTCGCACAATGGCGTCGCCTTATGCGATTGGTCATTTGCGTCTGATGACCTCTGGGCATCTATGCGTCTAAATGACGATGACCTTGACGCTTATCGAACGGTGCACAGCGCGTTGTTGAAGTCGGTCGGGCCTCCGCTTGGATACATCCATTTGCGGCCGCCAGAGCGCACGATCGCGGAGCGACTCCGACTGCGCAATCGAGCGGGCGAAAATATTTCAACAGCTGAAATAAGCGATGCAGCCGATCGCTTGGACGAGCTTGTACAGCAACTACCCAGTGCAAAGGTAATGCGCGTGGAAGACGACGCAGACCTTGTGAACATTCGGAATTTGTTTGAACACTGGCTTCGCGGGAGGACCAGTGAGCGTTAAAAATTCTACTTCCAAAGAGTTGCTTGCGCGCTACAAGGTTCCGGGTCACCAGATTTATGTTCTCGGTACGTTCGATGCGGGCGTGACGGTGTTGGACCAGCAGGCGAGGGCGTTGAATTTAATATGGTCTCTTGTTGAAGAGCGTACGGTCCTCTCGCGAGTCGCACCACGCAAGGATTTGGCGAAGCCACGTGCGGAACGAATTGCCATCATCGGCGGCGGCTTCGCTGGCCTTACTGCTGCTGCAGGTCTTCTTCGAAAGGATGTTGAAGCGGACATAACTATTTTTGAGCAGCGCGATACGTTGCTACCGCTACAGCAAGGCAGTGATTCGCGATGGCTGCATCCACACATCTACGATTGGCCTGCAGTTGGCAGCCTATCGGGTGCAGCTCTGCTCCCAGTGCTTAACTGGACTGCGGCGCGCGCCTCCGATGTGGTCGTTCAGATCCTCGGTGAGTGGAAAAAGGCATATCACGACTGGCATGAGCAGTCGAAGCGTAAGTTGCGTTTGTACTGCAATGCGCGGCACGTCCAAGTGCATGAAATCGGTAGCGACAGGGACGGCCTACGCATTGAATGGGTCGGCGAGCAACGCGATCCGCAAGATGGCATTGCGGCCTACGCTCCTGACGCGAGACACGGCGTCCCTAGGCATCAATCGGTCAACACTGGCAGCTCAGAGTCATTCGACATCGTCATTCTCGCCGTTGGTTTTGGTACCGAGCGTGACACGCCACAGTCCTACTGGCGAAACGAGACTTACGCTCAACCCAGTCTAGATAGCCAACGACATACATTTGTCGTTTCCGGGCAAGGCGATGGCGCCATGATGGATCTGTTGCGCCTCCGTGTTTCCCAGTTTCGCCAGGATCGCATCTTGGGCGAGCTCTTTTCTGGCGAGCGTGCGTTGATCGATGAACTCAGAAGAGTTCAGAGCGAGCATACTGGCCCCGATGCCAAACAGGGCTTATTCGATGCGCTCGAAACTGTCAGTTCTAGCCACCGAGTCGCGTTTGAGGCGGTGCGCGCGCGCATGTCGCAGCGATTGAGGCGAGACACAGAGGTAATTTTAAGCTTGCAGGTAAAGAAATTCTCCGAGCTTTTTGACCCGGCGACCCGAAGAATCTCATTCCAAAACCGGGTGCTTGTGTACCTCCTTTATAAATGCGGCGGCTTCTTCCCGTCATCGCGCGGCACCGATTGCCTCGAGAAAGAGAACGAGGTCAGCGAAGAACGTGTGGTGCGTCGCCATGGGACCCGGCGAGACGAAGTTCTGAAAAGCGTCTTGTCACCGCACCTGTATGACGTAATAGAACAAATGCAGGCGAAGCATGATGGAGGGTATTTCCTTCAACCGCACATACCAAATTGGACCGGAGGCTATTTCGGCTTTCCGGGTCGGGCTGACGACGCCAAGCGGCTGCCTGAAGGCACCAAATCCGCTTGGAAAAAGGAATACTTGCCGGGCCCAACCGCTCTTATGGCAACGGCATTTTGCGCGAGTCTTGCGGGCGCGTTGCGTCACGGTCACAACCCAAGCCGGCGGCTACGAGTGACATTGCATCGAGTTGCGTCGTTTGGCGGCCAGGAAGTTTTACAGCAAGCGTGTAACTATCAGGGTGTCGCCTTAGAGAGGAAAGACGAGTCTGGGATTGGAAGAACCTTCCCCATCCATATGGGGACCATTGGCTTAGCGTTTTATACTAGGCGAGTTATCCGCTCCTTGCCGTCTGTTGACCCTGGGAAGCTCCACGCCTATATGTCTTCGCCGTCAAGACGGCTAAGGGAGTCAACACGCTTGATGTCGACGAAGGTCAGATTCGTCATTGCGATTCCAATTCTTGAGCCCACGGATCCCGGGCTACACAGCCCCCCAAGCGCGGTCGCAGGCGTGATCTATATCGATAGCGAAGCGGACGATTTTTTTATAGATGATGGAAGCCTTAAGGGCATCGTGTGGATGGCGAAGGGCTTCTTGGATGGTCTTCAGGCACTCGGAAAAACACCGCTTGAACGTTTAAGCAACTTGGCGCCACCTGTCCGATCCTCCAGCCAGGTGGAGACTTCATCTATCGAGCGCGACCCCTTCGACGCCGCCGCCCGTGAGGTCCTTGAGGAGGTTGGTACGGTGGAGCCTCCCGTCACAGCCGGTCCGTTTCAACTGAATTTTGATTACTCCGAATTCGTCGTTCAGGAAGACTGATGTCGAAAACAACACACGTCCTTAAGAGTTGGCCTCGTTTCTTTGATGCTATTCGACTCGGCACGCGGACCCACGAATTGCGCCGAAATGATCGCGATTTTCAGGTCGGGGATCTGCTTGAACTGCGGGAGTACGAGTTTTCGATGTCGAGGTATACCGGCCGCACCTGTATAGCGGAGATCACTTCTATTACGTCAACACGGGAGCCATGTGCTGTGTCCGATGAGGCGCTCCACAGGGACTTCTGCATCCTGAGCGTGCGCCTCATCACTTCTGTTACTGGCAACGAAGCTGCTGAATAACTTTCGCAGGCAGAAAGCCATGAGCGCATGTCGACTCGGCGTGGCCGTTGTAGAGCGTAATGAAAATGGTACTCCCCCGCATAGGAGCGACGCGGCAAACTTCGTGCTTGGCGAGAGGGATGGCAAGAAGCGCTTCGCCGATCACGCGCTCGCGATGAGCAAGGCATTTTCACTGTGCCGCACGCTCGATGAAGCCAAGGCGGTACGGGCGTGGTGGGCAAGATGCCGGCGCTGCTGATGTCACCCAGACCGCGGGCCTGACTATCGAAGTGGAAGCGAAAGCAGGTTATCGGTCTTACGGCTGTCCGCAACTGTCTGGACGTATTTAATCCGCCCATTGCTATGCGTGTGCACCCAGGCTCCCGTGACGTTCGGATTCCGGTCAGGGCACCAAACCGAGTTGTTACCTTGTGCTTCGATGAATGCCACCATTTGTTCTCGGGTTGAGTGGCCCTGCTCCGTGGTTTCCTTGCCGTCAATTACTTTAATCCACCACAGAAAGGTAATGTGCTCATGGCCCTGTCCCCCTTCCATCCTTCTGGCCACGCATTTGAACGTCGTGTTGCTTGTGCTCATGGATTTTCTTCCCTACTTCCGTATTGCGATGTGGAAAACAAGCTGGGGCAATATGTACTCCAGCTTTTCTAAACAACTCCGCTGTTAAGCGGACGGCCACGACCGGCAATGTTCTCAAACCGTCTCAAGGCGGCCTTGACGGAAGCGGACATACGCACGGACGTGAACAGGCTTCGGAAAATGGCAATTTTTCGCCATCACTGTCAGTTGTCCCGTCGCTAGTTTACGCTGCGTCCCCAAGAGGTCAGCGAGTCAGCCATTGCCAGAACGCTTTCAGCCGTGCGCGCCAACCTGCGTCCGCTCGTTCCCCTCCAGATGGGGAGGGACTTGGAGTACTCTGCTCCACCGTCGGCTGCTCTTGGGTGCCGCGATGCATCGCCTGCAGATCCCGCTGGTCGCGCTCGAAGACAGCCTTGATCTGCCTCTTCGACAGTTGCCCGCTCCAGATCACTCGGTTGTCGCGAATTAAGTAATGCGACTGGCAGGCCATCGACCAATTCCCGATCGAGGGATGTAGCGTAGCGCGCCCCTGCGCCAACTGAATTTGCCATTCTGCAGGGGAGAGGGGTGTCACTACCTTTTCCCCGCATCCGCAACAGCAAAGGTGCACGACCGCACGATATTTCTCACTGATGTAGAGTCGCCCCGGCTGCAACACGCGGGGAGCAAGTTCGACCAGTTCCGGCGTGATCCGGTCAATTCGCATCCGTTCCCTCCGATCTTTCGGCCCTCGCCAGAGCCATCGCACTGATAGCAAATTCGAGGTGATGCCAGTCCCAATTCATCGCATAGAAGCCGAAGTGCTGCTTCCAGCGCATGACGGCGAGGATGGCGTTGAGGGCATTTGCATCGGCGATCTGAATATTCTGTTCATATAGAGCATCGCCAGCATCTTCCATCGTTGGGGCTCGATCGAAGAAATGCTTGCTCTTGGCCGGCGTAGCTATCGTGACCCGACACGTGCCAAAGATCTGCTGTGCGGTGGAAAGCGACATGTCCATGCCACAGTCGATAAAGGGCACGCCCTGGTCGATGAGATGGGAGCAAATCAATCTCCGCGCGGGCCCCTTGTCTACACAGACGAAGACGAAGTCAAACTGCCCGAGCAGTCCGACGTTGACTTCCGTCACGTACGCCGGATGTTCGATGATGCCTGTCCGCATCGGTTCATACAGAGCGGAGAAGTGCGCGACCTTGGTCTTGCCGAAATCAGATTCACTGGCTGCCGCGGGCGCCCGGAAGGCGTTGTGGACCTCGAAGATGTCGCCGTCGAACAGATGGATCTCGCGAACCGGTGTCTTGGCTACTTGGTCGAGCACATAGGACCCGGTCCCGCCTAGTCCCACGATTGCAATGCGGAGATTCGCTAACCGCTCTGAGACCATCACGAAGTTTCCGCGCGCTGAGCAGGCGTCCGGATAGCGGAATGGGTCAGTTCGAGGTGCCACCAGCGACGATCCAGGACCCAAGGCCCGGGTGCAGTTTGGATCAATTACTCGCGCCTGGTCCGTAATGATCCGCCAGTAGTGCATCAGTTGGTCGAAGTGGGTGGCGTAACCCGTCCAGCCGTCATCCTTGTTTGAGAAGAAGAACGTGGCCGGAACGCCAGGAGCCACTATTCCCCCCGCCACGTCCGTGTGTCGCAACTGCTCCATCATGGAACCGTTCGCGAAGCAGGGGAACGGGCCATCGAACCACGCTTGATGGGTCGCCGGTGGTGTCACCTGGCTGTCGGTATAGACGAGCGTGGCGACGAGGGTGCCTAGCCGCAGTTGCCTCTGGTTGTCGACCACGGGCACGTCGTGCAGAAGCAGGTGGGCCCCCTGCACCGTTACTCGCAGCCCCGCCGCAAGGAACGGGGCGAGCGCTGAATCAAGAACGGCCGGTTTTGCGGACATGGCACACCATCCCTTCCTTGACCGGCACCGGCTTATCCCCCCGCGCCAGCGAGAGGCTTTCCCCGTCCGGGTAGGTGATCGTGATTGTGTAGATGAAATCCGATGTATCCGCTGGCGGGTCCTGCGGGTAGGCCAGGTGCACGAGCTGCGCATACGTCAGCTTCTCTTGGTGCACCTCGATCTCGTCGAGATTGAGGACGATTTTCGTCGTGGGTTGCGCGGCATTAGACATGGTGTCGACTCCTATCAACAGATCAACTGTTAGATCTTGTGTAAGATGGAATCAGTGTGTCAGATTTTGTGTAAGGTGTAAAGTCTGGTGTAAAATCTTTTTATGGACAATTGAGAAAGGAGGTTGCTTGACTAGGGATACCGTCCCCCAGAGGGGGCAGTGGGCGCACGCGCCCTTGGTTTTTGTACTCGCCCAGGTTCGATTTCTGCCGAGTGCGACAGCAGCTCCGGAGCATCTGCGCGACGCCATCGTGACGAGACTCGGAGCGCGGTTTCCGACAATTAGTCAGACCAATAGCGTGAGCATTGAGATTAATCTTGACGCCGCTCCTAACGCGCCACGGACTACCCCTGCGGTTGCTTATGACCTTGTCAACAACGACGTCAACGCAATGGTGCGTGTCCAGCAAGGGGCTCTCACGTATGCCGTTACGTCGTACGTCGACTCGTCTCACTTCCGGGAGGCCTGGCTCGACATCAGCGAAGCACTCGCGGATGTGCACGTCACTACCGTAACGCGACTTGGCCTACGCTATGTCGATTTCTTGGTGCCTCCGCATGGCCGGCGGCCAGAGGACTATGTCAACGCACCGTGGAACCTAACCGGCATGCCAACGCTGCCCGGCGCCATGCGTGGACCAGATCTACACGTCTCCATGGTGGATGTCGCTTATCACGTTGGCAGGATGCGCCTGCAATTCATGCGTGGATTCGGCGTGCCCTCGTTGCCGATGGACCTCCAGGGAATGCTGAGTCCTCGCCAACAGTCAGCACAAGCTTCGCCTGGAGAGTGCGGCGTAATCGACAGCGACCGATGGGTAGACGGCGAGCACCGCGCCGATCGTGCGACACTGAGCCAACTGTTCACCCAAATGCACACCGACGTATCGTCGGCGTTTCGCACCATGATTACTCCGCTGGCGCGGCGCGAATGGGATCCCGAAGCAGCAACAGGAGACAACACATGATCTACGCTTCCGAGCGTGATGCGAAGTTGGGCTGGACGATCGGATCAAATGCAATGTGGCGTCAATCCGGAGCCACCAGTGTTCGGCCGGTGACGGCCGAGTCGGTCGACTGTGGCACGGCCGTGCCGACAATAGTGATCGGCCTTAGCGACCTCTGGCAATACCTTGGGACGAGCGTCAACACTGCGGTGCCGCTACCCTTCAAACTCGGTTCGTCGCAGCGTCAGTCCGAACCGAAGCTGACTACGCCAGCAGAGATGGTGGAAGAATTGCGCGAGGCATTCGGACTCAACGTCACGCAGCTCGCACAAGTCTTGCACATCGAGCGCATCACGGTGTACGCATGGTTACGTACCGAACGGATGGAAAAACTCAATCTGTCCAACCGCAACCGCTTGTGGCGCTTGTACCAGTTGGCCAAGCAATGGGGCAGTTACGCGCCGCTTGCCGGGAAATACCTGGTCGAACCCGTCCCAGAGCGAAGCACGACGCTTTTACAGATACTCTGCGCACCGCAGCTGGATCCTGGCGAGTTCGCGCAGGTATATGAGCTGCTGGCGAGAGCCACCAGCCCGACTGCGCGTACCCAACGACATCGCACTGAGCAGCACGTCGCATTGAAGAAGGGCATCGGAAACCTGCGGAAGAACGCGAACAAGTTCGGGATGGATCTGGATTGACAGGTGAGCAGCTTTTCGACGCGTTCCTTGACGAGCTCGGCGCAGGCGCGGGGAACAAATCCCTGATGGTCATGATCGCCGGCCCCAATGGGGCGGGCAAGAGCACGCTATGGCGTCAATTGCTCGAACCGATGCTCGAGGATGCGTTGGGGGCTGAGTACATCAACGCCGACGAGATTGAGCGTGAGCTGAACGAGGCGGCTCAGGAATATCCGGACGCGCCGCAGACTCAGGAGACTGCCCTTCAGGCGCAATCCGAAGCAACGCGTCGTCGTGAACTGATGTTGTCCGCGTCCTCTGGCGCTCAATGTCATTTCGTCTTCGAGACCGTCTTTTCCGACCCCTATGGTTACAAGCTCGCGGAGTTGCAACGTGGAGTGGAAGCAGGCTACTACGTTGTGATGTTGTTCGTTGGGCTCAATGACGTCGATCTTGCCCAAGAGCGCGTCCACGGTCGGGTTGCGTCGGGAGGGCATGATGTGCCCTCCGACGTGCAGCACACTCGGTTCCCGCGCGTCTTTGCCAACGCACAAAAGGCCCTACAGATCGTACCGCTTGCAATGTTCTTCGATAACTCACGGGATCGGGACGACGGGCAGAATACTCATCGTCCCGTAGCCATCGTAAAGAATGGTGCGGTGCTGGCCCAACACGAAAACATGCCGGCGTGGTGGCCGATGATCATTCCATAGGACGCCGACCTTTGCTGCAGGACCCAGAACGACCGATTTTCTGGATTTAGCGGCCGTTCAGTACGAGAAACCGCGACCGTTTCAGAAACACGTGTGCTCAGAAGAAGGTGCTTACCGCGCGGTCGTCTCGATTTCACCCGTGTGATCAACTTTCTTTCCTGGGCCGACCACACTTACACATGCGGGCTCCTGCTGTTCAATCGAGAAGATGCAATCTTTGGTTGGCACAATCTCCAATCGAAGAGATTTCCCCGCTTTGATGTCGTTCGTTCGGACGCCTTTCCTCAAGTAGACTTGAGAGTAATTAAGACGAACTGGATTAACCGCTATAAAGCTCCCCACCAAGTTGAACGCTTCAGGAAATTCCCGGCTAAACGCGGTTGCTAGGGGTTGACCAGCCAACACCGAATTTCGCAAAGCCGTCGCTTCTTCCTCATTTTGAGGCACGATTCGACAATGCACCCGACCAAGTTCCGCGCTCGGTTGTTTCGGGGCTTTGCACAGTAGGGACCAAAGCGCGTAGACGTCGTCAATGTGCGCCGACGAAATCGGCGTGTCATTGAACGGCACGTCGAAGTTCCACAATACGAGGAGCTCTCGCGCACACTTAATGTACGTCAGCATCAAGTGTTCCTCTTTGATGAATTCTGGCGTCGTAAGCCTTGGGCTACTTCCGGTTAGTAGCTCGACTCCCTCCACCTCCAAAGCCCAGGAGACTGTCCATCCCTTATGTAGGGCATCGAAGTATCGATACAGCTTGTCAAAATACGGGAGCCCACGGACCGTTCTCCCTCTCCAACTGTTGTAGCTGAACGTGAAGTCTACGGATTGATCCTGCTGCACAGGTCCGGACGCGTGTTCAAACCGATAGCGCAGACCATATAGACCATCGAATGCGTGCCCTTCGAAGGTAAGCGACTGAGTGCCAGCGACAATTTCGCCTACGAAATCATCCATTACGAACACTGCGTTGGTTGCGGGATCGTGTAACAGCATTTTTTGCACGGCTTTTTTGCGAAGCTGCGTGTCGATCTTGATCGTTCCTGTTCCCTGTGGAATTATGTCCAGCAGCGCCGAACCCTCCAACCGAATGGTTGAAGCATCCATTTCAACTGGCAATCCATGTTCGGCTAATGCCCGCATCTTCGTTCGAAACTCGGTCTGAGCGTCCGGGGCGACCTTGGCCCGAAACTGGACCGGCTCCTTCGCGCTAAAAATTATCTGCGTAGTGTTTCCAAACTTGTTCACCTGGACGGCGAATCTAGGATCCGCCCTTTCCAGCTCCTCCTTCGCCAAACGTGTGATCTCTGCGACAGCGGTTGAAACGGTACGACTCAGCGGCGTCTTGAAAACTGCCGCTTTCATGAGTTCGAATTCCGCTTTGGAGACGGGAGGCTGTCCATGCTCTGCGTCAGCGGCTTCTTCAGCTTGGCGTTTCCACTCTTTCAGCAGCGTAACCGGATAGCGCTCAGGGTCGCGATCGATCTTTGTCGCGCAGTTCTGACAAAGCCAAATTCCGTTATCGATGCTTTTGCGCTCAGCCGATGTCATAGCTGGGTCGTAGCGCGCGGCTCCGGGTCCCGAAGCTGCTGCAGCGATGTGCGCGGCCTGACCAATGTTGTTGACTTTGGTTTTGACTGTCGTCGGACCGGTCGTCGGCTTCCTACACTCTGGATTTGAACAATGGGTGCCTACGCGCAGACATAACGCGTGCTTAGTGGCAAGGGTGAAGTCGTCACGGTTATTTCTTGCCATACTCCGACGATCCTTTAACGACTGGATAACACAAATGATCCAGATGGCTGATTATAGTGAGGCTACGAGTTAATTCTCCCCTCGTCTGATGCGGGCTAAATTTAAAGATGTGGAAGTAGCACGGTGAAAAGCAAAATTCTCGACTGCGATAGGCCGCTTCATGGCGTGAAGCGGCCGGTCGAGCTCCTTCAAAACGGACGTTCAGAACACAAGGCCGCCGAGCGCCTCCATTAAGTCTGCTATCGCCGAACGGTCGCTATGCTGAGCATTCGCTCAAGCGGAAAATAGGCTGACGCCTCGCATCGCGGGATCCATTGCCGCCCAAGGCGTCCCCGCGTGCACACGCGGATCAATATTGGCGAACCGCTTCGCCCATGTGACGGGATCCTCGTCGTAGTGAGTGAAGCGGAGGTTTGCCAGCGCAGAATCGAAGCTTCGGCCGATTACATCGCTGACCTGACTCTGATCTTCAACTGCCGAAAACGAAACCTGAAGACTCGACGGGGAATCGGCGCAAACGAGCATGATGCAGTCCTTATCGTCTTCGATCTCACGCCAGAACTGGTTAAGATCGAAGAAGCGTCCCCCCCGGAAATACCAACAGGCGTGCCACACAAAGCCCGCCCGGGCGCCAAGCTGAGTGTCGTGGGTTGCAGGAGACTGTGCCCATGGACGGGTTGAGACCGCGAGGCGGAAGCTCGTGTCGTACTGTCTAGTCGCATGGTCAATCAGATGCGCGTAGGGGTGGCCTTTGTGCACCCAATCCCGGACCAGGACATCCGACCATGCCACGTTTGGCCGTGATTGATCGTTGAAGGATGACGTTGCTCGGACGGCGCCGCGGTCGAGATCACGCAGTGTCTGCTCCACGCGATCAAGATCGTCGTCGTGGGGCCGTCGACAATGGCCAATACGATTTCTGATCTGTTTGAGCTCCTCGATTCGGCCTGCCCAGATTTTTTGAGCCGGCAAATACAAACCGAACAACTGCCACTGATCGTGTGTCAGTTGCAGAAGCAGCGATGCATCCAAATACGCGAGTTGATCCTGCGCATCGGGCGTTTGCATGTAGTGGTACGCTTCGTCCTGCTGCTGACGATTCGCCGAATTAGACGGCAAAAGGTCCGCCCACTTGGCACCAAGCGCGCTGCGCAATTCCACGTAGATCAGCGAGCGCAGCCACGTTTCCAGCTGCCACCAGCGGCTGTACAGCGCTGAAGCTGAGGCGGGCATTGCGCCAGCATTCCACCCTGCTAACAATGCGTGTTGGATCCGGACGGGCAATTTCTGCCAGTCCGACGCGTCTGATGGTGTCATGGGGGAGCCCCGATCGTGTGTTTTTTGCGTTCCAGGTATTTTAGCTGGGCTGTGCGTCAGGTTGGCAGGTGGCAATCTACAGGAACAGCCCCTGGCTTGATAGGGCGTGTTGGCCACCAAGGCTAGCGGACTGATTTCAGACAATCATGTCAAAACTTCGTTTATCGTATTACCTCGAAAAGCTACCGGACTTCCAGCATGCCCGAAATCGAAAAATGGCATTGTTGACGATTCGAATCGCTACGTCGACAGTCTCCTCCTGGCCGAACCTTGCCGATCGTCGTGCGATCGACTTGTGCCTTGCCACGAACGGCAGCACGCGACCTCATGGGACTTTCGATCCGCCCGATAACGGCCGTTCAAACCGACCGCAGGACGTCGCCGCCGACGTCGGCGATAGGTGCCGCTATCTTTACTTCGCTTGCGACGCAGTCGAAAGTGGGTTGCGACGTTCGCCGTAGATAACGATTTATTTCGGCATTCGGACGCCGGCCCTACGGTTCATGCGGCCATCCGATGCTCGTAGTACGGGCGCTGGCGGTCGTCGAGGATCGCGTACTGTGCCGCAAGATCGCGCGGATCGGGATTGAGCCACGCGTCGATATGCTCCGGCTTGATCGGGATGATGCAGCGATCGTGGCCGGCGGCGGCAACTTCAGGCGGTGGCTCATCAGTGATGGCCGCGAACGAGAGCAGATTGGGCTCGCCAGGGCTTTGCCAGTGCGACCACAGGCAGGCGACGAGCATGTCCTGAGCGGGCTGTGGCTTGAACTCCAGGACCATGTTTTCCTCCAGTTCGCCTTCAGCGAGGTCTCGCCCTTCAAGGCGATGTCGTTTGACGTTTTCATAGAAGGCATTCGCGACGATAAGTCCGTGCGAATACCCAAAAACTCCCTTCCAGAAGCCTTCAAGGTTGTCAAACCTGGCATTGTATAGTCCGGGATATTTCTTGTCGTAGAACGCAGGCTTGCCAGCCGGGCGACAGTGATATCGCATCGGCTTGATGACGCGCTTGCCGTCTTCCATGACCATCACCGGAGCATAGTTACCGGGGAAAATTCGCGAATCGCGATCTTCCAGTTCGGTGCGCCGGAGATCGTCGAGTCCGCGCAGCGCCGACTCGATCTTGCTGGTTGCGATCCGCTTGCTTTCGGTGGCCGCTTTCGTCGTTTTGCTTTGAAGGGTGCGTTCCGCGTCGGCGAGTCGCGCGCGCTGCTTGAACAGTTCCTGCTCCAGCTTTGTGGCCTGGTCGCCGTTGAACCGGTCGATCGCTTCCCTGATCCGGCGTTCCTCATCCGTCTGGGGAACCGAAAACGCGGCGTCCATCGCCTTCGGAATCTTGATGTTGCTGCCCTCGGCGCGTTCCCAGTACAGCTGGGCGAATTCCCGGATGCTCATGTGCGCGCCAAACATCCTGACGTACTTGCGGTAGTCCGCCTGGATCTGGGCTGAATAGCACATGCTCGCTCTCCTTGAAGGACGGTGCGCCAATATGGTACGCCGGTTCCTAGTGGAAATTTCGCGTCGACGTGACGAGCGAGCCGAGCAGCGGGGACACGTCGACCAGTCGGTGCGCGACGAGGTGGCGCACTTCACCCTCACGCTGCCAGACGCCGTACACTGCAAGTAGTGACGAGCCAAGCGCTTCGCGTCGCTGCTTTTCGAGCAGGGACGGCCAGATGATGACGTTGACCTGCCCGGTCTCATCCTCCAGCGTGACAAACATCACACCCTTGGCCGTGCCCGGCCGCTGCCGGACCGTCACGATGCCGCAGGCACGTGCGAGCTGCCCGTTCCGGAATCCGGCCAGCGTCGACGCCGGCAGCAGGCGCTGGGCAAGCAGGCGAGGGCGCAGCAGTTCCAGCGGGTGCCGGCCGAGTGTCAGACCGAGGGTCCGGTAATCACTGGCGATCTGCTGGCCTTCCGTCATCGGCGCGAGGACCGGCGTCGCGTCGTCATCAGTCGCGCCGCGCAGCAGATCCCGGTCAGGTACCGCAGCCACCGCATGCCAGAGTGCCGCGCGCCGGTCGCCGGCGAGCGAGCGTAACGCGTCGGCCGCCGCGAGCGCCTGCAGATCCTTGCGATCGAGCTGCGCGCGTCGTGCAAGATCGGAGACATCGGTAAAGGGTCGCACGGCGCGCGCGAGCTCGATGCGCGCAGCGGCCTCCTCCTTCAGGCCACGCACGAGCGACATGCCGAGGCGTACCGGGGAAGAAGTTGTCTGGCCTTCAACCTCCGAATCCCAGTTGCTCAGCGTCACGTCGACGGGCAGCACCTTTACGCCGTGGCGCTTCGCATCCTGCACGAGCTGTGAGGGTGAATAGAATCCCATCGGCTGGCTGTTGAGCATCGCGACGAGGAACGCGACCGGCTCATGACGCTTCAGCCAAGCACTCGCATAGACCAGCAGCGCGAAGCTGGCCGCGTGGCTCTCCGGAAAGCCGTATTCGCCGAAGCCCTGAATCTGCGCAAAGATGGCCTCGGCAAACTCGCGGTCGTAACCGCGCTCGAGCATCCCGTTCACGATGCGGTCGTAGTAGGCTTCGAGTCCGCCCTTGCGACGCCATGCAGCCATCGCGCGACGCAACTGGTCGGCCTCGCCGGCGGTAAAACCGGCCGCGAGCATCGCGACCTGCATCACCTGCTCCTGGAAGATCGGCACACCGAGTGTGCGCGAGAGCGCCTGCTCCATCTGCGGGCTTGGATAGCTGACGGGCTCCAGTCCCTGCCGCCGGCGCAGGTAGGGATGCACCATGCCGCCCTGTACCGGGCCCGGACGTACGATCGCCACCTCAATCACGAGATCGTAAAAGCAGCGCGGTTGCAGGCGGGGCAGCATGCTCATCTGCGCGCGCGACTCGATCTGGAATACGCCAACGGTATCGGCTCGACAGATCATCTTGTAGGTCTCGGAATCTTCGGCAGGAATGTCCTGCAGTTCGAACGGCTCGCCACGCTTTTCCGAAATGACGTCGAGCGCGCGGCGGATGGCCGACAGCATACCGAGTGCGAGCACGTCGATCTTCAGCAGGCCAAGTGCCTCGATGTCGTCCTTGTCCCACTGGATGATCGAGCGGTCGGCCATCGCGGCGTTCTCGATTGGCACCAGCCTCGACAGCTTGCCGCGACTGATCACGAAGCCACCGCTGTGCTGCGACAGATGTCGTGGAAAGCCCACCAGCAGCGCCGCGAAATTTGCCCACTGCATGATCAGCGGAGACCCGGCGTCGAGCCCCGCCTCGGCGAAGCGGTTGAGCAGATCGCCGCTCGAATCGAACCACTGATAGGCCTTCGCGACGCGATCAACGATTGCCGGATCCACGCCGAGTGCCTTGCCCGATTCGCGAAGCGCGCTGCGTGGGCGGTACGTCGTCACGGCGGCCGTCAGCGCCGCGCGATCGCGCCCGTACTTGCGATAGATGTACTGGACGACTTCCTCGCGGCGCTGATGCTCGAAATCCACGTCGATATCGGGCGGCTCACCGCGCTCCTTGCTGATGAACCGTTCGAACAGCATCGACGAGCGCGCGGGATCCACCTCGGTCACGCCAAGCGCAAAGCAAACGGCCGAGTTGGCCGCCGAGCCGCGCCCCTGGCACAGGATGCCTTCGCTGCGCGCGAACCGGACAATGTCGTAGACCGTCAGAAAGTACGGCTCGTAGCGCAGATCCCCGATCAGCGCGAGCTCGTGTTCGATCTGCAGTTGCACCTGATGCGGGACGCCTTCCGGCCAGCGGCGATGTGCGCCGATGTAGGTCTCCTGTCTCAGGTAGCTGGTCGGCGTATGGCCGGCAGGCACCAGCTCGTCGGGATACTCATAGCGCAGCTCGTCGAGTGAAAACGTGCACAGTCGCGCAATCCGCAGCGTCTCCTCGAGCGTGCGCTGCGAATACAGGTTGGCGAGCCGCAGACGCGATCGCAGGTGCCGCTCAGCGTTGGGCGCGAGATCATAGCCGCATTCGGCGACCGGTCTGCCGACCCGGATCGCCGTCAGCACATCCTGCAGCGGTTTGCGCGAACGCACGTGCATGACGGGCGCACCGGTCGCGACGACGGGAACGCCGTGGCGCGCCGCGACGTGTTCGACGGCGCCGCGGTGAATATCGTCCATTGCACGCGCGTGCAATGTCAGTGCGACCCATGCGCGATCGCCGAAGGTCTGGACGAACCACTCGACCTGCGTATCCAGTCTGTCTTCATCGGCGGGGTAGTCCGGTGACAGGATCGCGACGCATTCGGGCAGTCCCCGCAGGTGTCCAAAGGGCTTCTCCGGGTGTGCGAGATCCAGCGGCGCGAGCCGGTAACTGCCCTTGTGCGCGCGCATGCGGCCGAGCGTAATCAGCTCGGACAGGTTGCCATAGCCTTCGCGCGTCATCGCCAGGGCGGTGAATGACAGGGCCGGCGAGCCGTCGGCACTGCTCAGGTGGAAGTGCGACCCGACGATGAAAGGCAGCCCGGCCTTCTTCGCCTCGACGTGTGCGCGCACGACGCCGGCAAGCGAGCATTCGTCCGTCACGGCCAGCGCGGCATACCCGAGCTGTGCGGCGCGAGCGGCGAGATCCTCGGCGTGCGATGCGCCGTGCAGAAAGGAAAAGTTGGACGCGCACTGCAGCTCCGCATAGTCGGGCAGTGCGCCGTAGGTCGGCGCCATGGGCGATCACCCGAACAGGCCGTGCAGGAACCAGCGCGGCTCGCGTTCCTCGACGGCGCTTACGCGCTCCCGGAAGACCCAGTAGTGCAGCGCGTCTTCGGACTCCGCGACAAAATAGTCTCGCGTCACCGGGTGCCCATCCTGCCAGCCGACCTCGATCCGTTCGCCCGGCGAGACCATGCGCAGCGGCGTGCCGTAGAACGGGCGGTGGCCACGCATGATGAGCTGCACCGGCTTGTCGAGCAGCCACGTGGGCCGCGGAAGGTTCGGCGGCAGCAGCGTGGACCTGACGGTCTCGCCGATGGGAAGCCAGCGTGCGGCGACTTCCGGGCGGTGGTCGGCAACCGGCGCCGCCTTGAGCACGTTCTGCGCGCCGAGCCGGGCGACGAGCAGCTCCATCAGGCGCGCGTGATCCTGCGGCGAGCCGCCGGGCTCCGGAAACAGTGACTCGCTGGGTGCGTCCGCTTCGCGAACGTCCTTTGCATCGAGGCCAACGGCGATGACCGGCGCGGCCAGTTCGACGCGGCCCAGCCGTTCTTTCAGCAGGCGCACGAGGTGTTCCTCGCGTGACGTCGGTTCGCCAAGCGCGATTTCGATTGCCGTCGGCGGCACCGCCGCGCGGCCGCGTTCATGCTCGAGCTCAAGTACAAACCGCGCGATCGCCAGCTGTCGCGCCGACAGCCAGCCGGTCATCTGCAGGATCAGCCGCCGCGCCGCGAACAGCACGGCTTCCGCATGCTCGATCCGGTCGGGCAGCTCGAGCCGCGCGCTGAAGGCGGGGGGCAACTCCAGCCATTCGTACACTTCCGGCGCCGCGCCCGTCGCGCGATCAAGCGCATCCAGCAGGGCCGTGCCGCAGCGTTTCTTGAGGCCTGCGCGGGGTAGTCGCCGGATGTCGTCGACCGTTTCGCATCCCAGTCCGTCGAACCATTCGGCGTAGGGGCGCGCCGGCGGCAGGGCAGGTAACGGCACGCGACGCAGCGTACGGTCGACGGAGCGCAACGTGAGCGCGATGCCAGCCGATGACCGGGCGAAGAGCCACGCGGCCTGCCCCGTAGGGGCAATGGCAAGTGTCGCGGTCACGCCGAACGCGCTCACCGTTTCACCCGCCCGCCGGCGCAGTGCCCGGATGCCGCCGAAGAGGCGCAGGCTCGCCGAGACGTCGGCCAGTACGACCGATTCCTCCGCCAGCACCACGTGGGGGGTGAACTGCAGCAGGGCGAACGCCACGCCACGAACCAGCTCCGCTTCACGGGTGAGATCACGTTCCCGGATGACCGCGTCGGGGACGAGCGTCAATACGCCACCGCGGCGCATGCCGGGCACGATGCCGGCCGAGTGCGCCGTGCGGTCGAGCGCGACAACGCGGTCCTTCTCCAGCACGACAAACCCGGCCTCATGGCGTGGCATCGACCAGCGCGGGAGAAACGACTCGAGGGCGAGGTGCGGCAGATGTACGCCGATCCAGAGTTGCATATCGGCTCAACAGGGCAGGTGAAGGTACGAGAGGAACGAAAACGGGTTCGTCGCGCTGCGGTCCGCGGCGCTTGACGAAGGTCACTTCAATACCGCCCCTGGCGGCTCGCAGCGCAAGCCTCAGCGGCGCTGGCGACGTCGCCTGGGCGGCCGCGAGTGGGCGAAACAGGAACAGCAGCGTGTCCGAGGCCTGTGCGGCCAGATGCAGGCGCCGGAGCGCTTCCTGCCGCACTTCGGCCTGCCAGAAGAGCAGGGCGCCGCAGGTGCCGGCACGCAGGATCTGCTCGGCGGCCCACAGCGCATCAGCCGTGCGTGGTGCGCGCAACACGCAGGCCTGTCCTGCGGGAACGCCCAGCCACGCCAGTCCGGCGGGTTGTAGCCGATGCGGCGGCTGCAGCAGGAGCAAGGGGCGGGATCCGACGGTCGCCAGTGCGGGCTGCAGCAGACGCAGTTCACCGCAGCCAGCCTGCGGCGTGAGTAGTTCGGTGAGCGCGCCCGCGGGCCAGCCGCTGCCCGGCAGTTCGGCGGCCAGCGCGACGTGGCCGCACGACACCACCCGATCGAAGCCGGCGGCCAGCTGCGAAGCGCGCCATAGGGACGGGTGGATTGCTTCCGGAATGGGGGACGGGACGGTCATTGAATTGCGCAAATACCTGTATGGATGTACAGTATCCTACACGGAAATTCGTGGCGACGAACGGACACTTTTTTGGGGAGAGGCTAGATGGATACAGGCGTTCGCAAGGCCGCCAGCCATCCGATGCCGGAAATCGCGGCGTTTGTTGCAGACATGAAAGCAGTGTTCGGCGAGCAGGAAATCGATGAAGCCATCCGCCGCAGCAAGGCGGGGGAACCGACGTTTTACGCGTGCGAAAATGGCCGTACTGTTGGCACCCCTACGCCGACGCAAACCAACGTCTGGCGTGTTGACGGGGCGGTGCGTAACCGTCATTACTGTGCTGGCTGCGACGGTTTATGTGTGGGCACCGCGAAATCGTGCCGGGCGTGAACGGCACCAGAACATACGGAGAGAACATGTTTCGATTTTTGAGCGCGGGGGTAATGCTGCTTGCTGTTGCATCGACCGGAGTCGCAGGCGAACACTACGTTGAAATCTGGAACCCGCCTGAGGCGCGGATGCAGCCGTCCGGAAACGGCAAGCCGAAACTAGGCAAGGTTGCGGTTCTCTCACGTCACACATCCAACGCTACACCGCGCCAGGGCGCAGACCCGGTAGTGAAATCGTTAGCGAACAAGCACGCGGGGAATGGCCTTAAGAAGGTTGCGGTGCCGCGCGCGGCAGACCTTCCCCGAATAATGACGCCCGAAGGCAATGTGCTCCGTGTAAACGACGGGGGAGCGCTGGTCAAGGTAGTTCGATAAAGAAAAAAGTCCGTCTGGGAAGGAACCCAACTCTGAGGTGCCAAGCCGGTCTTCCATTTTCTTTCGCGACAGATGTGGTTACGCATCCGCGATATTCGGCCAAGCCCAGCCGCATCGCAAAGCAGCGTCCACGCCGAATTGGGAATGCCGGCATCCTCGCTAATTCAGCGCCTGATCTGCCGGCCACTTTTGTCTGCCGGTCGAGAGAAAGCGGTGTTGTTCCTTTCCGCAGAGCAAACACCTTCTGGTCGACCGGGGCTCCGATCTCGAGAAGGTCATTGGGTCGCAGGCAATATCGGTGCCGTCGATCATCTCGTATATAATAAGGATTCCAAACAACAGTAGGAGATCTGTAAGCACGTGTCGGAGTTCAAGTCGGGCGAATCATCGACAGCGATCTTGATCGTTATGGTGCTCGGCCCGAAATCAGTCAATGGCGTCGCGGACCTCATGCAGCGATGCGCGAAAAACTCGCCAGCCACTATGTCCCTGCAAATCTCGAACGTTAGCTGTCCGCGATGCGTTCAGAAGCGATCCTTTCTGTAGGAGAGCTTCGGAAAGCATTGCACGTCGGTTCGTTCGGAGACGCATGCCCGCAACGGCGATGAAGCACACATCACCTTTTTCCGCATGCGAGCCGCATAAAAATGATTGCCTAGCATGTAACGTTTTGTAAAAACGTCCTGTCCGATTCGTTAGACGATTTATGGTTCTTCGGATGGACATGTACGAACACGAAGCGATAGATCTGTTCCGGGCAACGTTTGAAACGCTGAGTCCCCGCTGGCAGTTATCTCACGATAGCAATGCCCTCGAACTGAGCCCGATTACCGGGCCGGTCGCCGCAGCTGTGAAGCTGTCATCCGAGCAGGCCACACAGATCCGCACACTTGCCGGTGTCACCTCGAGCGTGACTGTCGACGCGCTGCTGTTTGAAAAGAAGTTTCGTCTTCACCTGGTCGGACGGAAAATCGATCGAACGAGGTGGGCCGGAACGGCCTCTCCGAGCATCAATGCTGAAGCTGTCGCGGGTGATCTGGCGCGCGGGCTGTCATTTGCAGAGACGGTCCTGTCGGAAGTCAATTCACTGGTTGTGATCCTGAATCGCGACGGCTCTATTCAACGGTTCAACCGGTTCGCCGAAGAACTTTCCGGCCTCAGGGAAGCTGACGTAATCGGGAAAAATGCGTGGGACCTGTTCATGTCCCACGAGGACGGAAGTGAGTCCCGTCAGAACATAGAAAGTTTTTTCCTGCGCGGCGAGGCGTACGAGGTGGAACGGACGGTAAAAACGATCAGGGGTCCGCGACTGTTCCAGTTCCGCAACAAGTTCGCCAGAACGGGAGATCGCCCTGACGAGACGTTTCTGATCTGTTCGGGCATCGACATCACAGAAGAACGACAGGCTCGCGATCGCCTGGCCGAGTTGGCGAATACCGATACGTTGACCGGTTTGAGGAATCGGAACTACCTAATGGACCGCCTCGACCATCTGATGGCGAGTCCGAAATGCGTTGGTCGACTCGCGCTTCTCTTTATCGATCTCGACAACTTCAAGCGAATCAATGACTCCCTCGGGCACAGGGACGGGGATCAACTGCTCAAGCAGGTGGCGAAACGCCTGCAGCGCGTCGCCGGAGATGAGCCGCAGGTCATTCGCGTTAGCGGCGACGAATTCGTGATCGTCGTTAGCGGTGACTTTGCCCGCTTCACAGCGCAGGAACTGGCAAACCGCGTCATAGAAGACTTTGATCTCGCCTACGTGCTGCGCGCGAATAGCTATCGGATGCGGGCAAGCATTGGAGTGGTCGAGCACGTGCAGCACGGAGACAACGCATTCGATCTTCTTACACGTGCTGACCTCGCGATGTATGCGGCCAAAGCAGTTGGTAAAGGCAAGGATATCAGCGCGTGCCATCTATATACGCCAGAACTGTCTGAACGCGCTGAGCGCGGACTGGAGTTCTATCAGGCGCTGCAGTATGGATTTCTCAGGAAGGAATTCGCGCTGGACTACCGGGACTGCTATACCGTCGACGGAACGGCACGCGGTTTTCTTGCATTGGTGCAGTGGAATCGCGACGGCGTGGCCCCCGTGGAGGGACGCGAGCTTTTCTCAATGGTCGAGTCGTCCGGCTTCGGCGTCCAACTCGGCGAGTTCCAGTTGACCGAGGCGTGCCGCCAGTTGCAAGAGTGGCGTGCCGCTGGGCAGATTGTTCAGCACGTTACCTTGAATGTGCCGTATGCGCAGCTCGTTGACGGTGACCTTGCCGGCTGCGTATCCGAATGTTTGCGTGAGCACGCGATGGAGCCGTCGTCCCTGCGGCTGATTGTCCAGAACCGCCTGGATCAAACCGCAGCACATGTTCTCGACAAGCTGGAGACGATACGTTCCACAGGCGTGCAGATTCTTGCTGCGCTTACGACCGACTCGGCATTTCCGAATTTGGCGAAGCTGCAAGTTGACGGCCTTTGCATCCACGAAGAGCTTGTGGGGCGCGTACCTTCTGAGCCGGTTTCCCGGGCACTCGTTAAAGGCATAGTCGGCGTCTGTAACGAGATGGAATTGAGCGTGCTCGTTCATGGTGTGGACAGCAAGGAGCAGTTCACGTGGCTCACGCAATTCCCCGAAGCTGAGGTTCAAGGTCGGTTTGTTACTGATGCCTTCTCCGCGACGAGTTCATCGATGTAGAGGCGTACGTCGATGCAGGAGAAAGTGATCGAGCCGACTACACCCGCGCCACTGCATGAAGATGCATACCGCATTTTCAATGAGTGCGTGGAATTGAGTCTGTCGCAGGACTCCATCCTGACGCGCAGGTTAATCCGGAGCGACGGCGCGTCATTCAGCCAGCTTGTCGCGATAGATAGCTTGGACGATCTGTCGGACTTTGCCACAGCTGATCCATATGAGACCCACCTGCAGGGGAGTTACGATCGTATTCGGCAGAAGTGCGCCGCAGCCGTGGGGGGTGATCGCCCGCGGCAGGTAGAAACGGGCGACCCGGTAAGACTAATTGGCGAGCTTTCAATGTGCGCGACGGAAGGCGCGCTGCTGTCCAAGGTGCGCACCATCATCGCGGGTCTGGGCGGAATGCAGTTCACTTACCAATGGATCCGTTTTAACGGTGCGAATCCTGCCACTGGCGATTCCGTGGAGACACGTTACCTTGTTGGTTGCAGACCTGCCTGGACACAACAGTACATAGCAAGGCTGTGGTACATGAACGATCCCTACGTGACATACGCTAGAGCGAATGTTGCGCCTGCGCTTGCGTCGCACGTAAATGTGCATCGGGTCGATCACTGGCTGGTGACAGAGGCGCGCATGCACGGCTTTGCGAGTGGGATCGTTGCCCCGGCACATATCCATGGCCATGGTCTGGTCGGGCTACTACATGTGAGCAATTCAATCCGGGCGCCTGCTGGCGAGGGTGTGCTGTGGGACAACCGGGTGCTATTTCGCGCCATCTCGTCGGAACTCCTAGACTGGCGCGTGTCGCAAGTACGCCAGAATGCGCTGGCGAAGTATGAGCTCAGCGAACAGGAGACACAGATCCTGCGGATGCTGCGCGATGGCGCAAGCGCATCCCATGTCGCCGATCAACTGGGAATGTCAAAGCATACTGTCTATAAAACAATCTACCAACGGATCACCAGAAAAACGGGCGCAACGAGAATTACAGATGCCGTCGAAAAAGCGGCCGCCCACGGCCTGCTTGACTGAATCTGCTGCCGTACCCCGCAGTATTCATGCCACAACAAAATAATTAGGATAACGTAGTCTCAGGCTTGTGCATACTAATTCGGTGGCTTGAATTCGCCATTGCCGCTGCGTCATAGTGTCACTACCGTTCTAATGCGATAGCGCGGATTACTGCGTAATTAAATAGTCAGGAAAGAAGGTCGATTGCTTTCTGCGCGACAAGCGGATCCACCTGACCAGTTTCGGATGCGGTCTGATAAACGAGTGCGAACAGCTTGGCTTTCTTTTCAATGTCCATGGAATGCCCAGCGGCGGAGATACTTGTTTCGATAATGGCGAAAACGCTTCGTATCAATTGCTCATCAACGGCGCCGTAACGCGGAGCTCGTTTCCCGGTCAGCAAGTACGACACGTCAAAGCCGTGCTCAAGCAGTGTCATGAGATAGCCAGCGTCCGGATAGCGCTGTTCTTTTTCGTAGGCAGACTGTGTCTTGCGGTTGATGCCGGTCCATTCGGAGATGTTTCCCTGAGTAAGTCCGAGCCGGTCACGCTCCTCGGCTAGGCGCAAACCAAACGTAGATGGCATATAAATTGGTCTTTTGTGTTGCGAATGGAACAAAAATGTCCCATACTGGTAGCAATTTGTCTTAGCCGATCAGTATACGGGCCACCGCATGGCACTGAAAACATTGGAAGAGGTACGCGCAGAGTTCGACCGGTGTGGAGTCTCGGTTTCGAGCTGGGCCGCAAGACACGGAATCCCTCGCAACATCGTTAACGGCGTGTTGCAGGGAAGACTGAAGGGCAAGCGCGGCCACGCGCACAACGCGGCGGTCTTGCTGGGACTGAAAGACGGCGTTGTAAATCGTGAGGATGCGCACGAGCCAGATCTTTGCGAGGTACTGCCAGCCAGGGAAGGGCAGGTGAGGGAGTAGGAGCGGTCGGCGTCGATGTAGCGAGCATCGGCGCCGACCTGACCAGTTGTTGGAACCTGAGAGGTCGACAATGGCTAAAGCCATTATATCGTTCGGGCACAGCCGGCGACATAACGTGGGCGAGGGGGGAAGTCATGCTTGATTTCATCCCGTTAGCCCAGCAATGCGCGCCGAACGTCCACCCCACGACGCTTCAGGCGGTCGTGAGGACTGAGTCCGGCTTCAATCCGTACGCGATCGGAGTCGTTGGTGGCCGCCTTGTTCGGCAGCCGCGTGATCGTGAAGAGGCCGTAGCGACGGCGAAGGCACTCGAAGCGCAAGGCATCAATTTCAGCATGGGGCTTGGACAGGTCAACAAGGCCAATCTTGCCCGCTACGGACTGACCTACGAAACCGCCTTCGACCCGTGCGAAAACCTGCGCGCGGGCAGCGCCATCCTGCACGACTGCTATCAGCGGGCGGTCGCAGCAATGGGGCAGGGCACACCGGCATTGCGTGCTGCTATCAGCTGTTACTACAGCGGTAATTTCACGCGCGGCGAGGCAGCCGACGCCGGCGGCACCAGTTACGTACAGCGCGTTGTTGCCAACGCCCAGATCGCGGCAGGTTCAACCAATGTCGTTCCTGCGATTCCTGTTGTGATGAACAGTCAGTCCGACAGACCAGCACGCGCAGCAGCGCCCGATGCCAAAACATCTTCCGCGCGCCGCAGTGGCCCAAAACAACGGCAGGACGCACCGCACCCGTCATGGGATGCATTCGGCGATTCCGCTTGTGACAACGACTGCAACTGACCTGAGCCGCGACGACGCGGCCTGATCTCAACCACGTGAAAGGAGAAGACATGAATCGCAATGCGAAGCTCGCGACCATGAAATTAGTACCACTGAAAGGTTATTCATATCGCATATCAATGCGGCGAATCGCAACCCGTATGCGCCAGACGATGGCCCTCGGCATCGCAATCGGTCCGGAACTTGCATTCGCGGGTGGTGGGCTCGATTCGGCGACGCAGGGCGCGACCACCTTCAAGATCTGGCTCTATTCGTTCCTTGGCGTCGTCGCGGCCTGCGTGCTGATGTGGAAAGGGGCGGAGTGCTGGGCCGATCGCGCGCACTGGAGCGAGTTTGTGACGATGTGCGGCAAGGTGGCGGCGGTGGGCTCGGTGGTCGGCGTGCTCGCGCCGTATCTGTGGAACATGTTCAGCTGAGCACGCCATGTCGGACGAAAAAACCCGCTATCCCGGATTCAACGGCCTTGGCCGCACGGCGGCCATCTGGGGCGTTCCCTATATGGCGATGCTGGTTGTCGTCGTCGCGTCGATGTTTGTCGGCGTGCTGATTTCCTTCTTCGTCGGACCGGGCGGTCTGCTGTTCGTTTTCCTGGGCTTTCCGGTGCTGCTGTATTTCAAGCACATCTGCGAAACCGACGACCAGGGCCTGCGGATCATGTGGCTGGAATTGCGATGCCGCTTTTACTTCTGGCAGCTGCGGGTCCGCGCGCGGCTAAATGCCGGGCGAGCGGCCCCGCGCTTCGGCAACACCGCCACGCTCGCGCCGCTGCGATACGGACGGCAACGCCGCGTCTACCGCGATTTCCTCAAACCGTTGTCCAAGGGTGAGCGCCGACTGCGTGAGCTCGATCCGGAGGCCTGATGCAGAGCAGACCCGCCGTCACCAGCGACATCCTCGGCGCGATCGGCGCCGTGGAAGACTGGATTCCGAAGTACGGGCATCCGGTCACAAAACACGTACAGCACCTGGAGGGCAACCGGTTCATGGTGACGCTGGCCATGCGCGGCGTGCCGTTCGAAGTGCACGAGAACCTCGCGATGGAGCGCATGTTCGATCGCGATACGGAAGCGTACAGCAAGCTGGGTCGCGACCTGGGTGGCCGCTTTGGCTATCACGCAACGTTTGTGCGACAGCGCGTGAGTTTTGATCGCGTGTACCGGCTCAAACAGCGCTTCATGCAGTGGTTCGTACGCGAGTACATCGGACGACGTTTCGGAGAAGAAAAGTTCTTCGAGAACCGCTATTACCTGTCGCTGATCCTGAAATACGAGGACTTCGATGACGGGCTGAAGGAAATCGAATCCCTTGCGAAACAGGCGCTGCTGCAGTTCGGCGAGTATGAAGCCGAGTTGCTTGAAGTATACGAGCGCAAGCACATGAACGGCACGAAGATGCTGTTCTCGCCTTTGTATGGGCTCGTCAGCTATCTCGTCAATGGGAAGACCGGCGATCTGCCGGTCGCGGCGGAGCCCGGCACCGATGTCATCCCATCGAGCCATCTGCACTTTGGGTACAACACGCTCGAGATCGGGGCGAGCGACGTGCCGGCGTACCGGCGCGTTGCAACCTGCCTCGACCTTCGCAGTTGCCCGGAGAAGCCGGGCTGGGGCCAGCTCGACCCGTTGATCACGTTGAACATGGAATTCACGATTACGCATACGTTCAACTGCATGACGGGTTTCGAGTCAAACCGGACCATCGATTCGGCGATCAACAAGCTGGAGTCGGCCGGTGACAAGGCGAAGCACCAGGTCAAGGAACTGCGCGACGCACAGGGTTACGTGAACACGGGTGAACTGTCGTTCGGCGAGTATCACGGCGCGGCGGTTATCTACGGCGAAACAGCGAAAGAAGCGTTGGAGAACGCCGACAGGTTTGCGTCCCGTTCGCGCAACGAGTGTGGAGTTGAATGGTCGCCCGCGACGGGGTCTGCTCCGTTCACGTACTTCTCACAGGTCCCGGGCGCGCGAGTCAAACCGCGACCGAAAGTGCAGTCCTCGCGCAATTTTGCGGCGATGTACACCTGCCATGACTACTCGTCAGGCAAGGCGGAGGGCAACCCGATCGGTGACGGGTCGGCCGTCATTCCGTTTCGCTCGGATTCGGGCGTGTACAACTACAGTTCGCACGCGAGCCGGCTGGGCGATATCAATGTTTCGGAGAAGGTGGCCGGGCATTTTGAAGGGAAAGGCACGACGGGCAGCGGGAAATCTACGGTCGTTGTAGCGATGACAGGCATGCTGTCCCGCTTCGATCCGATGCTGTACGTGCTAGACAAGGGGCGGGGCTGGGAAGTGTTCATTCGTGTGATGGGTGGCGCCTATGTCTATCTGGAGAAAGGCAAGCCGACCGGGTGGGCTCCGTTCGAGCTCGCCGACACGCCAGACAATCGCGAATTCCTCTATGGGCTCGTCGAACTGTGCGGCCGGAAGAACGGCGTCGACCATCAGGGCAAGCCAATCAAGATCGACCTGACGGCCGGCGAGAAGATTCACTGCCGCAACGCCGTCGATGCGGTAATGGGAGTAGATGACGTACGGTTGCGCCGCTTCAGTCTGCTGCTGGACAGCATTCCGGACGAGGGCGACGACGGCCTGCGCGCACGTCTGTCGATCTGGTGCAAGTCGGAGGGCGGCCGGTTCTGGTGGGTCTTCGATAACCCGCCGAATCTCTCGCTGAACATGAGCGAGCAACGCTGGATCGGGTTCGATGTTGAGGCGTTTCTTGTCGAGAACTACGAGCCGTCGGAGCCGGCCTTTGCCTACCTGTTCCATCTCAAAAAACTGATGCGTCGGGAAGGCACCCTGATGCAGACCGTGATCGAGGAGTACTGGCTGCCGCTGCGTTTTCGCACGATCCGCGAGCAGATCGAGGAAACGCTCGCCAGCGGGCGTAAGGAAGGGGAGTTCATGGGGCTCATCACACAGCAGCCGGAACAGGCGCAACGCGCGGCGGACCTGTTTCCTGCGCTCCGCAGTCTGGTCGCGACGAAGATGTGGCTCGCTGACCCGGCGGCCGAAGAAGAAGCGTATCTGCGCGATGGCATGACCCGCAAGGAATTCCGGGAGTTCAAAAAGCTCACGCCACAGTCGCGCCGCTTCCTGATCAAGCAGGGTAACCAGTCGGCGTTTGCCAGTTTCGACCTGTCCGGGCTTGAGGACGCGATTGCGGTGTTCTCTGGCGATCGCGAGAACGTGCTGATCTGCGACGCGGTCCGTGCTGAGGTTGGCGACGATCCGGATGTGTGGTTGCCGGTGTATCTGGAGCGCGTGTTCGAACGCAAGCTGCGCACGCGGCTTGCGGCGAAGCACGGCGCCGATGAGCGGCTGTGGTCCGCCGAACTGCAGCGCGGCCTCGAGCGCAAGCGCGCCGAGCTCGCGCAGATCTATCCGCCGGCGCATCAGCCGGTGGATGACGAAGTTTTTGCCTGATGTGCTGCAACCCAAGGAGGGAACGATGAACAGCACCGATGTCTATCCGGCCGTGCGCCGGCCGGTTGACCCAGCGATCTGGAACCTTCGCGAGGCGCTGCGGGCACGATCAACGCGCGCCGGCATGAGCGCCTTTGCCTATCTGCCGGCGATTACGCTTTGGCCTCGTCGTAGTCTGGTCGCGTTGTTGTGCGCGTGTGCGTTTTCACAGGTTCACGCGCAGGGTGTGCCGACCATCTCTCCGGCGGAGCTCGCGCAACAGATGATGCAGGTCGAGCAGCTGGGGCAGCAGATCCAGAATCAGGAAGACCAGTACCGTGCGCTGACTGGCAACAGCAGTTTCGGCAACATCATGAACGATGCGTCGCTGCGTAACTACCTTCCGGAACAGTGGCAAAACATTTACGACCAGGCGAAGAACGGCAGTCTCTCGGGTATCAGTTCGTCGATGCGGTCGATCGAGCAGCAGGAAAGCATGACCGGCGCCAGCACGCCCGGTCAGCAGCGCTATTACGACACGCTCGCGGCCAACAAGGCGATGAACGAGCAGGCGTACAGCGCGACGATGGCGCGCCTGAACAACATCCAGGCGCTAATGCAGCAGTCCAACATGACGCAGGATCCGGCGCAAAAGGCTGATCTGCAGAACCGGATGGCCGCGGAAGAGGCGATGGTCACAAATGACCAGACGCGCCTGCAGCTCACCGCGCAGTTGCAGAAAACAGAGCTGCAGCTTGCCGAACAGCAGCGCGACCGTGAATTCGACAACGCATTCCTGGGGAAAACCAATGGTCAATAAGACACTTCTAGGCTCAATAATCGCTTTGCTGGTCGCGATCGCCGGCTACCTCGGATACCTCGCGTGGGATCGTCACCAGCACAACCTGCAGGAAGAGCAACAGCAGCAGCAGGATCTGAAGTTCGATGCGGCGTTTCTCGGCACGACGCCCGAGAAGCTTGCCGCTGAGCGTAAGGCGAAGGGTATCAACGCTGCAAGCGACGATGCCGAAGCCCGCGCGGCCGGGCTGAAGTAATCCGGCTCGTCCAACAATCACTGACCGAAGCAGGAGATATCCGTGGCAGACGTCCAGCTTTTCACCTCAATGACCAATTCGTTCGACAAGAACGTTTTGAACACGATCTCGACCGGTTCGAGCAACATCATTGCGCTGATCTCGCCATTGATGGCCACCTGCTTCAGCATCTATGTCCTGTTGATTCTCTGGACGTACTGGCAGGGGCGCAACGACGAGCCGATCAACGATTTCCTGATGCGCATGGCAACGTGGGCGCTCATCCTGACCTGCGGGATGAACATCCAGTTCTACAGTGAGTACGTCGTTCCATTCTTCAATGGTTTTGGCGAACAGATGGCCGGCGCGTTGACCAACGGTAGCAACCCGGTGTCCGGCCTCGACAACCTGCTCAATGCATACATCAACGCAGCGCAGGCGATCTATGCACAGGCGTCCGGCCTGAAGGTTATTGCGGCCATCTGGACGATCGCGCTGATGATCATTTTCGGTGGCCCGTTCATGGCGATAGCCATTGCGTACATCATTCTGGCGAAGTTTGCGCTTGGGCTTCTGCTCGCACTCGGTCCGTTGTTCATCTCAGCGGCGCTCTTCCCGCCGTCGCGACAGTTCTTCTGGAACTGGGTCGGTCAATGCATGAACTACACCCTGCTGGTCGCGCTCTTCGCGGCTGCATGTGCACTCGAAGTCAATTTCGCGATGGGCGTGGTACCGCTGAACGGATCCCCCTCTATCGCGCAGGTCATTGACCTGGACATCATGGGGCTGGCCTTCTGGGTTATTTCGCTTAACCTGCCGGGTTTGGCTTCGTCTCTCGCGGGCGGTGTCGGTATCTCGACGATGGTGGGCAACCTGGGTAGCGTCGCGAGATTTGCTGGCTCGCTTGGAAAAATGGGCGGCGGCGGATCGCCGAAGACCGGCGGTAGCTTGAGTGAGGCGTAAAAAATGATCAGGTTATTCAAGACAATCGCACGTTGGTGGCTTATCGCGGCGGTGGTGGCAACGATCGGCGCGATGGTATCGATCAAGCTGTTTTACTAGATGCCACGCAATACGCCTGTTTTGCTCAATCCAAAGGAGAAACGGAGACCATGAAATCTCCTGTCGCTATTTTACTGATGGCCTTCGCGCTGCAGGCGTGCAGCTCGGCGCCAAAGCCACCCGAGCCGACTGGTCAGTGGGTACCCGTCAATCAACCGTTGGCCCAGCAGTCGGGCCATACGGAACCGAAGTGAGGAACAGGATGGCATCGACTATCAGGCAATGGTTTGCGTCGGGAGCGAACGCGCGGAAACGTAAGGGGATCCCGGCCGGGTCGACCACGCGCGCAGACGCGCCGGTGAGCGGTGTTGAGTCAGGTGAGCGCGATGCGGTCAGCTGGTACCTGAAACAGGCACAGGCCTTCGAAAAGTCGAAGGTCGAAGCAGCGGAAGAGAAGGCCCGTATTGCGGACCGGCGCTCGGTGTTATCGGGCGTTGTCGCTCTCGCCGCTGTTTCTGGCATGGGGGCTTTAGGACTCCTAAAGCGGCCGAACCCGCCGGCTGTGCTGCGCGTGAACGACACGACAGGGAAGGTGGATGTGTTGCCGACGACCGCGAACGGACACGTTACGTTTTCCGAGAAGACCGATCGCGCGGATCTGCACCGTTACGTCGAACTGCGCGAGAGCTACGACTGGGAAACGATTTCGGACACGCACGCCGCGGTGATGTTCATGAGCGACGACCACGAGAAGGAAGCCTATGACGGGTTCGTGCGCGGCCCTGCGGGCCCACTCAAGCTGCTGAAGGATCAGGCGCGGGTCATTGCACACGTCGGCTCGATCACCTTCGTGGGAACGACAGCACAGGTGTTCTGCTCGCGGCAACTGGTTTGGCTCAACGCGGCCGTAAAGCGTCCGGATCCGACGTACTGGATTGCGACGGTCGCATTCGAGCGTGTGAACGTTCCGGAAAAGCAGGACCAGCAGGATCTCAACGCGGACGGTTTTCGCTGCACCAGCTACGAGGTCACGCGCGACTGGACCCGGGCGCCTGCCGATGCTGCGCCGGCGTCGGGCTCTGCGGCAGCCGGAGGTGGAGCATGAAAGGACGAACGATCCGGATGTCAGCAGGCGCAGCGGCGGTCGCACTAAGCTTCGCGTTGGCGCCGATCCACGCGCGAGCGCTCGAAACGCCGCGCAGCTGCGGTTCAGACCCGCACATCCAGTGCGCGACTTACGATCCGGACCAGGCCTATCGTGTGGCGACCATGCCGGGGCGTGCGGTGATGATCCAGTTCGAGCCAGGCGAACACATCATCAACAGCGGCGAGGGCATCGGAGACGGCAAGGCCTGGCACGTGGCCATCAACGACAGTGGCGCGATGCTCAAACCGGGTGCGCCGCAGCCAGAAACCAATCTTCTGCTGGTCACCAACCGGCGCACCTATCCGCTCTCGCTTGTTGACGTGTCGGCCGTACAGCCGGCGACATGGATACTGCGTTTCGATTATCCGGACACGCGTGCCAAGGCGGCGAGCGCGCAGCTGCGCCGGCAGGAAGCGGTTAGCGCAGCGCTGGGCGGTCAGCAGGGCAATGGGCCAGCGGTTCCAGCATCGATCGCGAACAGCGTTGGCGTTGCGAAATCCACGCCTGTGGCGTCGGTTCCTGCGGCCAATATCCAATACATGATGCGTGGCGACCACGCACTCGCACCGACTGCACTTTGGGACGACGGCCGATTCACGTACTTCAAGTACTCAACCGCGCGTGACCTGCCGACGATCTTCACGAAGCTTCCCGACGGTGGCGAGGCGACGGCGAACTTTCATATGGAGGGCGATACGGTCGTCGTGCACGAAGTGTCGAAGTCGTTTGTCATCCGCTACGGTCAGTCGGTGCTGGGTATCCGCAACGACGGCTATTCGCCTGATGGTCATTACAACCGTGCGGGCTCGTCGGTACCGGGCAGCGCGCGCATCGCGCGTGACCATACCGATGCATCGACGAACTGATCAGGGAGCGAACAGGGTATGACTGAACGAAACGAAATGGAACATGCGGCGTCGACCGACGTCGGCCCGCAGCCTTCGCTCGACCTGCCGGGCCGTCGGAAAACGCGTGTGGGCAAGCTGCGTCTGGTGCTGCTCGCGCTCGCCGTTATTGCGCTGGGTGCATCGGGCGTCACGATCTATCTGCAGCGCCTGTTCCAGCAGCATCAGGACGCGAAACAGGCGGCGCTGACAAAACCGAAAGACAGTGGCGCGAGTGACGCCGGTGCGGATCTGGAGACGCAGAAGGAACGTATCAAGCGCGCGGAAGATCAGGCCCGTGCAGCGTCGGAGGCTGCGGCCGCCGCTGCCGCGAATTCCCACCTCGCGACGCCGGCCGGCGCGGCATCGCAGACGAACGGACAGGCGGTGGCCGTGAGCAACCAGCCGCGGCCGCTCACGCCGGCCGAGCGCCGCCTGCAGGGCAGCGTGCTCGTTGCGAGCGGCAATAACGATTCCGGCGAGAGCAACGATGGTCCCGTAGCATCAAATGAAACTCCAGGTGACAGCGGTGGCAACACCGGCGGCGGCAACGCCGGGGCCAGCGGCCATGATGCGTCTGGTCTGGCAGGTCTGGCGAAGTCGATGGGTCTGTCAGCGCTGCGCGGCGGCAGTGCAGGCGGTGCGCCCAGCTCAACCAGCAAGGCGGACGCGGGCGACGGCAAGGGCTCCGCGATCGACCAGTCCTTGCAGCCGTCAAAGCTGCAGCCGATGCAGGCCTCGTTCCGACCGAACCGGCATTACCTGCTCGGTCGCAACACGATGATCCGCTGTGGTCAGTCGACGGCGATGCGTACCGACCGGCCGGGCCTGATCGGGTGCCCGATCGCGCAGGACGTGTGGTCCGACGATGGCACAACGCTGCTCGTTCGCAAGGGTGCGATGGCGAAGGGCGAGCAGCGCGATGCGGTGATCCAGGGGCAGGGCGTGATCGGCGCGATCTGGGACGAGATCGACGACGGCGACGTACACATTCCACTGAACTCGCCGGCTACCGATCCGTTGGGTGCCGCGGGTATTCCAGCCTATGTTGACGAGCACTTCTGGCTGCGGTTCAAGGGCGCGCTGATGGTCAGCCTGATTGGCGACTTCGGCCAGGCGCTGGCGAACAAGGCAACCGGGTCTGGCCAGCAGATCACGTTCTCCAACAGTTCGAACGCCACGCAGGATGTGGCCGCGGAGACGCTGCGTAACACCATCAACATCCCGCCGACGGCTTATTCAAACCAGGGTTCTGTAATCAATATCTTTGTGGCGCGCGACATTGACCTGACCGGCGTGTACGAGAACGTCGACGCGCAGGGCAACCCTATTGGCCAGAACGGGCAGCAATGAGGAGCGGACCCATGAACCTGAAGATCACCTACCCGAACGACTTCCCGTTGCATGGTCTCGATCGCGACATGTTCGAGACCAAACTACGCAACGCACTGCGTTTCTGTTTCTACGGCAACACGGTCCGACAGCTGGCCGACCGAGTCGATGCACGGCGTGCGCGTGTTGTTCCCGATGCCTTGCCACTTCGGCAGATTGCCGACGAGCACGCGTTCGAGGATTGCATGACCCTCGACGGGTGCCGGATCGACGACATGTCAGCGCCGCTCCGGCGCAACCTGTTGCGCATTGTAGGGGCGCGTATCGGGCTGACGATCTCGGAGTGGGGCGACAGCGCGTTGCCGTCGCTCGATGAGCCAGCCAATCACGCGGTCGGTAACGCAACGGAATCATACGCAACTAACCGTCAATCGGCCGAACCCGCACCGATTCCCCAACGCCTTGCGCCACGCACATCACGAATCCTGCTTGCAACGGGGCTCTGCGCAGCGGCGATTGGCGGTGCTGCCTGGAGATTGACCCGGCCGGCCGCGCCTCTGAGCGCAACCGTGGTTTCCACGTCGCCGGCGCAAACGCTCCGCGAGCTGGCCAGCAGCGTGCCGGATGATCGCCGCCCGTATCGCGTGTCAGTGCAGATCGAGCCGCAGGATACGGGCACCACGCCTCGTTGATTCTGCGCGGCACCATGTTGAACGGATGTGACCCTGAACCAGAAAGGAGTGCGAATGAGCGCAGTCGTAATCGATGTGATCGAGAAGGGCACGATCGCCCGCAGCTTTCTCAAACAGATGGGCATCTCGAACTTCTTCGACGGGAGCCTCACCGAAGTTGCGATCAACCGTCCCGGTGAGATCTGGACACAGGGCAGTGCCGGATGGCGACGGCACGATGCACCGGCCTGCTCGCTCGATGCGTGCTTCAAGCTCGCCAACGCGCTGACGGTGATGAAGGGCGGCAAGTTCTCGACAAAGGAGCCGATTCATCCGGTGGTCCTGCCCGAGGGCCAACGTGGACACGTGCTGATGCAGCCGGCCTGCGAGCAGGACACGATATCCATAACGATCCGGATCCCGTCAGACGTGCGCTTCTCGGTCGCCGAGTACGAGCGCAACGGCTGGTTCGAGGGCTATCGGGACGTGTCGCCGCGCCGCGACATGTCCCAGTCGCTGGACCTGCAGCCGTTCGAGCTCGAGATGCTCGAGGCGAAAGGTCAGCGCAACGTCACGCGCATGCTCGAGCTTGCGGTTGCCAACCGGTTGAACATTGTGCTCGCCGGCGGCACCGGCTCCGGCAAGACCACGCTGAACAAGGCGCTCTCAGACCTCGTCTCGTCCGACGAGCGGATCGGCACGATCGAGGACACGCCGGAGCTGTCGCTGCCGAACCACACGAACCGCGTGCATATGTTTTTCAGCGACACGCTGCCGGCGAAGGAACTGGTGCGCTCCACGCTGCGCATGAAGTTTGACCGCGTGTTCCTTGCCGAGCTGCGCGGCGACGAGACGTGGGACTACATGACGCTGCTCAATACGGGCACGCCCGGCGGCATCACGACCGTGCATTGCAACGATGCGCGCTCGGCACCGTCGCGCATCGCGACGCTGGTCAAGCAGAGCGCCGTCGGCCAGACGCTCGACTGGCAATTCATCATGGAACAGGTGCGCGTAACGGTTGATCTGGTTCTCTTCATGCGCAACAAGCGGCTCACCGAGCTCTGGTACGACCCGATCGGCAAGGCGCAGCTGCTGGGTTGTGTCTCATGAGCGCCGATGCCGCAGCGCAGATGATCGAACAGATCGCGATCAGCCTGTGCGGTGCGCTCGCCGTGTTTCTGTCGCAGGACCGGCGTGCGCACTGGCGACGCTGGGCCTGCATCTTCGGGCTGGCCGCGCAGCCGTTCTGGTTCGACATGGCGTGGCGAGCGCATCAGTACGGCGTGCTCGCGCTGTGCTTTGTCTATACGGCGTCGTGGGCGCGCGGTTTCACGGCGCACTGGCTCGTCCGCAGGGAGGACCGTGTATGAACTTCGCGATCAGCGATATCGAGGCGGCGATCGAGGGATGGCGCATGCGTTCGCCGTCGGACGAAGCATTTGCTGCCAGCACAGAGGCCCGAGCGCTGGCGCGGCTCTACGGCGCCGTGATCGTGCACGGCCGCGAGGGTATCACCGATGCCGGGCTGGACGACGCGCAGCGCGACGCCCTGCGGATCCTGTCCGCCGATCCACCCGGAGAGTTCCCGCAATGAAGGCAGATCTTCCGGTTCCCGCGATTGTCGATGCCGCGGACGCGACCGATGACAGTCAGTGCAAATGGCGACCGTCCGGCGACTTTGGGCTGGTCCACCCGTCGGGCTGGACGATCGCGCGGTACTCAGTCTATGACGAGTGGCGCTACCTGCTGTGGGAGCCGATCGATCGCTGTACGGCGGCCAACAGCAACCAGTTCCACGGACCCTTCGATAACGTGCGCGACGCGATGCGCCTGCATCGCGACCTCACCGCGCATCTGCAACAACAGGAGATGGCCGCATGACAACGCATCTGAAATTCCGCATTGGCGAAAAGTGGATCTGCATCGAGGACGGCAACGGTTATGCGCCGGATCACCCGGATCACGTGACGTTCGCGGTGCGCGACGTTAAGGCGAGTGGCAAACCGGGCGGCCGTGTCGCCGCTAACTTTTCGGTCCGTCGACGCACGGTGCTGGAAATCGGGCTGCGGCTGCTCGAGCTCGCCGAGCGCATGACGCCGGAAACAACCTGGCAGAACAGCCAGACGGTGGGCGAGACCGGCCAGCCGCCGCTGACGTTCACCTTCGGAGAGGACGATCGCGCGGTGCTGGACCGGCTCCTTGCTGACAGACCGCTCAATTTCGCACGCCATGCCTATGCGAGCGCCGAGCGCCTTCGTGCCCGCATGCCGGTCCTTCGCGCCGCGCAGCGCGTACTCGAACACTGCGACGACGAGACGGCCGCAGGCCTGCATGTGCTGATCGCGGCCGCCGATCAGGCCGGCGGGTTCCCTGCGAAGCCGATCGTCGGATTTGACGCGGCCGAATTTGAGGTCGATAGCGATGCAGCCACCCACTGAGGACCGACCATGCCGAAGCCGTTTCGAATTCTGATCCCCATGGCGGTCTTCCTGCTGATCCTGTGCGGCTTCGCGTTCCTCGGCCAGTTCGCAGGCGGCCAGCTTTTCACGAAGATGCAGAAGCTGCCGGAGGGCAGCGCGGGCGTGTTCACGCTGTACGACTACTGGCATGCCTACGGTGACGTGCCTGCGGTGGTGCGCGCGCTCAAGGTGTGCACGCTGCTGTCGGTGGTCATCACCGGCCTGCCAGTGGTCGTGATCACGATGGCGCTCGTGTCGGGCCGCAAGCGCCTCGCCCAGTTTGGCGAGGCCCGGTTCGCAACCCGTAACGACATTGTGAAAGCAGGCCTGCTGGAGAGGAAATAACCATGACCATTTCACAACATCTGTATCCGCCGTTCATTGTCGGCAAGTACAAGGGTGAATACCTGAAGTATTACGGCCAGGATTTTCTGATGGCTGCCGCCGGCACCCGCTCCGGCAAGGGCACGTCGCTCGTGATCCCGAATCTTCTCACCTATCCCGATTCGGCCGTGGTCGAGGACATCAAGGAAGAGAACTACCACTATACGTCCGGCTACCGGCGGGCATGCGGCCACGAAACCTACCTGTGGGCGCCTTTCTCGGAAGACGGCCGCTCGCACGCTTACAACCCGCTCGAATACATCGCCAGCCGACCCGCCTATGCGCGCGTTGGCGACGTGATGACGATCGGCGAACACCTGTATCCGTCCAACGTCGATGCACGGCTGAAGTACTGGAACGACAACGCCCGCAACCTGTTCATCGGGATCGTGCTGTATCTGCTGGAAACGCCCTCGCTGCCATGCACGTTCGGCGAGGTGCTGCGGCAGGCCTCCGGCAAGGGCAGGGCGATCCGTGAACACGTCTCGTCGATCGTCAGCACGCGTGCCGATGCAGCGCATGCGACTGACGGGCTGCCGGCGCTCACCTTCGAATGTCTCGATGCGCTGAACCGCTTCCTGTCGCAGTCGAAGGAAGCGTTCGCGAACATCGTATCGACGATGACCGCGCCGCTGAACGTCTTCAGCAATCCGGTGGTCGACGCGGCAACCAGCCGCTCGGACTTCGATCTGGCCGATGTGCGCAAAAAGCGCATGTCGATCTATGTGGGCATCAAGCCGGGCGACCTGAAGGCCGGCGCGCTGCTGGTCAATCTCTTTTTCTCGCAGCTGATCGACCTGAACACGCGCGAGCTGCCTGCCGAGAATCCTGCGCTCAAATACCAGTGCGCGCTGATCCTGGACGAATTTGCAGCGCCCGGCAAGATCGACATCATCGATACGGCCAACCCGTTCATTGCTGGCTACAACCTCCGGCTGATGCTGATCTTTCAGGGCATGTCCCAGATCGAGGATCCGAAGCTGTACGGCAAGCACGGCGCCGAAACGCTGGCGATCAACTGCAAGATGCGCAGCCTGTATGCGCCGCGTACGGTCAAGGAATCGGAAGAGTACTCGAAGATGCTGGGGACCTTCACGTACATGGCGCGCTCGCGTAACCGCAGTCGCGGGCGGAGTTCGTCGACGAGCACCAATGAGTCGGAGCACGGCAGGGCACTGATGATGCCGCAGGAGCTGCGGGCGCTGAAGCACAACAAACAGATCATCACGATCGAGGGGTGCGAGCCGATCCTGTGCGAGAAGGCGTTTTTCTATGAAGACGCCGAGCTCGTCGACCGGCTCGTGCGGCAGAGCCCTTACCTGCGGGGTGTGATGGCGAAGCTGGAGAAAACCAATCGCCGGCGCGCCTGGTTCGGTTTCGGTCCGAAGTTTCCCAATGAAGTACAGATGAAACACGCCGCGTTCGTCGCGCGCGAACTGTGCGCACCCGTGCCAAAGATCGACGTCGAGCAGTGGTGGCAGACGCAGAACGCGGCCCGCCGCGCGCAGCAGGCCGCGGCGGCCGCAGACGCAGCCACACAGTCGGCCGGTCTGGCGCGTGACGTCCGGGAGCACGAGATCGGCGTACTCGCGCCTGTTCATCTCGCCAACCGTAACAGCATCCGCGCGTCGCTTTTCCAGTTGATGCCTTATCTGCGAGAAGTCCTGCCGGACGCGGCCGCCGCCGTGTCGGCGCAAACCGCAGCATCTCAATCACAGCCTGAACCGCAAGGAGTGACCGTATGAACGAGATCGAATTTCCCGCCGACCGGATCGACTACCGCGAACGCGACGCGGCAAACGCGGACGATGCGTCGACCATCCGCGCGCGCGTCACGCCGCCGGCGAACGAGCCGGACGCGGGCGCCGTGCCCGGCAGTCCGGAAACGCCGGTCGATGACGCAACCGAAGAGCGCCTGAAGAAGATCCGCGCGGCCGATCGGGAGAAGGTCGAGAAGCTTCTCAAACGCGACCCATTGCCCAACGCAGCGACCAGCACAGCCACCGACGAGTCGGTGAAGCCGGCCGCCGGCACCGGCAAGCCACTCGGGAAGAAGGGCGATGGGCCGGAGAACACCATCCGCCCGAAACCGGTTTTCGAGAAGACTGGCTATGACGTGCCGAAGTCGGTCACTAACCAGTATGTCGCGCATGAAGGCAAGTTTCTCGATCGCAAAAGCGAGACGGTGCACTTCGAGGACAAGGGCCGCTCGCTGTCGACGGCCAGCGAGGACCGCGACGTGATCGCACACATGGTCGAAGTCGCGAAGGCGAAGAACTGGGGTGAGCTGCAGCTTAAGGGCAGCGAAGAGTTTCGGCGGCAGGCGTGGATCGCCGCCGAACTCGCTGGCGTGCCGACGCGTGGCTTCAAGCCTGGTGCGCAGGATCGGGCAGTACTGACCGCTGCGCGCGAGGCGATGCGCATCGGGGCCGGTGACAAATCCAATGATACGGACAAGGCGCGCACGAATAAGATGGAGGCAGCAGACGCAGTGGGGCAAAAACCCGCCGCGCCGGAGTCGGCGAAACCGGCCACTCCGGGACGTGAAAACACCGCGCCCAGAGGCAACCCGACGCCCGCCACGCAACCGTCTGCAGCTGCGCCGGCGAGCCCCGTTCAGACCGCGCCAACGCTGGCCGGTGTCACGGCGGGGGTGCTGGTGGCGCACGGTCCCGCCCCGTTCAACCACGATGAAAAGCAGAACGACAGCTACTACGCGACGGTGCGGACAGAGGATGGCGAGCACACCGTCTGGGGACTGGACATCGAGCGCGCGATCGGCGAAAGCGGTGTGCAGCCCGGTCAGCGGATCGAGCTGGAAAAGGGCGGCAGCAAGACGGTAACAGCGCAGCAGCGCCAGTTCGACGAGAAGGGTACCGAACTCGCGTCAAAGTCAGTCGAGAGCCGACGTAACGAATGGCTGGTGTTCTCGCCCGATGTGCCGGGCCTGCCCACGCGCGAGCAGCGCGAAGCGCTGGCCAGCGCGCGCCGCGACGCCGATGAGCGCCGACAGATTAATGAGGCACGCGAGCGGTTCCTGAACGGAGACTGGAAATACTCGAAGGAACAGCGGAAGACGCTCGATGAGGCACGCGAGCGCATCAAGGCGCAGGCCGCGCGCGAGGTGCTGCGTGACGAGATCAAGGGTCTGCCGGAGCAGCAGCAGGAGAAGCTGATGGGGGAGTTCGAAAGCGCCGTGGCCGAGGCGCGCGCAACTAACCGGCCACTGGACGTGCCTATGCCTCAAGTAAGCGAAGCAACGATCGAGGCCGTGCGCGAGCAGATCGAGCGGGAGCAGCGAGGCCAGGCTCACGCAGCACAGCAGGGCACCCAACAGGCGACGCCGGAGCGCGGACAGGACCTGCAGTCGCAGACCGCCGAACACGACGGGCCGACGCTCGAAATGGAACCATAAGGCGGGGGAGAACAACGGGCGGCCGCGATCACCTCGCGACCGTCATCGTCAAATCGAACAACAGGAGCAAACCATCATGAAGATCGCTGTAATCAACTTCTCAGGCAATGTTGGAAAGAGTACCGTTGCACATCACCTTCTCGCGCCACGGCTGGAAGGTGCCCAGGTGATTCCTGTCGAGTCGATCAACTCAGACGACAGCGAAAAAGGATCGGCGATGCGTGGGAAGGAATTTGGGGAACTGCAGGACAAACTCATGACCTTGCGGCATGCCGTGGTCGATATCGGGGCATCGAATGTCGAAGACTTTGTCTCGCTGATGCGTGACTATCACGGTTCTCACGAAGACTTCGATGCCTTCGTCGTACCGACCGTTCCTGCGCTTAAACAACAGGTCGATACAATTTCGACGTTGCGCGCACTCACCGGAGAAATCGGTGTGCCGGCAAACCGCATTCGCGTTGTGTTTAACACGGTCACCCCGAAAGATGACGTGTCAAAGATTTTCTCGAAAATTTTCGACTACTACGCGGAAAACCGCAATTTCGTCTTGAATCGCGATGCGGTGATGTATGAGAACCCTATCTACGAAAAGATCAAGGCTTTCGATCGCTCCATCATCGATATTCGCAACGATCCGACCGACTATGTCGCGATGAACGCCGAAGCAATGGAGAGCGGAGAGCCCGAGGAACATCTTGCACAGATTCGCCAACTGGTTGCAATCAAACGTCTGGCCGCACGGGTAACCACCGAACTGGACGCAGTCTTCGAACTCGTGGTGCATTGATGGGCGCATCGGACGATTCGATCCGCGAGGAACTGATCGGCGCAGTACTGGGTGAGCTATCGCTGTTGCGACGGGACGTGAAGGGTCTGTCCCAGCTGCTCGATACCACGGGCAAGCAGTTCAAGGACGACGGTGAACTTACGCTGCTGCGCTTCACGTCCCGCTACGAGCAATTCCTCAACCAGTTCGCTGCATCGAGCACCGATGTGCTGGCCGAAGCGGGACGGTTTTCGGAGGCCCGCGATCAACTGCTTGGCGAGATATCGCTCAGGCAGTACGACGAAGCCAACGGACGAAGCCGCGATCTGCTGCGCGAGGTCTTGCGCGAAGAGCGCGGCCGCGGTCGTCGTATCGGCCGAATCGAATTGGCCGCATGGACCGTGTGCGCCACGCTTGGCTCCGCGGCGCTCACAGTCGGAGCCCTTGCGGCACTGCGCCTTCTGACCACCTGACAGGAGATCTCATGAAACGACTGATCGCAATATTAATCTGCGGCGCGGTCGCCACCCAGACAGTGGCGCTGGCCGACGACGACAACCCGTCCGCCTGCGGTGCCGTCTTGTGTCTTGCCGGTCTAATCGCCGGCGGCAGTGCCGGCGGGGACTGTAAAAACTATATGACAGGTTACTTTTCCATCGTGAAATTCCACCACGGTCACTTCGATGAGACAGGCACTTCGAATGCCCGTAGCGATTTCACGGACCAGTGCCGTAGCGTTGGACCGGATACGAAGAAAGGTGTGAACGACCGGTACGGAAACGTTCAATCTGGTCCGTGACGCGTAGCCGCTCTCTCAGGTCCTGCCAATATTTTGCCCTCGGAAGTCAGGACTTTTTACGGTGCCGGCTACGGCCCGCAGTCGACAGCACGCGGTAGCAGGCTTCCGGGTTCGGCCACAAACCGCCGTTCGAATGGGTCGTCAGTCGGACATTCAGGCGTCGGGTCCGCTCCCTAAGCGGTCATCTGATTATCAAAGACGAACGCTCCTTCATCGGCTTTTGCTGCCGTTGGAGTATCTGCTGCGGTGAGGCGATTCATAGGCACATTGCCGCCGTTCGCGCTGTAGTTGGTTCAGAAGTCAGATGTCGTTGCGAGAGAACGAGTACTGCGATCCGCTCACTTATAGCGACCGCGCCAGCGCGACGGCCGCTCGCAGAGCACTGACATTTTGCACAGTTTCGGGGCGCGGACGCGGGACGAAACGACGATTGAGCAGATACCCGGCAGGTGACCTTTTCCGGCGAAAACCGCTGCGTTTGCTGCCTGCCTGGAGCCCAGCTTTTCGGCTCAGGAGAGCGGTAACGCTACGCGCCTTGAATCCTCACGCGCAGAACGGAGATGTCGCTCCCCCGTTGCGGTGTCATACTCAGACCAGTTTTTTACGATGTGACTTCGCCGTCTGATCGAATCAGGTCTACCGCTCTCCCATAGCATGCGTCTATGGGACGCACCAGCGCGGGGATACTTCACTAGTCTTTTTGGCGTTCCGATACTGGCTTCAACTTGATGCGGATCAGTACGAGGCATACCGCCTCGTGATCGGAAAGACGGAGATAGACGATGTCGAAACAGGCGCGTTATTGCGTAATTGGAGCGGGTGCTGCGGGCCTGGCAGCGCTGAAGACATTGACCGACGAAGGCTTCGCGGTGGACTGTTTTGAAAAGGGCGAGCAGGTCGGCGGCCACTGGCATCACGACTACGATGCGCTGCATTTGATCACGCCGAAGAGCAGTTCGTTTTTCGACGGCTTCCCGTTGCCGGCTTCGTACCCGATGTATCCGAGCCGTGAGCTGATCGCAGCCTACATGTGCAGCTACGCCGAGACCTTCGGCCTGAACCGGATGATCACGTTCCGGACCGCCGTCGAGCGCATCGAGCCGCTGGGCGAGCGTGGCCGCGACGGCTGGCGCGTGACGCTGTCGGACGGCGCGGTGCGTGACTACACCGGCGTGATCGTCGCGAACGGGCACTTGTGGGACCAGAACATCCCTGCGGTGGGCAAAGGCTATACGGGCCGGTCGATCCATTCGGGCTCGTACCGCAACACCAGCGAGATCGAAGGACGGGTGCTGGTGGTGGGCTTCGGCAACTCGGGTTGCGATCTCGCGGTGGATGCCGCGCAAAGCCGCATGGACGTGACGATCGCGATGCGCTGCGGTCAGGTGTTCCAGCCGAAAACGTTCTTCGGCGTGCCGCGTGGAGAAGTGGCCGCGCTCAACGCGCTGCCGCCGGAGTTGGCGAACATGGCGACGATGTCGCTGATCAACACGGTATTCGGCACGCACGAGAATTACCCCGGCATGCCCGCACCGGAAACCTACGATCTCGAGAAGCAGCCACCGGTCGTCAACTCGCTGCTGCTTTACTGGATTCAGCACGGGCGTATCAAGGTCGCGCCAGGTCTGCGCGCAATCGACGGCAAGCGGGTGACGTTCACGGACGGCACGGAAGGCGAGTTCGACACGATCCTGTGGGCCACAGGCTTCAAGACGACGCTGCCGTTCCTCGACACATCGCTGTTGGAGTGGCGCGACGGGGTGCCGTTGCGCACGGCGGCGATGACGTTGCCGACGACGCTCGAATCGCTGTACTTCGTGGGCCTTACCGCGCCACGCGGCGCGCAATGGCCGGTGTACTGCACGCAAAGCCGCCTGATTGCACGCTTCATGAAGCAGCGCGAGCAGGGCACCGACGATCTGGCCGAGCGCTTTGCAGGTCTGCAGACGGCGGACTCGCGCATCGACATCGTGCGGCGTGTGTGGCAACAGAACCTCGATGAGACTACCCGGCAACTCGACGCCATTGCGCAGCAACCCGCCATTGCGGTCGAGACCGAATCCGATTTCGTGGTCTGACAACGCGCCGGAATAAGGGCGTGATAAAAAGTTGGAGACACTCAACCAACGGGTCGCCGTATAGAAGAGCGTGCAATTGACGGACGCCAGTTTTTGAAAGGGGCGCGCTACCGCGTCGGACGTCGGGAAGGATGGCGGGCAGGTTTGTTGCGGCGAACGTGAGAGCCGCCCATTGCCGCAATCCTGAACGACACTGCCGTGGTCGCCGACATTTGCCGGCAGGCGCGTGAGATGCGCGCCTCTCCGACCCTACCTGTGGACAGAAGTTGAGAGAGGTTCAAATGGTTACGAAAAGCTTGTCGACTAACGACATTCATGGTTTCAACGCATCGCCGCAAGGCGCGCACACGGACACGTCCTCGTTGCGACGCGCCGTGATCGGCGTGACCTGCGGCAACATGATCGAGTGGTTCGACTTCGCGCTGTACTCTTCGCTGGCGACCATCATCGGCCACGTGTTCTTCAGAAACCAGGATCATGCAACGCAGTTGCTGTCGATCTACGCCACGTTTGCTGCCGGCTTTCTGATCCGCCCAATCGGCAGTCTGGTATTCGGTCCGATCGGCGACCGTTACGGACGTAGAACCGCGCTCACGCTCAGCATCACGCTGATGTCGGTCGCGACGTTCTGTATCGCTTTTCTGCCGGGCTACGACAGGATCGGCATCGCGGCTCCCATTCTTCTGCTGTGCATCCGGATGCTGCAAGGTTTGTCGACGGGCGGTGAATATGGCGGTTCGTGTACGTTCATTGCCGAGCATGCTCCTGACGCGAAGCGTTCTTTCATGACGAGCTGGCTCGAATTCGGCAACATCTCCGGCTTTCTGATTGGCGGCGCAGTCGTGAATGTGCTGACTTTCTCGTTGGGCACCGAGAGCATGGCTGCATGGGGATGGCGCATTCCGTTCGTGATTGCGGGCTTCGCCGGGCTGGTTGCGCTCTATCTGCGGCTGAATGTCGATGAATCGCCGGTGTTCCGTCAAATGCAGGAGAACGAGTCGCATCAGAAAGGGCTCGCGCAGAAGCGCAGTCTCGTGCAACTGCTGATCGCGGAGTGGCCGCAGCTTCTCAAATGCGCGGGGCTGACGGCAGTCTTCAACATTACCTACTATGTCGCGCTCGGCTACCTGCCTGGCTATCTGTCGGATGTCGCGGGGCATCCCGTCGAATTCGGCAATCTGCTGGCAATGGTCGCCACGCTGGTGATGCTGGCTCTGATACCGTTTGCGGGAATGCTGTCCGATCGCTTCGGTGGCGTGAAGATGATTCGCTTCGGATGCCTCCTGATTATCGTCGGTGCTATTCCGGCCTTCATGTTGATGAAAAGCTCCAGCGTGATGGTGATTTTCGGTGCGCTGATGACACTGGTGCTGGCGCAATTGATGTTCGAAGGCGCGATGCCGGCGACACTGACTTCTCTCTTCAGAGCCCCGGTTCGATACAGTGGCCTCGCTATCAGCTACAACGTATCGGTTTCGCTTCTCGGCGGCACGGCACCCCTCATCAATACATGGTTGATTCACAGAACCGGCAATCCGCTGATTCCTGCGTGGTACATGATTGGTGGCGCCGTACTCGGCCTCGTCGCGCTGAAGTTCGTCAAGGACTTGACCGGCAAACCTTTGCCAATGTGATCGCAAAGCCGTAAACCGAAGCTTTGCTTCTTCATCACGGTATCAAAAGGACCTGTGCGGCGGCTAGCGAATGGTCGCCGTGCCATAAGCAACGCTCAAACAAGGATATTGAGATGCGAATTTGCTGGGTTCACCCGACGACCAGAACGTCTGCACTGACTCCGTTGTGGACGACGATCGAACAGACCATAGCGCCGATCGTGTCGCCGGGGACCGAAATCGAATATCGGTTTTCGACGGGCAGTGCGAATTTCACCCGATCTTCTTACGCCGAGCATCTGAATTCGGTGCTCATGCTCGATCAGGCTATCCAGGCAGAGAAGGACGGCTTCGACGGCGTGTTTCTCGGCTGCTGGAATGACGCGCTTTGGGAAGCCAGAGAGGTTCTCAAGATTCCGGTTGGATCGGTCGGTGAACAGTCGATGCTCGCGGCACTCGCAATGGGGCGACGCTTTGCCATCGTCACGGTGTCGCAGAAAACGGCGGTCGCCATCGAGCGTGATCTTCTCGCGTATGGCCTGCGCGAGCGCGCAATTGCCCGGCCGGTCAGATCGATTTCACCCGAGTCCGATGGAGATTTGCTGCTTGGCGCCGTCACCGATCCGAACAGTGGCTTCATCGCGCGATTCGAAGCGGTGGCGCGCGAGTGCATTGCGGAGGGCGCCGATGTGATCCTGGTCGGTTGCGCTTACTACGGTCCGTTGGTTCGTCGCGCGGGCTACACCCATGTGTCCGGCACTGGTATTCCCGTCGTGGACTCGACGACCGTCGCTATCAAATATCTCGAAGCGATGATCGGCGTATCGAAGGCGACTGGCTTCACGAAATCAATGGGGCCGACGTTCCAGAATCCGGACGCGGACAAGATCGAAAAGGCGCGTATTGCACTCGGGCCGTTGGCGGCCTGAGTCATTAACGAGGTTGTCTCTGCAATGGAGATAAGGGGGCAATTGCGTCGCTAACCAACTGGCAATAGCCTGCACGTTTTCAGACTCTCCGACTTCAATTCACTTTAATCGAACAGCAATGGCGCTCAGTTTCATCGAGCGCCATTGTTTTTTTTCAAGGCGCTTCACGTCGAAAAACAAGCCGCGCGACGCGACTACGGGTAATCCATACATCGAACAAAGCGATGTAACGCAGCGCTTTGTTCATCCTACGTTGCGCTGTTATTCGCCTCGGCCCACGTGCAGGGGGCTTGTCGTTCCATCTGTCCCAGCAAACTCAAATTCATCCATAGGACATTGCTATGGGAAACATCGGTTTGGGGATACTTCACTAGTCTTTTTGGCGTTCCGATACTGGCCTCAACTTGATGCGGATCAGTACGAGGCATACCGCCTCGTGATCGGAAAGACGGAGATAGACGATGTCGAAACAGGCGCGTTATTGCGTAATTGGAGCGGGTGCTGCGGGCCTGGCAGCGCTGAAGACATTGACCGACGAAGGCTTCGCGGTGGACTGTTTTGAAAAGGGCGAGCAGGTCGGCGGCCACTGGCATCACGACTACGATGCGCTGCATTTGATCACGCCGAAGAGCAGTTCGTTTTTCGACGGCTTCCCGTTGCCGGCTTCGTACCCGATGTATCCGAGCCGTGAGCTGATCGCAGCCTACATGTGCAGCTACGCCGAGACCTTCGGCCTGAACCGGATGATCACGTTCCGGACCGCCGTCGAGCGCATCGAGCCGCTGGGCGAGCGTGGCCGCGACGGCTGGCGCGTGACGCTGTCGGACGGCGCGGTGCGTGACTACACCGGCGTGATCGTCGCGAACGGGCACTTGTGGGACCAGAACATCCCTGCGGTGGGCAAAGGCTATACGGGCCGGTCGATCCATTCGGGCTCGTACCGCAACACCAGCGAGATCGAAGGACGGGTGCTGGTGGTGGGCTTCGGCAACTCGGGTTGCGATCTCGCGGTGGATGCCGCGCAAAGCCGCATGGACGTGACGATCGCGATGCGCTGCGGTCAGGTGTTCCAGCCGAAAACGTTCTTCGGCGTGCCGCGTGGAGAAGTGGCCGCGCTCAACGCGCTGCCGCCGGAGTTGGCGAACATGGCGACGATGTCGCTGATCAACACGGTATTCGGCACGCACGAGAATTACCCCGGCATGCCCGCACCGGAAACCTACGATCTCGAGAAGCAGCCACCGGTCGTCAACTCGCTGCTGCTTTACTGGATTCAGCACGGGCGTATCAAGGTCGCGCCAGGTCTGCGCGCAATCGACGGCAAGCGGGTGACGTTCACGGACGGCACGGAAGGCGAGTTCGACACGATCCTGTGGGCCACAGGCTTCAAGACGACGCTGCCGTTCCTCGACACATCGCTGTTGGAGTGGCGCGACGGGGTGCCGTTGCGCACGGCGGCGATGACGTTGCCGACGACGCTCGAATCGCTGTACTTCGTGGGCCTTACCGCGCCACGCGGCGCGCAATGGCCGGTGTACTGCACGCAAAGCCGCCTGATTGCACGCTTCATGAAGCAGCGCGAGCAGGGCACCGACGATCTGGCCGAGCGCTTTGCAGGTCTGCAGACGGCGGACTCGCGCATCGACATCGTGCGGCGTGTGTGGCAACAGAACCTCGATGAGACTACCCGGCAACTCGACGCCATTGCGCAGCAACCCGCCATTGCGGTCGAGACCGAATCCGATATCACCACCTGAGCTTTAAACGAGAAAGAACATGCAAACACCCAATCAACAGGCAGCCTCCAGAAGCGTACTGGTCACCGGTGCTAATTCCGGTATGGGACGCGCAACCGCGCTGCGCTTCGCTGCTGAAGGCTGGCACGTGGTCGCAGTCGATGTCACTGAGTCGACCCATGGCGTGGAGCAGAACCTCACGTCGGTCGTCGCCGACATCACTGACGAAGCTTCGTTGGCCGCAGGCGTTGCGCAAGCTCTCGACGGCAAGCCCCGGCTCGCAGCCGTGGTCAACGCGGCGGGCATCTTCCCGACGTCGTCGCTCGATAGCTACGACGTCGCCCTTTACCGCCGCATTTTCGACGTCAACGTGCTGGGCACGCTCAACGCCGCCCGCGTTGGTGCAAAGCATATCGGCGCGGACGAAGGTGGCGCGATGGTGTTCTTCGCTTCGGTGGACGCCTTCGCGGTGTCGCGCAACCAGTTGTTGTACAGCGCGTCGAAAGCGGCCGTCGTGGCGATGACCCGCTCTCTCGCGATTGAACTGGCCGAAAGCCGCATCACGGTCAACGCGATCGCGCCGGGCTGGGTGGATACCGAAGGTACGCGGCGCGGTGGCCGCATCGAGGCCGCGATCCCCAGTATTCCGCTCAAACGCGCGGCGTCTGTCGATGAAATTGCGACGTGGGCGTGGAATCTTGCAGGCAACCCGTCGTATATCACCGGCGAGACCGTGTGTATCGCGGGCGGAATCTTCATGCGCTAACCCGCGTCGGTCACGCGTTGGTCACGTCCCGGTCGCGCCGCTCGCTCGATGTGACGAGCTGTGACGGCGGGTTGCCGATCCGTCAGGCCATTCCATTTTTCAATTCTGTACCGGCTTTCTTTTTAACTGGAGTTCATTCATGAGTTCGACCCTCGCAGCCCGCCAAAAAATCCCGTCGGGTGGTCCTTACGAAAATGTGTTCGGCTACTCCCGCGCCGTCAAGGTAGGCGCACACCTGCACATTTCCGGCACCTGCGCACCGGCTGTTCACGAAAAGAGCGATGCCTATACTCAGGCGCGCGCGATCATGGCCGTGATCGAAAAAGTGCTGGGCGAAGCTCAGATGAGCGTCGCGGACGTAGTTCGCACGGTCGTATATGTCCGCGATATCAACGACGCGGAAGCGGTCGCCAAAGCCCATCTGGAAACTTTCGATGCAGTGCGGCCGGCGAGCACGCTGGTCCAGGTCGACTCCATGTTGCGTCCGTGGCAGAAGGTCGAAGTCGAAACCTACGCAATCGCGGACGAGTAACGGGATGCTCCGGGCACCGCCCGGAGTCTCACGCAGGCGGCAAAACAGTCGATCGTTTTATTTGCCGATGTAGAAAAAATAGTTCGGTATCCGATGCATATAGAAGTTACCTATAACCAGCGCAGTTCGACAGGTTTGGAGAGTGATGTGAATTACAAACGCAAGCTGATCGTGGTCGCGGCAGCAGTTGTTGCATCCGGCGCTGCGCATGCGCAGTCGTCGTCCGTGACACTGTATGGCGTCATTGACGTAGGTCTCGATTTCACCAACAACAGTGGCGGAAAGCAGCTCTTCAAGATGCAGGACGGCACGTATGACGGAATGTATGGCAGCCGCTGGGGCCTGAAAGGAGAGGAAGATCTGGGCGGCGGTCTCAAAGCAGTCTTCAAACTGGAGAACGGCTTTAACCTGAACAACGGAACGCTGGGCCAGGGTGGGCGGGAATTTGGGCGGGAGGGGGGG
>CABFVV010000057.1_pt1 | contig 66963 bp, 63 predicted proteins | sample 8864751 | NCBI WGS metagenome assembly CABFVV01 (sample SAMEA5735770, study PRJEB23740) | soil metagenome | biome: forest; feature: forest soil; material: soil | place: USA | collected 2013-10-13 | depth 0.1 m | reverse complement strand
TGCTGGTCGCGGAAGATGACGACCAGATTCTCCAGCCACGCATGACGGATCTCGTCGAACTGTTGATCCGAGAGTTCGGTGGACAGATCCACGCCGCCGATTTCCGCGCCGATCGTGTGCGTCAGCGTTCGACCCGGACGCGTCGAATGAAGCCGGTGTAGCGAGCCGGCGCTCGACCAGGCTCCGACGATCACCGACCCTGTAGTTTTTCACGCCGCTGCCGAAAATGCTCAAAATCGTGCGCGTACGCGCACGGACCTTCGCCGCTGATCACAGGACACTGCGCCAGCCGGAGCCAGGCGCGAAACTCTGTACGGGTGGGTTCAGGAATCTCGTCAATCCGGATGTAATGCACGTTATCGCTGGATACGGGGTGGTTCTGGGACAGGTCAAGGAGTTGCCGGGAAAGGATCATTGCGGATTCGTCAGGTGATGTCGGAGCAAAAAACGGGAGGAATTTACCAAATCCTGAAAGGGAGGGGTTGTGCGCAGGAGCAGATGGCGGGAGGACGGCGCCCGTCTGGCCTGCCGTTTCGGATCAAGCGCGGGTCCCGAACTTCGTGATGGGCAATAGCGCAATGCCTCGTCTGGACCTCGTCAGGTTGGGCTCGGAGCCGCGTCGACCCATGTGCCTGCGTCCCCGATGCGTACCGCCTTTGCAAGTTTTCGACAATGCCGTCCAGGCAGCGAGACGGAGATCGCCTAACGACGGTCCCTGGCACGTGTAGTTGATTTGCGAGCGGGTGCCTGGGGCAGGCGGTCGCACAGATCCTTAAGGAGATTTCCGACCCAGGTTCGATCTTCAGCACTCAACCGCTCAAGCTGGTCAGCGATCGTGCAACCGATATCAGTGGCTCTGTTTGAGCCTCGTCCCAGCAGCTTTGCGACCGGTACGTTGTAAAGCTCCGCAAGCTCGAGCAGCCGTGGAATGGTAGGCCAGTTCGCGCCTCGTTCGAAACGACTGATCGTCTCGGAGAATACGCCGAGATGTTCTGCTATCGCTGGACTCACGCTGACGCAGAGGCCTACTAGGAAAACCGCGCATGCGACGGATGCCTGGCACGCAAGGAAAGGAGGGCGATTCGGACGTGATTGCTCGCCCGCTGGGGATCTCAAGTGAAAAACTGCCGGAATCCTCGATCTTCTTGACATCAGTGGTCGCAGTGCACCTATTGCTGCACTGTCTGGCCTGCGCGACGCATGCATGTCCTTGTCTTGGTCACAAACACTTTGCATTCGAAATCGAACCCCGGCGCCGTTATGCAACGTTACTCTCGGCAAAGAAACGCCCCTTTGTTGGCGCCCCAATAAACGGCAACGCGAAAACGCCCGCACCGTAAAGAAAGTGCAGCGTTTCGTGCGCCGGTTGGTGGCTCCTCGTTGCAATGCGGCCAAAAGTGCAGACTTTCCGTCCTTTTCGCTCTGGTGCCAACGGCCTAGAAGCGCCTTCCGATAAGAAATTGAAGTTCATGCTTATTTGTGTGCCCACAATAGTTATCGACATACAAAAAGGTCCGCACTTTCCACGGCGCGGGAAGGCGCACATGACCGTAAATATGAAAGGCATCTGTCACGTTATAGTTATGTTCTATCAATAGCATTGCAAAAATCGCATTCTGTTAATGGCCTCCCTCACATATATTTTTATGTGCAGTAGGCCTGCCGACGCGGGCCATCCCGGTCCAATACACGCTACGACGTCCTCATCGGACGAAGGCTATGCGTGCCGGGTGAAAGTGCCAATACAGCAAAAAGAGCCCATCATGTGATTTCCCGACCGCCCGCCGGCGCTGGTTCGGCGATGCACCGTAGAAGCCAGGCGCCGTGGAAGAACTGGTAGTGGGTACATTCCCCAAGGAGATAGTGCATGTCAAACGATGCAAAGTGCCCGTTCAATCATGCCGCCGGAGGTGGCACGACCAACCGTGACTGGTGGCCAAAGCAGCTACGGCTGGATCTGCTTAGCCAACACTCCAGCAAGTCGGACCCGCTGGACAACGGCTTCAACTACGCCGAGGCGTTCCGGAGCCTCGATCTGGCTGCGGTGAAGAAGGATCTTGCGGCACTGATGACCGACTCGCAGGATTGGTGGCCGGCAGACTTCGGCCACTATGGTGCGTTCTTCATCCGCATGGCCTGGCACAGTGCCGGCACGTACCGCATCGGCGACGGCCGCGGTGGCGCCGGGCGTGGCCAGCAGCGGTTCGCGCCGCTCAACAGTTGGCCGGACAACGTCAGCCTCGATAAGGCTCGCCGCCTGCTGTGGCCGATCAAGCAGAAGTACGGCCAGAAAATTTCCTGGGCCGATCTGCTGATTCTTACCGGCAACGTCGCGCTCGAGACCATGGGCTTCAAGACCTTCGGCTTCGGTGGCGGTCGCGCCGACACCTGGGAGCCGGACCTGGACGTCTACTGGGGCAACGAAAAGACCTGGCTGGGCGGCGATGTCCGTTACGGCAAGGGTGCTGCCGGCAGTGACGACGAAGGCGTGGTCGTGGCCGATCCAGCACTGCACGGCAGCGAAGTCAGCCGCGACGACAACGGACGCAACCTGGAAAACCCGCTGGGCGCCGTGCAGATGGGCCTGATCTATGTCAACCCGGAAGGTCCCGACGGCAATCCTGACCCGCTCGCCGCGGCACATGACATCCGTGAAACCTTCGCGCGCATGGCCATGAACGACGAGGAAACGGTCGCGCTGATCGCCGGTGGCCACAGCTTTGGCAAGACGCACGGCGCCGGTCCTGCCGACAATGTGGGTCCGGTGCCCGAGGCCGCCGGCCTCGAGAACCAGGGGCTGGGCTGGAAGAGCAGCTTCGGCACCGGCAAGGGCGCCGACGCGATCTCCAGCGGACTGGAAGTCACCTGGACCACCACACCGACGAAGTGGGGCAACGGCTTCTTCGAGAACCTGTTCAAGTACGAATGGGAACTGACCAAGAGCCCCGCCGGCGCCAACCAGTGGGTCGCCAAGGATGCCGGCGAAACGATTCCGCACGCTTACGATGCTTCGAAGAAGCAGCGGCCGACGATGCTCACCACCGACCTCTCGCTGCGCTTCGACCCCGTCTACGAGAAGATTTCGCGGCGCTTCCTCGCGAATCCCGACCAGCTCGCCGATGCCTTCGCCCGTGCATGGTTCAAGCTCACTCACCGCGACATGGGACCGCGCGTCCGCTATCTTGGACCGGAAGTGCCCGCTGAAGAATTAATCTGGCAGGACCCCATCCCGGCGGTCGACCACGCACTGGTCAACGATCAGGACGTCGCCTCGCTCAAGCAGAAGATTCTGGCGTCAGGGCTGTCCGTTTCGCAGCTCGTGTCGACGGCATGGGCGTCGGCATCTACGTTCCGCGGCTCGGACAAGCGCGGCGGCGCCAACGGTGCACGCATTCGCCTCGCTCCGCAGAAAGACTGGGCGGTCAACCAGCCCGAGCAACTGGCGAAGGTACTGAAGGTCCTCGAAGGGATCCAGAGCGAGTTCAACGGCGCACCGTCCGGCGGCAAGAAGGTATCGCTGGCCGACCTGATCGTGCTGGCCGGTAGCGCCGGCATCGAGCAGGCCGCAAAAAGCGCAGGCCATCCGGTGACCGTGCCGTTTGCGCCGGGACGCGCGGACGCTTCGCAGGATCAGACCGACGTGGAATCCGTCGGAGCGCTTGAACCCGTCGCCGATGGTTTCCGCAACTTTCTGAAGGGCAAGTACAGTGTCCCGGCTGAGGCGTTGCTGATCGACAAGGCGCAATTGCTGACCCTGACCGCACCCGAGATGACGGCGCTCATCGGCGGCTTGCGCGCCCTGAAGGTCCAGAGCGGGCAGGATTCACATGGTGTCTTCACCAAGCGGCCGGAAACGCTGACCAACGACTTTTTCGTCAACCTGCTCGACATGGGTACGGAATGGAAACCGGTCTCCCGGGACGTGTTTGAAGGGCGCGACCGCAAAACCGGCGAGTTGAAGTGGACCGGTAGCCGCGTCGATCTGGTGTTCGGTTCACACGCCCAGTTGCGGGCGCTGTCCGAAGTCTATGCAAGCGAGGACGGGCAGGCGAAATTCGTTCGCGACTTTGTCGCAGCGTGGGTCAAGGTGATGAACCTCGACCGCTTCGACCTCGCCTGAGCGGGTGTGGGGGGCCGTCAGGGTTGCAACCCTGACGGGACTTTGCTCCACCTTGCGAAGGTAACTCTGCATGTCGCGGTGCGACTCCGGTTATATCGGAGTCGCACCGCTTTTTTTTCGGCGCCCGTGCCATACCGTGCAGCCTGAGTGACTCGAACATTCGCGTCATTACATCAGCCTGCATGATCGTCCTTCCCCTTCCTTAGTCTTCGTAGCGGCCCACTTTGGTCAGCGGCTCGACCGTTGGGTTGCGTGCGGGTGCCAGTCAGTCGATTCAGGGTTTACGCGGTGCACACATACTTGAAAAATCAAGTACACTCGGTCTCAACATGTTTGAAAAATCAAATAAATTAGCTTCTGGGACAAACCCGTGTGATGCGCCTCATCTTCCCTTTGCAGATGAGGTTGCGATGCCTTGAATTGGAGCCGATCAATGAGAAACAAGATTGCACTTGAAGAACACTTTGCGATAGACCTCACTATCGAGCAGTCGAAAATTTATGCGCCTGCCGCCGTTTGGGAAATGCTGAAGTCCAATCTGATGGACATCGAGCAGCAGAGACTCGAGCGGATGGAGCAGGGCGGAACCGAGTATTCAATCTTGTCGCTCAACTCGCCCGGCATCCAGGGTATCCCGGACATCAAGCAGGCGATCGATGTTGCGCGGCGGGCCAATGATGTCCTCGCAGAACATGTTGGCCGCCATCCATCCCGTTTGGGTGGATTTGCCGCGTTGCCTATGCAGGACCCCGAAGCGGCGGCACGTGAACTCGAGCGGAGCGTGAAGGATCTCGGATTCCACGGCTTCATGGTGAACGGCTTTTCCCAGGTGGGCGATGCGGAAAATGTCGTGTACTACGACGCCCCGCAGTACACCGATTTCTGGGCGAGCGCGGCGGCGCTCGGCAAGCCTTTCTATATGCATCCTCGCGATCCGTTGCCGTCCCGCGAACCGATCTACGACGGTTTTCCGTGGCTGACCGCGGCGACCTGGGCGTTCGCGGTTGAAACGAGCATTCACGCACTGAGGCTGATGACGTCAGGTCTCTTCGACCGCAATCCTGGGTTGCAGATGATTCTCGGCCATCTCGGCGAAGGGATTCCGTTCAACGTCTGGCGTGTCGACCACATTCTTCAAAAGGCACCACGAGGATTGCCCTGCAAGCGCAGCGTGGGCGAATACCTCAGGGAGAACGTCTACGTCACGACGAGCGGCAATTTCAGAACCCAGACGCTGCTGTCCACGATGCTGGAAATGGGCAGTGACCGGATCATGTATTCGGTCGACTATCCGTTCGAAACGCATGACGAGGCGTCCCAGTGGTTCGACACATGCTCGATCAGCGAAACCGATCGCGTGAAGATTGGACGGGAAAACGCACAGCGTTTGTTCGGTCTTGAATGATGCGAGGAATAGGAGAAATCGAATGTCCGTGACTGAATTGGCACCAGCAGAAGTGTGGCGTAACAAAATCTATAGCGGCGGATGGAAGACCGGAGGCGCGGGGACGATCCCGGTGACCGAGAAGGCGACCGGCGCGGAAATGGGATCGATTGGTTGCGCATCGGCTGCCGATGTGTCCGCCGCCGCCGCGATCGCGACCGATGCGCAACGCGCCTGGGCCGCGACGCCGGGGCCGCAGCGAGGGGATGTGTTGCGCGAGGTCGCCCGTTTGCTGGAGGTGCACAAAGAGGAGATCGCCGTTCAGATTGTCCGCGAGACCGGGTCGATACGGCCCAAGGGGCAACTGGAGGTGAAGTTGGCGATACGCGAGATTCTCGAGGCTGCAGCATTGGGCAGCCAGCCAACCGGGATGATCACGACAAGCGACGTGAAGGAGCGGCGTAGCGTAGCGCGCAGAATTCCAATGGGCGTGGTCGGCGTCATTACTCCATGGAATTCCCCGTTCATTCTGGCGGCGCGCGCCATCGCTCCTGCGTTGGCCACCGGCAATGCAGTGCTGCTCAAGCCCGACCCGCAATCGCCGGTCAGCGGCGGTGTCCTGTATGCGCGGCTCTTCGAAGCTGCGGGGCTGCCTGAGGGGCTGTTCCATGTCCTTCCCGGTGCGGCGGAAACCGGTGACGCGCTGGTCCGGGATCCGCTTGTCAACATGATCAGCTTCACGGGATCCACGCGGGTTGGGCAGGCGATCGGCGCCGTAGCAGGCGGCTTGCTCAAGCGAGCGAGCCTCGAACTCGGCGGCAAGAATCCCTACATCGTGCTTGACGACGTCGATATCGAAGCTGCGGCGAGCGCTGGAGCGTGGGGATCGTTTTTGCATCAGGGGCAAGTCTGCATGTCCGCGGGCCGGCATCTCGTTCATGAACGCATTGCTGACGCCTACATTGAAAGCCTCGTCAGGCGAACTAAGGCGCTATCGGTTGGCGACCCTTTCAAGGGCAATGTCCATCTCGGCCCCATCATCAATGAACGGCAGGCCGCAAACGTCGATCGCATCGTCGCGGAGTCTGTGAGCAAGGGCGCGAAGCTTCTCGCCGGTGGGACTCGCGACGGGCTGTTTTTTAACCCGACCGTCTTGGTGGACGTCGCGCCGGGGATGCCTGCGTTCGAGGAAGAGATTTTTGGTCCCGTCGCCGCGGTGACCGTGTTCAAGAACGATGACGAAGCGGTAATGCTCGCCAATCAGAATCGGTATGGCCTGGTGGCGGCAGTGGCTTCTTCGGATTTGCGTCGCGCCCAGCGGATTGCGGACCGACTGCACGCCGGCATCGTCCACATCAATGATCAGACGGTCATGCACGAGGTGTTTGGTCCGATGGGCGGTCTGGGTTTGTCCGGCAACGGACATAACTACAGCACCCTGACCAACATCGACCAGTTCACGGAATGGCAGTGGGTGACGAGCCGCGACGAACTTCCGGCTTATCCGTTCTAGAAAGCTGTTGTGCCGGGCTCGCCGCATACGGGCACGGATCCGCGTCGCCCGGCAACGTCGAGAAGACAGAAATGACCCATTGGCGCACGATTTGATGCGCAAACGGAGTGAGGTGAATAGTGACCCCCGATACTGCGCAGCGAGTCGAACAGGCGCCTGCTCCGATCGTCGACATTGGCGCGTTGATCGATAGCCAGCCACTGAGCACCTTCCAGAAATGGATCATGGTGATGATCGGTTGCTCGGTGGTGATGGATGGGTTCGACGTGCAGACCATGGGTTTTGTCGCGCCTGCGATTGTCCGTGCGTGGGGCATCAGCCCGGCCGAACTCGGCCCCATCTTCGGTGCCGGTTTGCTGGGGATGCTCGCGGGCTCCATCGTTCTCGGCGCCATGGCCGATCGCGCGGGGCGTCGGCCGGTGCTCATCGGCGCGACTGTTTTCTATGGGCTATGCATGCTCGGTACCACCCTGGTTCAGAGTGTGCCGGAATTTCTTGTCCTTCGTTTCCTGACCGGTTTCGGTATCGGCGGCGTGATGGGTAACGCTATCGCGTTGGTCAGCGAATACAGTCCGCAGAAATATCGGGCATCGCTGATGACCTGGGTCTCGTGTGGCTTCACGGGTGGGGCAATTGCTGGAGGACTTCTCTGCGCAGCCTTGCTTCCGTCGATGGGCTGGAGGTCGGTGTTCTTCGTTGGGGGCGTATTGCCGCTGCTCATTGCCGTCCCGATGGCCAGGTATCTGCCGGAATCGCTCCAACTGCTGGTGGTCAAACAGCGCAGCCTGGAAAGGGTGGCTCAGTGGCTTGGGCGAATCGCGCCGAACGTCCAGCTTGCACCGGGGACCCGCTTTGCCGTTCGCGGGCAGCCGCAAGCGAAGGCCTCCGTTGGCGAGCTCTTTCGCCACGGTCGCGGCACGACTACGCTGTTGCTATGGGGGATCAACTTCGCGAACCTGCTTGATCTCTTTTTCCTGTCGAACTGGCTTCCGATGCTTTCCTTGCGAGTTGGCCACGGGGTGTCGACGGCTGTACTCATCGGCACCTCGTTGCAGATCGGCGGTACTGCGGGTGCGCTGCTGCTGGGCCCGTTGATGGACCGTTTCGGCTTCTATCGTGTCCTGGCGCTCAGTTTTCTGGTGGCGACATTTTCGGTGGCATCGGTTGGTCTTCCCGATCTATCAACGGGGTTGCGCTATGCCGTCGTGCTGATAAGCGGAATCTGCATCGTCGGTGGGCAGCCGGCGGTCAACGCGTTGACCGCGACGCTCTATCCAACCTCGCTGCGGGCCACCGGGGTCGGCTGGAGTCTGGGAATCGGCCGGGCAGGCTCAATTATCGGTCCTGTCGTGGCCGGACAACTGATCAGGCTGCAATGGTCGAATACCGCGTTGTTTGTCGCGGCTGCGGTGCCCGCATTGGCATCGTGTCTGATGCTTGTTTTCCTTAGCCGCGCTTCGACGAGAAATCGGATCGATTGCGTTGAGTGTTAGTGGGTTGCGACAGATTTAGATAAAAGAAAAACAGCAAAGCACTGTCGTGTCAACGACAGATTGCCCAATCAGCCAACCTGGATAATGACCCCGTCGTCGTTCGAATACGACCGCGAAAGGTCGTACCGTTAGCGATCTGGTACGGCTGCTCAAGCGGGGCGGTGCGGCTCGAACGGTTCAATCGAATGGGCAGGTGGTTGCCTGACAATGGACTCGAGTTCGGCGGTATCTACCAAGGTGATTCGGCCGTACCGGACGCGCACGAGTTGCCGGTCTATGAACCAGCGCAGCTCCTTGTTGACGTGCTGGCGTGAGGCCATGAGCAGCGCAGCCAGATCTTCCTGCGACAGACGGATGCCGAGCGTCACGCCATCGTTATCAGTGTGGCCGTAGCGTTTGCCGAGTGCGAGTAAATGGCCGGCGAGGCGCGCGCGAAACGACATCAAACCAAGATTGCCGAGGCAGTCGTGAAGGTGGCGTGCACGCGTGGCAAGTAGCCGGAGCAGGCTTGCGTTGAGCGTTGGATCGCGTTCGAGTGCGGCGTTCAACGCATCTGCGGGAATGTGAAAAAGCCGGGTGAGTCCGCGCGCCCGCTGGTTATGAATGGAGCGCTGATCGGTCATCACGGCGGTGAGATTGGCCAGCTCGCCCGGCGGGATGAACGTCTCGACGGCTCGAATGCCCTGAGCGCTTGGCCATCCCCATTCGAGCATGCCGGAAAGAATGATGTGGACATCCGTGCAGGGATCGTTGGCGAGATAAATCAGCTCGCCATCTGCATACGTGCGCAGATAGCCAGCTTCGACGAGGGCGTCGAGGACGGCTTCCGGCCACGCGCGCAGGGCTTCATGGTTACGGAACGCAGTCCATATGATCTCCCGCTGCCTGTGTGACAGGTCGCGGCCGCTCGACTGCAATGGCAGATTTGCCGCTGCTTTGGCGGAGATGTCTTCAGCGCGGTCGACCGGGGAAAGGTTTCGGGGTGAAGCTTGCATGCGGCAGTCCGGTTCGGAGTGTTTGAGGCGAGTATCGATAAACGCGAGCTGTGCGAATGAAATGTCTCGGGCGATAAACGATAAACGATAAACGCGTTTCGCGGCATGGATGAAGGGCCGCTTTAAGGACGTTTTTTCTTGTGAGCCGCCGGACGTCAGCCGGCGGGACGTTGGAACGCGAGCCGTTTGGATCTCGCCCTAATGGGAGAAGATTTACATGAGTCAACCGATTGTGAGCGGCGGCGCGCTGGACGATGCAACCGCAGCCACGCGTCATGATGTCGATGTGCTCGTCATCGGTGGCGGTCCGGCCGGCACCTGGGCCGCGATTAGCGCTGCAGCGAGAGGGGCGACGGTCGTGCTCGCGGACAAGGGCTTCTGCGGGACGTCGGGCGCGACGGCGCCGTCAGGCACCGCGATCTGGTATGTCTCGCCGCTGAGCGATACGCGCGAGCGGGCGAAACAGAGCCGTTTTGATCTGGGAGGCCAGCTTGCGGAACACGACTGGATGGATCGCGTCCTTGAGCAAACCTGGGTGAACGTCCACCAACTTGCGGAATGGGGCTATCCGTTTCCCGTCGACGAAAACGGCGAGGCGCAGCGCACATCGCTGCAGGGGCCGGATTATATGCGGCTGATGCGCAAGCGCGTGAAGGAGAGCGGTGCATGCATCCTCAATCACAACCCGGCCCTCGAACTACTCGTGGATGGGGGCGGCGCGGTTGCCGGCGCGCGCGGCGTGCAGCGCCAGAGCGGGGGAACGTGGGTCGTGCGCGCGAAGGCCGTGGTGATTGCAACGGGCGGCTGCGCGTTTCAGAGCCGCGCGCTCGGCTGCAACGTGCTGACTGGCGACGGCCACTTGATGGCCGCCGAGGTGGGCGCGGAGATGTCCGGCATGGAGTTCTCGAATGCCTATGGTCTTGGTCCGGCATTCGCTTCGGTCACCAAATCTCTCTTCTATAAGTGGGCGACGTTCTACGACGAGCAGGGCGTGAAGCTCGAGGGAGCGGGCTCGGCATTCGGGCGCAGCGTCATCGCGCGCGAGCTGCAGACGCGCCGTGTTTTCGCCTGTCTCGATCGAGCCGACGAACAGGTTCGCGTGTGGATGCGCACGGCGCAACCGAACTTCTTCGTGCCTTTCGACCGGCTGGGAATCGATCCCTTCACCCAGCACTTCCCGGTAACGCTCAGGTTGGAAGGGACGGTTCGCGGAACCGGTGGCCTGCATGTCACGGGCCGCGATTGTTCGACGTCGCTGGAGGGTCTCTATGCTTCAGGCGACGCCGCGACACGCGAGATGATTTGCGGCGGGTTCACCGGAGGCGGTAGCCACAACGCAGCATGGGCGATGTCGTCGGGTTTCTGGGCGGGTGCCGGTGCTGCCGACCACGCGCTCGCGAAGCGTCGCGCCGGGGCCGGCATCGGCATCGGCATCGGCAGACTCTATTGCGCGGGCGATGTCGGCTTGCGCGACACGTCGCACAACACGTCCTTTGACAGCGCGAGTGTCGTGAAGGCCGTGCAAGACGAGGTGTTCCCCTATGAGCGTAACTGGACGCGCAGCGGCGACCTGCTGGATGATTCGCTCAGCCGCCTCGATGCACTGTGGGCGAGCTTGCGCGCAAGCTCGCCGGCACGCGATGCGCACGAGGTCGTGCGTGCGCGAGAGGCGGCGGCGATGGTGGCGACCGCGCGCTGGATGTATCGCAGCGCGCAGGTACGTACCGAGACGCGCGGCATGCATCGACGCGTGGAATATAAGTCGATCGATGCCGGGCAGCGCCACAGGTTGATCAGCGGAGGTCTCGACGACGTATGGGTCCGCAGCAAGGAGGTGGACACGGGGTTGGTGCCGGCTGAACATCAAGGAGCCCATGCATGATCGAAATTTTGAGCGAATCGCGCTGCACGGGATGCAATATCTGCGTGCGCGCATGTCCCACCAACGTGTTCGAGGCGGTGGAAGGCGGCATTCCGCGGATCGCGAGGCAGAACGACTGTCAGACCTGCTTCATGTGCGAGCTGTACTGTCCGGCGGATGCCCTGTTCGTCGCGCCGCAGGCCGATGCCGCCGTCGAGGTGGACGAAGCACGTCTTCCGCACGGTGTACACCTCGGCAGCTATCGCGAAGCACTCGGCTGGGGTCCAGGTCGCAGCTCTACCGCCGCGCTTGACGCAAGTTACGCACTGCTGACGCCTATCCATTGATGAAAGACGGCAGCAATGCCATAGCTTCGACGAGACGCCGCACCCCTCGTCAGAGGGGTAGCGGCACCGCTCACTCGGGCACGAAGCCGGTCTTGCCCTCGAACATCACGGACTCTGCAATGTCCTTTTGCGCCTGCAGCGCGGCCAGACTCCTGGTGTAGCCGGCTTCCAGCACCGAATAGGCATCTCCGCCGAGGACGGTGCGCAGCGGCGGCTCCGGCATCTGGCTGACCGTATAGATGGCGTCGGCCATTTTCACGGGGTCGCCCGAAGCGTATGCGTCGCCGTTCTCCGCGATCCAGCGGCGCAGCTTCCCAACCGCGCTGTCCTTGTATTCATCGAGTTCTGTGGTCCAGCGGATATTGGCCACGAAGCCGGTCTTGATGGAGCCCGGTTCGATGATGATGGTCTTGATACCGAACTCGGCGATTTCCTGGCTCACCGCTTCGGCAAAACCTTCCAGACCGAACTTCGCGGCGTGGTACAGCGCGCCTCCCGGGAAGGCCGCACGTCCGCCGACGCTGGTGACATGGATGAACGTGCCGCGTTTCCTGGCGCGCAACGCGCCGAGGAAGGCGCGCGTGACGTGGATAGGTGCCAGCAGATTCAGCGCAATCTGCTGCTCGATATCGGCCTCGCTCATTTCCTCCATCGCGCCGATCACGGCGCCGCCCGCGTTGTTGACGACCACGTCGACATCGGAATGGCGCGCTGCGGCGGCCCGAACCTGTTCGTGATCGGCGAGGTCGACCGACTCCACCTGGAGCAGATCCGGATGGGCCTGCTTCAGCGCCTGCATCGCTTCGACACGCCGCACGGCTGCAACCACAGGATGCCCCTGGGCCAGTACTTTTTCGGTGAGGGCGAGCCCGAGACCGCCGGACGCGCCGGTAATGAACCACTTCTGATTTGCCATGATACCGTTCTCCTTACAAATAATGAGCGCGTACGCGCTCAATAATGATCGAAAATTTTTAAACCGTGATTGCCCGCCAGGCGACATGGAAGCCGAGTTGCAGGTGACGTTCGGCGCTCTCGGGGTGCTTGTCGACGTACTCGATCGTCGTGTCGGCGATGTGCTCGATTATGGACGAAAGAAATGCGATCGAGGCATCAACCAGCACGCCATCGCGCACGGCGTCCTCCATCATCTGGGATATCGCCAGAAACGGTCCCATTCCCTGTGCCCGTGTGTCGTCGAGTATGTGGCCGGAAGCCGAAAGCCGCGAGAGGGCGAAGCGCCCAGCCGCGTTGGCCAGCCCCCAATTCACATAGCGCTCGAAGACGTGCTGCATGCGCTGGCGATAGCCCGCCTCGTGCGGATAGTCCGGCATCACGGATCGCGCCAGATCCTGCTTCAGGTGCAGGTACAGTTCCTGGAACAAGGCGTCCTTGCTCTCGAAGTAGGTGAACAAGGTGCCTTCGGCCACACCGGCGCGCCGGGCGATGCCCGCCGTGGTGGCCAGCACGCCCTGTTCAGCAACGGTCTGCGTTGCGGACAGCAGCAGGGCGCCGCGTTTTTCCGGACTCAAAGGGCGTGCCATCGTATGCCTGCATAAATATAGAGTGATTACGCGCTCAATTATAACTACTTTTTGGGATGAGCGCCGACCTGAAGACGGGGCGAAGAATGACACGTCAGCCGCGAACGAGCCGAGTCAAGTCAAACAAGGTCATCAAGCGCGCCGGCGTTTTCGTACACCTTGAGCAGCATGGTGCGAAGCACCTGGACGTCGTTTGCCGTGAAACCGCTCAGTATCACCAACTCATGTTGCTTCGCGACCGGGACGATGCGCAGCGCCAGTTCGTCTCCCTTGCTTGTCAGGGCAATCCTGATCGATCGTCCATCCGTCGTGCTCTTCTCGCGCTTGACGAGCTCCTGGCTCTCAAGACGGTCAATGATCCTCGACAGCGCGGAAATATCCGATGTCGCGTGCACCGACAATTCAGACAAGGTCTGGTGCGGAACGTACAGCAGCGAGGCACAGACCCGCCACTCGCTGAGGTTCAGGCCGAACGGTTTCAGTGCCTTCGCGAATGCGTTGCCCATCCGGCCTCCGGCACGTGTCAACAGGAACGGAATCGCCTGCTCGAGTTCTTGTGGTCGCTTGGGTGTCTTCATGGTCATCGGTGGGTTGCGGGTTTACATGGGTACGTATATTTGAAAAATCAACTATACTCCACTTCAAATGTAGTTGAAAAATCAAATAAATGTTACCCGGGCGAATTCGGATAGTCAGCTTCCTTTCTGAGTGAGCAACGCGTCATACGCTGAACCAGGGCAGACGTGAGGGAGGAGTCGGATCAATCGAGCCTGGTTGGATATGAAAGGTTCAGAGTTCGTCCTTCAATAACTTCATTGGCATTACTAATAAAAATAACAATTGTAGCGACGATTTACGCGAACGGAGATCGGATTTGGACACTCAAGTCATCATTGTCGGCGCTGGCCCGGTAGGACTGACACTTGCGATCGACCTTGGCAAGCGCGGCATAGCGTGTGTGCTTGTCGAGCAAAAGGCAGAGCCTCAGTTTCTGCCGAAAATGGAGCGTTGCAACGCGCGCACCATGGAGATCTTCCGGCGGCTTGATCTCGCGGACTGCATCCGGGCTGCCGGCATGCCCGAAGACGTCCCCATGGACATCCAGATCATCCGCTCCATGACCGAGCCTCCGATTCTGCGCTTGCCCTATCCGTCGGTGGCGGAGGCTCGCGCGCTCACGCACGAGAGCCACGACGGCAGCCTTCCGCTCGAGCCCTATCAGCTCATCTCGCAGTACACACTGGAGCCGCTTCTTCTTGAGGTGGCCGAGCAATTGCCGGCGGTCACGGTGATGCGGGGTACGACGTTTCTGGAATTCACCGAGCAGGACGATGGCGTTCTGGTCGCGGTCAATGCCGCCGACGGTGTGAGAAGAACCTTGAAGGCCGCCTACCTCGTGGGCTGCGACGGTGGCGCGAGCCATGTACGCAAGCAACTGGGCATCCGTCTGGAGGGCGAGGGCGACATTGCGCGATTGAGGCAGGGCCTGTTCTACTGCGAGCAACTCTACGAGCGGCTTCCGATGGGCAACGGGCCGAGCCGGGGGCGGCACTATCTGGTGGCGGGCGGGCCTCCCACTTTCATGATCATGCAGGATTCCACACGACATTGGACGGTCCATTCCGCCGTCGAGAGCGATGACGAGATGCGGCGGATGTTCGAGCGGATCATCGGCGATGCGTTGCCCTACGAGATGCTGTATTGCGCGGAATGGCGGCAGAATCTGCTGCTGGCCGAACGCTATGGAAAGGGACGGGTGTTTCTCGCAGGCGATGCAGTGCACCTCGTGATTCCTACTGGCGGTCTTGGCATGAACACCGGCGTTGGTGATGCCACCGATCTTGCCTGGAAGCTGGCCGCCACGCTGCAAGGGTGGGGCGGCCCGGGCTTGTTGGCCTCCTACGAAGTTGAACGGCGCCAGATTGGCGAGCGGGTTGTCGGCGCATCGCGCTACGCGTCGCTTGGATATCGCGCATGGTTGGCCGAGGTGCGCCCGGAGATCGGGGACGATACGCCCGCAGGGTCGACTGCTCGTGCTCACCTGGCCGTTGTGGCGAACGTGGAGCAGCGCAAGTCGAACGAGATGATCGGAGCGGAACTGGGCTATCGCTATGTGGACTCGCCCATTATCGACAATGTACCGGGAGGGCCGCAGCACGATCTGCGTGCCTATCTTCCCACGACGTGGCCGGGCGCGCGGCTTCCCCATATGTGGCTCACCGACGGAAGCGCCATCCAGGACCGATTACGGCCGGAGCGCTACACGTTGATCGACGTCACGGGTGGGCATGATGCGGGCCCGCTTCTCGCCGCGTTCGAAGCGCTCGGCGCGCCGCTCGACGTGCTCGTGCTCGCGGATTCGGCGCTTCGCACCGTCTATGAGCGCGACCTCATCCTCGTGCGGCCCGACATGCATGTCGCGTGGCGCGGCGACCGGCTTCCGCAGGCCGTCGATGATCTCGCCGCGAAGGTGACAGGACATCGCGACATCAACCGCGCATCAGGTTCGATCAGCAGCGGCTGACCGAGCCGGCTGAATCGAAGCAAATCCATATTCGGTCAGCACTACGCAGCAGGCTCGACGCGCGACGGCGCAGGGGTGCCGTCGTCTTGATATTTCAACAACATAGGAGACGAGAAAATGAGCGCACGGTTGAATCGGGCCAGAGGTGGGTATTCATGGCACCGGCTGTTTTGGTGGACGCTCACGTCGCTTGCGGCATGTGCGTCAGGCGTATCGCATGCGCAGAGTTCTGTCACCCTATATGGGATCATCGATACCGGCGTCGAATATGTGACGAACGTCGGTGCTAAAAAATCCAGCTCAGTGCACATGCCGTCTCTCACAGCCTCGCTACCATCGCTGTGGGGCCTTCGTGGCAAAGAGGATCTGGGTGGTGGTCTGAGTGCGGTTTTTGTATTGGAGTCGGGGTTTGCTCCCGGACAGGGCACGCTGAATCAAGGGGGACGTCTGTTTGGCAGGCAGGCCTATGTCGGGCTTGCGGGGCGGTGGGGGACCTTGACCCTCGGGCGGCAATATTCGCAAATCTTCTGGGCGGTATTAACGGGCGACACGCTGGCGCCGAATATCTTTGCCGCCGCCGATCTTGACCCCTACTTGACCCAGCCGCGCGTTGACAATTCGATCGCCTATACCTTCACGTCGTCGGGACTGACTGTGAGCGCGATGTATTCACTGGGACGTGACGTGGCCGATAGTGCGCCGGCCGGAGGGTGCGCCGGCCAATCGCCGACTGACTGGCGGGCCTGCAAATCAATGTCCGCGATGGTGAAATATGACGCCGGGAAATGGGGTGCGGCAGCGGCCATCGATCGCAACTACGGTGGGGGCGGCACTGGCTCGCCCTTGCCACTTAGCTCGCAAACCGATACACGCGCCGTCATCGACGGCTACGTGAAGTTTGGCAATTCGACTTTCGGAGCGGGATTCCAACACCGGATCAATCACGGAGCACAGACGCCGAAAGTCTTCGACGCGACCAGCAACTATTGGTGGGTCGGTGGATCCTATTTGCCCGTTCCATATATTGCGCTTGACGCACAGTTCGGTCATATCACCGTGAGCGGCCACGACTTGGGAGGCTCCGTGATCGCAGCGCGCGCGATGTACTTCCTGTCCAAGGGCACTGCGGTGTACGTCACGGCAGGGCATGTGTTTAACCAGCGTAACGCAGCGTTCTCGATTGACGGTGGCGTGGTGCCGCCCGCTTCGACGCCATTGCCAGGCGTGAGTCAAACCGGTGCGATGGTGGGTATTCGACACCTGTTCTAAATGTCCTGCGGCCGCTCGATTGCATCGTGAGGATAACAATATGTTCTCTTTGAATACGCTATTCGCCATCGTTTATCCACACAGTTGATCGTGACGGCTTGCTCGCCCGCATGATCCATTTTCCAAAGTAGCAAGAGGCTCAAGACAGATATGAAACCCCGATTCCGTCAACTGATATTGGCCGCTACGGTTGCCATGTCGCCCTTTCTGGGTGTTGCACATGCGCAGGTCGATACATCGAAAAGCATGGTGACCGCCACCTCGAAGCAGATGAACGTACCTGTCGACGGGACGTTCAGAAAGTTCACTGCGCAGCTCGTCTTCGATCCGGCCAAGCCGACGGCGGGCAGCGCGCAACTGACCATCGACACCGCCAGCTATGATCTCGGCGACCAAAGCTACAACCAGCAGGTGCGTGGCAAAGACTGGTTCGACACGGCGCAGTTTCCCAACGCCACATTCGTCTCGAGCACCATTGCACCGGCTGGCGGCAACCAGTTCAAGGTCAGTGGCAAGCTGACCATCAAGGGCAAGTCTGAAAACGTGACGGTGCCGGTCACCGTCACGCAGCAGGGTGCGACGCAAACCTTCGACGGCACTTTGCCGATCAAGCGTAGCCAGTTCGACATCGGCTCAGGCGAATGGAAAGACACGTCGGTCGTCGCCGACGAAGTGTCGATCAGGTTTCACATTGTTGAAGCCAAAAAGTAAGCAGCAAAACCGCTCAGACTCCCCAGGAGGATCACAATGAAGAAGCAACTTTTGGCCGTAGCGATCGCCGCTCTGGCAGCAGGCACATCGTTCGGCGCAAAGGCAGCGGAGACCACGTATCAACTGGATCCCACGCACACGTACCCCAGCTTTGAAGCCGATCACTTCGGTGGCGTCTCGATCTGGCGCGGCAAGTTCAACAAGAGCAGCGGCACAGTGAAGATCGATCGCGAAGCCAGGACCGGCACGCTGGAAGCGACTATTGACATGACGTCAGTGGATATCGGCAACAATACGCTGGATACGGCGTTGAAGAGCCCGAAATTCTTCGATGCCACTCAATTCCCGACCGCTGTCTATAAGGGCAAGTCGATGACGTTCAAGGGCGATGTGCCGGTCGAAGTGATCGGCGAGTTGACCCTGCACGGTGTGACGAAGCCGCTGAATCTGAAGATCGAGTCGTTCAAGTGCTTCCAGAACCCGCTGCTCAAGCGCGAAGTGTGCGGCACAGATTCGACCGCGAGTTTCGACCGGTCGGACTTTGGCGTTGACATGGGCAAGACTTACGGCTTCAGGATGCAAACGGTGCTGCACATCCAGGCTGAAGGTATCAAACAATAAGGCGGCATCGCCCAGTCATATGGGGCGATTTTCATCGGACCGCGATACCAGACAAGGCTCCTCACGCGCAACGTTCAGCTTGCGCGAGGGGAGCCGCGCGCCGGATCACGGCGTGTATTTGGTGATTTTTTGCCCTTGCACGCCGAGACCTGCCATCAATCATTGCTGACCGTAGATGAACGCATAGACGTCGGATTTCAGGGTCGTGGTGGTCATCGATTTGCCCATTCCCGCGTCCACGACCACGACGCTCGGGCCGACGCCGACCGACCATCCGTCGCTCGCGTTGAGGTAGTTGATGGCTGAATCGCTCATCAGGAACATGGCTTCAGAAAAGGTTTGTCCGCCCGCTTGCAATCCCCAGGAGACTGCTCTCGCGGTGTAGTAGCCCATTACCGTTCCATCGGGGGCGAACATCACCCCCTTGCCGCCTTGCGCGCCGGCGATGAGCCCCACTTTCAGAATATCGGGGAATACCAGAACCGCTTTGGCCTGTTGCTGAATTTGTTGTGTCCGTGGCGCGTCGGATTGTTCGCGGCCTCGAAGGGCGGTGATGGTGCGGCCCATACCGGTTGCGGGACGCTTCGAGTGGAATAAATAGTGGTGTTGCGCGCACGTAAAGACAATTGGACCTTGGTCCAATTGCACGTTGCAGCGCGGAGCGCAAGATATCGAATCGCCACGTGCGCAACCAGAGACGGAGGACCGCAGGGTGAACCACCTCGTCGATGCGGCAGTCGTATTCGCGTGCGTTTTCGGCAGTGCGCTGCTTGGTTCGTATCTGCGCCGCGTGCTGCCACAGCACCACCTCAGCGATGAATCCACCGGTGTGGTCAAACTGGCGACCGGTCTTGTTGCAACCATGGCCGCATTGGTGCTGGGCCTGCTGATTTCGTCGGCGAAAGACTCTTTCGACACCATGAATACGGAGCTTTTGCATAGCGCTGCCGCTATCGTTCGTCTTGATCGCGTGCTGGCCCACTATGGTCCGGAGACTCAGGAGATTCGCAGCGCGCTTAAACGCACAACCGAGGCTTCGGTTGCGGCGATGTCTTCCGGCGATCCCGCTCAGCTGGCCAGATTGAGCAGCCCCGAAGCCGTGGCCCGCGGAGAAGCATTTCAGCGTCAAGTGGAGGAACTCTCGCCGCACACCGATACGCAGCGTCAATTGCAGGCGCGGGCGCTGCAAATCGTCGACGATGTATTAGCTACGCGATGGCTCGCGCTTCTTCAGCAAACGGGTTCGATTCCGATACCGTTGCTCGTGGTTCTGGTGTCGTGGCTGGCGATCCTCTTTGGCACGTTTGGCCTGTTTGCACCTCGCAACGGCACGACGATGACGGCGCTCGTGATGTGTGCACTGTCGACTTCCGGTGCAATCTTCCTGATCATGGAAATGAATACGCCGCTCGGCGGAATAGTAAAAATATCTTTCGCACCGATGCGCGCGGCGCTCGATATTCTCGGGCATTAAGCATTAAACACTAGGCATAAAACACTAGGTAAAATGCATTAGGTAGTGGGAGTCAGGCGCTGCGTTTTTTGCGAATCCGCTACACAGCTGCATTGCCAGACAGGGCTCAATTGAACCAGTGGTATTGAAGCGCGATCGAGATTGTCTGGAAATTGCCGCCCACACGCGTTACCAGGCCACGCGACCACGCGAGTTTGGCGGACCATTTCGCTGCCAGCGGCACGGACAGCGTGACACCGTATCGTGCTGGGTGCGCGTCGCACAAATTCTTCCGGAGAGAGTGCCGGGTCGCCGAGCAGGTTCGCCGCGATCTTGAAGTGCACGTCGCCGAGACCCGAGCGGTATTGCTGCTGAAAAACACCCTTCACGTCGCCGTTCGCATTCGCGTTCGCATAGGGCACCGACACCGCGGTACTCACGGTACGTCCCGCGACCCCGAAACTGTGCGAATAGCCGAGCGAAAAGATGTTGATATGTGCCTGCACATTGGTGATTGGCAACGATGGATCGAACGATACGTCGCCGCTCGAACGTGCATAGTCGAATACCGCGAAATTGGTAGCCACCGGCACAGCAGAATAGGCTCGCGGCTCCATCTCCTGTGCGTGAATCGACAGTGCGGACATCGAGCACAGCAGAGCCACGCGAACCGAAAGCGCCGTGATTTCGGGGCTGTGCGATTCGAATCGTTCGTTGCATGCGGCATAGTGGTCAAATCCACTTATGCTGCTGCCTGCAATAGGACTAAGGTCCAATATGCATGCGAGCGGATGAGGCTAATCTGGAAGTCGTGGCAGGCGTAGCCGTGCATGTGCTTGTGCCTGCTGCCTCAGGAGACGACCATGAAAGTGTTGTTCGTGTTGATAGCCTTTGCGCTTTCATCCAATGTATTCGCGGAATGCACCACTAATGCGCGAGGTATGACCGAATGCAATAACGGGCAGGCGGCCGGCGGCTATAACCCGAACACCGGCAACGCATGGAAGGCGCAAAAGAATCAGAACGGTGTCACGACAACAACGACGAGCAAAGGCGGGGAAGCCAAGACCAAAAACGGTAAGGGCGTATATAAGAGTCCGAGCGGACAGACCTGCTATCGCACGGCCAATGGTCACGGGTGCAATTGATGGGATGTGAAACTGTGTTACCAATCGATGAAGCACTTGGACAGGTTGAATTTGGTCACATTCGTCGGCGGACCGAAATATGTGCAAAAGAAATACCTCAATCACGTTTACATGTTTAACCGTCCGTACTAGGATTAATTTTGCCGGTTGAAAGCGTTCCGCAGATGTAACTCCTACCGGTGCACTCGTTCCGCATGCGTCCACAGACAGCGCGTATCTTCGTCGACTTGTTAACTGTCTAAAGAGACGATGAGCCTGCTGTTCAAGAGGCGCAGTCTCGCGCCGATGTTCAGCAAGACTTTTGGCAACCAATCTCGCGGTGCCGAATCTTGAGAGGCCGTTCGGACATGAGCTTCGTCATGCCTGCTATCGTCATTTTGCAAACCGCGATCATTCTCGGGTTGCTGGTGCTCGGATTGCGGCATCGCGCATCTGCGGCGTTCAGCAGTGTTAATCCGCCAATTGCCGGAGCGAATTCTCGCGACCGCGGGATGCCCGGTGAGCATGCGGCGCATTCAGCGCATCTCGAACTGGCGGATAAAGCGGCTCTACATGATTCCTTAAATCAACCCCGTCAATCGGAATGTCAGCGTCCCGAACAATTTCTCACCCCTCCCGCGGTTTTCGGTGCGCCAGATAGCGGTCTACCGGCATCGCGCGCGAGACGGCGTTTTACGGATCGGCTTCGCATGATGACCTCCGCGAGAACCGCGCGCAGGAGAACTCATGATGACGTCGCGCGAGCGGTGCTCGTGCACGATTCACACGCTGACGATGACAATGACGAACAGGTAAGCGGCGAGCATTATTTTCGTGAGGTACTGGCGTTATTGCCGCTAGCGACGCTGATGCTCGACGGGCGCGGCGTGATGGCAATGGTCAATCCGAAAGCGGATCGGCTCTTCGGTTATGACCGTAACGAGCTGCCAGGCAAGCCGGTGGAAATGCTGATTCACGCGCTGCGTTTCGACAGCCACGCGTCACGCTGGGATGCTCCCCCAGCCACGCAGCAATTGTGCAGGTTCTTGCCGCTGGACGATCTATGCGCGCGCCGTAAGGACGGCACCGAGTTTCGTGCCGACATCGACCTGTGTGCATTTCGTTTCGGTGGTGAAAACGTCACGCTCGCATTCGTCATCGACAAGACTGACCGGTATGAGTTACGCCGCCAGCGCGAGGATCTTGCGCATCTGACACGCGTATCGACGATGGGACAACTCGCTTCCTCGCTCGCACATGAGTTGAATCAGCCGCTTACCGCGATACTCAGCAACGTGCAGGCTGCGCAGCGTTTCATGATGGCCGATCCGATCGATCTGGCCGAGTTGCGCGATATTCTTAACGATATTGTCCAGGACGATTACCGGGCCAGCGAGGTGATCCGGCGGATTCGCGCGGTCGTCAAGAAGGGTGGTCTCGAGGTGATTCCTCTCGACCTCGCCGGCGTGATGCGCGATGTGGTGGCGCTGGTGCATAGCGATGCGATCGTGCGCGGTACGCGCGTGACGCTCGATATCGACTCGACATTGCCGCCAGTGCGCGGCGATCGGGTTCAATTGCAGCAGGTCATGCTGAATTTGTTGCTGAATGCGTTCGACGCGATGAATGAGGTCCCACCCGTCGACCGTATGGTGTGCGTCACGCTCAAACCGGCCGACAACGGCATGGTGTTGATCGCTGTTCGCGATCGGGGCCATGGACTGACCGCCGATAAGCTGGACAAGATCTTTAAGCCGTTTTTTACATCAAAACCCCAAGGGCTCGGTTTGGGATTGTCGATCAGCCGTTCCATTATCGACATGCACCGCGGGCGACTATGGGCCGAAAATAACAACGATCGAGGCGCGACATTCTACGTGGCATTGCCGGTTGGCGATGCCACGCCGGAGGATAAGTCGCGATAAAGGCCATGACTGAATCCGATTCGCTTGTCTTTGTCGTCGACGACGACGATTCCGTGCGCCGTGCGTTGGCGCGTCTGATCCACTCCGCTGGTTACCGTGTCGAAGCATACGGCAATGCCCGCGCGTTTCTCGAACGGTTGCGCGAGGTCGATTCTCCGGCCTGCCTGATTCTTGACGTGCAATTGCCTGACCTGGACGGGCTGACATTGCAGCGCGAACTCAAAGCGATGCTACCGATCATCTTCGTCACGGGTCATGGCGATATCGCCATGACAGTGGGCGCGATGAAAGCAGGGGCCACCGATTTTTTGGCAAAACCTGTGAACGATTGCGATCTGCTCCGCGCGATCGAAGCCGCTTTCGAACGCGTTGCAGAGACTCGCGCGGCGCGTTGCGAGCTGGATGCGATCCGTGGCCGGTTGGACAAGCTCACGCCGCGTGAAAAGGAAGTCATGGCGCTCGTGGTCACGGGCCGCCTGAACAAGCAGGTGGCAAGCGAGCTTGGCACGGTCGAAAAGACCATCAAGGCTCATCGCGCGCGCGTGATGGCGAAGATGGAAGTCACTTCGCTGGCCCAACTCGTGCGCGTCGCGGACAAAGTCGGTCTCGGCGGTGCGGGCGAAACCCACGTTTCGCGCTGAAGTCATTGCAGTCCGTTAGCCGTAGTGTGGCCCGGTTCGGGGCCTGCTCAGGTGCGCGTGTCGCCGAAGGGCCGCACGGCCGATCCGTGTGCGGTTCGCAAAAGGTCCGCACGGTCCACACCCGGCCCGCACCTGATCCCTACTCGATCGACACGGGACCAAGGTCCAATATCCGTGAACCTTTCCGCCTCGTAGGCTTTCGTCTGGGGGAGTGCGCTGACCCGCGTATTCCCGGACACCGGACTACTCTCCATGGGAAAACTCAAACCATTCGTTGTCGTCGTCGATGACGATGAATCGGTGAGCCGGGCGATCAAGCGCTTGCTTCGCTCCATCGGGATCGCTGCCGAAACGTTCGCCAGCGGCGACGCGTTCCTCGACGTTCTCGCCTCGATGCCGTCGTATCGACCCGACTGCGTCATTCTCGACGTGCAGATGCCCGGGCTCAATGGACTCGAAGTCCAGCGGCGCTTGTCCGGCAAAGGCATGCCCGTGATCTTCATTACTGCACACGACGAGATCAGCGTACGCGAGCATGCGCTCGCGGCCGGTACGGTTGCCTGGCTGCGCAAGCCTTTCAACGATGAACTGTTCGTGAAGACGGTGCGCGCCGCGCTCGACGGTGTACCGCCTGTCTGACGAGCAATTGCATAGGCCCGTACCGCGAATTCGCACGCTGGCGGACTATCTCGAGCGCCATCCAGAGGCACTGATCCGCGGCAAGCTGGAGGATAAGAAATGATGCGCCCATCCTTAATCGTAGCAGTGGCGTTGGCGCTCGCCGCGTTGTACGGTTGCGCTTCGTCGCCCAAGTCGGACTTCTACACGTTGAGCCCGGCGGCCGCGCAGACGGACATGCCGCCTGCAGCGCCGATTGCGGTCCTGATCACGGTGGTGACCGTGCCCGATCTCGTCGACCGGCCGCAGATCGTGGTGCGCTCCGGTGACAACAAGGTGGATATCGACGAATTCGCCCGCTGGGCCGATCCTTTGAAAAGCCAGATCCCGCGTGTGGTACGCGCCGACCTGGGGCAGTTGCTGAACGTCCCGCTTGTCTCCACCTATGCGATGGGCGGCGATCCGGCGTCGGCTTACCGGGTACAACTCGACATCCAGCGCTTCGATGCGGCGCTTGGCGACGCGGTGACGGTTGACGTGTTGTGGTCGGTCGCGTCGCCGGGGAAGAAACCGGCGCTAAGCGGCCGAAGCACGGTCCACGAGCCTTGCACCGGCGCCGGCTTCGATGGTGTGGTCGCGGCATACAGCAGGGCGCTCGGAACGGTGAGCCGCGATATTGCCAGCGCGATCCGCCCGGCGTCGCCTTGAAGGGCGCTCGAGCATGACGTCGCGCGTAGGACGGCATCTGCGATGCAGGCTGTACGACGCTCGTGCGAGCTGCCTCCCGAATGGACGTCGACCGGCATGTGCGAGTCGAATAGCGCAGGTTATCCACAGAAAATGTTCATATCCTTGTGGACAAGTCCTGGCCAAAGCCGCCAAGTGATTGAGCGCAGAGCGATTTCCTGATCGGTACGGCGAACCCGCACATCCAGGCAGACCCAGGCAGACCATCGGCAACGCGCCGCTCATTCCACCGGCGAGGCCAGCAGCGACACCGGCACGCCTTGACAACTCACCCTGGCCACGAGCGCCGCGCCGAGATCGGCGCTTGCTCTAGTGTGCGCATCGAACGATGACTCTTCCTTGTCGACTCGCAGAATGTTAATCGGCCACGATGCCCGGGCGAGCCGTTCGTGCGCAAAGGACCCGACCCACAGCGGCGTGGCGGACGCGCCGTTCTCCACGGCATAGCCGCTCGGCCAGAAACGCAGGACGTCGCGTTCGTCGCGCGTGTCGCCGGGGCGCATGAGGACCAGTGACGAAGGCACGCCGTTGTTCAGCTTCGGCAATACCGGCAGCGATGTCGCCGCGACGTTCGGCGAGGCAAGCGAGAGCAGGCTGCGCGCCGACAGGTCCGTGCCCTCGATCCATCCCTGGGCGCGCAGTTGCCCCCTGATCGAATCGAGGTTCGACACCCATTGCAGCGTGAGCGGTTCCTTGTGGTCGCCGCCCATGTCCGAGCGATAGCATGGCAGTCTTTTCCACAGCGACACTGTCCACTGCGCTTGCGTGACCAGCACGGGCTGCGGGTGAGGCATGTGGTCCGGCGCCGCTGCCAGGGGATTGACGCTCAGTTGCAGGCCCACGCTCGCGAGCATGACCACCAGAACCACGACCGGCATGAAGCCGCGTGAGGGCGGCACTTCCGGATACCGTAATATCGCCGTCAGCGAGACGATGGCTACCCAAATGTACGCGAGCGCGGCGCCGCCGATCGCGTCGGAGACCCAGTACCTGCCGAAGTAAAGTCCTGCGAGCGCGACCATGATCACGACCACCATACTCGCGGTCGCCACGAGCAAACCTTCCAGCATGCCGACCCGTCGCACGAGCAGGAACGCGAGGAAGCCGTAGACGATCACCGTCGCGGCGACGTGATTGCTCGGAAACACGTACGCGTCGGACAGGAGTTCATTGGGCGGCGCGCGGTGCATGGCGAACTGCAGGGCGAAAATCAGCAATTGGGAAAACACGACCGCGGCGAGCCAGTAGCCGATGGCGCGCCAACGCCGCTCGAGCAGCATCCACACCACCACGGTCACGACCACCGCCGTCAGCGTGAAGACGCTGCCGAGTGTCGCCACGCCTGCAAGGACCGTGTCGCTCCATGGCGTGCGCACCGATTGCAGGAAGTGATAGACGGACAGATCCACGCTCACCAGCGGATCACCGCTGACGACGTCATCGAGCACGCCGAAGAAGAGCGCACCCGCCGCGAGCACGACCAGCGACGTCAACACGATGCTGCTGGCATCCGGCTGTTCGGGGTCGAGCAGCCGTCGCGCGAATCGGCCGAACGGGCCTGGGTGGCGGCACGCCCAGCTTCCCAGGTAGCGTCCCGCCGCGCTCGACCACGCACCGGCATGCGAGACCAGGAACTCCATCGCGCGATAGCTCAGCCAGACGATGCCCACCAGCAACGCGATGATGACAACGAGGCGGAACGACACCGCGCCGGCCAGCAGCACCGAGGCGCCGAAGACCACGCCCGGCAGGATATGCGCGGGAGCCCACAGCAGCGCCGACAGTACATTCATGCCGTAGAAGCGCAGCGGCGTCATGCCCAGCATGCCTGCCACCACCGGCACGATCGCTCGTAGTGGTCCGACGAAGCGGGCGAACACGACACCTTTGGCACCATGTTTCTGAAAGAAGCGGTGGCCGGCGTCGAGTATCTGCGGGTGGGTGCGAAACGGCCAGAACTGGACGATCCTGTCTTTGTAGCGGCCACCGATCCAGAAGCTCATGCCGTCCCCGGCGATGGCGCCGGCGATCGCCCACAGGAACACCCAGCCGAGGCTCAGTGAACCGGTGCCGGCCAGCGCGCCGGCGAGGAACATCGCAGTGCTGCCCGGGATGAAGGTGCCAATGACGGCGACGGCCTCCAGGAAGGCCGCAAGAAAGACGACCGTGAGCATCCACGCCGGATGGCCGGCAAGCAGATGCAAAAGGTGGATGTAGGCGTGCTCCATCGTGCGCGATCAGCCGTTCTGGCGTAACGGTTGATCATAACGCGCACGGCGCTGCGCCACATTTTTGCCAACCGGCATCGGGCGACATGCCGGCGCACAATCTCACGAAGCCGTCAGCACATCGCCAGATGCGTTCGCCCCGCGTTCGCCCGTTAAGAAGCCGTCAACGAATCGCCGGATACGTGGACCCGCTCGCCAATCTGAACGTCCGGCTGCGTCGGGTAGCTGAAGTTGCGGTAGCTGCCGTCCTGCATACGCACCTGGACCTGATAGGTGGTCTGCTTGCGCACGGCGTGCTCGATCCCGTTGCCGGCAAGACCCCCGCCGACAGCGCCCGCGATGGTGGTGAGAATCTTGCCCCGTCCGCCGCCGATCTGATTGCCGACGAGGCCGCCGGCGACCGCGCCACCCAGCGCGCCGAGCCCGGTGGTCGGCTCAGGCGCCTGCACCGTGTTGATGGCGACGACTTCGCCCGCATAAGGGTCGGCGACCGGCCTTGCCGGCGCGGGTTCATAGGGTGCCTGGTAGCCCTGATTGTTTGCGTACCTCGGTGTCTCCGCGGCGGGCGTGCTGTGCGTGTGATGCACGCGCGGCCGTGCCGGTGCGGCTTGCTGGACCGTTTGCTGGGCCGTCTGCTGAACCGGTTGCTGAACCGGGGCCGCCTGGGGCGCGGCGACCGGAGCGCTGGCAACCTGCGCGGCGACCGTGGTGGCCGGCTGCGCGGGCTCGGTAACGGCGTGCGAGGTAGGCAGAAGGCCAGTCATCGCTGCGATGCCGGTGGCGCTCGCGAGGATGACGGCTACTGCTGCGCCGGCGACCAGGGGGTGGATACGGCTGCGCTGCGAATTACTGGAGGTGAGGTTCGTGTTCATTGCGGGCTCCGCGGGTAGATGCCTGCAATAACGCGGCAGCAGCGCGGCCGGTGGACGCCAGACGCACGCTGCTTTGTAAGCATTTGTACAAATTGCCGACGAAGATGGGCCGGTCAGATTTCGTCGGTAAATTCGTCGAGGAAGCGCTGCAGACGATTGTGGCGAATCTTCGCCAGACGCGCGCCGGTTGCTGTCTGGAAACCGGATGCTTTCAGCGATGAACAAAAGTGGCTGGCGGGCGGTCTTACCGTTTGACCGGGTTCCTTTGCGAGCGTCGTTGGCTCGACCTCGCTACGATGTGCGGGGAGCATGGGTCGGGCAATTCGACGGCATGATGGAGTGGGCTATGAAAATCGTGACAAAGACCCTGTTGGCCGCAGCGCTGATGATGGGTCTGACGGGCGCGGCTTGCGCTCAATCGGCAAACCTTAACGCCAATGGTATGGTCGGTTTGCAGGCAGGTGGGATGAATGGTGCAGGGCAGGGAACGGGTTTGGGGGCGGGCGCGGCCGGGCTGAGCCCAACGCCAGGCTTGGGCACCCTGGGCCACGCCCCAGCGATCGGAGGAGCCGGCGGCACTGGATCCGGCCCGGCGCTCAACAACATGCGGGCGAACGGCACCAGCCTGAATATGAGCCCGGATCCTCGCGCACCGAACGTGACGGGAAAAGCGTTCGGACAGTAGTCGTCACTCAGCCCGAACCAGTTGCAGAACGATGCGCTTCGCCGACTTGAGATGTTCCGCCGTCATCGATCGCGCGAGGCGTGCGTTGCCGGTCTCGCATGCTTCGAGAATCTTGAGATGCTCGTCCTGGAACGCCGGTGTATCGGCGAGCAGCGTGCTTTGCAATCGCTCGTAGCGCTCGACCTGAGCGCGCAGCTCGCGGATCGCTTTCAATTGCCGGCTGTTTGCACACGGCCGGTATAGCAGTTCATGAAATTCGCGATTCAGTTCACCCTGTCTTTGCGCGGTATCGGCATCTCCCAGAAGCCGATGAACGAGTTCGGCGCGGGATAACGTCTCACTGTCCATGCGTTTGACCGCGTGGAAAATGGCGTCGCCTTCGAGCAAGATGCGCAGGCCGTAAATCTCGTCCAGGTCCGACTCGGTCAAGGTGCGCACGACCGCCCCGCGATTGCGCATGAGTTCAACCAGTCCTTCGCCCTCGAGCTTTTGTATCGCCTCTCTCATCGGCACCCGGCTCACGCCGAAGCGATCGGCGAGTTCGCGCTCGACCAGCCGTGCGCCATCCTCCAGTTCGCCAGTCGCGATCAGTTCGCGTAGTGAGACGGCGATGGCATCGGCCGTCGAATCCAGTTTGTGGTCCATGTGCGTCGAGTTCCTGTCGTTTGGAATAATGGTATACCAAAACGGGTGCGCGCATTTAGAATGCGCCTGTTGCGAAATCAAATCCGGGTCAACAGCGAAGGAGATTGGCATGGCGTACGGCGAGCACAAATACGCGGTATCGGTGCAATGGACAGGCAACCGCGGCAGCGGCACCTCGGGATACCGTGAATACGGTCGAGACCACATCATCGCTGCGGGAAACAAGCCTGACATTCCCGGGTCATCGGACGCCGCATTTCTCGGCGACGCGAACCGGTGGAACCCGGAAGATCTGCTGGTCGCCTCAGCGTCCGCCTGTCACAAGCTCTGGTATCTGCATCTTTGTTCGGATGCGGGCATCGTTGTTTTGAGCTATCGCGACAACGCGGAAGGCACGATGCTCGATAGTCCGGAGCAGGGCCGCTTTTCACAGATCGTTCTGCGGCCGCACGTCGTCATTCAGGCAGGCGGCGACCTGGAGCTGGCTGGGCGTTTGCATCATACGGCCCATGAGAAGTGCTATATCGCGAACTCGGTCAACTTTCCGATTCTGTGCGAACCGGCTATCGAGACGGATGGGAACTGACGCTTGTGCGGTGCAAGTGATTCAGCATGGCGAGCGTTCGGCATCCCATTGCCAATTGCTTCACACCTTCATGTGCGCCGCACCATGCCATCAAAAATGATGGATTTATCGAAGTAAAAAAACTTGCATTTCGTACAGAAAAAGCTACCTTCATAAAACAAAACGACTTCTGGCTCGGCACCGGAGGAGACACATGCCGGCTACACGTATGATGATTGCGCGTCGTGCGGGCGTTAGCGTGGCCACGGTCGATCGTGTGTTGCGCGACGATCAGGCCGTGCGTCCGGAAACTGCCGAGCGCGTTCACCTTGCGCTGGCCACGCTGCGCGACGAACGCGCGAGTCGCGGCCGCCCGGCGAAGGCCGGTTCGTTTCGCGTCGCCTTTGTGCTTCCCCAGATCAACTCGCGCTTTCTCGATCATGTCGAGCGCGGTATCGCGCTCTCCGCCAGCTTCTTTCGCGAACACCGCATCATCCCTTCGTTCTATCGCTGCGATTTTTCCAGTCAGCGCGACACGGCCACATTCGCCGAACAGGTGGCCAGCTACGACGCGCTCGTGCTCGTGCCGCTCGACTATCCATGGGTAGAACGTCTGATCGAAGACATGAGCGCGGCGAACGTGCCTGTCGTCACGGTGTTCTCCGATCTGCCGTCGAGCCGCCGCGCCGCGTATGTCGGCGTCGATAACCGGGTCGCCGGTCGTACGGCCGGTTTGTTGATGGGCAGATTTCTCGGTTCCCGCATTGGCACGGTGGCGGTGCTTTCCGCCTCGTCACGCCTGCATGATCAACTGGAGCGGCGCACTGGTTTTTCGCAGGTTCTGGAAGAGGACTTTCGCAATCTGCGCTGGATCGCCGAGCCCGATTTCGCAGAAGACGACGACGGTGCGGGTCTCGCCGCTCAGGGTTTGCTGGCACGCCATCCGGATCTGGTCGGCGTCTATGCAACGGGCGGCGGCATCTCCGGGATTGCCGCGGCATTGCAGGAATCCGGCGACAAGGCCCGTCTGATTGTGATCGGCCATGAATGCACCGCGGAGACCCGCAGCCAGCTCACCGAACGCGCGATCGATGTGATTCTCGATCAGGACGTGCGAGGCATCGTGCACTGGGCCGGCCTTGCCGCGATTAATTTTCTTAACGACGTGCGTGGCGCGCTCGCCATCCCAACGCCGGAAACCCGAATTTATCTTCGTGAGAATGCGCATGCCTGAAGCTCGCGACACGCGGATTGCCGTCTGAATCCGCTGGAGCCGAAACGCGGTGCCCGGCGCATGGGCGCTGTTCCATATCAGGTTGGAGACCCGAGAAAGACAAGGAGAAGACACATGTTACGTCTTACGTCAGCAAGGGTAGTGGCGGCAGCCATCGTATCGCTGGGATTCGGCATGGCGACGGGCGCGCAGGCGCAGGGCAAGCAGTTGACATTATGTTGGGCGGCATGGGATCCAGCCAACGCACTCGTCGAACTGTCGAAAGATTTCACGAGCAAGACCGGCATCAAGATGAAGTTCGAGTTCGTGCCGTGGACCAGTTACGCCGACCGCTTCATCAATGAACTTAATTCGCATGGCAAACTATGCGATCTGATCATCGGCGATAGCCAGTGGATTGGCGGCGCGGCGGTTAATGGGCACTACGTCAAGCTCAACGATTTCTTCGTGAAGAACAAGATATCGATGGACGACTTCGTGCCGGCGACCGTGGTCGGTTATTCGGAGTGGCCGAAGAATACGCCGAACTACTGGGCATTGCCGGCAATGGCCGACGCGGTCGGCTGGACATATCGCAAGGACTGGTTCGCGCGCCCGGAGTTGCGCGCGGAGTTCAAGCAAAAATATAAACGCGAACTCGAACCACCCACCACGCTGGATGAGCTCAAGCAAACCGCCGAGTTCTTCCAGGGCCGCAAGATCGACGGCAAGACCGTGTACGGCGCGTATATCTTCACCGAGCGCGGTTCCGAAGGCATCACGATGGGCGTGACCAACGCGCTCTATAACTTCGGCTTCGAATACGAAGACCCGAAGAAGCCTTATCACCTGGACGGCTTCGTCAATTCACCGGGCGCGATCAAGGGGTTGGAGTTCTATAAGGCGCTCTACAAGTGTTGCACGGCACCGGGAATGACCAACGCGTACATGCAGGAAGGACTCGACGCGTTCAAGTCAGGCCAGGTGGCGATGCAGATGAACTGGTTTGCGTTTTTCCCGGGACTCTATAAAGACCCGAACGTCGGCGGCGACAAGATCGGGTTCTTCGTCAATCCGCGTGAGTTGAAGCAGTTCACACAGTTGGGCGGGCAGGGCATCTCGGTCGTTTCGTACTCGGATCATAAAGACGACGCGCTCGAGTACATCAAATGGTTCGCGCAGCCGGATGTCCAGAAGAAATGGTGGCAATTGGGCGGTTATTCGGCGGCGAAGTCGGTGGTCGATGCCCCGGACTTCCCAAAGAGCGCCCCGTTTGCACCGGCCTTCCTGAAGTCGATGGCGATCGTGAAGGACTTCTGGGCGGAGCCCGCTTACGCCGAACTGCTGCTCGACATGCAAAAGCGCGTGCATGATTACGTGGTGGCCGATAAGGGCACGGCCAAGGAAGCGCTCGATCTCCTGGTCAAAGACTGGAACAAGGTCTTCAAGGCCGAAGGCAAGAACTAGCGCGTTTCCCGACTGGACCGGCGCCGCCTGCACGGATTGCCGCCGGTCCGCTTAAAGGAGTCAGGCATGTTGGCAAACAAGCCTTTTCCGTCGGCTGGGCTCGAGTCAGGCGCACGGGCGCGCGTGAGCACGCGCCTGGCCGGGCTATCGGACCGAACCATTGCGTGGCTGTTCATTCTTCCGACGATCCTGCTGCTGCTCGCCATCAACATCTTCCCGTTGATCTGGGCATTGCGTCTCTCGTTCACGAATTTCAAGTCGAATATGCCGAGCGTGCCGGCGCACTTTGTCGGCATCGACAACTACGTCGATATTCTCACCGACGAAGACATCTGGTACGCCATGCAAGTCACGGCGCGTTTCGTGTTCTGGTCGGTCGGACTGGAGGTGCTGCTCGGTTTCGGCCTCGCGTTGCTGATCAACCGGCAGTTCCGCGGGCATAGTTTCTGGACCACGTTGATCCTGCTGCCAATGATGCTTTCGCCCGCCGTCGTGGGCAATTTCTGGACCTTTCTGCTGCAACCGCAAACGGGTCTTTTCAACGATATCGTCAGCTTCTTCACGGGCATTGCTCCCGGGTCGTTCCAGATGATCGGCGACGTCTCGCTTGCACCGTGGACCATCGTGATGGTCGATACGTGGATGTGGACACCTTATGTGATGCTCATCTGCCTCGCGGGTCTGCGTTCGATTCCCGACTACATCTACGAAGCGGCGGAAGTGGATCGCGCCACGCCGTGGCGGCAGTTCTGGTCGATCACGCTGCCGATGACCTTGCCGTTCCTGATGCTGGCGGTGCTGTTTCGCGGCATCGAGAACTTCAAGATGTTCGACATGGTGAACCTGCTGACTTCCGGCGGACCGGGTTCGGTAACCGAAACCGTGTCGATCACGCTAAAGCGCGCCGCATTCGAGAAGTGGCAGACCGGCTATTCGTCGGCGCTGGCCATCATTCTCTTCGTGACGGTGTTCGGTGCGGCGAACATCTATGTGAAGGCACTCAACCGGGTGAAACAACGATGAGACCGACTGCCAGTCAATACTCGGTGGTGGCGTCGTCGCCGCGCGCCAAGCGCTTCGCCGCCGCGGCCGTCATCACGTATGCATTGCTCGCCACCTTGCCGATGGTCTGGATCTTCCTGACGAGCTTCAAGACCCAGGAAGACGCGATCGCCTATCCGCCAGTCGTGCTGTTCCAGCCGTCCATGGAAGGCTACGTGAACCTGTTTACGATCCGTTCGCGGCAGACGCCGGAATTCATCGCCAGTCTGCCGCCTGCGCAAACCTGGTATGAGCGCGACGTGCGCAAGCGCAACATGGTGATCGCGGGTCCGTCGAAGGTGTTGCCGCGCTTCGTCAATTCGCTCGTGATCGGATTCGGTTCGACTTTCCTCGCGGTGTTTCTCGGCACGCTCGCGGCGTATGCCTTTTCGCGTTTCAAAGTACCCCTCGCCGACGACCTGCTGTTTTTCATCCTGTCGACTCGCATGATGCCGCCGATAGCGGTCGCGATTCCGATCTACCTGATGTATCGCGCGTTGGGCCTGAGCGACAGCTATGTCGGCATGATCGTGCTTTATACGGCAGTGAATGTCTCGTTGGCGGTGTGGCTGCTGAAGGGCTTCATGGACGAGATTCCGCGCGAATACGAAGAGGCGGCGCTGGTGGACGGCTACACACGTCTGCAGGCCTTCGTCAAAGTCGTGCTGCCGCAGGCAATCACCGGCATTGCGGCAACCGCGATTTTCTGTCTGATCTTCGCGTGGAACGAGTATGCGTTCGCGTCTTTGCTGACGAGCGGCGATGCGCAGACCATGCCGCCGTTCATTCCGTTCATCATCGGCGAAGGCGGGCAGGACTGGCCCGCTGTTGCGGCGGCGACCACGCTATTCGTACTGCCGATTCTCTTCTTTACTGTCGTGCTGCGCAAACATCTATTGCGCGGTATCACATTTGGAGCGGTGCGCAAATGAAACGTGATTTCGTTCTCACGCAGGGGCGCTGGCTGCGCCGCAGCTATAGCGAAACGGCCTCCACCGTGCTGATCGGCACCGGCATGGCGATGCTGGTTCAGCCGTTTTCGCTGGCGCTGTTCACGTGGTCGTTTCCGGTCATTCTGGTGGGTGCATTTGCGTTCCTCGTGACGAGCCATTTCCCGGAATAGCGCCATGTCGACCATCGTGCTTGCCAACCTCCATAAACGTTTCGACGATTTCGTCGCGGTGCGCGGCACCAGTCTGACGATCGATGCGGGACGCTTTGTCGTACTGCTCGGTCCGTCGGGCTGCGGCAAGACCACCACGTTGCGGATGATCGCCGGGCTCGAGTTGCCGACCTCAGGGCAGATTCTGATCGACGGCGAAGACGTGACGGCGCTGCGTGCACGTCAGCGCGATATCGCGTTCGTGTTTCAGATGTTCGCGCTGTATCCGCATATGACGGTGCGCAACAACATTGCGTTTCCGCTGAAGAACGAGCATGTGTCGCGCAAGGAAATCGCGACGCGGGTCGATGCGGTCGCGCACATGCTGCGCATCGAGGACATTCTCGATCGCAAAACGGGCGGCCTGTCGGGCGGTGACCGGCAGCGCGTCGCGCTCGGCCGCGCGATCGTGCGGCAGCCGAAGGCTTTTCTGATGGACGAGCCTCTTGGGACGCTCGATGCGGACTTCCGCGAGCTGATGTGTCTTGAACTGCGCAAGCTGCATAACGCGCTCGCGGCAACGACGGTTTATGTGACGCACGACCAGAGCGAAGCAATGGCGATGGCCGACGACATTGTCGTGATGAACAAGGGCGAAGTGCTGCAAGCCGGGCCGCCACATGAGATTTATCATTTTCCGGCCACCGTGTTCGTCGGCAACTTTATCGGCAGTCCGCCGATGAACTTCCTGCCGGTCGATCGCGGTGTCGATGCGGGTAGCGAAGCGGTACAACTTCACGGCGCCGCAGTGCCTGTACCACGTTGCGAGGCGGCGGCCGAGCGTGTTCTGCTTGGCATTCGCCCGGAGCATGTGGTGATCGACGAGCGCGGCCCACTGCGCGGCAAGGTCATCGCCGATGAATATCTCGGCTCGCATCAGGTGCTGGTGATTGAGACCGCGCTGGGCGTCGTGCGCGTGCGGGCGGGCAAGGACGATGGTTTGCCTGCCGGATCGCCGGTCGGTTTGTCGTTTCGCAAGGAGCGCACGCTGCTGTACGACGCGCAATCGGGCCGCCTGCTGCCACGCGCCGCTCAAACGATTCCCGCATACGGAGAGGCTCATGGCTGAAATCCAGTTGCGCAATGTATCGAAACGGTTTGGCGACATCCGCGCTGTCGACGATCTTTCGATCGACGTCGATGATGGCGAGTTCATCGTGTTGCTTGGGCCGAGCGGTGCGGGCAAGACGACTACGCTGCGTCTGATTGCCGGGCTGGAACGACCGGATGCCGGCGATGTACTGATCGATGGCGCCATTGCTACGGGCGTGCATCCATCGGATCGCGACGTCGCGTTTATCTTCCAGCAATACTCGCTCTATCCGCATCTGACCGTGTTCGGCAATCTGGCTTTTCCGCTGCGCTCGCCAAGAAGGCGCAGCAGCGAGACCGAGGTGCGCGCGCGAGTCCACGCGGTGGCCGAGATGCTGCATATGGAATCGAAGCTCGACAATATGGCGACACACCTCTCAGGCGGCGAAATGCAGCGCGTGGCGATAGGGCGTGCGCTCGTGCGGCAACCCAAGGCATTTTTGATGGACGAACCGCTGTCGTCGCTCGATGCAAAGCTGCGCGAAGAGTTGCGTATCGAACTCAAACGCCTGCATCGCACGATCGGCGCAACGATTGTTTACGTTACGCACGATCAGGTTGAAGCGACGACGCTCGCGGATCGTATCGGCATTCTCGAACATGGGCGTCTGGTACAGCTCGGCACACCCCGCGAGGTATACGGCAATCCGGTTTCGCTCAGTGCAGCGCAGCGGCTGGGCTCTCCGCCGATCAACCTGCTGCCGCCGGCGCTGTTCGATTCGGCGCACATGCCGGCGGGTACGGCCACAGTGGCAATCCGTCCCGAAGACGTGGTGCTGCATGACGGCGACACGCGGAATCAACGCGATGTTTCAGGTGCACAGGACGCATTGAATCTGAAGGTGCTCGAATATTCGCCGCTGCGGCACCTGCTGATCCTCGATCGCGCGGGAACCGCCGTCGTGGCAACGACAGTGGCGGAGCGCAATTTCACGCCCGGGCAATCGGTCGGCGTTTCGCTGCCGGCGCGCAGCCTTTTATATTTCCGAGCCGACGGCAGGAGGATAGCGACATGAACGGCAAAACGGTCATGGCGTGCATCGACGCCGCATATGCGTCGCTGAAGGAACATACCGACGAGATCGCTTTGCTCGACCAGCAGATCGGCGATGGCGATCACATCTTCAATCTGCTGCGAGGCATGGAGGCCCTGCTCGCGGTGAGGTCGGACATCGAAGCCGCAGCATTCGGCCCCGCGCTGGAAATCGCGGCATCCAAGGTGCTCTCGACGGTGGGCGGATCGTCGGGGCCATTGTTCTATTCGCTGCTGAGCGGCATGTCTAAAGCTTCCGAACGGCATGCACCGGATACAGCGGGCTTTGCGCACGTTTTTGCCGCGGGGGTCGAAGCGGTCGGTCAACGCGGCAAGACCGGCGTCGGCAGCAAAACGATGATGGACGTCCTGATCCCGGTCGCGAAGCGCTTCGACGAACTGGCCGCACAGGGCGCGACATCACAAGAGGTGCGCGATGCGTTGCCGCGGGTCGCGGAGGAAAACATGCTCGCTACCCGCGATATGCTGGCGACCAAAGGGCGGGCGTCGTTTCTCGGCGAACGTTCGCGTGGACACATCGATCCGGGAGCGCGTTCGAGTCAGATCATGATTGCGTCGGTATGCGCGCGCCTGGCGCTTCATAACGAGTGAAGGAGCGAGAGACCGTGAAAAAATTCATCAATGATGTGGACGATTTTCTCGCCGAGAGTCTGGCGGGGTTCGCCGCTGCGCACAGCGACCTGGTCGTGCTGAACAATGAGCCGGTGTTTGTGCGTCGCAAGGCGTTGAAGCCCGGCAAGGTTGCGCTGATTTCGGGTGGCGGCTCTGGCCATGAGCCTCTGCACTCAGGCTTCGTCGGCTATGGGATGCTCGATGCGGCCTGTCCGGGGCAGATTTTCACGTCGCCGACACCCGATCAGATGATGGCCGCAGCAAGGGCTGTCGATACCGGTGCCGGCGTGCTTTTCATCGTGAAGAACTACTCCGGTGACCTGATGAACTTTGAAATGGCGTCGGAGATGTCCGAGGTGCCGAATGCAATGGTGCTGATCAACGACGACGTGGCCGTGGAGAATTCGAGTTACACGACAGGGCGGCGCGGCGTGGCCGGCGCGGTGATCGTCGAGAAACTGGTTGGCAGTATGGCGGAGAGCGGCGCGGATCTCGAGCAATGCAAGGCCTTTGGCGACCGCATCAACAAGCGCACCGCGTCGATGGGTGTGGCGTTCACCAGTTGCACGGTGCCGGCGGCCGGTACGCTAACGTTCAAAATCGGCGACGACGAGATCGAAGTGGGTGTCGGCATTCATGGTGAGCCTGGGCGTCGGCGCGCGAAGTTCGCACCCGCTGACGCGATTGCGGGCGAGTTGCTGACGGCGATTGCTGAAGATCTGAAGCCGGCGGCACATGCTGAATTACTTGTGCTCGTCAATGGGCTCGGTGGTACGCCGCTTGGAGAACTGTATCTGCTCTTCAATTCCACGCGTACGTGGCTCGAGCAGCGCGGGCTGAATATCGGCCGGGTGCAGGTAGGCGCGCTGACGACTTCGCTGGAGATGGCCGGTGCATCGATCACACTGTGCGTGCTCGACGATGAGATGAAGCGCCATTGGGACAGCGCAGTGCATACGCCGGGACTACGCTGGGGCGTGTAATGCGAAGGTCTGCCGTTTGCCCGCCGCTCACCGGAGTAACCGTGAGCAGGCGGGCAGCATTGGTTTAATGCAGCAACGTCATCTGCACGACCTTCACGACAACGAGTGCGACCGCCACGATCAGATAGCCGCGCAGCACGCCCATCCAGATGCGTTTGGATAGCGTCAGTTGCGGTGCCGGCAGTTCTTCCAGGGGTGGCATGCGCCACATATTGCGTGCTTCTTTCGAAAACTGCTGCTCGCCAGCGGAAGCCTGGGCGACCGCGGAAGCCGCTGTATCCGTCGATGCGAGCCGCAGCCTGCGAACCGTCACGGTTGCAGCGTAGCCGACCACGGCCAGTAGCGTGCCGCCGGCCAGTACTTCAATGATTGCTTCGCCGGTAATGTCCGGATACATCACCGATGCAGTCAGGATGATTGAGAGCATGACGAGCACCCAGACAACTGCGCCTGTAAAGAAGTTGAGCTTCTTCGAGTTCACCCACGGACCAAGAACCGCACGGTCGTTGCACAACAGCAGCAGAAATACGGTCGCGCTCGGGAGCAGCACGCCTGCGAGCGTCTGCACGGCTTCAGTCAGAAGACCGAGCGGGCTGCCGGGAATCAGGACCAGCGTCGCTGCGGCCGCGATGATGCCGAAGTAGACGACGTAAAAGCCCTTCGCGTCCGTCACGCCGCGGTGCAGCGAGTGGCGAATCTTGAACACGTCGCCGATTGCGTAAGCGGTGGAGAGCGAGACGGCGGCCGCGCCAATGATGCAGGCGTCGAGCAGAGCAACCGCGAAGAGAACCGCGGGTGTGCGGCCGGCATATTTTTCGAGGCTGGCGATCACGCCGCCGGCATCCGTGAAATTGCCGAACTCGGGTTTGCCTGCGAACAGTGCAGAGCAGAACGAGATCATGGCCACCGCGCCGATCATCACGAATACGATGCCGATCCACAAGTCGGCTTTCTCATACTTCATGAAGCGCGGCGTGATGCGTTTATCCACGATATAGCTCTGCTGGAAAAACAACTGCCACGGCGCGACAGTGGTGCCGACAATGCCGATCACGAGCAGCATCACATCGCTCAGTTTCGAATTGGCGGGCCAGTTCGGAATCAGGAAGTCGTGCGCCATCTGGCCGACCGGCGGATGAATCGACACCAGTACGGGCACCAGCAACAGGCTCAACAGACAGAGCGCGACCGCAAAGCGCTCGAAGCGCCGGAAGTTGCCCGTACTGACTGCGGCCATTGTCACTGCGGCGGCGATGCAGACCCCGGCCACTTTCGAAATGCCGAAGAAATCCAGCACGAACGTGATGCCGATGAACTCGGTCACGATAGTGAGCGCGTTCAGGATGAACAGGTCGACGACGCTGAATGCCCCCCAGAACTTGCCGAAGCGCTCGAAGATCAGCCGGGCATGGCCGACGCCGGTCACGGCGCCGAGACGCAGCACCATTTCCTGATTGACGAAGAGAACGGGCACTAGCAGCAGCATGGTCCACAGCAAGGTGGTGCCGTAATTCTGTCCCGCTTGCGTGTAGGTGCCGAAGGCGCCGGCGTCGTTGTCGCCGACCATCACGATGAGGCCGGGCCCAAGGATCGCAAGCAGCGTTCGGATGCGGGCCCACCAGTTGTTGCGAGGCGCGGTATCGTGGTGCGCGATGGTGCCGAGCGCGCCTTTGATGTCGCCGAGATGGGCTTCGTCGAGAACGGCGCTGCGTGGCGGTGAGACATTGATTGGAGTGGACATTTTTGGCCGCCTGAGTAGATGTGGTTTGTATGCAGTGGCGCGTCTTCGGAATCCGCAGCACGAGTGTCGTCGAATGGGGTCGAGCGACGGCGGCGCATGCGGATCGCGAAGGCGTGCGGGTGCTGACAGTGCCTAATTACGAAGCCGGGTTCGAGATGAGCGCTTTGACGCGCTGCCAGGACACGGCGAGCCAGTGCGGCTTGATGCTGTGAAGCGCGAGTGCAGCGTCGCTGTGAATATGCGCTTGCTGCAGGGTCGGTACGAGGACGGCGATGTACATGGTATTTCTCCGGTGCGTATGGCTTGACGCGGGTTGCGGAAAGCCAGCAGACACGGAGCGCGGCCGGCACTATGCGCGCGGCGGCGAACCTCTGCTTGCTTTCCTCAGGCAAATGAAAAATTGCGTGGCAATTGAGCGGCATAAGGGATAACTGTCACTGTCCGGCATGGCGGCTCCTTATCGGTTTTGTTTATCTGCGTTGCTTATCGACGTTGCTAATCTGCGTTCGTTAAGTACGTGCTCGTCCACGCGCTCGACCGCACCGGAATTCGAATGGATCGAACCGGCGTGAGCGAACGCTGCCGCGAGTGGATGCTCGCGACGCGATGCCATATGGTTGCGGGACGTGCGTAAGCACGGCGCGGCCGAATGGCGCTAGTTAAGGTGCACGGGGTGAGTTACTACGGCGCGCACCGTCTGCCTGCTGGCGAGACGGCGGCTGAGAAAAGAGAGCGCGGGCGTCGGGCCGGTCAGGCAGTGAAACTGTTCGAAAATCGACTACTGCTGGTGTCCAAGGCAATGGCCCCGTTTGTGATGACTGGCGAATTTTATGCACTCCCGCAAGCAGAAGTCAACATGCTTCGTTAAGCGAAGCAAATATTCTTTTTTTATGCGTGCGGCAACGCACTTCGCTATTGCTGGCAAGGCTGATTCTTTCAGAAGTGACAGGAAGGACAGGGGAATGAAGGGCGCGGATGCAGCGGTGGATAGGGCAACGGCGGGGGCAGATGACGCGCTCGCCAGCAAATTCGGAGTGCGATCTCTTTTGTGTGATTTTTACTTGCGATTTTATAAGTGTGCCGAATACAATCCGCCCGTCTCAGCAAAAGGAGTCCCCCGTGGACACATGCTCTAGTAGTGGAAGTCCGATGCCGGTCTACGCCGGCGCAGTACCCGCGAGTTAGCAGCAGGATTACTCCTTCGCCGCTAACTCGCTCCGTTCGGGTTAGCGCGCTTCTTCAGTGACCGGTTCCAGCCGGTCTGCCAGTCGCACGCTCCCTCTGTTTGATCGGTATCGCATTGTTTGCGAGACCCGGTCACGTCTTCGTACATCGCCCGGTTTTGCCGGGCCCGATGGGAGTGAGCTTATGTTCGTCAAATCGTTGTCGTATCGTTCTTTGGCGCGCCGCGCGCGCGGCGCTCAGACTTGTCTCACGCAGAAAGTCCCTGAAAGAGCGGGGTGGTGGATGTCGGGCGGCCACGTCGGGCTGACGTTTCTGTTGTCGGTCGGCGTGGCGCCGTCCGTGCTGGCACAGACGCCGATAGTGGATCCGGTGCCCGCCTCGGATCAGGCGCCTGCCGCAGTTCAGTCTCCGGCCGCAGGGCAGACGTCTGCCGCTGAGCAGACCCCTGCCGCGCCCACCGGGCTCTGGGAACGTTCGAATCTGCTCGGCGACATGGGCGGGCTGCGCCCCTGGCTCGGCAACTACGGCGTGACCTTCGACCTGCAGGAAACCAGCGAGTATCTGAACAACCTGTCGGGCGGCGTCAAACGAGGCGGCGCTTACGATGGACTGACCCAGTTCGGTATCGTCGTCGACACGGAAAAAGCGGTGGGACTGCCGGGCGGCACGTTCAATGTATCGGCATTGCAGATTCACGGCAGCAATCTGAGCCAACGGAATCTGCAGACCCTGCAAAGCGCGAGCGGCATCGAGGCCGAGGACACGACGCGGCTATGGGAGCTCTGGTATCAGCAATCCCTGATCGGCGGAAAAGTGGACCTGAAGGTCGGGCAGCAGAGTCTCGACCAGGAATTCATGGTGAGCCAGTTCGCGACGCCGTTCGTCAACGCGACCTTCGGCTGGCCTGTGTTGCCGTCGGTCGATATGCCGGCGGGCGGCCCTGCCTATCCGCTGTCGTCACTCGGCGTGCGATTGCGCGCCAGGCCTTCGGATGCATGGACTGTGATGGCCGGTGTCTTCGACGGCAATCCGGCGGGCAGCGAGACGGGCGACCCACAGCAACAGAACCGCCACGGCACGAATTTCAATCTGCGTGGCGGCGCGTTGTTCATCGGCGAGGTGCAGTACGCCATCAACCAGCCTGCGGCGAATCCCTCGGGTACGCAGGCAGCCGGTCTGCCTGGCACCTACAAGCTGGGCTTCTGGTACAACACGCAAAAATTTGCGGACCAGCGTTTCGACAGTGCCGGTTTGTCGCTGGCGAATCCGGCGAGCAGTGGCGTGCCGGCGAGTCACCGGGGCGATTACAGCTTCTACGCAGTGGCCGATCAGACGGTCTGGCAACGGGGCGGGGACAGTCCGCAGTCGGTGGGTGCCTTCGCGAGAATCATGGGCGCGCCGGGTGATCGGAATCTGGTGGACCTCGGCGTGAATGCGGGTGTAACACTTAAAGCGCCGTTCAAAGGGCGCGACAACGACGTTGCCGGATTGGCCGTCGGTTACGCGAAGATCGGCTCGCGTGCTCAAGGGCTCGCGAGCGATACCGCCTCGCTGACGACACCGGGCTATCCGTCGCGCAGCGCCGAGACCGTCGTCGAGGCGACCTACCAGTATCAGGTCGCTCCGTGGTGGCAGTTGCAGGCGGACTTCCAATATGTGTCCCGGCCGGCGGGCGGTATTCCGGATCCGGGCAATCCGTCCCAACGCGTCGGTAACGAGGCGATCGTCGGGTTGCGGACCAATATCGTTTTCTGAGTGGACCGCTGGCCGTTTCAACGCGCTTCTGGACGCAGTGGCACGTTGAAGCCCGCAGGACCGGGTAGGGGGATGGGCGATGGGGCGTTGTGGGAATTCCAGTTCCATGACGTCAATACGCAACTAACGGTCAAGCCCGGCCGGCCACTCCGGATAACGCGACGCCCGCCTCGGTGGAAACTGAAGACGGCCACCGCACGCGTCCTACGCAGCAGCTATGCAGTGAAGAGACCGGCTATGCCACTCACCGATTGCCGTCAAGCAGATCGCCAAGCAATTCGTCGAATGCGGCCTGCGCATCTTCGAGTTCCTGCAACGCAGCGTCGAACGTTTGCAGCGCGAACTGCGAAGGCTGGCCGCTGCCGGCCGGTGGGAATTGCGATTGCAGTGACGCGAAGGCCGCCTTTACCCGCGTGGTTGCAGTCAAGACGCGCTCCATCGCGGCTGATTCTTCGGCTCTCGCCTGTTCGTGATCCATGAAAACTCCGTGCTCGTCTGGTCGGCTCGCGCCGTATCAAATGCGTGACTATGCCACGTCCGCAGTCAGGACAGCGGCAGGCCGCCGTTAGCCTTGATTTCCCGGAGTGACAACGCCGATTCCACCGAAGTCACGCCCGGCAGGCTGCGCATCTCATCGCGCATGAACGTGCCGTAATCGTCGAGATCGCGCGCGACCACCTGCAGAATATAGTCGGCGCTGCCCGACACGTTGTGGCACGCCAGAATTCGCGGGATTGCCTGGACCTCGCGTTCGAAACGGGTGGCGACCGCGCGGTCGTGCACGGCAAAACGCACATAGACGAACGCGACGACGCCGAGGCCGAGGGCGGAGCGCGAAAGCATCGCGCGGTACTGATCGATATAGCCGTCGTTTTCGAGGCGCTTGAGGCGGCGGGCGCAAGGTGTCTCGCTCAGGCCGACCATGTCGGCGAGCCGTGCATTCGACATGCGGCCGTCGTTCTGCAGCGCGGCGAGGATCGCGCGGTCTGTTTTATCGAGGTCGGTTGTCATGGCTTTGGGGTGTTGACAGTGCGTTGGCGGAAAACATGGCTCGGGAGTGGAATATTAGCGTATTCCTTCAAAGATGAGGTCGCTGCTCCTGTATTTCGCCAGCAAACCCTCCGCCGACGACGGCAAGATAGAGCCCTTGAAAACAAGAGGCTTCTATGATTTCCGCACACCTTCTGGTCGTTTATATTGCTGCGTTGTTTGTGGTTTATGCCGTGCCTGGGCCCGACATGGCGCTGGTTCTGCAGACCAGCATCGGACGCGGCGTGCGCAGTGGCTTCGCCGCGGCTGGCGGCCTTGGGGTGGCGCGGGCCACGCACGTCACATTGTCGGCATGCGGGGTGGCGGCGCTGTTGCGCAGTGCGCCCTGGTTGTACGACGTGGTGCGTTACGGTGGCGCGGTTTATCTCGCGTGGGTTGGTATCCAGATCTTCCGTTCACCGGTGTTCGCATTGCCCGAAGGTGGTGTGATGGGCGCCGAGTCGCGGCCGTTGCGGACCGCTTTCGTCAAGGGCTTGCTGACCAATCTGCTGAACCCAAAAGCACTGTTGTTCTGCTCGGTGTTATTGCCTCAGTTCGTGCGTCCTGTAGCCGGACCGGTTGCGCTGCAGATGGTCGAACTAGGTTTGGTGCTGCTCGCCATCGGCGCATGTTTCGACATCGCGTACGCGATTGGCGCGGCGCGCATTGCCGGCTGGATGCGGGCTCATCCTCTCGCGCAGACACTGCAGCGTTGGACTTTCTCAGCGGCGCTGATCGGCTTTGCGTTGCGGCTTTCGCTGGACTGACTGACTTCCGGACTTGCGGATGTCGGCACACGGTGATGCGATGCCCACGACAGGTAGCGAATAGAGTGGCGCGACGCGACGGTCGATGCATGCATCATGCCCGCGCGCTAAGTGATTGTGTTAATAAAGCCGATAGACAGCCGCGTACCGTCCCGCGGCAACACAACCGCTCGCTTCTATCTGTCGATGAAAACTTTTCTGCTTTATGCCGTGACCGCCATTGCCGAGATCGTTGGATGCTATTTGCCCTGGCGTTGGCTGAAGGAGGGGGGCTCCATCTGGCTGCTGGTGCCGGGCGCGCTCAGCCTCGCATTGTTCGCCTGGCTGCTGACGCTGCACGGCACCGCCGCAGGCCGCGTATATGCGGCTTACGGCGGTGTGTACGTGGCAGTGGCGATCGTGTGGCTATGGGGTGTCGACAAAGTGCGCCCCACGCTGTGGGATGCGGCCGGTGTGGCATTCACCCTGGCCGGCATGGCGATCATCGCGTTCCAGCCGCGTGTTTGACGCCGCACGTGTACTGCTCGTGCTCGTACCCGCTTCATGAGCGGTTCATGCGCCGGTTCGCACGCGGCCGATGTGCGGCTCATGTGCAGTTCATGTCGCAATCACATGGCACTCACGCCACAGCGCATACGCCTTCTTACTTGATGCCGCCCAGATAGTCGAGCTTGCCAAGTTCGACACCGTTGTGACGCAGAATGTCGTACGCCGTCGTGACATGAAAATAAAAATTCGGCAGCACGAAACCGAGCAGATAGGACAGCCCCGTGAACTCGATCGGGCCAACGCGCATTTTCAGTGTGATCGGACGTTCTTCAGATCCGTCGATCTGTTGCGGATTGAATTCCTTCAGATAATCAATCGTCTTTTGAAGGCGAGCATCGAGTTCTTCGAAGGTCTGTTCGACGTCGTCGTACTTCGGCGCTTCGACGCCGGCCAGACGGGCGGCGCAGCCCTTCGCCGTGTCGCTCACGATATAGACCTGGCGCAATAGTGGCAGCATGTCCGGCGCGAGCCGCGCGTTCGTGAGCACGGACGGGTCGATCTGTTTCTCTGCAGCGTGCGCCTCGGCCTTGCCGAGGATGACTTGCAGGTTAGTCATGCCGCGCACCAGCACGGGCAATGATGCTTGATACATCGAAATTGACATGGGGTTCCTCTGATTCTTCGATCGTGCGCGCGGGTGGCGCGCGAGGCGCTGCAACGGCTGGATTGCCGCTTCAGCATGATAGCGCGGGTGCTGCGCGATGCGCATTGATCGAACGCGGCGTTAGCCATTCGGACAACTGCCGCGCACGCCGGAACTGTGTTCGAATGCATGGGTCGGACGATTTGGCGAAGTTCTTGAAACAGCAATCCGCCGCTGGCCACGTGGCGGTGAGTTCGTGCAGGCGCGTGCCGTGCCTGGGGTCTGCTTTGCGGCCCGCGCCGTCACGCTAACAGGAGAATCGACACCATGGTCAATAGACAACCGCTGCCGGGAAGCGAGCGCACGGCGGAACAAGGTTCGACAGTCGTTGGGCAATGCGATCCGGCAGAACGGATCGAGGTTTTCGTGATGCTGCGCCGTCAACACCAGGCGCAGTTCGACGCACTGATGAGCAAGATCGAAGCGGGCGACCCGAGCGTCAAACCTCTATCGCGGGAGGCCTTTGCAAGAGATTACAGCGCCGCTCCGGACGACATCGCCAAGGTCAAAGCCTTTGCAACTGCACACGGCCTGACGGTGGTGCGGGAAGATCCGGCAGCGCGCCAGGTGGTGCTGAGCGGCACGATCGCGCAGTTCCAGACCGCCTTTGGCGTCAAGCTGGAACACTACCAGCACCACACGGCGGGCCAGTTCCGCGGCCGAACCGGCACGATCAGTGTGCCGGACGATTTGCACGGCATCGTGCAAGCCGTGCTCGGCCTTGATAACCGGCCTCAGGCGCGGCCGCACTTTCGCATCCGGCCGCCGTTCCAGCCGGCCAAAGCGCATCAGGCGTCCTTTACGCCGCTGCAGCTCGCGTCGCTGTATCAGTTTCCGCAAGGCGACGGCAGCGGCGAATGCGTCGGCATCATCGAACTCGGCGGCGGGTACAACACGTCCGACCTCACGAGTTACTTTGCGAGCTTGGGCGTTGCTTCACCCAAGGTGAAATCTGTCGGCGTCGATCAGGGTAGCAATCAGCCGAGCGGCGACCCGAACGGGCCCGACGGCGAAGTCACGCTCGACATCGAGATCGTCGGTGCGATTGTGCCTGGCGCGACGATCGCGGTCTATTTCACACAGAACAGCGACGCCGGTTTCATCGACGCAGTAAGCCGAGCGGTGCATGACGCGACCAACAAACCCTCGGTCGTCTCGATCAGTTGGGGCGGCCCGGAGTCGAACTGGACCAGCCAGTCGCAGCAGGCGTTCAACAGTGTGCTGCAAACGGCGGCAGCGCTCGGTGTGACGGTCTGCGCGGCGTCGGGCGATAGCGGCTCGAGCGATGGTTCCAGCGGCGATCAGGTCGACTTTCCTGCGTCGAGCCCTTACGTGCTGGCATGTGGCGGCACGAGCCTGACCGCGTCGGGCACATCGATTTCGCACGAGGTGGTGTGGAACGACGGCGCACAGGGCGGCGCAGGCGGCGGTGGCGTGAGCCGGACCTTTCCGGTGCCGGTGTGGCAACAGGGTCTGTCGGCCACTTCATCGAGCGGCGCGAAGACGGCGCTCAGCGGGCGCGGCGTGCCGGACGTCGCCGGCGATGCATCGCCCATCACCGGCTATAGCGTATTGATCGACGGCACGCAGACGGTGGTCGGCGGCACCAGCGCGGTTGCACCGCTGTGGGCGGCGTTGATTGCGCGGATCAACGCGGCGAAGGGGCAACCGGCCGGTTTCATCAACCCCAAGTTGTACAAGGCGCCGGCTGCGTTCAACGACATCACCCAGGGCAACAACGGCAGCTTCGCCGCGTCGCCAGGCTGGGATGCGTGCACGGGGCTCGGCAGTCCCAATGGTCAGAAGGTGGCGGCGGCACTATAGTCTGATGAGTCGCGGTTCAGTTCGGAACGCGCCTCGCTGATTGCCAGCTCCGGCGCTCACCGGCTGTCCGCGCTTGGTCGCGGTGCGTTGCGTTCTGGCCGCAGGCGGTACGGTGCTTGCCTTCAGGAGACGCAGGCAACGCAGGACACACGAGTGACATCAAGAGACATCGAGACACATCAAGAGAGACACACCAAGGCTTTAACGAATCCATGGAGCGATCATGACGAACACCGAGTCAGCTTCCGTTAGTCCGCAGTCGTCACACAACACGCATGCTTCGCCCGCGACGGCCGCCGCCGGCACGTCGCACAAAGCCGGAGATCAGCCGTTCTTCGACCCGGTCGCGTATGGCAACGGTCCGGACGATTCCGTCACCGATACCTCGGAAACAGCCGCGGTGACGCACCATTCGACCACGATCGGCGGCCAGAAGATCAACTACACGGCGACGGCGGGTCACCTCGTCATTGTCGACCCAAGCAGTTCGCAGCCTGAAGCCAAGATGTTCTACGTCGCGTTCACGCAGGACAATCAGAAGGAGGAAACCCGCCCGGTAACGTTCTTCTACAACGGCGGCCCGGGTTCGTCTTCGGTGTTCGTGCTGCTGGGCTCGTTCGCGCCGCGCCGCATCAAGACATCGATGCCGGGCTTTACGCCGCCCGCGCCATATTCGATGGAAGACAACCCTGACAGCCTGCTCGACAAGAGCGACCTCGTCTTCATCAATCCGGTCGGCACCGGCTACTCGGCGGCCATTGCGCCGAAGACGAACCGTGCCTTCTGGGGTGTCGACCAGGACGCCGACTCGATCAAGCAGTTCATCAAGCGCTTTCTCACCAAGAACAACCGCTGGAATTCGCCGAAGTATCTGTTCGGCGAGTCTTACGGCACGGCGCGCAGTTGCGTGCTGGCGTACCGGCTGCACGAAGACGGCGTCGACCTGAACGGCATCACGCTGCAATCGTCCATTCTCGACTACACGCAATCCGGCAACCCGGTCGGCGCGTTGCCCACCACCGCGGCGGACGCGTGGTATCACAAGAAACTCGGCATTGCGCCGCGGCCAACCGACCTCGGCACGTTTGCCGAAGAAGTGGCGCAATTCGCGCGCACCGACTATCTGGCGGCGCTGCGCAAGTTTCCGACGACGGATTCCGCAACCGTCGAAAAACTCAGCGAATACACCGGTATCGACAAAACCACCTTGCTCGCCTGGAGCCTCGACATCGCATCGTACGACAGCCGCGGCAATTCGCTGTTCCTGACCACGCTGCTGAAATCGCAGGGTCTCGCGCTCGGCGAGTACGACGGCCGCGTGACGGCGATCAACACCGGCATCGCCGGCAAGATCGACCCGAATTCCGGCGGCAACGATCCGACCATGACGGCGGTGACCGGCGTCTATACGACGATGTGGAACGTGTATCTGAATGAGCAGTTGAAATACACGTCGAATTCGGCGTTCACGGACCTCAACGATCAGGCATTCCAGTATTGGGACTTCAGCCATATCGATCCGACCGGCGCGCAGAAGGGGCTCGACGCGAAGGGCAACATCATTCTGTACACCGCCGGCGACCTTGCCGCCGTGATGGCGCTCAATCCTGACCTGAAGGTGCTGTCGGCGAACGGTTTCTTCGACTACGTCACGCCGTTCTATCAGACCGTGCTCGATCTGCAGCAAATGCCGCTTGTCAGCCAGCAGGTCCGGCAGAATCTGTCGGCGCGTTTTTATCCGTCGGGACATATGGTCTATCTCGACGGTGGTTCGCGTACCGCGCTCAAGGCGGATCTCGCCAAGATGTACGACACGACGGTGTCCAATACCCAGGCGCTCTTCCGTATCCGCGCCTTGCAGGCTCGGGTGGTGCAAAAGGCGAAGTAGCTTGCGGTTGCGCGTTGCCTGAGCCGTGCCCGGGCGCGGCGCAGGCAACTGCGCCGCCTTTGTACGGCGTATCGACACGGTCCTGCCACGTGTATTCGTGCACGCCAGGACCGCGCTGGCGTTCACTTGCGAGCGCCTTGGGGCGCATCTCCACTAACCTGCGTCTGTATGCCTTTTTCGCGCAGGGATTTTGAATGTGTTTTAATTAGTCTGCGAATTGAACTATTGCGCGCCGCTGCCGGCGCGCCAACGAATGAACGCAGGCATTGCAGACGGGCGCCGCATCATCTATTACAGCGACGCAACCAGCAGGACATACCAGACGGTTCCGCCGACGCCTGCGCGCCGGTGGAGTGCGGCGCGTCCCGGCCGCAAGATGCGTCTTGCGTTCCTGCTTGGTTTCACCGCGATATTCGCCTTGCGCGTCGGTGAAGTCCAGGCTCAGGATTCAGCGATGCTCGACGAGCGCGTCACGCAGGAGTCGGTCGGTGAAACGATTTGCCGACCCGGCTATGCGGACACGGTTGCACCACCGTTCGACGAATTGATGGCCCACAAGGACCGCATGCTTGCCGCGCGCGGCATCGCTGCCGACAACGGTCCCGCTTTCGCGCTGGACAGGCGCGTGCCCATTGTGCTCGGCGGCTCGCCGAACGCACCCGCCAATCTCGATCTTCTGCCGTGGGCAGGCCAGCAGGGCGAGCGTCGCAAGGCGCGCGCCGCGGTCATGCTCAAACGCTGCGTTTGCGAAGGGAAGCTGAGTCTCGCGGAGGCGCAAGCCGCGATTGTCGGTAACTGGTCGGTGGTCTATTCGGGCTTTAGCCAGACGTCTTGCGATGTGAGCCGTCTCGATGTCGCAACCGGCGACAGCAATGGACGAGGCGACGGTCGCGACAGCGCGCCATGAGGCCGCCTGTCTCCGACGGCGTCGACGCTTCGTCCGCGGTGCTGGTTCACGTGCCGTAAGGCAAGAATGCATGGTGGGTGAGCGCGCCGAACGTGCAAGCGGCGGACTGATCCCGACGATCAGCCCGCCCTTTGCGCACGTCCCCCGCAGGATGCCGGTGGCGATAAATGTCGCTGTCCGGTGCGGCCCGATTTTTGCGTCCAGCGTCCGCGTCTGGTGCGTGTACCGGGCCTGCACCACTGAATGAACATGTGTTTTGCTATTTTTATCGCTGCTTATTCAGGTACAGTGCATTAACGGAAGTTTTTTAGGTCCGTTTTTACGACATTGTGTCGCATCGCTTTTGTTGTCGATTGTGGCTATCCTGAAAACAGGACGAAATTCGAAGGGGAGATTTAAATGATTGCCTTCTATCTGACATTGGCTGCTGTGGGTGCGGCCGGCGCCGCCTTGATCCGCCAACTCGCGGCTGCTCAGGCGAAACAGCGTGCAGCGCTGCGCCCGGTGCGAGTGCAGGCTGCGGATCGCAGCGCGCGCCGAGGGTAGGCGGCATGAACCTGATCGTGCGCAATATCGCGGAATCGTGCAGCGAGCAGGAAGTGCGGGAATTCCTCAAGCGTGAGCTTGGGCATTACGCGAAACACGTCGAGGTGGTCGACGCCGGAAAACCCAGCGCCTACGCTACTGTCGAGTTAAACGCGGAAGTGCCGTATGTGGGCGAGGTGATCGCGCGGCAGATTCACGGCAAGCATTTGGGCGGCCTGACGCTCGAGGCCAGTGCTGATCTGTTTAGTGACGACACACCGCCTGCTCACTGAGTCTGTCGCAACCGCGTTTGCCGATTGCTTCGAATGCGCCGCGTGGGGAGAACGCGCTGCGTCAGGCGCCAATTCCTGACGGGCATCCCCGCGCATTCTGGTTGTTACTTCCCTTTTCTTTACTTCCCTTTTCTCATTCCCCGCCTGTCTTCACTGGCCAATCGAACGGCGTGTAGGGCAGCGCCCGCTTGTGCCGCGTGACGTCATAGAAGCGCAGGACCGTTGCGCGCGCCGCGTCGCTCACCGGTCTGCCTTCCAGAAAGTCGTCGATATCATCGTAAGGGATGCCGTATGCGTCTTCGTCCGGTCGTTGTGGGCGCAACATTTCCAGGTCGGCGGTCGGCACCTTGTGCGCCAGCGATTCGGGTGCGCCCAAGGCTTTGGACAGTGCCCGCACACGACGTTTGTTCAGGCCGGTGAGCGGCAGCACATCGGCGCCGCCGTCGCCGAACTTCGTGAAAAATCCCATCACCGATTCGGCCGCGTGATCCGTGCCGATCACCACGCCGGCCCGTGCGCTGGCTACCGCGTATTGCGCGATCATTCGCTGGCGTGCCTTGATATTGCCGTGGACGAAATCCTGCTGAGAGTCGTCGTTAAATCGCACACTGCTGTTATCCAGTGCGGCGAGCATTGCATCGGCGGCGGGTTTGATATCGATGGTGAGATTTTCGTCCGCGCGAATGAAGCTCAAAGCCTGCTGCGCGTCGGCTTCATCTTTTTGCACGCCGTAGGGCAAACGGATCGCGACGAAACGCGCGTCGTAATGTTCGGCGCGCAGCCGCTCGACCGCGAGTTGTGCAAGCCGACCGGCGGTAGTCGAATCGACGCCGCCGCTGATGCCGAGCACGTAAGTTTTCAGGCCGTTGCTGCGCAGATAGTTCGCCAGAAAGGCGACCCGGCGCTCGATTTCCTGTGCGGCGTCGAACTCGGCGGCGACATGCATTTCCGCTGCGATGCTTGCCTGGCGTGCGGCTGGGTCCTGTTGCGTCATGTTCCTCTTTCCTCCATGTGCGTAACGCGAGTGTCAACCATGAACGCTCGCGCGGATTGCTCGAGCGACCGGTCCACGAACGAGCCGATTCTGCGAGCATGTCGTGACGAATCGGTTTCGCGGTTTTATCGCGGATTGGCTTTCAATTCACTTTGCGCTGCTTTTAAAACCGCGGCCCAGAGCGTCGAATATCGGTTGTTAATACGGTGATATGGGTGAATTAGCCGAGTCTTCATCGACAGATGCCAATGTGCTTAGTAACATCCTCGTTCCGAGCGCCGCCGTGAGCCGGCGAGCAATCAATAATAATCAGGTTTGCTCAAATACGCGATGAACTACCCCAATTGGCCTCGCCAGCCTGCACCGGACCGCAGTACTTCCGCATCGGTAGATCGTCGAAGCGAAGTGGTGTGTATGTCGGATTTACGCTTCGTGCCGAGTTTCGCGCGCGCCGTTGGTTCAGTGCGCTATCTGGCGCGCGTGTTTGCGGCTGTCTTTTGCGCGGCGTCATGTGGCGCCGCTATCGCGGCGTCGGGCACGGCTTCGGCTTCGGGCGCCACGTCCGCCCGACCATCGGCATCCGCAGTGGCGAACCACCCGGCGCGCGCGGTCGACGCGTCGGCCGTTGCCGCGCCCGGTGCGGCCGGCGTGGTCGACCCGCGTCGCGCGTTTCTGCTGCGTGACGTGTTCGCGCAAGACGTCACGCGTCGGTTGAAAGTGCCGGCCGCGGAGCAGCGCGCCTATGCCGACCGTCTGCAAACGGCGCTCGGCGAGCACATGTTCGGCAACCTGTCGGGCGAATATGTCGTGGTGGTCGATCGCAACACCAACGTGCAGGCGCTGTTCATCTATTTCCGGGCAACGCCGTCCGACAACTGGCAGATGATCGGCGCGTCGCCGGTCTCAACGGGCAGGCCTGGCGAGTACGACCACTTCATCACGCCGCTCGGCGTGTTCGAACATACGCCGTCCAACATGGACTTTCGCTCCGAAGGCACGCTGAACGAGAACCACATCCGCGGCTACGGCAAGCGCGACATGCGGATCTTCGACCTCGGCTGGGCGCAGGGCGAACGGGGTTGGGGCAAGGGTGGCATGTCGCAGATGCGTTTCCAGATGCACGCCACCGATCCGGACCGGCTCGAGCCGCTGCTCGGTATTCGTCATTCGAAGGGCTGCGTGCGGATTCCTGCTTCGCTCAATGCGTTTATCGACCACTACGGCATTCTCGACGCTGAATATGTCGCGCTCGTCGAGTCCGGCAAATCGCTGTGGGTATTGAAAAGCGATCGCCAGGTGACGCCGTGGGCGGGGCGCTACATCGTCGTGGTGGATTCGGCGCGCAAGAGCCGCCCGGCCTGGGCGCCGGCCCCGGGAAGCAAGGTGCGCGCGAAAGTGCCGGCCGGCGCCGACACAGCGGATTAGGCGGCGGGTTAAGCGGCGGGCGAGGGTACTGAGCCGATATCGAACTGCCGGGATGCAAGACGCGCGTCTTGTTCGAAGCTGCAATCATCACCACATCAGCAATACCGTCCCCGCGCCAAGTACTCCGCCGCACACCGCGCACGCCCACAGCAGCACACGCGTGCGCCGATATTCACGGCTGATATCCAGCATCAACTGCGCATTCTGCTGCGGGGTGCGGGCGCGATCGTGCTCATGCTGCAGATAGCGCACGGCCAGTTGCGGCACGCGCGGCAGCATATGCGCCAAATGCGGCAACTCGCGCGAGATGCGCTTGATCCAGCCGCGGTGATCCATGTCGCGCCGCGCTATGCCCGCCAGCACGCCGCGTGTGACATTCCACGTATCGACGCCTGGATGCAGCGCACGCGCGAGCATTTCCGCCTGCTGGAACGAGCGCTGGGCGGTGGCGAGCCGCCCGGACACGGCGCCGTCGAACGGATGCACGGCGTGCAGCAGATGATGAAAGAGCGAACCCGCCGAGCGGTCCTCCGGCGCGGCTGCGAAGTGCGCTTCGGCGCGCGTGCGCAACTCGGCTTCGAGCATCTCCTTGCGCGTGTCGTCGGACACATGACCGGCGTCGCGATGCAGTTCGGCGAGCCGGCCGTAGTCCTGGTCGAAGAGGGCAGTCGCGCCGTGTACGAAGAATTCGCGCTCGCCGGTCGACAGACTCGACATGATCGAAAACTCCGCCAGCACGAGGCGTCCCAGCGTGTCCGGTTCGATGCTCACGCGCACCTTGCGCGCATCGAGCGTCGCGTGAAAAAAGCCGTGCTCGAATGCCTGTTCAGTCACCACCTCGACGATATGTGCAGCCAGCGGCGCAAGCTTGACGTGATGCAAATGCAGGCCGGGCAGGTCGCTGGCGGCCAAGGTGCTGACGCGTTGCATCGTCAGCGTCTGGTTGGTGCACAGGTCCCAGATCACGACCGGCACGACGATGCGCCGGTCGCCGTCGAAGTGATGGCCGGTCTGGCTCAGATTGGCGGCTTCGGCGCGCAGGTCGAAACGGCGCTGGATGTCGTCGGTGAAGGTCTGCGCCAACGTCCGCAGTTGCAGGCGGCGGGCCGAGCCGGAAAGTTTCTCCAGCCAGCGCGCGACCCAGCGCAGAAGCGCGAGTTCGTCGCCGATCTGTTGCAACTGATCGGCGCGCACCAGCTTGATGGCCACTTCGCTATGGCCGTTGACCGGCACGATAAGCCGCGCGAAGTGCGTCTGTTCGGCAAAGCCGCCGCGCACCGGCACCAGATCGACTGCACTGAAGATCGTGGCGAGCGGCCGGCCGAATGCGCGTGCCAAAGCCTGTTCGGATTCCTGCGGCGGCAGCGGGGCTTCGAGATGATCAATTGCGTCGATGGCATCGTGCAGGGTGCCGGTCGCGAGTTCGGGCCGGTCGACCAGGGTCTGCGCGAAGCGGCTTGCGAGCGGCCCGAGCGCGGGCAGCACGCCGTGCAGGCTCGCGCCGCTGCGCCCGGCCGCGTGCACGCGGCCGATCAGCTCGATCATCCAGTGCAGTTTGTGGTCGGATGGGGCGGCAAGCCAGAGCAGGCGTGCGCCATAACGCAACGCGTGGAACAGCAGCAGTAAACGGCGAAACAGTGGCGGCATCGGCAGTTCGGTTGACGGACTACGCGGCTTCGACAGGCGTCGGCGCGCGGCCAAGGCGTTCAGGTTAGCAGGTAAGCGCCGTAAGAGGAGCATCCCCGCGCCACGCGTAATACAATACCGCGGCCTTCTCCAATCGTGGCGAAACCCAAGCGTGCCGGCTCCCGGCCTCCAATAGATGCTCGCAGAACAACGTCACCAATACATCCTGGCGCAAGTCGCCAAAACCGGCGCGCTCTCGGTCGCTGAACTGGTGCGCGAACTGAATGTGTCGCGCGAGACGATCCGCCGCGATCTGAATGCACTGGCCGGGCGCGGTCTGCTCGTCACGACCCACGGCGGCGCGCTATCCAGCGACCGGCGCGAGCCCGACCTCGATACGCGAGAAGGCGCCAACGCCGGCGCCAAGCGGGCCATCGGCGAACGCGCGGCCGAGTTCGTGCCGGACGGCGCCTCGCTGATCATCGATTCGGGCAGCACCACCCAGGCGGTGGCCCGGGCGCTGCTCGACCGGCATCGCCTGTCGGTCTATACGAACGATTGGCGCATCGCGCTGCTGCTTGGCCGCCGCAACGATAACCGCGTGACGCTGCTCGGCGGCGAACTGTCGGATATCGAAGACGCCACTTTCGGCCTCGACACGGTCCATCAGTTGACGCAGTACCACGCCGACTTCGCCTTCATTGGCGCGGGCGGCATTTCGCCGGACGGCTACCTGACCGACTACAGCCGCATGGCCGCCGAAGTGCGCAGCCGTATGATCGCCGCCGCCGACACGGTGGTGGTCGTCGCCGACCACTCGAAGTTCGGGCGCGTGACGCCGGTGCGCATCAACGGTATCGAATCGGCGCGCTATCTGGTCACCGAATTGGCGCCGGAGAAGGCGCTCGGCAAGGCGATCACGGCGCATGGGCCGGAAATCCTGATCGCCTGAGCGGCTGTGCCCACGGAGCACCCGAGCGGCTGGTGGCCTGGGCGCATGAGCGAGCGCCCCACGTACCTGCGCACCACGGCTGCTTCGCGGCATCCACGTCACTTCACTTCACGCGAATCCCGAGCCATTTGAGCGCACGGTCGATCGCGGCCACCGCGTTATGCAGTTCGTTCGCATCGATCGCGCCGATGCAACCCACGCGGAACGTGTCCACTTGCGTCAGCTTGCCCGGATACAGCACGTAACCCGCCTCGCGCACCGCGGCATAGAAGTTTGCAAAATTCCACGCAGGGTCGCGCGGCGCGTAGAACGTGACGATCACCGGCGCCTGCACTTCGGGTTTCAGAAACGGTTCGAAGCCGAGTGCTTTCATGCCACTCACCAACGCCGCACAGTTCTGCGTATAGCGCGCGCCGCGTGCCGCTTGTCCCCCTTCCGCAATGAACTGATCGAGCGCCTGCCGCAAAGCCGCGACCACATGAGTCGGCGGCGTGAAACGCCACTGCGTCGTCTTCTCCATATAGACGTATTGATCGTACAGATCCAGCGCGAGCGACGGCGAGCGTCCTTCGCTCCGCTCCAGCACGCTGCGCCGCACAATCACGAATCCCATGCCCGGCACACCTTCCAGGCATTTGCCGCTCGCCGAGATCAGCGCGTCGATGCCGCCGCGCCGTAAATCGATCGGCAGCGCGCCGAACGAACTCATCGCGTCGACGATCAGACTTTTGCCGTGCCGCTGACACACCGCGGCGATATCGTCGAGCGGATTGAGCAGGCCGGCGCTCGTTTCCAGGTGGACTTGCGCGACGTGAGTGATACGCGAGTCGCGATTCAGGGCGTCTTCGATGGCCGCCGCGCTGACCGGTTCGTCTTCGCGCAGCGTCAGTTCCACATAAGCGATCCCCATTCGCTGCAATATCCGGATCAGACGGGCACAATACGCGCCGTTGTTCGGAACCAGCACGCAGCCTTGACGCGGCACCAGCGTGCCGAGCGCCGCTTCGACCGCGAACGTGCCGCTGCCTTGAAGCGGTACGCATACATAGTCACTTTCACCATGTACGATTTTGACCAGGTCAGCGCACACGCTATGGGTCATACGGTTGAACGCGGCGTCCCACGAACCCCAGTCACGCAGCATCGCCTCGCGGGTTTGCAGCGAAGTGCTCAACGGGCCCGGGGTCAACAGGATCGGATCGTTTCCAGGAATCACAGAGCCTCCGTCATCAGATGAATGTCCGTCGCCCGGGGAGGGTGACGAAAAGATTGATTTGGATATTATTGGCGAATTGTGTCAATTTTTGGAATTCGACAGAATAGTCATGGCGTTGTCATGGAAACCTGTGATCCTTGCCGTGCCCGTTCAGGCATGGCCGGCAGCGCGAGTGTCGTAGATGAGCTGTAAGTCAGGCTGGAGAAGAAGCGGCAAAGTTGTCGGCAATCTGCAATCCGCGCGAATTCGGGCGAAACTGCACGGCAACTGGCTGCGGGCAACACGCAAGCGGCGCGGCGCTACCGCCGTTCAATCACAACAGGTATCGGGATATCCCGACCGTCTGGTTTTTTGCCTTTCGGAGAGAGCGACATGACAAAGACGAATTCCCTTCACGCCACGGCTGGCCTCGCACGCAAGCTGTTGCCGGCGCTGATCGCCGCGGCGGCATTCGGCGGCACGGCGATGCAGGCCCATGCGGCTGACGCTGTGGTGCTGTACACCGCCGACGGCCTCGAAAACCTCTATAAGGATGTGCTGCCGGCCTTCGAAAAGAAGGAAGGCGTGAAGGTCAACATCGTCACGGCAGGTAGCGGCGAAGTGGTGAACCGCGCCACCATCGAGAAGGATCAGCCGAAGGCCGACGTGATCGTCACGTTGCCGCCGTTCATCCAGCAAGCCGACCAGAGCGGCCTGCTGCAGGCTTATCAGAGCGCCAACTACAAGAACGTGCCGGCGATCGCCAAGGCGCCGAACGGTTCGTGGGCGACTTTCGTGAACAACTACTTCTCGTTCGCGATCAACCCGGACGTCACCAAGAACCAGCCGAAGACCTTTGCCGACCTGCTGCACCCGGACTACAGCGGCAAGGTCGCCTACTCGAACCCGGCTACGGCTGGCGACGGTATGGCCGTGATCATCCTGACCACGTCGCTGATGGGCGAAGACAAGGCGTTCGACTATCTGAAGAAGCTCGAAGAGAGCGCCAAGTTCCACACCAAGGGCACGGGCTACCTCGACGTGCTGCTCTCGCGTAACGAAATCGCCTTCGCCAACGGCGACCTGCAGATGGATCTGGACGATGCAGCGAACGGCGGTCTGTCGCTCAAGCCGATTTTCCTCGCAGCCAAAGCCGGCGATAAGCCGACCACCTTCCAGTTGCCGTACGCGATCGGCCTGATCAAGAACGGCCCGAATCAGGCAGAAGGCAAGAAGCTGATCGACTACCTGATGTCGACCGACGTGCAAGCCAAGGTGCCGGATATCTTCGGCATCCCGGGCCGCACGGACGTGCCGCTCGCCGGCAAGAACGGCGAAGCAGTCAAGAAGGCGATCGCCGGCGTAACGCTGATCCCGGTGGACTGGACGCAAGTGATGGCGAAGAAGGCTGACTGGACGGCACGCTGGAAGAGCGATGTGATCGGTTCGTCGGGCAAGCAGATCGAAGTCGTCAAGCCGAAGTAAGCCGGACCGTTCGCCATTGAGTCAGGCGGCGCCCTCGCATTCGTGCGGGGCGCCGTATCAGCATTAATCCAGTTGGAGGATGAACCCGGTGAATACGGCCAGTCTTGCTCACCCAGGCGCGCTCGGCGCCTCACCGGACGCGCTCGACGGCGCGCGTTCGAACACGCCGGGCGGCGTGCAGATCGACCATCTGACGGTGCGCTTCGGCACGCGCACCGTGCTCGACGATCTGTCGCTGACCATTCAGCGCGGCGAATTGCTCACCGTGCTCGGCCGCAGCGGTTGTGGCAAGACCACGCTGTTGCGCTTCATCGCCGGGTTCATCGAAGCGGACGGACTGTCGGGCACCTTGACCGTCGCCGGTCACGACCTGACGCACGTGCCGCCGCATAAGCGCAATCTCGGCTTGCTGTTCCAGAGCTATGCGCTGTTCCCGCATTTATCGGTATTCGACAACGTGGCTTTCGGCTTGCGTGCGCGCCGCACGCAGTCGAAGGATGTCGCGCGACGTGTCGCCGACGCGTTGAAGCTCGTGCAACTGGGTGACGCCGGGCATCACATGCCGGCGCAATTATCGGGCGGCATGCAGCAGCGCGTGGCCTTGGCGCGTGCGCTTGTGATCGAGCCCGATGTGTTGTTGCTCGACGAACCGCTTTCCGCACTCGACGCCAATCTGCGTGCCTCGGTGCGTTCCGAACTGAAGGCGCTGCACGAGCGCCTGCCGAATCTGACGATCGTCTGCGTGACGCACGATCAGGACGACGCGCTGGTGCTGTCCGACCGCACGCTGCTGATGCGCGAAGGCCGCATCGCGCAACTCGGCACGCCGCAACAGTTGTACGACACGCCGAACGACGGTTTCGTCGCGCGTTATCTGGGCGCGGCCAATCTGTTGCCGCCGCAGGTCGCATTCGGCATGGACGACGTGCGCTACAACGAGCGCGAGCGGGTGGCCTGTCTGCGTCCGGAAGCGCTGCGTATCGTGCCGCTTGGCGAGGGGCAATTGCATGGCGCGATTACGTCGGTCGAATGGTACGGCGCGGTGTTGTCGGTGTCGGTCGCTCTGGACGCGATGCCTAACGAGCCCGTGCTGGTCACCATGCAGCGTGGCCACGGCATGATGCCGGAGAAGGGCGCGCGTGTTTCCCTGCGTTATGAGGCTGACGATGTCGTCCTTATCAACCCCTGATACCCCAAATTCGATCAGCGAAGCCGCTGCCGATGCCCGCCGCAGCGCGAGCGCGGCCTCGCACACGGCGGCGGTGAAGCGACGCGAACGCGCGGCGCAATGGCATCTTCTGTTCCTTGCGGTGGTCGTGCTGGGTCCGCTGGTGATCTATCCGCTTGTACGTCTGGTGCTGTTGAGCTTCACGGGCCCGCACGGTTTGAGCCTGCAGGCCTACTCGGCGTTTTTCGGCAATCCTGAAACGCGCGGCGTAGTCGGCACCACGCTGTGGATTCTGTGTGTGAGTGCCGGGCTCGCATCGTTGCTCGGTATCGGCCTCGCGTCGCTCTTGTTCTTCAAGCCGTTTCCCGGCGCGCGTATGGTCACGCGATTCCTCGAACTGTTCGTCGCGTTCCCGTCGTTTCTGGTCGCGTTCACGCTGATCTTTCTGTACGGCTCGCAAGGCTCGGTCAGCATCGCCTTGCAGCAGCTTTTTCATCTCGAGGCGCCGCCGCTCAATTTCCTGTTCGGCGTGGGCGGCGTGATTCTCGCGGAAGTGGTCTTCTACGCGCCGTTTGTCGTGCGTCCTACGCTGGCGTCGTTCGCCACGCTCGACATGCGTCTGATCGAAGCCGCCCGCAGTCTCGGCGCGAGCGGCTGGATGGTTGCATTCAAGGTGATCCTGCCGCTCGCGTGGCCGGGCATCGCCGCGGGCACGATCCTGTGCTTTCTGCTGACCTTGAACGAGTTCGGCATTCTGCTCGTGCTCGGCAGCGCGCATCTGATTACGCTGCCGGTCGCGATCTACAGCTCGGCGACCGTCGACCTGGATCTGCCGACCGCCGCCGCCGGCGCGGTCGTGATGCTGATCATGTCGTTGTCGCTGTACGCGTTGTACCGCCAGGTCAACCGTCGCAAGGTGAAAGGAGCGGGCCATGGCCGTTGAACTCGACCCAACCGTTTTGCCGGTTATGCACAAGAAGGCGCGGCCGGTGCGCCGCAGTCTGCCGGTACGCATACTCGGCAGTCTGTTTCTCGGCTTTGCCGCGTTGCTGTGCTTCTGGCTGTTCGTCCTGCCGGTGCTGGTGGTCGCGCTGTCGAGCGTGGCCGGGCACTGGTCGGGCACGATCCTGCCCGACAGCCTCAGCACGCGCTGGTTCGAGCGCCTCGGCTCCAGCGACTTCGACGCGCTGACGACGAGCCTCGCAATCGGCATGGGCGTTGCCGTGCTCGGCACGATTCTCGGACTGTGGCTGGCACTGGCGCTCGAAGGCCGTGACCGGCGCGGTCTCGGCGCGTTCGTCGACACCATCGCGATGATGCCCAACGGCGTGCCGAGCGTGGTGCTCGGGCTGGCCGTGCTGATCGCGTACCACAAGCGTCCGCTCGATCTGTCGAGCTCGGCGGCCATCGTCGTGTTCGTGCAGCTCGCGCTGGTGCTGCCGTTCTGCTACCGCTGCGCGGCCGCCGCGTTGCGTCCGGAATTGACCATTCTGCGCGAAGCGGCAGCGAGCCTGGGTGCGCCGCCGTCGATGGTGCTGCGCGGCGTCGTGCTGCCGCAACTGGTGCCGGCGATCCGCGCGAGTCTCGCACTCGGCTTCGCGCTCTCGCTCGGCGAACTCGGCGCCACGCTCACGGTGTACCCGCCGGGCTTTGCGACGGTGCCGATCGTGGTGGTTGGGCAAGTGGAGCGCGGGTATTACCTGCCGGCCTCCGCGTTGTCGCTGATTCTGCTGATGGTCTCGCTTGCCGCGCTGCTGCTGATCGCGGCGCGTGTCCCGCGCCGTCGGGTGGACTGACGGGCACCTTCTGATTGTTGTGTTTGCGTGGCGCATGCCAGGCGGCGGGCGCGCAAACACGCAAACACATATCGATGTGGCGAAATTTGTCAAAATGACCGAATATATGCAAACTGCTTCTGTCGATCCGATTGAGGTTGTGCGCAGGCATTCGCTGACGACGCTGGTCCGCGACGAAATCGAACGGCACATCATCGAAGGTGCGCTCGCACCCGGCGACAAACTCAACGAAGCCGACTGGGCCGCGCGTCTGCAAGTGTCGCGCGGGCCGGTGCGCGAGGCGTTTCGCGCGCTGGAGCAAGCGGGCCTCGTGCGCACCGAAAAAAACCGCGGCGTGTTCGTGCGAACGGTGTCGCTGGCTGAAGCGGACGAGATTTATGCGGTGCGCGCGGTGCTTGAGGAAGCGGCGTGCCGGATGCTGGCTTCGCGTATCGATGCGCAGAAGCTTGCGGTGTTGCGCGAGTGGCTCGACGCGATGCGCGCCGCGCTCGATGCGCAGGATCACGATGCCTACGCGCGCGCCAACGTGGCGTTTCACGACGCGATCGTGGCGGCGTCGGGCAATGTGAAGCTATATGAGACATATCGAAGGCTGGTGAGCGAGTTGAGTCTGTTTCGCCGCGCCGCGCTGGTGGTGCATGCCGACGCGATGGAGCGCTCGCTCGCCGAACATCGTGCGATTCTGACGGCGCTGGCCTCGCGCGATGCCGAACATGCCGCGGCGCTGATGCATGCGCATGTGAACGGCGGCCTGCAGCGCGCGCGTGAGGCGTGCGAACCGGCGGGGTCGTTGGGCGCGGTGCAGATGTCGGCGGCATCGAACGATTGAGGCTGGCTGCAACGGATTGACCAGAGCACGCGTGCTCTCAACGGATGGAAGGTAATGATGGCAAACGCAAGCGAACGTACGATCGAAGTCAACGGCCGCAGTTACCGGCTGCCCTCGCAACCGACGGTCGTAGTGTGCGTCGACGGCTGCGAATACGATTACCTCGAAGCCGCGGTCGCGGCGGGCGTCGCGCCTTTCATCGGCAAGATGCTCAAGGGCGGCGCGGCCTTCAAGGGCGATTGTGTGATTCCGTCGTTCACCAACCCGAATAATCTCTCGATCGTGTGCGGTGTGCCGCCCTCGGTTCACGGCATTTGCGGCAACTACTTCTGGGACCCGGACGCGAACGGCGGCGAAGGCGCGGAAGTGATGATGAACGATCCGGCCTATCTACGCGCGGGGACCTTGCTGGCTGCCGCGGCGGACGCAGGCGCGGCGGTCGCCGTGGTCACCGCGAAAGACAAGCTGCGCCGGCTGCTCGGCTGGCAATTGGAGGGCATTTGCTTCTCGGCGGAAAAAGCCGACAAGGTGACGCGCGAAGAAAACGGCATCGATGAAGTACTCGATCTGGTCGGCTTGCCGGTGCCGGATGTATATAGCGCGGGCTTGTCCGAGTTCGTGTTCGCCGCCGGCGTGCGGCTTGCTGAAACCCGCAAGCTCGACCTGATGTATCTGTCGACCACCGATTACATCCAGCACAAATGGGCGCCGGGCACCGAAGGCGCGAATGCGTTTTACGCGATGATGGACGGCTACCTCGCCAAGCTCGACGCGCTCGGCTGGGTGATCGGCCTCACCGCCGACCACGGCATGAACGCCAAGCATGATCCGAAGACCGGCGAGCCGAATGTGATCTATCTGCAGGACGTGCTTGATGAATGGCTTGGTGCTCGCCGCGCCCGTGTCATCTTGCCGATTACCGATCCCTATGTCGTGCATCACGGCGCGCTCGGTTCGTTCGCGACGATTTACTTGCCGCACGATGTGAGCGTTACGCAGGTGATTGAGCGAATCGGCGGATTGCAGGGCATTGAAGTCGTGCTCGACAATCACGCCGCTTGCGAGCGCTTCGAACTGCCGAATGACCGCGTCGGCGATATCGTCGTGGTGAGTACCCGACATGTGGTGCTCGGCACGCGTCGCGATGAGCACGATCTGTCCGGACTGACCGTGCCGTTACGCTCGCACGGCGGCATCTCCGAGCAGGAAGTGCCGTTGCTGTTCAATCGCCGCGTCGAGGGTTTGCCTTCCGGGAAACGGTTGCGCAACTTCGATATCTTCGACGTCGCGTTGAATCACGTGTCGGCATCATGAACGCCGTGCTGCGGGATCATCCGGCATTTCGGGCGGAAACGCTGCGGCTTAAGGGCGAGCACGCGACGCGCTCGCGCACGCTCGATGTGTTCGATCCTTATACAGGGGCGCGGGTGGGCACGGTCCCGTTGGCGAGCATCGACGATGTACGCGCCGCGTTTGAATACGCCGCCGCCTATCAAGCGAAGCTCACGCGCTACGAGCGCTCGCAGATTCTCGAGCGCGCTGCGGCGTTGCTGCGGGAGCGGACCGAGGAGGCCTCGGATCTGATTTCGCTCGAGTCGGGTTTGTCGAAGCAGGATTCGCGCTACGAGATCGGCCGCGTCGCCGATGTGTTCAAGTTCGCCTCGATCGAAGCCCTGCGCGACGACGGGCAGAGTTTTTCCTGCGATCTCACGCCGCATGGCAAGAAGCGTCGGGTGTTTTCGCAGCGTGAGCCGCTGGCGGGTGTGATCGTCGCGATTACGCCGTTCAACCATCCGATGAACCAGGTCGCGCATAAGATTGCGCCGGCTATTGCAACCAATAATCGTGTGGTGCTGAAGCCGTCGGAGAAGGTGCCGTTGTCGGCGTTTTTTCTGGCGGACATTCTTTATGAAGCGGGTTTGCCGGCACCGATGCTGCAAGTGCTGACCGGCGATCCGCGCGAAATCGCCGACGAACTGATTACGCATCCTTTGGCCGATCTCGTCACTTTCACCGGTGGCGTGGCGATCGGCAAATACATTGCGGCGAAGGCGGCTTACCGGCGAGTCGTGCTGGAACTGGGCGGCAACGATCCGCTGATCGTGCTCGAAGACGCCGATCTCGATCGTGCGGCGACACTAGCCGTGCAGGGTTCGTATAAGAACTCCGGGCAGCGGTGTACTGCAGTCAAACGGATGCTGGTGCAGAAGAGCATCGCGGCGGATTTCACCGATCTGGTCGTGGAGAAGACGCGCGCATGGACCTATGGTGATCCATTCGACGCGTCCAATCAGATGGGCACCGTGATCGACGTCGCCGCCGCGCAACTATTCGAGGCGCGTGTGAACGAGGCTGTGGCTAGTGGCGCGCGCTTGCGCATCGGCAATCAGCGCGACGGCGCGCTTTATTCGCCGACGGTGCTCGATGGCGTCGACCCGTCAATGACGCTGGTGCGCGAGGAAACGTTTGGCCCGGTGTCGCCGATCATTACCTTCGATACGCTCGACGACGCTATTCGTATCAGCAATGGGACGCCATTCGGGTTGTCGTCCGGTGTGTGCACGAACCGGCAGGACGCGATCACGCGCTTCATCAATGAATTGCGCGTGGGAACAGTCAACGTGTGGGAAGTGCCGGGATACCGGATCGAGCTGACGCCGTTCGGCGGCATCAAGGATTCCGGGCTTGGCTATAAGGAAGGTGTTCAGGAAGCGATGAAGAGCTTCACCAATCTGAAGACCTTTTCATTACCTTGGGAGTAAGAACGTGGCATTGAGTCTGAACGACATCCGTTCGTTATATGAGCAATACGGCAAGCTCGCCTATAGCGGTGAGCCTGTGACGCAGCTTGAGCATGCGCTGCAAAGCGGCGCACTGGCGGAAGAGGCGGATGCGGACGATGAACTCGTCGCCGCCGCGTTTCTGCACGACCTCGGCCATTTGCTGAATCTGCAAGGCGAAACGCCGACGGAGCGGGGCATCGACGATCTGCATCAGTATTTCGCGCTACCGTTCTTGCGGCCGGTGTTGTCGGACGCGGTGCTGGAGCCGATCCGGTTGCACGTCGACGCCAAGCGCTGTCTCTGCGCAATCGACGATGCGTACTTCGGCCAGCTTTCCGCTGATTCGGTGCGGAGCCTGGAATTGCAAGGCGGCATCTTCAGCAAGGAAGAGGCTGAGGCGTTCCTGCAGAAACCCTACGCGGAAGACGCATTGCGTCTGCGTAAATGGGACGATCGCGCAAAAGAAGAGAACCGTGCGACGCCGGGGCTCGATCATTTTTTGGGCGTAGTCGAGCGCGTGATGCAGAAGCACGTGGCCACCTGAACGAGGTGGTTTTCGGCTGAGCGTCGGGTGAGCTTGTTGTGCCACTCGTTTTCAATTCTCGCGCCATTTCTGGCGCAGTCCATGCGTATCAAAATAACGCTTGCAAGGGGCCGTCCGGCTCGCTAGAATCTCGCTCTTTCGTGCTTCGGACACCGGGGCACGGGGAGCGGGAGAGCCAGTAGTGGCAAGGCTTTGCGCGATGTGAGCGGGTTCAGGAAGTTAGAAAAACCTGTTGACGGCGTAGCGAAAGTTCTTCATAATCTCGTTTCTCTGCTGCTGATGCAGCGACGCAGAACGAAGCGGTGCCGGGTGGTTGTGATGTTGACGACGACGGTGCAGGTTCGGTAGTGAATGCGTAATCGATCTTTAAAAATTAACAGCCGATAAGTGTGGGCGCTTGATGCGCGACGCGCAGTGGATCCTTCGGGGTCTGCCGGAAGCGAAAGTATCAAGTCTCACACGAGTATTAAAGGAAGGTTTTCCTGTCGGGGTGGATTCACGCCGGCAGGTTAATCATTCGTCAGTACGTTGAGTGAGCGACCGGTTCT
>CABFVV010000056.1_pt1 | contig 67264 bp, 48 predicted proteins | sample 8864751 | NCBI WGS metagenome assembly CABFVV01 (sample SAMEA5735770, study PRJEB23740) | soil metagenome | biome: forest; feature: forest soil; material: soil | place: USA | collected 2013-10-13 | depth 0.1 m | reverse complement strand
GGCCTTTCCTTGATTTGCTAGTGGTCTATTAGCGTTGCCCCTGTGCGGGGCGGCACCTACTTCTCTTTGCCGGCTGCAAAGAGAAGTAGGCAAGAGAAAGCAGCTCAAACCGCTACTGCTAAGCGGGCACCGTGGTCTGCTACGGGTAGTGGTGCATCTGGAATCTGGGTTCGTGCACCTGCAGGCGCCAGTGACAAGGGTGTCATACTTCCGGCGGCGCTGCGCGCGCCGAAGAGTACTTCTTAAAACCACCCGTTACGTTTTCGCGCTCCCGCCTCATTCGGCGTGGTGGCTCGGCGTGTATCGCCTCGATTGCTCTCGGCACTTCAGTGTTTTATTCGAAGTGCGAAATTCGAACTCGTGCTCGTTCGACCTAGCGATAAGTCGGAGGTCGAGAAACAATACTTCGAATATCCGGCGGTAATCTCGCATTCATCGCTTCGCCGAGACGAAGCCGATGGACCCCGCTGCGCCAACCGAAGCCGCTGGTTTCCCATGCAGACCCGTCCGCGACGCACGTAGTGCGGAGTGGGAGCTGATGAGTCCTTTGTCACTAACGCGGAACGTGGGAGAGCACGGATTCCAGATGCACCACTACCCGCAGCAGACCACGGGCCCCACTTAGCATTAGCGGTTTGAGCTGCTTTCTCTTGCCTACTTCTCTTTGCAGCCGGCAAAGAGAAGTAGGTGCTGCCCCGCACAGGGGCAACGCTAATAGACCACTAACAATACAAGGAAAGGCCAAAGCCCTAAGAACACTGACAACAAGCGCCGCGCAGGCAACTGAGTTCCATATGCCCCGAACAAGAGCAACACCAATCAGCCCATTACAAAACGCGGACACGCGTCACCCCAGGAAAACCTTCAGTAAGCACTCAGCCAGGCATAAACCCGCTATTTCGCGATTAACAACATCCTGAATCCCCGAAAGCATCCTAATATCAAGGCGAACTGAAAAAACGACAGGGGAAAGCCATCATGTATCGTCATCGTTCGCTGGGTGTGGTGACGGGCGCGTCGCCGCTCGCAAGCGTCGACGTGTTGAGCAGGATGACCGCGGCCTGGCGCCGGCCCGGCGCGGCCAAGCCGTTCGACTTCGTCCTCGAGCAGCATTCGTGGCAAGGACCGGCGACGCCAGGCGCCGCGAGCGCGCCATTCAAGATCCACGTGTTCGACACGATTCGCGCCTTCGAGAAACGCGGTGTCGACGCGATCGTCCTGCCGTGCTTCCTCAGCCACACCTTCATCGACGAACTCTCGGCGAACGTGGCGCCGCCGATCGCCAACATCATGGCTGCGCTCTCAGCGCACGTGCGACAGGCTTTCCCATCGGTCCGCCGTATCGGCGTGCTGACTTCCGGCACGATCCGCCGCCACGGCCTTTTCGAACGCTATTTCGACAATGCGCGGTTCGACGTGCTGCATCCACGTGACGAAGCGGGCGTCGATTGCGTAACGAGCGCCGTGTACGGCGACCAGGGCATCAAATGCGGGCATCTGTACGGCCGGCCAGTCGAGTTGTTGCGCGCCGCTTGCGCGGACCTCATTGCGCAAGGCGCGGAGATCATCGTACCCGGACTCGCCGAAATCCCCCTGGTGGCGCGCGCACTCGGCACGCTGGAAGTGCCGTTCGTCGATACCAATCTCGTCTACGCGCGCTACGTCGCAGCGGCGCAATATGCGCAGCCGGAGCGGCGTTTCAAGGTGGGCGTGCTGGGCGGCGTCGGCCCGGCGGCGACTGTCGATTTCATGGCGAAACTGGTGAGCAACACGCCCGCTGCCCGCGATCAGGACCACATCAAGGTAATGGTCGAGCAGAATCCGCAGATTCCGGATCGCACTGAAGCGCTGCTCGGCAACGGCGACGATCCGACGCTCGCGCTCTATGCCGCATGCAAGACGCTCGAAGAGGGCGGCGCCGATCTCATCGCGATTCCGTGCAATACGGCGCATGCGTTCGTCGATCGGATTCAGCCGGCATTGACCATTCCGATCGTCAATATGCTGACCTGTACCGCCGATTATCTGCGCGAGGCTTTCCCGAGCCTGCGCGAAGTCGGTGTGCTGGCCACCTCGGGCACGCTGGCGAGCCGGGTCTACGAGAAGGCGCTCGAAGCATGCGGCTTCGTGCAGATCGCGCCAGCCGCGACCGCGCAGGCCCGGCTCATGAACGCGATTTATGGGCCGAGTGGCGCCAAGGCGGGCTACACGTCGGGCGAGTGCTGTGACGACCTCGCCGCTGCGGTGGATGATCTGGTCGCGCAAGGCGTGCAGGTCATCGTGCTGGGCTGCACCGAGTTGCCGCTGCTGCTGCGCGGTTCGACGCTGAAGCGGCCGGACGGGTTGGTGGTGCAGCTTGTCGATCCGACCGAGGTGCTGGCAAAACGCTGCGTGGCTTACGCGCTGGGCGGAAGCGGAGTGGTGCAGGCCGCTTCGGAACCGGTGGAGCCGGTGATGGGCCGGTTTAACGTGGAAAGCGTCTTCGGCTAGGGTCGGGCAGACCCGGCTGGTTCCGGCTTGCGCGCGGCCCCGTGCCGCGCCGCGCTGCGCCGGAAAACCTTGTATTTCCCTCCCGCCGCCGCCATCCCTGGCCCGAGGCGCTGCGAACGCGCAGTCGTGCCGTGTCATGGAAAACTGTATAAATATACAGTATAGTATCCCCCTGCAACCCGGCCTTTGGCGTGTCATTCCGCCAGCCTGGTATCCCGAACTTGCGCGGTCGCGAGGCGTCCGTGAGAGGTGGTCCACTCATTCAGACGGTCGGAAAAATTGGCATCTAACGGAATTATCCGCATTCGCGGCGCGCGCCAGCACAACCTGAAGAACGTCGATCTCGATGTACGAACCGGCGAAATGACAGTCGTCACCGGGCCGTCCGGCTCCGGCAAATCGAGCCTCGTGTTCGACACGTTGTACGCGGAAGGGCAGCGGCGCTACGTCGAAACCTTCAGCGCCTACGCCCGGCAGTTTCTCGATCGCATGGACCGGCCGCAAGTCGACCGGGTCGACGGCGTACCGCCCGCCATCGCGATCGACCAGACCAACCCGGTGCGCAGTTCGCGCTCCACCGTCGGCACCATGACGGAACTCAACGATCACCTGAAGCTGCTGTACGCGCGCGCGGCCGAACTGTTCGATCGCAAGACCGCGCAGCAGGTGCGCCACGACACGCCCGAAACGATCTACGCCGAACTGCTCGAGCGCACCGCGGAGCATGATCCGCGGCTGGTCGTCACGTTCCCGGTCGAGTTGCCGGAGACAGCGTCCGAGCAGGAAGTGGAGCAATGGCTCTCCGCGAGCGGTTATACGCGTGTGCAGGCGCAGCGCGAAGTCGACTCACCCACCGGCAGGCGCAAGCTGCTCGACGTGGTGGCTGACCGCTTCCGTTTGAGCTCGGTCGACAAGCAACGGGTGGTCGAAGCGATCGAGGCATCGCTCAAGCGCGGCGGCGGCCGCGTCAATATTTACGTGCTGCCGGCTGCGCCAGAGGCACTGGAAGCCAAAGAAGCCGAGCCGCAAATCTGGCGCTTCTCTACCGGGCTGCACAGCCCCGAGAGCGACCTTCGTTACGCGGATCCGCAGCCGGCGCTGTTCTCGTTCAACTCGGCGTACGGCGCGTGCGAAGTCTGCCGCGGTTTCGGCCGCGTGATCGGCGTCGACCTCGGCCTGGTGATTCCCGACGCGCGCAAGACGCTGCGCGACGGCGCGATCAAGCCGATGCAAACGCCGGCCTGGAAAGAGTGCCAGGACGACCTGATGCGCTACGCGGCGAAAGCCGATATCCGCCGCGGCACGCCTTGGGGCGAGTTGACGGACGCCGAGCGCGACTGGGTCATCAACGGCTCGCCGGACTGGAACGGCAAGTGGCAAAGCCATTGGTACGGCGTCAAACGCTTCTTTGAGTATCTCGAATCGAAAGCGTACAAGATGCACATCCGCGTATTGCTGTCGAAGTACCGCAGCTATACGCCGTGCGAGACCTGTGGCGGCGCGCGTCTGAAAACGGAATCGCTGTTGTGGCGCCTCGGCAGCAAGCAGAATGCGGACGAGGTGCTGGCGGCCGAAAAGCGCTTCATGCCGCGTGGCGTCGAGTGGAAGCGTGCACAACTCGAAGCCTTGCCGGGTCTGACCGTGCACGATCTGATGCTGATGCCGATCGAGCGCATCCGGCGTTTCTTCGACGAGATCAGCCTGCCTAGCGCCTTGCTCGACGACGCACTCAAGCTGTTGCTCGCCGAAGTACGCACGCGCCTCAAATATCTGTGCGACGTCGGCCTTGGGTATCTGACGCTCGACCGGCAAAGCCGCACGCTGTCCGGCGGCGAGGTGCAGCGGATCAACCTGACCACGGCGCTCGGCACGTCGCTGACCAAAACGCTGTTCGTGCTCGACGAGCCGAGCATCGGCCTGCATCCGCGCGATCTTAACCGGATCGTCGAGGCGATGCATCGGCTGCGCGATGCGGGCAATACGCTGGTGGTGGTCGAACACGATCCCTCGGTGATGCTCGCGGCGGATCGGCTGATCGACATGGGTCCGGGGCCAGGCGAACGGGGCGGTTCGATTATTTACGACGGCGCGCCTGAGGCAATCCGTTCGTCTGGCACGCTGACCGGCGAGTACCTGGGTGGTCGCCGGCATGTGGCGGACGCGGCGCACTGGTCGCAACGTCCGGTGGATGACCGCACGCCGCGCATCGTGCTAGAAGGCGCAACCGAACATAATCTGCGCGACGTCACGGTCGAAATTCCGCTGCAGCGGCTCGTCTGCGTGACGGGTGTGTCGGGTTCCGGCAAGTCCACCTTGCTGCAGGACGTCTTGTATCCGGCCATGGCGCGGCATTTCGGTCTCGCCACCGAATCGCCCGGCTCATTCAGGAGCCTGAGCGGCGCCGACCAGGTCACCGACGTGGTATTTGTCGACCAGTCGCCGATTGGCAAGACCGCGCGCTCGAATCCGGCCAGCTATGTCGGTGCTTTCGACGAAATCCGCAAGCTCTTCGCCAAGGCGCCGCTCGCGCAGCAACGCGGTTACGGCCCCGGCATGTTCAGCTTCAACTCCGGCGACGGGCGCTGCCCGACCTGCGGCGGCTCGGGCTTCGAGCATATCGAAATGCAATTCCTGAGCGACGTCTATCTGCGCTGCCCAGATTGCGATGGGCGCCGTTATCGCGCGGAGCTGCTCGAAGTGAAAATCGAGCGCGGCGAACCGGCGCGTGCGTTGAGCATTGCCGACGTACTGGAGTTGACGGTGAGCGAAGCCACCGCCTACTTCGCCAAGGATGCCGAAGTATTGCGTGTGCTGCAGCCGATCGTCGACGTGGGTCTCGAATACGTGAAGCTTGGCCAGCCGGTGCCCACGTTATCCGGTGGTGAAGCGCAGCGGCTCAAGCTCGCCGGCTTCCTCGCGGAATCGGCACAGGCGCGCACCGCGCGCAGCGCGAAGCAGCCGGTCGCAAAACGCCTGTTCATGTTCGATGAGCCGACCACCGGCCTGCATTTCGACGATATCGCCAAACTGATGCAGGCATTCGGCAAGCTGCTGGCGAGCGGGCATTCGCTGATCGTGATTGAACACAATCTCGACGTGATCCGTGCTGCCGACTGGCTGATCGACCTCGGTCCCGAAGGCGGCGACGGCGGTGGCAGGGTGCTGTGCGCGGGCACGCCGGAAGACGTCAAACTTTGTCCGGAATCGCATACCGGCGAGGCATTGCTGCAATACGACCGCGCCATGAACGCGGCGGCCGAACCGGAATCGCAGGGTGTGCCGTTGCAAAGGGCGTTGAGCGCGGCGCGTGCGCGGCGGGCGATCGAAGGCGAGGACGTGGTGCGCATCGTCAATGCGCGCGAGCACAATCTGAAATCGCTGGATGTGGATATTCCGCACGGCAAATTCAACGTGATTACCGGCGTATCCGGTTCGGGCAAGTCCACGCTGGCTTTCGACATTCTGTTCCACGAAGGCCAGCGCCGTTACCTCGAATCGCTAAACGCATACGCACGGTCCATCGTGCAGCCGGCCGGTCGGCCCGAGGTCGACGCGGTGTACGGCATTCCGCCCACCGTCGCGATCGAGCAGCGTTTGTCGCGCGGCGGTCGCAAGAGTACCGTGGCGACCACGTCCGAAGTGTGGCACTTCCTGCGTCTGCTGTATGTGAAGCTCGGTCTGCAGCACTGCATCCACGACGGCACGCCGGTCACGTCGCAAAGCGTCGAATCGATTGCGGCGCAATTGCTGCGCGATCACAAAGGGCAGCACGTCGGTTTCCTCGCGCCGCTGGTCGTGAACCGCAAGGGCGTCTATACCGATCTCGCGAAGTGGGCAAAAGCGCGCGGCAATACGCATCTGCGTGTGGACGGCGAGTTCGTGCCGGTGGACCCGTGGCCGAAGCTCGATCGTTTCCGCGAGCACACGATCGAGTTGCCGGTGACCGACCTCGTCGTATCGCCGGATAAGGAAGCGGAACTGCGCCAGGCGCTCGATCAGACGCTGGAAATCGGCAAGGGCGTGATGCATCTGCTGGCGCCGCTCGACGGTTTGCACGACGCGATCAGCGGCGGCCGTCCCACGGCGAAACTCGGCGCGGTGAAGGTACTGTCCACCAAGCGCGCCTGTCCGGTATGCGGCACGAGTTATCCCGAACTCGACCCGCGCATGTTCTCGTACAACAGCAAGCATGGCTGGTGTACGACATGCGTCGGCACGGGCCTCGCACTGACGCGCGAACAACGCGCGGCGTACGACGACACCGTGATCGTCGACGACAACCGCGGCCGCGAGCAGAGCTTGCCTTCCGAGGAGCAGGAACCGGAAGGTCTCGTCGACGAGCCGTGTGCGGATTGCTCCGGCACGCGTCTGAACCCAACTGCACGCGCAGTCACGTTCGGCGAGCAGGCCATCGTCGACGTCGCGCAATGGACGGTGTCCGATACGCGCGCGTGGATCGACTCGCTTGAGATGAGCGGTCGGGACGCGGAAATCGCGCGCGACGTGGTTAGCGAAATCGGCAGCCGCCTGCAATTTCTGGAAGAAGTCGGGCTCGGTTATCTGAGCCTCGATCGCGCGGCACCGAGCCTGTCGGGCGGCGAAGCGCAGCGCATCCGGCTCGCCGCGCAACTGGGCAGCAACCTGCAGGGCGTGTGCTACGTGCTCGACGAACCGACCATCGGCCTGCATCCGCGCGACAACCAGATTCTGCTCAATGCCTTGCGCAAGCTGGGCGAAAAGGGCAATACGTTGGTGGTGGTCGAGCATGACGAGGACACGATTCGGCGTGCCGATCACATCATCGATATCGGGCCGGGCGCGGGCAAGCGCGGCGGCACGCTGGTCGCGCAGGGCAGCGTGGCCGATCTGTCGGCGCAGCCCGATTCGCTGACCGGGCAGTTTCTCGCCAATCCGATCGTGCATCCGCTGCAGCCGCGCCGCGAGGTGGCCGCGCCGACGAAGCGCGCCGCCGCGGTGCCGGAGAACTGGCTGACGGTGCATGGCGGCAAGCTGCACAACCTGCAGAACGTCACCGTCGGCATTCCGCTTTCACGGCTGGTGGCGGTGACGGGCGTGAGCGGTTCGGGCAAATCGACGCTCGCGCGCGACGTGCTGATGGCCAATCTGCTGGATGCGGTGGGGCGCTCGGTGCTGTCGTCGCCGGCCACGCGGCGCGCGCGTGCGGCGGCCGAGACCCAGCCGGCGGCGAACCGGCGCTCAAGCGTATTGGCGCGCACGGCGCCGCGAGCGCCGCTGAACGTCACACATGCCTGGCAAGGGTGCGATGCGATCACCGGCTGGGAAACCATCGACCGTGTGCTCGAAGTCGATCAGACGCCGATCGGCAAAACACCGCGCTCGTGTCCGGCGACCTACATCGGTGTGTGGGATGCGATCCGCAAGCTGTTCGCCGGCACGCTCGAAGCGCGCGCGCGTGGCTACACAGCATCGCGTTTCTCGTTCAACACCGGCGAAGGACGCTGTCCCGCTTGCGAAGGGCAGGGCGTGCGCACCATCGGCATGAGTTTCCTGCCCGACGTGAAGGTGCCGTGCGACGTTTGTCACGGGCAGCGCTTCAATCCCGAGACGCTGGCGGTTACGTGGCGGGGCAAGAATATCGGTGACGTACTGACCATGGAAATCGACGAAGCCGTCGAGTTCTTCGCGCCGATTTCGAACATCGCGCATCCATTGCAATTGATGAAAGATGTCGGGCTCGGCTATCTGACGCTCGGTCAGCCGTCGCCTACCTTGTCGGGCGGCGAAGCGCAGCGTATCAAGCTCGTCACCGAGCTAAGCAAGGTGCGTGACGACATCACGCGTCGTGGTCAGAAGCCGCCGCACACGCTGTATGTGCTGGACGAACCGACTGTCGGCTTGCATATGGCCGACGTCGCGAAGCTGATTCGCGTGCTGCATCGTCTCGCGGATGGTGGTCATAGTGTCGTCGTCATCGAACACGATCTCGACGTGATTGCCGAGGCGGACTGGATCATTGACCTCGGTCCGGAAGGTGGTGTGGGTGGTGGCACGATTGTCGCTGCTACGGATCCCGAAGGATTGTCCCGTGTTGCGGCGAGTCACACCGGTGCGGCCTTGCGTCCCGTGCTCGCGCGTACGCGGAACGACACCGCAGTTGTCGCGAGCGAAGGAACCAACGGTTGAGGCATCGGAGCGGCGCAGTCGGCTTTGCGCCGCTCCGGTTTGTTCGTCCGGTCTGGAGAGCCGCACGTGGCGGGTCACGCTTAAGCCAACCGGCCACTGGCGTTCCATGGACGCGTGTTGTCGAGACGCCCGGCATGCCCGAGTCGGGCATTATCGTCAACGTCGGCTATATGTAATTAATTGAAATGAATTTGTAATTATATAAATGGCGTGATTGAAATGTATATTTAGAGTGTCGTAAATACCGCTAAAAAGATTTGGAAACAGTGTTTTTCTTCTGCTATCTTCCCGCCCTTGACGCAGACCTCTGGTCGGCGCTTGAAACGTACGTTGGGTAACTTGTTCGGGATCCGTCGAGGTTGCCGCGCAACCCTCGCGCAACGCACACCCAGCAGGCTTTTGCGCCACGTATCGCCAGTGACTCGTTAGCAGTTCATCGCGTGCCATGGAAGCCCGCAATAGCGGCTGCATCCCAATTGGCGAGCCACGAAAGGCGCGCTCGCATCTGTTCGACACGCGCTTATTCTTTTAGAGCGACGCGAATAGGGCAATAGTTAGAGTGTTCTCTCTAAACTTAGTATGCTCCCATCAAAAAAAGTTTGACCCCGTATTTTTTGTCCTGCTATTGTTGCCTCCCATGAAATGCAGGTGACAAACGCGCAAAAAGTTCACGAGCCGCAGCGCGCTTCGATCAAATTGTCTTCAGCATGTTCATGCCAGACCGAAATGGGCGGGTCGAATTTTATCCATTAGTAGTTCTACTTAGATGAGCGTTCGCCTGGTGTGAAGTGCCGTCGTGGTGTCTCACAGCCGTACCCGTGCCATTGCACCAGGGTTGGGCATTGCAGCATAAAGTTTGGACTGCAAATCAAGGACATGGGTGATGTGTGTGATTGTTTGAAGTGAACGTTGTTTGCCGTATGTAAGCGCACTGCAGTGACAGAAATGGACGGTTCACGCCGGAGGAGTAAAGGTGGGTACGAAAGTCGAAGGGCAATTTCCGGCAGCAACGGCCCGTATGGAGAGGCCAGGACGCCCGCGTGAGTTTGGGCGCAAGCAGCAAAACCCAGTACGCCGCTTCGGCGGCATCGCAGTTGTTCTGCTCCTGCACATCGTGCTGATCTATGCACTCATCAATGGCCTTGCCACCAAGGTCGTGCAGGTCATCCAGCATCCTATCGAAACCAAGATCATCGAGCCGGTGAAGCCGCCTCCGCCGCCGCCGTTGCCTACCGTGCAATTGCCGCCGCCGAAGTTCGCACCGCCGCCGCCGCCGTTCGTGCCGCCGCCGGAAGTGCAGGTGCAAGCGCCGCCCCAGCCGACCATCACGCACCAGGCCGCACCGGTCGTATCGGCGCCCGCTGTCGCGCCCCCCGCACCGCCGGCGCCGCCTGCGCCGAGCAAGCCCGTGAGCGCTGAAGTAGGGGTCGTGTGCCCGAACTCGGATCAGATCCGTTCGTCGATTCGCTACCCGAAGGAAGCGCAGGAGAACAACGTGACGGGTGATGTGCTGATTGAATTTGTAGTCGACCCGCAGGGCCATATTACGAATGAACGTGTTGCCAAGTCGGCGGACGATTCCTCACTGGATCGTGCGGCCTTCAACGCGGTCAAGCAGTTCACGTGCGTTTCCCAAGGCCAGGCTGTCCGTGTGCAAGTTCCGTTCTCGTTTAACCTGAACTGAAACCCACGGGCTGTTCGGTACCGGTAGCGATTTATCAGTCTTGGTTTAGAAGTTGTACTAATGAACTTGGAGCAGGCATGAAGAAGCGTACTCTCGCCGCATTGGCGGCAACCATGTTGTTCGCCGTAACCACGGTGGATACCTTTGTGGCACCGCAAATGGCCCACGCGCAAGCGAGCGACGCGAGCGCGTCGGCCGCTGCCACTGCCACCACTGCCGCACCGCAAACGGCCGCCCCGGCCGCAGATGAAGCAACGCCGCCACCGGCGCCGGCTACGTCCGAAACCGTCAACAACCCGTACGGCCTCGGCGCGCTCTGGAAGAACGGTGACTTCGTTGCACGCTTCGTGCTGATTCTGCTGGTGCTCATGTCGATGGGTAGCTGGTACATCATGATCACCAAATTCCTCGAGCAGTTCCGCGCGAACCGTCGTGCGAAGAGCGCCGACGAACAACTCTGGACCGCGCCGTCGCTGGTTGAAGGCACGAAGCTGCTCGACGAAGCGTCGCCGTTCCGCTTCATCGCCGAAACGGCCATCGAGGCAGGCGAGCATCATGACGAAGCACTGCTCGAGGCCGTCGACCGCAACACGTGGATCGATACATCGGTCGAGCGTGCGATCACCAACGTGTCGAACCGTCTGCAAGACGGCCTGGCTTTCCTGGGCACGGTTGGCTCGACCGCGCCGTTCGTCGGTCTGTTCGGTACGGTGTGGGGGATTTATCACGCGCTGACGGCAATCGGTATCGCCGGCCAGGCTTCGATCGACAAGGTCGCGGGCCCGGTGGGCGAGGCGCTGATCATGACCGCGATCGGCCTCGCCGTCGCCGTGCCGGCTGTGCTTGGCTACAACTTCCTGGTTCGCCGCAACAAGTCGGTGATGGAGCGTGTTCGTGCGTTCGGCGCACAACTGCACACCGTCCTGCTCGCCGGCAGCCGGCGCTCGGCACGCGCTTCGGCTCGTGAAGCATCGCTGGTCCAATAAGCGGAGTCTGTCATGGCTATGAGCGTTGGGCAGGATGATAACGACGAGGTCATCTCCAGTATCAACACCACGCCGCTTGTCGATGTGATGCTGGTTCTGCTGATCATCTTTCTGATCACGATTCCGGTGGTGACGCATACGGTGCCGGTGCAACTGCCGAAGGAGACGATCCAGCCGCTGCAGACCACACCAAAAAGTATCGTCATTGCGGTCAACCACGACGGCGATTTCTTCTGGAACGAGAAGCAGGTGGATGGGCCTACGCTGCTGACACGCCTGAAAACCGTGTCGGTCATGACGCCGCAACCGGAAGTGCACGTTCGCGGCGACCAGAGCGCGCGTTATGAATTCATCGGCCGGGTCATTACTGCGTGCGAGCGCGCCGGTATTGCCAAGGTTTCGTTTATTACTGAGCCGCCCGCGCGCGGGGGGTAGCTTTGCATGGGACCAGAGTAAGAGCTTTGCATGGGACCAGAGTAAGCGCTTTGCATGGGACCAGAGTAAGCGCTAAAGCGCCAACTCTGGTCGACAGCTAAAGCGCCAACTCTGGTCGACAGCTGAAGCACTTAGTCCGGTCGACAGGAGGTGATCATGGGAATGAACGTATCTTCGGGCGGTGGCAGTTCCGAACCGGATGTGATGGTCGATATCAACACCACGCCGCTGATCGACGTGATGCTGGTGTTGCTGATCATGTTGATCATCACGATTCCGATTCAGACGCATGCCATCAAGATGAACTTGCCGGTCGGCAATCCGCCGCCGCCGATCACGCAGCCTGAAGTGGTGCAGATCGATATCGACTTCGACGGCACCACGACCTGGAACGGCCAGCCGGTGCCTAACCGCGCGGCACTGGAATCCAGGCTTGCACAGGTGGCGGCCGAACCGGTTCAGGCGGAAATTCATCTGCGGCCTAACAAGCTGGTGCCGTACAAGGATGTCGCGGAGGTGATGGCGTCCGCGCAACGACTGGGCGCGACGAAAATCGGCCTGATCGGCAACGAGCAGTACATGCAATAGGGAAGTGGAATGCTAACGATCCATCATCGCTTCAAGCGCGCCGTCATCGCGGCCGCTATCGGAGGGCTGTCCGCGCTCGTCGTGCTGCCGGTCACGTCTCATGCTGCGGACACGCTGCGGCCGGACGTGGCGAAGCCGCTGAACGCCGCGCAGGATCTGTATCGCGCGCACAAGTACAAGGACGCGTTGACGAAGATCGATCAGGCCGACGCCGTGCCGGGCAAAACGCCCTATGAAAGCTACATGATTCAGGAGATGCGCGGCGCCGCGGCAGCAGCAGCCGGTGAATCCGGTGTGGCTGCCCAGGCCTACGAAACTTTGCTGGGTTCAGGACGCCTGACCGGTGCTGACGAGCAGCGCACCACCGCGGCGCTTGCAGGCATCTACTTCCAGCAGAAAAACTACGCACAGTCTGCGAAGGTCGCGCAACGTTATCTGAAGTCGGGCGGCAGCGATCCCGACATGCGCACTTTGCTCGTGCAGTCTTATTACCTGTCAAACGATTGCGCCAATGTGGTGAGCCTGCTCAAGCCGGGTGTCGATGCGCAAGTGCGCGCCGGTCACGCGCCCGACGAGTCGCAACTGCAATTGCTCGGCACGTGCGCGCAACGCGTGAAAGATGATGCGACGTACCGCAGCACGCTCGAAAAGCTGGTTGCCTATCATCCGAAGCAGTCTTACTGGGACGATCTGTTCAACGCGATTCGCAGCAAGCCCGGCTATTCGTCGGCGCTGGATATCGACACCTTCCGTCTGCGCCGTGCGACTGGCTCGCTCAGTACCGCCGACGATTACATGGAAATGACGCAACTCGCAATCGTGGCCGGCACCACGGCCGAAGGCAAGCAGGTCATCGATCAAGGCTTTGCGTCAGGCGTTCTGGGCCACGATGCGCAGGCCGATCGCGAGAAGCGGCTGCAGGCACTCGCCGCGAAACGGGCGCAAGCACCAGCGGATCCCGCGAACCCCGTCGCGCCGGTCAACGTCGGCTTCAACCAGGTCTTCGCGGGACAAGCCAAGCAGGGCCTGAGCGCCATGGACGCTGCGATCGCAAAGGGCGGAATCGATCACCCGGACCAGGCGCAACTGCATCTGGGCGAGGCGTACTACATGGCGGGCGATAAGGCGCGTGCAGTGCAAACCTTCCGCGCAGTGAAGGGTGCCGACGGTTCGGCCGACCTCGCCCGTTTGTGGGTGCTGGTGGCGTCGAAGTAACGGCATCCTGTTCCCGATATGTCCGATTTTGCGAACTGCTGCCGAGGTACCGCTGCGTCGAACCGGGCGGCACATTCTCACCGTTTGGAACGCAGACCTGCGCTAGTTGAAGGGGGTGGTTGCGTGCGCAACCATCGCCCAGTTCGCAGCAAGGTCGGAAGTATCGCGGCGATCGCAGCGATCGAGCCATGCATCGCGGCAACCGGCCAGACATACGGTACATGTCCCAGGGAGGATGTTGCACTCAACGAAACATAGTTTGGTTTTATCAAACTAATTTTGACTACGGGATTCTGTCTTGCTATGGTTTTGCCACTCGATAACAAGGCACACGTTGCAGTCTCTATAGGAAACAAAATCCGCGCGCTTCGCCAACGCCTCAAGCGCACGCTGGATGAAGTGGCAACCACTGCGGGAATTTCCAAACCTTTTCTGTCGCAGGTCGAGCGAGGACATGCAACGCCGTCGATCACATCGCTAGTGGGCATTGCGCGGGCTTTAGGCGTCACTGTGCAGTACTTCGTCGACACACCAACTGAAGACAAGTCGGTGCGCAGAGGCAGTGAATTGAAGTACTTCGGGTTCGACGGAACCGCGAATCTTTTTGGACGGCTGACGAACCTGTCGGTCGGCAGCAAGCTGGAAGTGATTCTCGTCAGGATGCCGGTGGGGCAGAACCCGTCGGAAGTCACGACGCACGCAGGGGAAGAGTTCTTGTACGTGATGAGCGGCCAGATATCGCTCACGTTAGAAGGTACAACGTTCGTATTGCAGGCGGGTGACACCGCGCATTACGAGTCCACCGTGCCTCACGCCTGGTGCAATACCGCTCGCGAAGAAGCGGTGGTTGTGTGGGTGGGCACACCAAGATTGTTTTAGGTGCCTTTGCTTCATGCTTTCGTCGAAAGCGGTCACGTCGCATTTGTAAGCATTACTTATGGTGAGTCGGGAATGAGTCCGGTTGGGAGTGTATTGCCCTATAGTCCGAGCCCGAGGTAGTAGAAGTGAAAACAATTAGAAAGCGCTGCGCATTTCGTTTGTAATAAATAAGTAGTCCGATATTGAAGTATCTGAAGTGTCCCGTCTTCCTGTCTGTATTTGCAAACTGGTGCGCTGTTGACCGGTTTGCAGGGCAATGGGAGGACGGGTCAGCTTTAACGGAGCGCGGCGCAAGATCGCCGTATATCGAGTGGGGAGGTTCACAAGACCTCTCTTCACACACACAGCAGTGGCCTTAATTGACGAGCGAGAAGGGGAAAAATGAAACAAAGGGCATTGGCGCTGGCCATCAAAAGAATAATCTGGGCTGAACTGGCGTTGGCCGCAATCGCCGTACCGGCGTTTGCACAAAGCCAGCCGGCCACGGCAGGAACCGAGGCAGGCGCGACGACTACGGAAAGCACGCCGGCTGCGGCTCCGGCATCGGGCACTGCCGCAACACCGTCCGCGGATAGCAACACCGCGACGCCTGCGGGCAAAGGGGTTCAGCAACTTAAGAAATTTGAAGTGACCGGCTCGCTGATCCGCACGTCGGACAAGGTCGGCAACACGGAAGTCCAGACCATCACGCCAAAGGAAATCGAGCAAAGCGGCTATACGACCGTGGCCGACTTCCTGCGCGGCACGTCCGTGAACTCAGGGAGCAGCTGGGGCCAAACGAACATGAACAGCTCCGCGCAAGGCGGGGGTGGCATTGCATTGCGCGGTCTGAGCGAGAAGTACACGCTAGTGCTGGTGGACGGGCAACGGGTGGCGAATTACGGCAAGGCGGTGAACTTCACCGACACGTTCTTCGACGTGAATTCGATCCCGCTCAACATGATCGACCACATCGACATCGTGAAGACCGGTGCGGTCTCGGTGTATGGTTCGGATGCCATTGCAGGCGTTGTCAACATCATCACGAAGAAGGACTTCCAGGGCTTGCAGATCGATGGCCAGCTCGGCAAGGCGCAGCATCCGGGCGACGCGCAGGGCAACTTCGGCGTGCTCGGCGGTATCGGCGATCTGAATGGCGATCGCTTCAACGTGACCGCTGCAGCGAGCTACTACCGCGATAGCGGCTCCTCGCTCGCCGATCGCTCCATGACGGCGAATCAGGACTTCAGTCAGTTCCCTGGCGGCCTCGCCGGCCCGCTCGGCCCGAATCAGCAATCGTACTGGACCGCGCCGGACGGCACCAAGACGGCACTCAGCCCATGCCCTCCGGGCAGCGTGTCGGCGGACGGCGGCGCGGAGTGTAAGTCGAATCCAGCCAGCCAGACCTCGCTGGTCCCGTCGACGACGCGCCTGAACGCGAAAGTGCGCGGCACGTTCAAGATCAACGACGACATCCAGGCCTATGGCGACTTGTGGGTGAGCCGCAACGAAACGGTGCAGAACGAAGGTCCGGCTGTGTTGAGCAGTCAGACCAACGCATTCAATCCCGCCACCGGCTCGGCATTGCCACTGAACCGCACCGTCTCGGCAACCAACCCGTACAACCCGTTCGGCGCACCGGCGCAGATCAACTACACCTTCCCGAACACGGTTTCGGCCGATACGGTGTCGACCTTCTGGCGCGCGATGACCGGTGTGAAGGGCTCGTTCACCACCGCCAAGTTCGGCGACTGGGATTGGTCCGCGGATTACGGCCATTCGCAGAGCACGGTCGACACGACCTACCGCAACGCGCTGAATGTTGCAGGTGTCGAGAACATTCTGCAGAACGGCGTGTTCAACTTCTCGAACCCGTCGTCCACGCCGAACGGCTTGAACGGTGTGTTCCAGAACGACTACGAGCAGGCGATCTCCAAGCTCGATAGCGTGACGGCGAAGACCTCGACGGGCAACCTGTTCAATCTGCCGGGCGGCCCGGTCGGTGTTGGTTTCGGTACGGAATTCCGTCACGAAAGCAACCTGATCAACTCGCGCACTGATAGCGCGCTTGGGATTACCGCTCCGGCCAACGTGCAGACGGTCGACGGCGAACGCAACGTGGCCGCCGTCTACTATCAGGTCGATATTCCGATCATCCGGAACCTGACGTTCACGCAGGCGGGCCGTTACGACCACTACAGCGACTTCGGTGGTGCGTTCTCGCCGAGCTTCGCATTGCGCTTCCAGCCGGTGCAGTCTCTCACGACTTACGCATCGTATAGCCGCGGCTTCCGTGCGCCGACGCTGGTCGAGAACTCGCAGGCAACGTATCTGGCCCACCAGAACCTGGTCGACCCGAACGACCCGAGCGGCGTGCCGACCAAGCACTTCACGACGGAACAGGTCAACGGCAATCCGGCGCTGCAGCCTGAGCATACGAAGAACTACAACATCGGCTTCCAGCTCTCGCCGGATTCGTCGACGGATATTGGTGCGGCGTTCTACAAGATTCACATCGATGGCGTGATCGGCACGAACGATCCGAACGCGGTGATCGATGCGAACAACCCGTCGACCGTGATCCGCAATCCGGACGGTACCGTGGCCTACATCAAGGAACAGTTCATCAACCTCGGTTCGCTCGACACCGACGGCTTCGACATGAACTTCCGCAAGTCGGTCGGTACGAAGTACGGCACGTTCACGCTGGCAGGCGATTGGGTCTACGTGTGGCACTTCAAGCTGAACACCCCGGGCGCGCCGACACAGGACTTCGCCGGCAACAACCTCGCGCTGCTGCAACCGTTCGGTGCCAGTAACCCGCGCTGGAAGGGCAACACGAGCCTGAGCTGGGATTACCGCAAGCTGACCACGACGCTGACCTGGCAATACACGGGCCCGTACACCAACGCGGTAGCGGCGGAATTCGGCGACGGCGGCACGCTGTCGGTGGCGTCGTACAGCCAGTTCAACCTGGTGGCCACGTATCGCGGCTTCAAGAACTGGACGATCTACGGCGGCATTAACAACATCTTCGATCGCAAGCCGCCGTTCGACGTCGAGTGGCAGGCCACCCCGGATATCACGGGCTACGACCAGTCGCTTTATACCAACATCGGCCGCTTCTTCCAGGTCGGTGCAACGTACCGCTTCTGAAGCCTTTGATGTTTGCGATTCACCCGCAGTCTGTCTAGTCGGTCGGCTGCTCCGGCGTCCGGTCATCGGTGCCGGAGCGGCTCAATTTTGTTAGAGATGTACATTGGAGTTCCCCGTGCTCAATGCTCGTTTAGGATCACGGCGAACGACGACGACCAGTAAGCCGCAGCGCAGCGCTAGCGGGAAAAACTACGCAGGCGGCGGCGTCAAGCCGCCGCCCGCGCCGATTCGACTTACCGCGCGCGGCTTGAGGCCGGCGCGTTCTGACGCATTCCGAAGATGAGACTTGTGAAGTTTCGCCTGCCACGCACCGTGTGGTCGGTTTCGCGCCAGCCGGCGCTGACGGCCGGCGCCGCATGGCTTACCGCGCTGAGCTTGTGCCTGAGTTTGAATGCGGCTTCGGTGCAGGCGAAGCCTTCGATCGCGCAATACGACGAGCCTAAATACCCGGCTGATTTCAGCCACTTCGACTACGCGAATCCCGACGCGCCGGCCACGGGCTCGCTCAGCTTCGAAAACTATAACGAACTGCAGACCTACGATTCGCTGAACCCGTTTCTGGTGCGTGGCGCGCCCGCGCCCGACATCCTCAACCTGATGTTCGACACGCTGATGCAGCGTAGCTGGGACGAGCTGGCCTCCGAATATCCGTTAATCGCGAACGACGTAGAGGTGGCGCCGGATCTGACGTCAGCGACGTTCCATATCAATCCTGCCGCACGCTTTTCGAACGGCGACCCGATCACCGCTGCGGACGTCAAATATTCATACGACACGCTGACAAGTCCGCAGGCGTCGCCGCTTTTCAACGCGCAGTTCTCGATCATCAAAAGCGCGACGGTGATCGACAGGGGCACGATCCGTTTCGATTTCAAGCATGCCGAACGCGATGCGCCGCTGATTGCCGGCGACCTGCCGATCTTTTCTCCGAAGTGGGGCGTGCAGCCCAACGGCAAGCGTCTGCCATTCGACCAGATCTCTTCCATGCCACCGATCAGCAGCGGTGCCTATCTGATCGAGGGACGCAAAAACGACAAGCAGATCACGTATCGCCGCAACCTTGACTACTGGGCCGCGAATCTGCCGTCGCGACGCGGCATGTTCCGTTTCGAGCGCATCACGTTCAACCTGTACCGCGACCACTACACGCAACTCGAAGCCTTCAAGGCGGGCGATGCGGACGTTGTCGTCGAATACAGCGCGACGCAGTGGGCGCGCAAATATGTCGGCAAGAACTTCGACAACGGACTGCTGAAGAAAGGCGAATTCGCCGACGGTCCCGCGCAGATGCAGGGCATGCTGATGAATATACGCAAGCCGATGTTCCAGGACCCCCGCGTGCGCCATGCCCTGACGCTGGCATTCGACTACGACTGGATGAACCGGATGATGTTCTATGGTCAATACCGGCGCACCAGTAGCTACTTCGAGGCAAGTCCGTTCGGCGCAACCGGTATGCCGGGTGAGAAGGAACTGGCGCTGCTCGAACCGCTGCGTGGCAGCGTGCCGCCAGAAGTGTTCGGTCCCATGCTCAAACAACCCGACACGATTCCACCGAATTCCCTGCGCGGTAATTTGCGCGTCGCGCGCGATCTGCTCGCACAAGCTGGCTGGCACTATCGCGACGGTGCACTGCGCGATGCCAAAGGTACGCCGATGACAATCGAGATCATGGACGACCAGCCCGGCATGGATCGTCTGATCCTGCCGTATATGCAGGCGCTCGGCATGCTCGGCATTCAAGCCCATATGCGCGAAATCGACAGCGCGTTGTACCAGAAGCGTCTGGATAATTTCGAGTACGACATGACCACCTTCATCTATCCGCCGGTCACGATTCCGGGCGCCGAACTGACGCGCCGCTTCGGCAGTGCGGCGGCATCCGAAGTCGGCTCCGAGAACTATCCCGGCATCCGTTCGAAGGCGGTCGATTCGTTGATTCACTCCGCGCTCACCGCCACCAATCTCGACGATCTGGAAGCCGCGACCCGTGCGCTGGATCGCGTATTGATCTATTCGTTTTACCTGGTTCCGGAGTACTACGCTCCGGGCGCGCGCATCGGCTACAAGACCACCCTCGGCTTTCCGAAGACCGTGCCGAATTCCTACCAGTACGAAGACTGGGTCATCGACTACTGGTACGTAAAAGCGCCGGGCGCACAAGCGACACAGAAACTCCAGGCCGCGCAATCCGCGAGTTCAGCCACGGCAACGGCCCATTGAGGAACACCATGCTCGCCTATATTCTCAGACGATTGCTGTTGATGGTGCCGACGCTGCTCGGCGTGGTCACGCTGACCTTTGTCGTCACGCAGTTCGTGCCGGGTGGGCCGGTCGAACAGGTGATGACGCAACTCCGCCACGGCGCTGGCCGTGGCGGAGAGGCGGGGTCGGGTGGCGGCGGCTATCACGGCAGCCAGGGTGTCGATCCGCAGCAACTCGAACAGATCAAGAAGCAATTCGGCTTCGATAAGCCACCGCTCGAGCGCTATGTCCTGATGCTCAAGCGCTATGCGACCTTCGATCTCGGCCAATCCTACTATCAGCATGACAGCGTGTGGGAGGTCATCAAATCGAAGCTGCCGGTGTCGATCACGCTCGGCTTATGGACGGTGATGCTCACCTATCTGATATCGGTGCCGTTGGGCATTGCGAAAGCGGTGCGCAACGGCTCGCGCTTCGATACCGTGACCAGCGTGCTGGTACTCGCCGGCTATGCGATTCCCGGTTTCGTGCTGGGCGTGCTGTTGCTGATGCTGTTCGGCGGCGGCACCTTCTGGCAGGTGTTTCCGATGCGCGGCCTGACCTCGGATAACTTCAACGACCTCAGTGCGTTCGGCAAGCTACTCGATTATTTGTGGCACATCGTGTTGCCGGTCACCGCTTCGGTGGTGGGCAACTTCGCGATCGTCACGATCCTGACCAAGAATACCTTCCTCGAGGAGATAGGACGTCAATACGTATTGACTGCACGCGCCAAAGGGGCACCGGAGCGCGACGTGCTGTGGAAACACGTGCTGCGCAATGCCGCGATTCCGTTGCTGACCGGATTGCCGGCGGCTTTCGTCGGCGCCTTCCTGAACGGCAATCTGTTGATCGAAACCCTGTTCTCGCTCGACGGCATGGGCCAACTTTCGTATGACTCGGTGATTCGCCGTGACTATCCGGTCGTGCTCGGCTCGCTGTTTCTGTTCACGCTGATCGCCCTCGTAACCAAACTCATTGCTGACGTCTGCTATGTCCTCGTCGACCCCCGCATCCAATTCAACCGCCTGGACCGCTGATCAGTCCGGCGCGGCGCACGTGGCGTCGCCGTCGCCCTGGCGGCGCACATGGCTGCGTTTCAAGCGGCAGAGGCTCGGTTACTGGAGCCTCGTGATCTTCGTGTCGCTGTTCGTCATCAGCCTGTTCGGCGAGGTGCTGTCCAACGATCGTCCGTTGATCGTCCGCTATGACGGGCACTACTACTTTCCTATCGCCAAAGACTATTCGGAGAAGATTTTCGGCGGCGATTTTCCGGCGCGCGCGAATTACCTCGATCCGTATATCCGTTCGCGGCTCGAATCGAGTGGCAACTTCGCGATCTATCCGCCGAATCATTTCCATTACGACACGATCGACTACTTCGCCGCCCATCCATACCCGGCGCCGCCCACCCGAAGCAACTGGCTCGGCACGGATCAGTACGGACGCGACGTGCTTGCACGGCTGCTGTATGGTGTCCGGCTCTCGGTGCTGATGGCGCTCGCGCTCACGGTATCCGGCGTTCTGATCGGCGTATTGACCGGCGCGGTGCAGGGCTTCTACGGCGGCCGCACCGATCTGATCGGCCAGCGTCTGATCGAGATATGGAGCTCGATGCCTGACCTGTACCTGCTGATCATCTTCGCGTCGATCTTCGAGCCCACGCTATGGCTGCTCTTTATTCTTCTCTCGATGTTCGGCTGGCTCGTGCTCTCCGACTATGTGCGCGCCGAGTTTCTGCGTAACCGCTCGCTGGACTACGTGAGGGCGGCACGCACCATGGGCCTCTCGAACTGGCAGATCATGTGGCGCCATGTGCTGCCGAATAGCTTGACCCCCGTGATCACGTTTCTGCCGTTTCGCATGAGCGCGGCGATTCTGTCGCTGACCAGTCTCGACTTCCTGGGGCTGGGCGTGCCACCGCCCACGCCGAGCCTCGGCGAACTGCTTCAGGAAGGCAAGAACAATCTCGACGCCTGGTGGATTTCGATTTCGGCTTTCGCTGCCCTGGTGATTACGCTGCTGCTGTTGACCTTCATGGGCGACGCGCTGCGCAATGCGCTCGATACGCGCAAACGCGGTTCGGCCTTCGGTGGAGGTCCGCGATGAGCGAAGCCCAATCAAACCGGCCGTTGCTGGAAATCGATCGCTTCTCCGTTCGTTTCGGCGACAAGATCGCGGTGCATGAACTCAGCCTCTCGATCGCGCGCGGTGAGCGCGTCGCCCTGGTCGGCGAATCGGGCTCCGGCAAGAGCGTCACCGCACTGTCGATTCTGCGTCTCGTCGAGCATGCTGATCTGAGCGGCCGCATGCTCCTCGACGGTGAGGATCTGCTGCAGAAAACCGAGCAGCAGATGCGTGGTCTGCGCGGCGCCGACGTGGCGATGGTGTTTCAGGAACCGATGACGGCGCTCAATCCACTCTTCACGATCGGCAAGCAGATCGCTGAAAGTTTGCGCCTGCATGAGGGTTTGCGGCCAAATGCAGCGCGCCAGCGCGGCATCGAGTTGCTTAGGCGCACCGGCATTCCCGAGCCGGAGCGGCGCATCGACAGTTTTCCGCATCAACTGTCCGGCGGCCAGCGGCAGCGCGCGATGATCGCCATGGCGCTGGCGTGCCGGCCACGTCTGCTGCTTGCCGACGAACCGACCACCGCGCTCGACGTCACCGTGCGTCAGCAGATCGTCGATCTATTGATCGCGTTGCAGGAGCAGGAAGCGGCCGAGCGTGGCATGGCCGTGCTGTTGATCACGCATGACCTGAATCTGGTGAAGCGTTTCGCGCAGCGCGTCGCGGTGATGGAAAAGGGCGTGCTAGTCGAAACCAATACGACTGAAGCGCTGTTCTCCAACCCACAGCATCCCTACACGAAGCGCCTGTTGGACAGCGAGCCGCAACGCGCGGTGGAGCCCGTTGAGCCGGATGCGCGGCGTTTGCTCGAAGTGCAAGGGCTCGCCGTCGACTACAGCACCTCTGCGAAGGGCTGGCGCTCCATGTTCGGGCGCTCCACGTTCCGCGCAGTGCACGACGTCGACCTGAGCGTGCGGCGCGGCGAAACGCTCGGCATCGTCGGCGAATCGGGGTCGGGCAAATCGACGCTGGCGGCGACCGTGCTCGGCCTGCAGCAACCGGCCGCCGGCCATATTCATATCGACGGTTTGCCGCTTGCCACGCTGAAAACCGCGCGTTCCCGCCGGGCGTTGTATTCGCGCATGCAAGTCGTGTTTCAGGATCCGTTCGGCTCGTTGTCGCCACGAATGACGGTGGAGCAGATCATCGGCGAAGGCCTGACCATGCATCAGCCCGACATGGGCGCAAAGGCGCGGCGCACGCGTGTGGGTAGCCTGCTTGAAGAAGTGGGCATGCCCGCGGACGCCATGTTGCGCTATCCGCACGAGTTTTCCGGCGGCCAGCGCCAGCGTATAGCGATTGCGCGTGCGCTCGCGGTCGAGCCTGAATTGCTGGTGCTCGATGAACCGACCAGTGCGCTCGATGTATCCATCCAGAAACAGGTGCTGAATCTGCTGACAAATCTGCAGAAAAAGTACAAGCTAAGCTATTTGTTCATTACGCACGATCTGGCGGTGATGCGAGCCATGGCGCATCGCGTGATCGTGATGAAGTCAGGACGCATCGTCGAAGCCGGCGACACACTCGATGTGTTGCACGCGCCGTCGCATCCTTATACCCAGTCGCTGCTCGCGTCGTCGCTGATCGTGTCGCCGGCGGGTGCGGCAAAGACTCCTACGGGAACCGTTAATGATTGACGAACGTTGGGCGCAAGCCGCCGGGTCGCTTACGAGCCGCGCGGCGTTCTGGTCGCTGCGCATTGTCGATGAACAGATCGACGATCACGAGATCCGCAACGACATCGCGCAACCCATGCGCACGGTGCGCGATCGCGGCGCGATGCTGATCGCATGGGTGGGCGCGGGCGCAGGCTATGCGGCCACCGCGAATCTGAGTGCCGCCGGCTTGCAGGAAGCGCTGGATCTCGCCACGGCCCGTGCTGAAGCGAGTGCGGCCTTGTCGTTGATCGATCATCGCGAGGTGGTGCGTCCTGCCGTGAGTGGCCACTATGTGTCGCCGAACGCGCAGCTTGCGTTGCCGAGTCGCGCCGAATGGTTGGACCGTCTGAGCGTGGAGTGCGCGGGCGCAAATCTCGATGCCCGTATTGTCGAACGCGTCGCGGCCGTACAAATCACGCATACCGATCAGCTCTATATCACCAGCGACGGCGTGCGCATCGATCAGCAGTTCCAGTTTGTGATGCCGCAATTGAGCGTGGCCGCCCACGCGGACGGCGATACGCAGATGCGTACCCTCGGCGGCAACTACGGCACCCTGGGGCAGGGCGGCATGGAAGTGCTGGCGCGCTTCGGCTTCGACGGCTCGGGTGCGCGTGTCGCCAATGAAGCGCTGCAATTGCTGGCCGCGCCGAATTGCCCGTCAGGCAAGCGCGATTTGCTGCTGATGCCCGATCAGATGATGCTGCAGATTCACGAATCGATCGGCCATCCGCTCGAACTCGATCGCATTCTCGGCGACGAGCGCAACTTTGCCGGCTGGAGCTTCGTCAAGCAAGAAATGTTCGGCTCGTATCGCTACGGTTCGGAACTGCTGAACGTGACCTTCGACCCGGAACTGCACGAGGAAGCCGCCGCGTACGCATTCGACGACGACGGCACTGAAGCGAAAAAGCAATATCTGATCCGCGACGGCGTGCTCGAACGTCCGCTCGGCGGCGCGCTTTCGCAGCAACGCGCGCATATGGCGGGCGTGGCGAATTCGCGCGCGTCGAACTGGAACCGCCCGCCGATCGACCGGATGGCGAATCTGAACATCGAGCCCGGCGAGAGTTCTCTGGCGCAAATGATCGGCAACATCGAACACGGCATTCTGATGCGCACCAACACCTCCTGGTCGATCGACGACCATCGCAACAAATTCCAGTTCGGTTGCGAGTTCGGTCAACTGATCGAAAACGGCAAGCTCACCCAGGTCGTCAAACAGCCGAATTATCGCGGCATTTCGGCGAATTTCTGGCGCAGCCTGAGCGCGGTGGGGAATGCGGATACGCGCGAGGTGTACGGCACATCCATGTGCGGCAAGGGTGAACCGGCACAGATCATTCGCGTCGGCCATGCCTCGCCGGCTTGCGTGTTTAGCAACATCGACGTGTTCGGAGGCGCTTGATGAGCCAATTCATCTCCTCGCGCACCGCTCCTTCGATCGACTGGCAGCAGCATTTCACGTCGCTGGCCGATGCTATCGAACGCCTGCAGCAAGGCGCGGAAACCACGCTGAGTTCTTTTGCCGGCGAGCAGTCCGACTTTATCCGCTTCAACTCGGGCAAGGTGCGGCAGATCGGCAGCGTGTCGCAAGGCAAGCTGACCTTGCGTTTGATCGACGGCGCGCGCCAGGCTTATTCGACGCTGACCGTCTGCGGCGATCTGCAACAGGATCTGGACGACGTGAGCGCGGCGCTCGCCACTTTGCGTGAAAGCCTGCGCGGTGCGGCGGACGACCCGCATCTATTGTTCGACACGTCGCAATGGCAGCGCACCACGCAACGTTCGGGCAAGCTGCCGGAGCCGGACAGCTTGTTGCGCACCGTTGCCGAATGCGCGCAAGGGCTGGATTTCGTGGGCTTTTACGCGGGTGGCACGATCGTGCGCGGCTTTGCGTCCACGAACGGCAGCCGCGGCTGGTACGAAGTCGATAACTTCAATTTTAGCTGGTCGCTATACGACCCGAGCGGCCGCGCGATCAAAACCACATACGCGGGCGACGACTGGAGCGACGCAGTTTTCGCGCACAAGGTCGAGCAGGCCGCAACGCGTCTCCCGGTGCTCGCGCGCACGCCGCGCACCTTGGCGCCGGGGCGTTATCGTTCGTATCTCGCGCCCGCAGCGCTCGCGGAACTGCTTGGCGTGGCGGCATGGAGCGGTTTCTCCGCACGTGCCCAGGCCACGTCGCGCAGTGAGTTGTACAAGCTGCATGTGGGAGAAATCGTAGTCGACCCGCGCGTCACGATCAGCGAAGATCTGAATCTCGGCATTACACCCGGCTTCAACGACGACGGCTATTTGCGCGAGAGCGTCCCGCTGATTCAGGCCGGCCGCAGTGCCGAACGCCTGACCAATGCGCGCAGCGCGCGCGAGTACGGGTTGACGCCCAACGGCGCACTGGCGAACGAGTCGCCGGCGGCGCTCTCGATGGAAGCGGGCGATCTGCTGGAAGAGGACGTGCTGGGCAAGCTCGATACCGGTCTCTACATCGGCAATCTCTGGTACGTGAATTTCTCGGACCGGATGAATTGCCGCCTGACCGGCATGACGCGCTTTGCAACCTTCTGGGTCGAGAACGGGCAGATCGTCGCGCCGCTCGAAGCCATGCGTTTCGACGATAGCCTGTACCGCGTGCTCGGTAGTGAACTTGAACAACTCGGCGCGCAAGCGGAATTGCTATTGAGCGACTCGACATGGGGCGAGCGTGCCACGGGCGGCATGCAATTACCCGGCATTCTGACGAGGTCATTCGAATTGACGTTATGAGCCTATGAATCAAGACATAAGAACAAAATCAAATTCTGAGAGCTTGCCCGAGGGCCTGACGCTGCGCGCGTCGCTCGGCATTGATGTACACGACGCATGGCACCGGCGCGGCATCGGTAGTGCGCTGATGACCGAACTGATCGATCTGGCCGATAACTGGCCGGCAATCGCGCCGTACCGCAAGTTCGGCTTTGTCGAAGAAGGCCGCTCGCGCGGTTTTGCATTGCGCGACGGCATACTGGCCGACGTGCTGCATATGGCCCGCCTCGTTGACGCGCCGCGTCTCCAGACAATCTGAACGGATTTCTTGCGTGCCATTTTTCTTCATCGACCGCCCGGTTTTCGCATGGATTGTTGCGCTCGCCATTGTCGTGGCGGGCGCGCTTGCCATTCCGCAACTGCCGGTAGCGCAGTATCCGCGTCTTGCGCCGCCGCGCATCGTGATCAGCGCCATCTATCCGGGGGCTGCCACTGAAGTGGTCGATGCGAACGTCGGCAGCATCATCGAGGAGAGTCTCGACGGCGCCGACAATATGCTGTACTACGAAACGACCAGCGACAACCTCGGCAATCTCGAGATCGACGCGACCTTCGCGCCGGGCACCAATCCGGACCTTGCGCTGGTCGACATCCAGAACCGTCTCAAGCAGGTCGAGCCGCGCTTGCCGCAACAGGTCGTGCAGCAGGGCATCAGCGTTTTCAAGGCGGCCAATACGTTTCTGATGCTGGTCGCGCTGACATCCACGGATGGCTCGCGCGATTCCGTGCAATTGAGCGACTACCTGAGCCGTTACGTGTTGCGCGAACTGAAGCGCGCGCCGGGCGTGGGCGCGGCAGAGTTGTGGGACGCCGACGAGGCATTGCGCATCTGGCTCGATCCGATGAAGCTGCGCGAGTACGGCCTCGGCGCCGCGGAAGTGAACGCCGCGATCGCTGCGCAGAACGCCACGGTAACGGCCGGCACGCTGGGCGACGCACCGTTCGTTCCGGGGCAGCAATTGACGGCCTCGGTGAGCGTGAAGGGACAACTGATCTCGCCCGCCGAATTCGGCCAGATCGTGCTGAAGGCGCTGCCAGACGGCTCGGCTGTGCGCTTGCGGGACGTCGCGCGGGTCGAACTGGGACGCGACAATTACTCGTTCTACTCCCGCCTGAACGGCAAGACTGCGGCGACCGTCGGTATTCAACTCGGGCCGCGCGGCAATGCGCTCGAGACGTCCAACGCGATCCGCGCGCGGCTTGCCGAACTATCGAAAGGCTTGCCGCCGGGCGTTGCCGTCGAAATTCCGTTCGACAACGCGCATTTCGTGAAGATTGCGATTCGCGAGGTGCTCGTCACGCTGGCGGAAGCCGTGGTGCTGGTGTTCTTCGTGATGTGGCTGTTCCTGCGCGATCTGCGCTACACACTGGTGCCGACGGTGGTGATTCCGGTCACGCTGATGGGCGCGTTTCTCGCGATGTACGCCTGCGGCCTGTCGATCAATGTGTTCACGATGTTCGGTCTTGTGCTGGCAATCGGGATTCTCGTCGACGATGCGATCGTGGTGGTGGAGAGCGTGCATCGCGTGATGGAAGAGGAGGGCCTGCCGCCGCGCGAGGCCACCCGTAAGGCGATGACGCAGATCGGCGGCGCGATCGTCGGCGTGACCGCGGTGCTGACCGCCGTGTTCGTGCCGATGGCGTTCTTTCCGGGCGGTGTCGGCGGTATTTACCGTCAATTCGCGGTGTCGATGATTGCGTCGATGCTGGTGTCGTCGTTTATGGCGTTGTCGTTGACGCCCGCGCTATGCGCGAATCTGCTGAAAGCGCACAAGCACCCGGTGAGTCAACGCGATGCCCGCCGTGGCCTGCTCGGCTTCGCGGCGCGAGCGGCGAGCCGCTTCACGACCGGTTTCGATCGGGCCGCGAGCGGCTATCGCGGGCTGACCGCGCGTACGCTGCGCCGTATCGGCCCGATGCTGGCGATCTATGCCGTGCTGGTCGGCGCGTGCGCCGCGCTCTATTGGCAGATGCCCGGTGGCTTTTTGCCGAGCGAAGATGAAGGCCAGTTGCAGGTGATGGTGCAATTGCCGGCCGGCGCGACGCAGGCCCGTACGCTCGCGGTGGTCCAGCGAATGGAAACGATCCTGCGCGCCGAACCCGCCGTCGCGCACGTCACCAGTGTGATCGGCTGGAGTTTTACCGGTAGCGGTCAGAACGTGGCGATGGGCTTCGTCGAATTGAAAGACTGGGGCAAGCGCAATACCGATGCGATGGCCTTGCGCGAGCGGCTCAACGAGAAGTTCGACAAGATTCTCGACGGCAATGTGGAGGCGCACTTGCCGCCTTCCGTGCCGGGACTCGGGCATTCGGACGGCTTCGTGTTCCGGCTTGAAGACCGCGGCGGAGTCGGGCTGGATGCGCTGAAGGCCGCGCGCGAGCAACTGTTCGCGCAGGCCAAGGCGAGCCCGGTGCTGGCTTCCGTGCATTCGGAGAATCTGCCGGATGCGCCGCGCGTCGAACTCGTCATCGATCGTGCGAAAGCGTATGCGCTCGGCGTGCCGTTCGACCGCATCACCGATGTGCTGGGCAGCACCTTCGGCTCGACCTACATCGACGACTTTCCTACCGGTGGCCGGATGCGCCGCGTGATGATTTCCGCCGACGCCGCCACGCGGATGACCGAGGACGATCTGATGGCGCTGGCCGTGCCGAACTCGTCCGGCGGCATGGTGCCCTTATCCGCGATTGCGTCACGTCATTGGAGCATCGGTCCGGTGATGCTGACGCGCTATAACGGCTATCCGTCGCTCGACGTGAGCGGCCACGCTGCGCCCGGCTACAGTTCGGGCGCGGCAATGGCGGAGATGGAGCGGCTCGCTGCTTCGCTGCCGGTCGGGGTCTCGTATGACTGGGTCGACGCGGCGCGTGAAGAAACCGCGGCGGCACAGCTCACGCCGTTGCTGATCGGCCTGTCGCTGCTGGCCGTGTTCATGGCGCTCGCTGCCTTGTACGAAAGCTGGGCGATCCCGCTTGCCGTGCTGATGGTCGTGCCGCTCGGCGTGATTGGCGCAATCGCTGCGATGCTGCTGCGGGGCATGCCAAACGACGTGTACTTCAAGGTTGGCATGATTACGGTGATCGGCCTCGCGGCGAAGAACGCGATTCTGATCGTGCAGTTCGCACGCGATCTGTATCGCCGCGGCCTGCCGTTGACGCGCGCCGTGACCGAAGCGGCCGCCGCGCGCTTCCGGCCGATCGTGATGACTTCGGCAGCATTCCTGTTGGGCGTCGTGCCGCTGGTGGTGTCGAGCGGTGCGGGCGCGGAAAGCCGTCGCTCGATCGGCACCGGTGTGTTCGGCGGGGTGCTGGCGGCCACGCTGTTTGGCCTCGTGTTCGCCCCGGTCGCGTTTCATGCGGTCGCCTCGCTAACGTACAGTAGGCGGCGGCTCGTGGAACTGCGTCGCAAGCGTGACGAGCGGCGCGCACGACGGCAGCCGAGCGAAAGCGGCCAGTTGACGAACGGCCGATAGGGCTACGATGCTCACGCCGCGCGTGGGCACCACCGTCGTCAGTGTCGAGCACGGCGTTCAGCCGGCCGGCTGATTCACTGCTTGCGCGGGCGCTGCACTGCCCAGCGTTCGCGAATCGGCTGATTCAGCCGATTCAGTTGAGCATGCCGTGTACTTCGAGCGAGGCTTCCAGTTGCTGCGTCAACGCGTGATGCAGCCTCGCGAGGCTCGCGGTGGGGAGCGCGAAGCCGGCCCAGCCCAGACCGGAATGCCGCAGGAACAGTACGGCGCCGTCGTCCAGCGGATGCTTTTCGGTGTGCCAGCATGGATCGATTTCAATCACGTACTGATGGGTGCGCAGCGGTTCCTTCGGCACTTCCGGGCGCATCGTGGCGCGCATCGCGCTGAGGTGCTCGATCACGGCATCCAGATCGGCCGCTTCGAGCAGTACCGCACGGTCCTCGATGGCGATGCGAACCGCGTTCTGTCCGTATTCGTTGACTCTCTCGATGCTCATGGGGCGCGACATATCTCTGCTCCTTGCTGCTCTTACGGTACGCAAATTATGGCGCCGCCTCTCTTAACCAAGTCTTAAAGAGCACGATCAAGGGATGAAACTTTGTTTAAGGAAACCGCCTGGCACGATTTGCGCTGCAGCATGGAATCGTCTGATGTTCTCCCGGTATGCAGGCCGATGACAAGCGCATTTGGTCATACGTATAAGAAGCCGGATGTTTCAATATAGAAACATTTTTAATCGAATGAGAATGCAGGGTCGAAATGCTTAATCTTGAATGTTTCAATAAATGTGCGGTTTGCCACATTGGCACTGTCGATAAATTCCAGATTTGCGAATAAAGCCAGATTGAATGTTCATTATTTGCGAGGTTTCGAGTTCACGTTTGAAACATTTTTCGTATGTGATTTCGGTGAATCGCCGTCGCGAATTCGACGCTTCACGATGAGTTGCCGCAACGGCGCTGTAGGCTCGAGTGCGGCTCTGTGCAAGGTGTTGCGGTCTTCGGGCGGTCGTCAGGCCGCTATGGCCTGTCGCTATGCCGGCTCATATGCCGAAAGTCATATGAAACACACAATAATGGTTTTCGTCATACATTGAATTTCTCGATGCGGATTTGTTTTTCAAATTTACTATGGCGCGGCATTCGGCTAACATCACGCATAATCCGTTAAGCGGCGTTGCCGGTGGTTTTCATCCGCCGTAATTCAATTCGTCCATATCGTCCGGCAGACGGGGCAGCGGGGTCCACAATGTACGACAGCTTGGGGAAAGATCATGCCGCACTTGCATCTGGATACTGCGAGGATTACCTGGTTACATACGCCAACGCTAAACGTGCGTAGCGCAGCGCGGCGAATCGGCGTGTTGCTGTTCGACGGCTTCTGGCTGCTCGGGCCTGGCACAGTGGTCGAGATGTTCCAGACCGCCAACGAACTCTCGGGCTCGCGGGCTGGCGAAGAGCCGCCTTACGAAGTGCAGTTTCTGTCGATGGACGGAGGCAGCGTTGCGAGTTCTTCGTCGGCGCGGATCTGGACTGACCGCATCGACACACGTTATGGCAGCGGTTTCGACGTGCTCTTCATCGCAGGCGGCTACGGCGCACATGAGGCCGCACTCGACGAACGCTTGCTGGGCTGGTTGCGATCGGTGCAAACGCGAACCCGTGCGATCGAGACGATCGGCGAGGGCCGTCTCGTTCTGGAAGCAGCGGGTCCCGCGGAGCATGACGGTCTGCAGGTGAATCGCTATCTGGGCAGCGCCACGGCCGATGCCGTGCGCAGCGCCGCCAACGATCGTAACGACTGCGCGCGCAGCGCGCTGATGTTCATCAAGCGCGATCTTGGCGCGGAACTCGCGCGCAGCGTCGCCGATCGGGTGATGCCGGGCATGGCCGCCACCTGGGTGCCGCTGCAGGCTGAAGGCGGCACACTCAGCGTCGCCGAGAAAATCCGTGCCGCCGCGCGCTGGATGGAGGCGAATTGCGATCGTCCGGTGTCGGTTGCCGACGCAGCGCAAGTGGCGGCGATGAGCGAGCGCAATTTTCTGCGGCGCTTCAAGCATGAAATGCAGGTCACGCCTTCTGACTATCTGCTCCAGGTGAGGCTGCGTATTGCCTGCAACTTCCTGACCGAAACAGAATTACCGGTCGATAAGATAGCGCGCCGCAGCGGCACCGGCAACGGCGACCGCCTCGCGAAGATATTCCGCAAGCGTATGGCGCTGTCGCCCACCGAATATCGCGCGCGCAGCCGGGTGGCGACCGAGGCGTAAGCTTGAGCAGGCGCCGTGCAGACGGTGCAACTCAGGGTGCAATTCAGAGCGGATGGGTGCGTGTGCAGCGGGGCGTGCAACGGCGTATGCACCGGTGCGCGCGTCGGCGGTCGCGTTTTCTCCTGGCGGGCTTCTTACGAGCACAGTGGCCATGGGCAACAAGGTAATGGCGACAGCATTGCCGGAGGTGAAACTCATCGAGCCCGAGGTGTTTTGCGACGAATTTGGCTTCTGCTTCGAGAGCTTCAGCGCGGATGAGTTTACCGACGACGTCTCGCAAGGTTTCAATTTCGTGCAAGACCGTCATTTACGGGCAGTGCGTGGCGTGTTGCGCGGCTTGCACTATCAGGTGCATCGGCCGCAAGGTCGGCTCGTGCGCGTGGTGGTGGGGGAGGTGTTCGACGTCGCCGTGGACGTGCGGCTCAATTCGCCGACCTTCGGCAAGTGGAGCGGCGAACACCTGAGCGCGGTCAATCATCGGCAGATGTGGGTGCCGCCGGGCTTCGCACACGGTTTCGTCGTGCTGTCCGATGTCGCCGAATGCCTGTGGAAGACCACTGAATACTGGTTCCCGGAACTCGAGCGCTGCATCTTGTGGAGCGATCCCGACATCGGCATCGAGTGGCCGATCGAAATCGAGCCGGTCCTCGGCGCGAAGGACGCAGCGGGCCGGCGTCTTTACGAAGCGGAAAATATCGCCTGAGCGCTGCGCAAGCACACGCAGCGGTTCAACGCCGTTCAGCGTGTCGCCACCACGGCGCCCACGCTCGCCGCAACCACCAGCAGCGTGCCTGCGATCTGCAAGACGCCCATCGGCTGATGCAGCACCACGAAGCCAGCCAGCGCGCCGATCGCGGGCTCGACACTCATCAGTATCCCGAACGATGAGGCCGGCATGTGCCGCAACGCCACCATTTCCAGCGCATAGGGTAACAGCGGGACCAGCAACGCGAGGCCCGCGGTTGCGGCGATCTGTCCTGCGGCGATGTGTGTGCCGCTTTGCGCAAAGCCAAACGGCGTGGCAACCAGTGCCGCTGCGATCAGCGACACCGACAATCCTTCAAGGCCGGCGAACACCGTGCCGATCTTTTTCATCAACACGATATAGCTGCCCCAGCCGAGCGCGGCCCCGAACGCGAGCAGCACGCCCAGCGGCTCGCCGATCCAGCCCGCGCGATCACGCGAGAGCAGCAGCACGCCGGCAATCGCCAGGGCCGGCCACAGTACTGCTCGCGCGCGGCGCACCGCGAAAGTCGCTACGGCGAGCGGTCCAAGAAAATCGATCGCGACGGCGAGCCCCAATGGAATCCGCTGAAGCGCCGCGAAAAAGCACAACGTCATGCCGGCCATCGCGGCCCCCAGCGCACCGGCCGCGAGCCAATGCGAGCGCGAGTAGGTGAAGAAACGCGGGCGCACCAGCAACGCAAGCACGACGGCCGCCCAGCAAAGACGCAACCAGGTGGTGCTGAGCGAGCCGTACTCAGCCATTGTCGGCGCGGAGAGCGCGGCGCCGAACTGCACGCTCGACATCGACAGCACGCACAGGAGCGCTGCGCCGGCTGCGGCACTGACGGGCTTCACTGAAGCTGGTGTTGGCACTGGATTCAGCGCGGGTTTGATGGTGGTGTCCTGCATCTTGGCCTCGTGACCGCTTTTCGGATGGGGTGGAAGCTATCTTATCGGTGCAGGCAGTATTAAGATAAGTTGATATTTCTTATGACCACTTCAATAAACGTGATGACCCGAGATCTCGACAGCAGTCTCCTGCGCGCGTTCGTCACCGTGGCGGAAACCGGCGCGGTGGGCGTGGCGGCGGCCCGCCTTGCGCGTACTCAGGCGGCGGTAAGCATGCAATTGCGCCGGCTCGAGGAAGAGTTGGGGCAGCGTTTGCTCGACCGCTCGCCGCGTGGCGTGCAACTCACGGAAGCGGGACATCTGCTGCTGCCGTTCGCGCACACGATCCTCGGCGCGGGCGCCGATGCGCGGCGGGCGCTGAGCGCGGGGCAGGTGTCCGGCACGGTGCGGCTCGGCATGCTGGAAGACATCGCGGTCGGTCGCTTGCCGCGTGCGCTGCGGCGTTTTTCGATCGCTTATCCGCAGGTGGCGCTGGAGATCGTCGTCGATACCAGTTCCGCGTTGTCGAACCGGCTTGCGGACGGCGGCCTCGACGTGGTGGTGGGGGACCCCGCGCTGGTCGACTCGGTGCCGCTGCTGACGTGGACGCAGCCGCTCTTCTGGGTCGGCGCACGCGGGTTTAGCCGCGACGATGGCGCCGTGCTGCCGGTGGTTGCGTTCGGCGGCGCGTGTCTGTGGCAGCAACAGGTGTTGACGGCGCTGCGGCGCGCGGGGATTGCGTGGCGCATTGTGTGCACCAGCACCAGTTTGCCGGCGGTGCAGTCGGCCGTGGAAGCGGGGCTCGGCGTGTCGGTGCTGCTCGACGGCAACATCCGCTCGGAGTCGATGCGCGTGCTCGGTCAGGCCGATGGATTGCCCGATGCGCCGACCGCCGATTTCGGACTCTTCATGCGCCCAGTCTCCGGCGCGCAGGCGGCCGCCGTGCAGACATTGCAGACGTTCCTCTGCGAGGAATTGCATCTTGGTTTGCGGGAGAGAGAGCCGCTTGTGGTGCCGGCGGCCTAATGCGTGGGCAAGCTGTGCCAGCAACATGCTGGCACGCACATCCCATGTGAGTTTTTACGACATTTTTTCTTGAGACGCCTACGCGCGAAATCTACACTTCGTGCATCTTGATAGCGCGAGGTGCTCAACGTGAAGCGACGTGCAACGACGCAGCAATCCGTCCGTATCGATTACGTGTGTCATGGCGTGGGCCGTGTCGAACTGCGCCGCTTCGATCCATCGCGTGATTCGTATGTCGCGTTGACCGCGCTGCTGCATCGCGCTTTCACACGACTCGGTGCGATGGGGCTGAATTGCACCTGTGTGGATCAAACGGTTGAGACGACACGTTCACGCGCGACGCGCGGCGATTGCTACGTGGCGGTCTGCGAAGGACGCATTGTCGGCACGATGACGCTATATGCACCGGACCGCGAGTCGTCGTGCGAACTCTACCGGCGTGACGATATTGCCAGCTTGCGTCAGTTCGGCGTGGAGCCGGTGTGGCAGGCGCGTGGCATCGGTACGCTGTTGATCGCTTTCGCCGACCACTGGGCCGCGACGCGCGGCTATGCGGAGCTCGCGCTCGATACGCCGCAGCCGGCTGCACACCTGATTGCGTTTTACAGAGGGCAGGGGTTTCGCATTGTCGATTTCGTGCGCTTTGACGGCAAGCACTACGACAGCGCGATCTTGAGCAAACCACCGGTGGCGACGCGCACGCTCGCGAACTGGTCGCATAGGTTGACTGTGCCGACGAGGATCGCGCGCGCGGCGTGAGGTGGGTGGGCCGGCGATAAAACCCCCGGCGCGGGCAGCAACTATTGCAATACCGTGTGGCAAGTATTGCAACGCGCTGCTGATCCTCGCACCGGGGCGGGTGTTTCTTCCTACCTGTTCGATGCGAAGGTCAGCGTCGCATCACGCCCATCAGCAAGGTGACGAGGAAGATCACCACGAAGATAAAGAACAGGACCTTGGCGATTTCCGTTGCGCCTGCGGCAATGCCGCCGAAGCCGAATACCGCGGCGATGATCGCGATGATGAAGAAGATTACGGCGTATCGAAGCATGGGGCCTCCCACCGATGGATTGCTGGATCGAAGTTGAAAACGGCTACTCGTTGTGGGCACTGCGTGCTTTGACGTGTCGTTGCCGGCGAGCGATATGGAGCAATACGTGTGCCCAGCAGCGGGACGAGCAGGGGCGCTCCTGATCCGTGAGCTGAAACTCAATCAACTGATGATCTTCGAACGCGTGCCGGAAACGTGCCTGGTCGTGTTGCCGCCGCCTCATATAATTCGGAACCCTTATGAAGCGATTGATCGATGCCGATTCGCTCGGCTCGTGATTGGCTTGATCTGGCGCGTTCAACAACCAAACCCACCCGCTACCGGCGTTACTGTCGCGTTGCCGCAACAGCACGGCATCCGCGTATTTGCGGAGTCGCAGATCGCCGAACTGGCAGCGGGAATCGAACGCGAATCCAGCAAGTGAGACGCACGGTCAATTTGAACGAGTCGTTCATGATATTGCCCGCACCACGTCGAATCCTCCGATAACGTTTGCGCAGCCTTAATCAGCGGGCAATTCCACTTGAGCGAATGAGGCGGAGTAAATGTTAATTCTGATTTAACATTTACGGATTTTGAAAATGATTAGCCTGAATTTAGCGCTTTCATAAACATTCGGAAAACGTTTGCGCTGGCTTAATCACCCGGCTTCGTCGGCAAAAAATCCCGTTTCACGGCTGCGAGGTGCCCCCGCGGACGCGCTACATAGGCAAAATCCATTGTGAGATAGGCGGAAATACGCGCTAGAATGCGCATCGATTCACCATCAATGGCCGCTCGTTCAAACGACGCTCAAGTGAATCCAGTCGGCAGTTATTGCATCCGATCGATTCGTTCCCAGCGTATATGGGAACTGCCGCTAATTATCGGCGACGGGCAAGTCAGATCGGTAAATATCGGGGTGCGATATTAACGCGTGCTCCGCATTGCCTGCCGCCAATAAAACATTCAAATAAAGATCGAGGGCATATGCCAACGAGGATTCTGTCGATTTTCGGCACGCGGCCGGAAGCCATCAAAATGGCGCCGCTGGTCAAACAACTGGAAGCTGACGCCGGCATCGAGTCGGTGGTCTGCGTCACAGGCCAGCATCAGCAGATGCTCGATCAGGTACTCGATCTGTTCCAGATCAAGCCGCATCACAATCTCGCCCTGATGACCGGCAACCAGACGCTCAACGGTCTGGCGTCGCGCCTTATCGCTTCGCTCGACGACGTGCTCGCAACCGTTCAGCCGGATCGCGTGCTGGTGCACGGCGATACGACCACCGCGTCCACGGCGGCGCTGGCCTCGTTTCATCGGCGGATTCCGATCGGTCACGTCGAAGCGGGGCTGCGTACCGGCAACCTGATGCAGCCGTGGCCGGAAGAAATGAACCGCCGCGTGGTCGATGTAATGAGCGATCTGATGTTCGCGCCCACTCTGAGCTCGAAAGCGAACCTCGCGCACGAAGCGCTGCACGGCAAGATCATCGTGACCGGCAATACGGTGATCGACGCACTGAACCTCACCACCGCGCGCATCGACAACGACGCGGCATTGCGCGCCGAGCTCGACGCGCGCTTGCCGTTCCTCGACGGCGCGCTGCCGGTGTTGCTCGTCACGGGCCATCGCCGTGAGAGCTTCGGTGCGGGCTTCGCGAATATCTGCGCGGCACTCGCGGATCTGGCGAGGACCAACAGGGTCCAGATCGTCTATCCGGTGCATTTGAATCCGAATGTGCGCGGCCCGGTGCAGGAAACCCTCGGCACGGCGCGCAACGTGCGTCTGATCGATCCGCTGGACTACCTGGGTTTTGTGCGTCTGATGCAGCGCGCCTCGATCATTCTCACCGACTCCGGCGGCGTGCAGGAAGAAGCCCCCGCGCTCGGCAAACCGGTGCTGGTGATGCGCGACGTGACCGAGCGTCCGGAAGCAGTGGCGGCCGGCACGGTGCGCCTCGTCGGCACGGAGCGCGAAGCGATCGTACGCGCGGTGACGGGCTTACTCGACGACGCCGGCGAGCGCGACGATTTCGCGCATCGCGTCAACCCATACGGCGACGGCCATGCATCGCAACGGATCGTCGCGGCATTGACCGGGCGCCCGTTCGACGAGTTCGTGAGCGGCGGCATCGGTGGGACGGGGCAGGTTCCGAATGTGCAGCGCGCGGAAGCCGTGCAATAGCGTCGCGCGGGCCGCAGTTCCAGACAATCCATGCAGTGCGAATCAGCTTTCCTGTTTGCGCGCTAATTAAGAGAAAAGACAACGTGACCTCCCATACGCCAATGCGCCGCCTCGCGCGTGCTCGCCTGAACGCCCTTGCCGTGCTGCTGTTGCTCGCCTCGACGGCCCATGCTCAACAGCCGGCCGACGTCGCCGGCAGCCTCGCGCAACTCGGCAGCGGCCGTCTCGCGACGCGCACGGTGTCTCTGGCCGAACTGGGAATGCGCGATCCGGTGGTGTTGCGTGCGCCGGACGGCCGTCAGGAACTGTATCTGCCCGTGCCAGCCGGTGTGCCGTTGAGCGACGCGGCCTTGCAGATCGACGGCAGCTATCTGCGCGGCAACGGCGGCCGCACGACCATGCTGGTGTCGCTCGACGGCGCACCGGTGCTCTCGCGCAGCCCGACACAGGACCAGGGCGATGCGTCGGCGAGTCTCGGCGTGGATGGCGCGGCACGGCCGGGAGGTTTCGTGCGCGTGGCCCTCGACTGGTCGTCGGTGCTCAGCGATAACATCTGTACCGATCAGACCGCGATCGGCAACGTCTGGCGTATCGCGCCGACTTCGCGCCTGACCTATCGCTACGATCCGGATGCGATCGTCGATCTGCGCAGCGCGTGGAGCGCCTTGCCGCAAAAGCCGGTAGTGATGCTCGGCGCGAGCACGCTCGCGGCACCGGCGTTCGATGCAGGCTGGCGCGTCGAAGCGCTGCTGCAACGCGAAGGCCGCACGCCGGCAACGCGGACGTGGCCGGCGGTGGGCGACACGGTCGATCTGAGCGACATCGAGGTGCCGGCGCCGCTGCGCGCGGTTCCGGCTTTTGCGGCGCTGGCCGCAGGCGGTTCGCACAAGCTGGCGAACCCGGCGGAAGCGGGCGCCTTGATTGCGCTGACGCCGCGCTCGGCGTTCGCGCCGGACGTGATCGTCGCCGACGACACGGTGCGCAACACGCTGAAGACTTCCCTCGATGCCTTGCGCGAACAGGTCGTCGGCACCGCGCCGGGCGCAAGCGAGGCATTCGATGCATGGCGCGCCCGCGCGATCGATCCGATCGCGAGGCCGCTCGCCTCGGGCGAAGTGCGCCTTGCTCACCTCGGTGGCCAGACCGCGATCGTGGTCGGCGATAACGACGGCGTGGCGGTCCTCGCGCGCTCGTGGCGTCCGATCGACGTGACGAGCCGTCTCGTGGTCCATCAGATCGACACCGCACCGAACACGCGCGGCGACGAAATCGCACTGTCGCTGCTGGGCGGCCAGCCGCGCACGCTCGACGTGCAGGGCCGCGCCACCTGGGACGCGAGTTTCGATCTGGGCGCGGCATCGGGCAACGGCAAGTTACCGGGCACCGTGGTGCTCGACGTGGCCGCATCGCCGACGCCGAACAACACCGCGCAAACCGCCTCGATCTATTTCAACGACGTGCTGATCGGCTCGCAACTGCTGACCGCCAACGGCAAACCGCAGCGCATCGCCGCGCGCGTGCCGCGTTACGCGCTCGCCCCGAACAACCTGCTGCGCGTGGTGTTTCAGCGTCAACCGGAAGGCGGCTGTCAGGCGCGCGGCCAGGGTCATCCGATTGCCGTGCTGCCGAGCAGCCATCTGACGCTAACCGATGCGAAAGTCGGCGACGACTTCACTGGCATGGTGGCGCGGTTCGCGTCGGAAGCGAATGTGATCGTGCCGGCCTCGTATCTGAACGACGCCACGCAAGTCCTGCCGCGCATCGCGCGCCTGGCGAACGCGAGCGGCATCGCGCCGACCCGTGCGACTTTCAGCGTCGCGCGTGACGGTGAAGCGGCGAGCCCGAAGGGCGCCTTCCTCGCGGCCGACGTCACGCTCGCCGATGAGAAGAGCCTCGCCCATCTGTCGAAAGACCGTCTGTCGCTCACCGATGCATCCGGCAAGATGCTGGCGGATATTTCGGGTTTGAACCGCGTCGGCGTGATCGAAGCGGTCAAGTCGGGCAGCGTATCGGGCATCGTGTATCGCACGGTGGGTGATACGGCGGCGATTCTGCCGGCGTCGCTGCAACTGTCGCGTGGCGACGTCGCGATCGTCGACGGCAGCGGCACGTTACGCCAGTTCGATACGCGTCATCCGGGCGAAGTGGTCGATGCAGAAGACGTGCAAGGCCCGTGGTTCATGCAGAGCTGGGTACGCTGGGGCATCCCGGCCGGCCTCGTCGGCTTGCTGATCGTGTTGCTGCTGGTGGCCAGCGTGGCGCGCCGCAGGAATCAGGACAAGTCGTGAGCTTCGCGCTAATCAAATGGTATGCGGGCTACGCGGTAGCCCACTATTACCATGGGCTCGAATACGTCGCGGCGCTGGTGGCGTTCATCATCCTGCTGTCCAGCCTTGACGATCTGTTCATCGACCTCTGGTACTGGACCCGCACGCTCTATCGCCGCTTCACGGTGCAGCGCGCCTACAAGCCGCTCACCAGCGCGCAGTTGTATCAGCGCGACGAGCAGCCGATCGCGATCATGGTGCCCGCGTGGCACGAATACGACGTGGTCGCGGCGATGATCGAAGACATGGTGCGGGTGATGGACTACCGCAACTATGTGGTGTTCGTCGGCACCTATCAGAACGACCCGCAGACCATCGCCGAAGTCGAACGGATGCGCCGCCGCTATAAGCAGTTGCGACGCGTGGAAGTGCCGCACGATGGTCCGACCTGCAAGGCCGACTGTCTGAACTGGGTGATCCAGGCGATCTTCAGGTATGAGGCCGAAACGGGCGTCGAATTCGCCGGCGTGGTGCTGCACGACAGCGAGGATGTGCTGCATCCGGTCGAGTTGCGCTTTTTCAATTACCTGCTGCCGCGCAAGGACATGATCCAGTTGCCGGTGGCCTCGCTCGAGCGCAACTGGTTCGAACTCGTGGCCGGCACCTATATGGACGAGTTCGCCGAATGGCACGCGAAGGATCTGGTGGTGCGCGAGAGCCTGGTCGGCTCGGTGCCTTCGGCGGGCGTCGGCACGTGTTTTTCGCGGCGCGCGCTACTCGCGCTGAACGCTGAAACCGACAATCAGCCGTTTAACACCGAGAGCCTCACCGAGGACTACGACGTCGGCGCGCGCCTCGGCAAGATGGGCATGCAGTCGATCTTCGCGCGCTTTCCGGTGCAATTCGCCACACGCCGCAAGGCGTGGTTCGGCCTTGGCCGCGAACGCGACATCACCGTGACGATGCCGCTCTGCGTGCGCGAATTCTTCCCCGATACGTTTCGCACCGCTTACCGGCAGCGCGCGCGCTGGACGCTCGGCATCGGCTTGCAAGGGTGGAAGCAGACCGGCTGGAGCGGCTCGCTCGCCAACCGCTATCTGCTGTTCCGTGACCGCAAAGGCATCGTTACCGCGTTCGTCGGCATCATCGCGTATGCGCTGGTGATCCAGTTTCTGCTCTTCGCCGGCGCCGATCTGCTCGGCTGGATGCCGGAGCTGATCGCTTCGCCGTTCGCCGATTCGCCGTGGCTGCAAGCGCTGCTGTGGGCCAACGGTTGCGCGTTGCTGTTGCGCGTGGTGCAGCGGATCTATTTCGTGACCCGTCTGTACGGCTGGGAGCATGGGGTGCTGTCCGTGCCGCGCATGGTGGTGGGCAACTTCATCAACTTCATGGCTGTCTCGCGTGCGTGGAAGATGTTCCTCACGCATCTCGTGACCGGCAAGCGGCTGGCATGGGACAAGACCATGCATGACTTTCCATCGGCCGACGGCTTTAACAATCGCCGTCAGCGTCTTGGGGAATTGCTGCTGTCGTGGCAGGCCATCGATCCGGACAAACTCGAACAGGCGCTCGGCGAAAGCCATGCGCGTGAAGCGCCGCTCGGTCGCGTGCTGATGGCCAAGGGCTGGCTCGACGAGGAAACCCTCGCGGAAGCCATTGCCTTTCAGTCTGATTTGCCGCGTGGCCGCGTGGCGCTCGAACGCATCAAGGACGATGCGAAGCGCTTGCCGCTCGAAGCGATCGTGCGCCACCGCGTGTTGCCGCAGGCCGACGCCGCGGGCGGCCGCACGATTCTGCTGAGCGCGAGTCCGCTCGCCGAACCGGTGTTCGCGGAACTGAGCGCGCTGGTGGGGGGGCAGGTCGTGCAGGAGATCGTTCGTGAGGGCGAGATCGCCGCGGGGCTGCGCGTGTTGCGCGGCGTCGAGATCGCGGCGCCGGCGGGCGAGGGCGAGCAGGCGGGTACGGCGGGTGGGGTGGAAGGTGCGTCAGCGGGCGCATCGTCGGCCGGCGGTGCCGAGCCTGTGCCGGCACGCAGCGTACCGCTGATCGGCGATCTGCTGATCGAGCATGGCCACGTCCGCCGCGAGGCTTTCGAAGCGGCGATGCAGGACTACCGCCCGGATCGCCATGGCCGCATCGGCGACTACATGGTGGCGCGCGGGGTGATCTCGCGTGCCGCACTCGAGAACGTAATCCAGCAACAGCGCCGTCTTCAGGGCGCTTTGGCGGCATCCGAATGAGCGATTCTTTTTTCACCCGGCGTGCGTGGATGGGGCGCGCTTCTTTGGTGGCTTCGGCTTCTGGCTCAACGGCGGCGTCCGCTTTCGCGTGCGCTGTAACTAGGGTTACAGCGACGGCTTCGACTGCGACTCCAACTGCGGCTCCAACTGCGACTCCGATTGCGGCGTCCGCATTCACGTTGCGTGGCGTCACCGCTGCAATGGTGGTCGGCGCGTTGTGCTTGAGCAGCGCAGCGGTGTATGCACAGAGAGCAGCGGCCGCGCCGCAGCCGGCCCCATCCGAACACAATGCGCTGCCGTTGAGCGGCGCCGCCTATCGGGTGGCGCAGGAAGCGTATGCGGCCTATGGGCGCGGCGACTACACCGGCGCGATCGCGCGGGCGCGCGAGGCGATTCGCCAGCGCCCCGACGTCGTATCGCTGCGCGTGCTGCTCGCCAACGCGCTCGCTGCGCTTCGCCGTTATAACGAAGCAAGCCGCTCGCTCGGCGACGCGATCGCACAGATCGGCCGCGATCCTGCGCTGGTCTCGCGTCGCAAGCAGATCGACGCGCTGAACGTGTCGACCCGCGCGGTCGCCCGCGCCGGCCGCCAGCAACCGGGCGACCCGGACGCGCTGACGGGCGCTGCGTTGAAGGCCGCGCAGCAGGCCTACAAGGCGTATGCGGCGAAGGATTTTTCGGGCACGGTCAGGTACGCGAACGAGGCGATCGCGTTGCGTCCCGATCTGCTGCGCCTGCGCTTGCTGCTGATCGACGCGGCGAGCGCGGCCGGTCAGGACACCGATGCATGGAACGCCGATTTCGATGCAAGAAAGCGCTTCGGCGACAACGACGAACTGCGCGTGAGGCGCAGCTTCATCGGCAGCCGTCTGGCGCCGAAGTCGTCGGGTGCGTCGTTCGCGGCGCGCAAGAAGGGCGACTACGTGGAGGCCGCCGCGCTCGCGCGCGAGGCGGTCGCCTATGCGCCGGATCTGGTCGGCTACCGCATCCAGTTGATCGACGCGCTGTTCGCCGCGAACGATCTGCCAGGCGTGCAAGCGGCGGCGAGTGCTGCCATTGCCGCCGACGATACGGAAATCATGCCGCTTACGCTGCGTGGCTACACGCTGGCCGCGCAGGGCAAGACGGCGGAAGCCGAGGCGGACTTCGCCAAAGCGCTGCATGCCAACGACGCGACCCAGCGCAACCAGCGCGTGGCGCGCGTGATCATCGCCGACGTGTGGATCGCCGAAGGACAGCCGCAGCGCGCGCTCGATCTGCTCGCGCCGCTGAAGATGGATCGCGATGACACCGATCCGCCGATCGCGCTGCGCCGTTATCAGGCGCGGCAATTGTTGGCGCATGCGTTGGCGGGGCCGAATGCGTCGACCGCAACGACCGCAACGACCGCAACGAACGCAACGAACGCAACGAACGCAACGAACGCAGCCAACGCAACTAGCTCAGCGACCGCCCCGATCTCCTCATTCGATCCGGCCCGACGCCCAATCATCGACTGCGTCGTCGATCAATTCGGCGCAAGCTGCGACGTCTACGCGGCCGATCCCGGTTTCACCGCGGCGCGCGCCACGGCGACTGCCGCGGCCGCGAACGACAAAACCGGTGCGGTCGGCTATGCACGCGAAGCGGTCAAGGCAGCCCCGGACGATCCGCAGCATCGTGTGGAACTGATCAACGCGCTGAGCACGGCCGGCGACGATTCCGCCGCGACGCGCGAAGCGCAAAAGATGGTCGATGCCGGCATGCTCGACGCCATGCCCGACATGACGGCCGCGTATATCGCGCAACGTGCCGGCAACAACAAGGTCGCGTACCAGCGCTTCAGCATGGCCGACAAGGCCGGCACCCTGCCGGCCAGCGCCGCTGCCGACGCGGGCTATGCGGCGGTCCAGGCGCACCGCAATCGCGAAGCCGCGCAGTACTTCGAGCGCGCCATCGACGCGAGCGCGAAGCCAACGGACGACACGCCGCCGGCCACACCGGCGCAACTGAACGAGATGCGCAGCGCCCACGCCGAGGCCACGCGCAACTGGGGCTTCGACGCATCGCTCAACTATCGCGGCGCGGGCATGCAGCCGGGATATGCGTCGTCGCCGACGCCCGGCACGTCGAACAACTGGCAGGCCGGCGTGGAAGCCTACTGGCGTCCGTTCGGCAGTCTTGGCGACCGGATGTTCGAGCTCTACGCGCGTGGCTATGAAAGTTTCGGCGTGAAGAACGGCGGCGCGAGCGGCATCGATACCTTGCAGGCTACCGTCGGCGCGCGCGCCAAGCCGTTCTCGCAGATCGACGCGATCGTCGCCTTCGAACGGATCATTCCGATCGGCTCGCAGGTCAATCCCGACTGGCTCGCGCGGCTCGCGTATTCGGGTGGCTACGGCATCGAGCGCCGGGTGGACGTGCCGTCGTGGTGGACCGCGCAGGTCTACGCCGAAACGGGCACCTATCTGAACGCCGGATCGGTCTACGCGACCACTAATCTCGAACTGGGCCGCACCTTCCGCATGGACCGTTACAGCCCGAAGTGGACCGTGTTCCCGTATGCGGTGATTGGCGCGGACTACGACTCGAGCGTCAACCACAGCATTCCACTTGGTGCCGGTGTGGGGATTTCGACGCGTTACTGGTTCCGCGACAGCAAATATGACGCACCGCGCTCGTATGTCGATCTGTCGGTGCAGTACCGCCTGAAGATCACGGGTGACGAACGTGCGCGCGGCGTGTTCTTCGGCGCGATCTACTCGTATTGACTCCGGACGAATCAAATGAAAAGAGACCGCTTGGGTAAATCGAAGGTGGCAGCGGTGATGGCAGCGGCCGTGGCCTCAGCCGCGCTGCTGTCGGCTGGCGTGGCGTACGCGGCTGCTGACGATGTCGCTGGTCTGTATGGACCGCAGCCGCCCGCCAACGCGTCGTATCTGCGCGTGCTGAACGCATCGTCGCAGGCGGTGCGGGTCGCGCTCGCCGGCAGCGAAGCGCCGCAGACGCTCGCGCCGGGCGCGGTCACGCGCTTTAGCGTGCTGACGGAAGGCACGCCGCCACGCGTCACGGTCGACGGTAAGGCTCTGGCCGATGCCGCCGGTTCGGCCAATGCGACGGCGAATGCAGCGACACGTGCAGGCGACGCCGTCACCGTCGCGCTGCGTCATGATGCAAAGGGGTGGCATGCGACGCGGATCGTCGGCCGCTATGAGCGGGTCGATGGATTGAAGGCGACTTTGCGCGCGTTCAATTTCGCGCCCGGTTGCAGCGCGAAGATCGGAGTGGACGGCAATGGTCCGACGGTGTTCGCTCAAGTGGCCGCGGGCGCGCAGGACACGCGCGCGATCAATCCGGTCAGCGCGAAGCTGGTGGGGCAGTGCGGCGCGGTGGCGAGCGCGGTGCTGCCGTTGCCTGCGCTCGCTGCCGGTGACAGCTACAGCCTGTTCGTCACCGGCGATGCCGCAAAGCCGGTGTTGAGCGGCGCACGCGATGCGCTCGCGTGGCCGCCGGCCGCGAATTGAGCGGCACGCATTGGCAACACGAAATAGCAGTAAGAAGTAGCGGGAACACCAAGAGAAGATCGCAACGCGGGCCACGCTTCAGCGCGCGCCGCCGACGTTGTGCCACATGAGAGATGCTTCAAATCAGTCCGGGGAACACGACATGACCGACTCCTGCCGTTCGCTTTTCCAACCGTCCATCCAGGCCGGGCCACTCAACAGCACTCGTCGCCGCCTGCTGCTCGCCCTGGCCGCGGCGCCGCTCAGCGGCGCGCTGTCGCTGCTGCCGCGCCGCGCGTTTGCCGCGGCGTCGACCAGCGTGATCGAGGGCCGCAATCTGTGGCTCTATCCCGGCTGGGAAAGCCTCACCGATGACGCAACGCCCGCGTGTCTGAAAGCCGTCGATCTGATTCATCAGGCGACGGACAAGTTGACGGCGCGCGGCATCCATAGCGTGATCGTGATCGCGCCGCTAAAAGCCCGTGCATGTCCGGAGAATCTGCCGGACGGCACCGCGATGTCCGCAGGGGTCGCGAGCCGCTATGCCGCGATTCGCGCGCACGGCGCTTCGCTCGGCTTGCAGATAGTCGATGGCGACGGCGCGATCGCCGCGGTCGATGCTTCGCAGGAAAAGTACATTCGCGCCGATTACCACTGGAGCGGCCATTCCGCCGAAGCGGTCGCCGCGCGTGTCGCCAAACGCCTCATGGCGGCCGGTCCGCTGAAGGGCACCGCGGGCGCGGGCAGCCGGCTTGGCAAGTGGAACGAGGAAGTCCGCTACGGCGACCTCGCGGCCTTGCTGCCGCCGGACCGCAAGAAAACGGTCGGCAAGGATCACTTCATCGTGCGCACGGTAGTGGCGTCGCCGGATCTCGTCGATGGTGGCCCGCCGGTCGTGCAGGTGGTCGGCAACAGCATGGTTCAGCCGTACCTCGGTTTTCCGCAGAAGCTCTCGAACGCAATCGATCGCCCGGTTGGTTTGACGTGGACCTTCGGCGACACCGGTCCGTGGAAGACGCTGCTCAACTATGTGGAAGCGCCGGCCTTCAAGGCGAATCCGCCACAAGCGATCGTCTGGCAATTCAACGAAGGGCAGATGATGAATCTGCCGAGCGCGGGCGGGCAGTGGGACGCAGCCTCGGTCATGGCCGACGATGCGTTCCTCGCACGCCTGACCAAGGCTATCGCCTGATGAGCGAGTCAGTTGGACGCACGCCGGCGCGTACGGTGGGTCGCACAGCGGCAGGCGCAGCGGGCAACGACACCGGTGCGGCGCACGGTCACGCTGCTGCGGCGGCGCCGGGGCCGCTCGCTCGCGCGCATCGACACGTCGCGTGGCTGGTCGCGCTGTTGCTCGGCCTCGGTTGTGCAGGCGCGCTGGCCTCGCTTGTCATGCAGTCGCGCAACGGCGCGTCGTTCGATGCGCATGGTTGGCGTGACGGCAGCCTCGGCCGCAGTCTCGACCGTGCAATCGACGTGCCGTATGCGCGGTCGCTGCATCGCTGGCAAGCCGCGGCGCGTTACCGGTTGTTCGGCGACCTCGGGCATCAGGTGCGCGAGGGCTGTCCCGGCTGGCTGTTCTATGCGGACGGCCTGCGCGCGCCGGTGCAGCCGGGACATGATTCTGTCGAACGCGCCGATGGCGGTGACGCGCTGACCGATGCGCGCATCGCCTCCTTGCATCGTTACGCGGATGCGCTACGCAGCGCCGGGATTCAACTGGTGGTGGTGACGGTGCCCGACAAAGCGCGCGTGGAGAGCGAAGCGCTGTGCGGGCTGCGGCAGGACGCGCGGATGACGCAGCGTCTGAATGTATGGAATCGCGCGTTGACCGCGAGCAACGTCACGCACGTCGAATTGATGCCGGCGTTGCAAGCTGCACGTCCCGCGTTTTTCCGTACCGATGTGCATTGGAATGCGCGTGGTGCGCAAGCGGCTGCACAGGTGGTCGGCGCCGCGGTGTTGCCGTTGCTCGGTAAACCCGGCGACACCACATTCACGCACACGACGGCGCAACCCGCGCCGCGCATCGGCGATTTGCTCACGCTCGCCAATCTGAATGACGTGCCGGATGCGTGGCGGCCAGCGCCTGATGTCGTCGCTGCTGAAACTCTACAGGCACAACGCACAGGCGGCCTGCTCGACGACGGTCCCGCCGCCGATGTGCTGCTCGCGGGCAGTTCGTTTTCGCGCCGCAGCGCGTTTGCCGAGCGCCTCGGCGAGCAGCTCGGCCGCGAAGTGTGGAACGTCAGCCTCGACGACGGCCAGTTCGACCGCGCGATGCAGGCGGTTTGGCGCGAGCGTGCCACGTGGCCGAAGAGTGTGCGCGTGGTGATTTGGGAAATGTCGGAAGACGCGCTGTCGATGCCGGTCGGCACCGCTCCCGCACCAGCCAGGCAGGACTGATCCCGATGCTATTCAATTCATTCATCTTCCTCACGCTGTTCCTGCCGCCGGCGCTGGCCGGCTACTACCTGCTCGGCCAACGCATGCCACGCGCCGCGGCGGCGTGGCTCTGCGGTGCGTCGATCGTGTTCTACGGCTGGCGGAATCCGGCGTTCGTCGCTTTGCTGGTGGGGTCGATCGCGTTCAACTACGCGATGAGCTGTGCGATTGTCGCGGCGCCTGCGCAGTCCGTTCGCCGCCGCTGGTTACTCGGTCTCGCGATCACCGCCGACCTCGCGCTGCTGGTGCGCTACAAATATCTTGCGACGCTGCTCACCGCGCTCGTGCACGCAAGCGGCGTCGCGCCGGCCGACTGGCTCGCGCACGGCATGCAGGGCGTGATCCTGCCGCTTGGCGTGTCGTTTTTCACCTTCACGCAGATCGGCTATCTGCTCGATTGCAACGCGGGCATCGTCAAGGAGCGCGACCCGCTCGGCTACGTGCAGTTCGTCACGTTCTTTCCGCATCTGATCGCGGGGCCGATCCTGCATCACAAAGAAATGATGACGCAGTTCGCGCAGCCGGCCACGTATAAGCTGCGCGCGGAAAATCTGTCGATCGGTGCGTTCGTGTTCACGATCGGCCTCGCGAAGAAGCTGCTGTTCGCCGACACCATCGCACCGTTCGCCGACGCGGGCTTCGCCGCGCCGCACGAGTTGCAGTGGCTGGCGGCGTGGGGCACCTGTCTCGCGTACGCGTTGCAGCTTTACTTCGACTTCTCTGGTTATTCGGACATGGCCGTGGGCCTCGCGAAGATGTTCGGCGTGCGTTTTCCGTTGAACTTCAATTCGCCGTTCAAGGCGGCCAGCATCATCGACTTCTGGCAGCGCTGGCATATGACGCTCACGCGCTATCTCACGGCTTACCTGTACTACCCGCTGGCAATGCGGATCAACCGTAGCCGTGCATTGCGTGGCCTGCCGATCGGGCGCCTCGCGCAACGCTCGACGGGCGGCTTTCTCTCGACGGTGGCCGTGCCGACTTTCTACACGATGGCGCTGGCCGGCATCTGGCACGGCGCGGGCTTGCAGTATCTGATTTACGGCTTGCTGCACGCTTTTTATCTCACTGTGAATCACGCTTATCGCGCGTGGCGGGGGGCGGCTGCGCCGGCGGTTGGGGTAGTTACAGCGGGGACGGCACGGGCAGCAGAAACAGCCCCGGCGTTCACATTGAGCTTCAAAGCACGCGTTCGCCATGCGGGCAACGTCCTGCTGACCTTCGTGGCCGCACTGATCGCGTTTGCATTTTTCCGGGCACATGGCGTCGGCGATGCACTCGCGTTATTGCAGGGCATGGCGGGTCTGCGTGGTATCGAAGCGCTCGACTGGCCCGCCTGGGGCACGGCGAACATGGGCCTTGGCGAATGGCTGCATCTTGTCGCGGGCCGCTCGACGCTCGCGTTGCTGATCGTCGCGCTGCTGGCGATCGTCTGGTGCACGCCGAATTCACATCAACTGATGGGCCGCTTCTCGCCGGCGCTCGATCGCGCGGTCGAAGGCTGGCCCGCTGCGCTGACATGGCGGCCTTCGCTGCGCTGGACCGTCGCGATGTTCGGCGTGCTGGTGTTCTGCGTCGCGCAGTTGCATGGCGAAGTGCGTTTTCTTTATTTCCAGTTCTGATTGCCGGAACGACGTTTGCGCAAGGAGTACACAATGACTCAACACGAAACGCTGCACGCCGACGTGGCGGCACTGGTCGAATCCGTCGTGCTGCGCCTCGTGCGCGGTGATGAACCGCTGCTCGAAACGGGGTTGGTCGATTCGGTGCTGGCCGTCGAAATCGTAATGGGCGTCGAGATGCAATTCGGCGTGCGGATTCCGCCAACCGAGATCGCCGAGCACCTGGCATCCGTGGATGCGCTTTGCGCGTTCATCGCCGCCAATCGCTAGGCGCGCCATGCGATTCGATCTGAGCGCGAACTGCTTTGCCGATGTCGATGTTCGTGCGGACACGTGGGCGGTGATCGGTGCCGATCGCGCATTGCGCTGGCGCGAGTTGGAGGAACAAGCCCACGCGTGGGCCAGCCAGGCGCGCGCACACGGTTTCGCTGCGGATGTGCCGGTGATCATCCGCGGTCACAAGGAAGCGGAATTTTTTGTGGCGATGGTGGGGGCGTTGCTGCTCGGCGCGCCGTTCGTGCCTGTCGATACGATCTATCCGGATGAACGGATGCAGCGCATCGCGAGCACGCTCGGCGCGCAGACTTACTTCGACGCGCGCGACGGCCGCTTCGTGAGTTTGAACGGGCACGGCGCGTGGGTCGAATTTGAGGCGGTAGAGGGGGCGGTGAGTTCGACTTCGACTTCGACAGCATCAGCACCGCCGGTATTGCGCGAGAAAAACCTCGCATACGTGCTGTTCACCTCCGGTACGACCGGCGAACCCAAAGGCGTCCAGATTGGCCGCGAAAGCGTCGCCGCGCTGGCCGACTGGATGGCGGCCGACTTCGCGCTCGGCGACGCGCCGGTGTTCCTGGATCAGGCACCCTTCAGCTTCGATCTGTCGATGTACGAAGTGTTCGGCACCCTCGCGCTCGGCGGCACCGTGGTACTCGCCTCGCGTGCGCTGACGACGCAGGGCTCAGCGTTTCTCGCCACGCTCGCACGTCACCGCATGACCACATGGGTGTCGACACCATCGTTTGCGCAACAGCAACTCCTCAATCCGCAGTTCTCGCAAGACGGCTTGCCGGCGCTCAGGACCTTCCTGTTCTGCGGCGAAGTGTTACCAGTCGCACTCGCGCGCCAATTGCGCCAGCGCTTCCCGGCCGCACGGATCATCAACACATACGGACCAACCGAGGCGACTGTAGCGACCACCTGGATCGTCGTCGACGATGCGGTACTCGCGCATCACGCGCGCCTGCCGATCGGCCATGCCAAGCGCGACGCCGAGGTGTTCGTCGACGCTGGCGAATTGTGCATCGCCGGCGCACATGTGATGCGCGGCTATCTGAACCGCGAAGACCTGAACGCGGCACGCATGTTCATCCACAACGGACAGCGGGCGTTTCGCACCGGCGATCTGGGCGCGATCGACGGCAACGGACTGCTGTTCTGCCACGGACGTATCGACGATCAGATCAAGATGGGCGGCTACCGGATCGAATTGATGGAGATCGACGCGGCCCTGCGCGCGCTGCCCGCTGCAGCGAGTGCCGCAGCCGTGCCGTTGCGGCGGCCGGACGGCTCGGTCGCGCGGATCGTCGCGTTCGTCGCAACCGGCAACGACGACGGCCGGCTGCCCGATGCGTTGCAGGACTGGAAGACGCTGCTGGCCGCGCGCCTGCCGTCGTATATGATCCCGTCAGAATTGCTCGCGTGCCGGTCCTTGCCGGTATCTGTCAACTTCAAGATCGATCGCGCGCAACTTGCTCAGGATTATCGTGACGTTCATTTCAAAGCACAGCGCCAGCACAATGCGTAGTTCACACGAGGTTCAGACCCGGGAGGGCGAGCCGGTCTCGCCGCGCCGCCGCGCGCTGCTGGCGGCGAGCGCGTGCGCAGCGCTCGTGTACGGCTGCTCGGCGCCTGGTGCGAGCGACGCCGGCGCGTTGGCGCAGGGCGTGGTCTGGCAGATCGACGATGATCATGTCGACCCGCACGGCGACTGGAATCGCCTCGGCGTGACGGATCTGCTGGTGCAATGGACGGCGGTGGACGGCACGTCGTTTCTGCCTGGCACCGCTATGCAAACAGCCCGACGCTTGCCGGACTGGACGCGGATTGCCGGCGAACCATGGGCGCGCAATGTGATCGTCGGTCTCGCCGGACGTTTCGACGAAACCACAGCCCGTGCGCAGGCGGCGCAACTGATCGAACAATCGAAGCAGTTGGCGGCCGTGCGGCCGGCGATTCACATCGACGGTTATTACTTTCCGGTGGAAGTCGACCCAACCTGGAAGGACGCCGCCGCGCTCGCGCCTTTGCTCGACAAGCTCCCGCGGCCGCTGTGGATCAGTGTCTACGACAACTCGAATATCGGCGGCGCGGCGCTGGCAGCGTGGCTGGACGGCTGGCTGCCGCCCGATGTCGGCGTGTTTCTGCAGGATGGCTGCGGTGTCTATGCGCGTGGCCCGGCGGCTGCGCGTGAATATGCGGATGCGTTGGCGGCACGGCTCGGCAAGGATCGTGTGCGGATCATCGCCGAGGCATTTCGTCCCGCCCAGGGCGGCGCGTTCCGCGCGGCGACGGCTGCTGAACTGTCGCCGCAATTGCTCGCGTATCGCGGTTACCGGACCTATCTCTTCGACGGACCGCATTACGTGTCGGCGCAACTCGTGCAGGAACTGCTCGGCATGCAGCAGGTGCAGAAGTAGGGCGCCTGCCGGCAATCACCGCAACTGCGTCACCGCCAGCAGCAATACCATGCTGCCGATCGCGCCGTCCAGCACGCGCCACGCCGTCGCGCGGCGAAACAGCGGCGCCAACGCGCGGGCGCCGTAACCCAGACCAATAAACCAGATTCCGCTCACCGCCATCGCGCCGAGCGCGAACGCCACCCGTGCGCCGTCCGGTTCGCGCGCACCGGCCGTGCCGATCAGCAGGAAGGTGTCGAGATACACGTGCGGATTGAGCCACGTGAAGGCCAGCGTCATCAGGATGATCGGCATTGCACGTTGCACGGGTGCTGCTGCGCTCGTGCCCGGTGCGGTGCCGCCCGCATTGGCGTCCAGCACTGCATGTCCCGGACGTACTGCACGGCGCAGCGCGTTGATGCCGAACCACGCCAAATAGGCAAGCCCGATATACAGCATCGCGTGGACGAACACCGGATAGCGTTCCACCAGGACCGACGCGCCACCGACGCCCGCGCCGATCAGGATGCAATCGGACAGCGCGCACAGAGCGACGATCTTGCCGACGTGCGAGCGCATGATGCCCTGACGCAGCACAAAGGCATTCTGGGCGCCGATCGTCACGATCAGCGACGCGCACAGGGCGGCACCGTGGGAAAAAGACAGCCAATTCATAATCGATCCAGTAGACGGGGAAAGCGAACGAGACTAGTCTGCGGTTTTGCTGCTCATAAGAGAAGCTAATTTACTTAATGCCGATTAAGGAACGCTAATGCTCGACTATGCATTGCTCGACGCGCTGGCCGCCGTGGTGCGGCACGGCTCGTTCGACCGTGCGGCCAGCGAACTGAACGTGACGCCCTCAGCCGTCTCGCAGCGGGTCAAACTGCTGGAGGAGCGGGTGGGGAGCGTGCTCGTGAAGCGCGGCCAGCCGTGTGTCGCGACCACCTCGGGGGCGCTGCTGTGCCGCCATACCGAACGCGTGCTGTTGCTGGAAGCGGAGCTGACCGGCCGGTTGCCGGCACTGCCCGGCGCCTTGGTCGAACCGTGGCCGGCGCTGCGCGTGGCCGTCAACGACGACAGCGTGGGCACCTGGTTCATCGACGCAGTGGCGCAGTTCTGCGTGGAACGGGAGATGCTGCTCGATCTGGTGATCGACGACCAGGACCACACCGCGCAGAGGATTCGCGACGGCAGCGTGCAAGGCGCGGTCACCACGCAGGCCGAGCCGGTGCAGGGCTGCCGCTCGACCCGGCTCGGGCGGATGCGCTATCTGGCGGTCTGCACGCCGGCGTTTCGCGAGCGTCATTTTGCCGACGGCGTCACGCGCGAGTCGTTACGGCGCGCGCCGTGCGTCGATTTCAACCCGAAGGATCAGTTGCAGAAGCGCTTCATGCGCCGCATCACGCGGGCCGATTTGGATCCGCCCTTGCACTGGATTCCGCACGTCGCCGGTTTTTTGCGCGCCTGCGTGACGGGAATGGGCTGGGGCATGTGTCCCGAACGGATGATCGCGCCGCACCTTGCCAGCGGCGAGTTGGTCGAGGTGGCGCCCGGCAAGCATATCGACGTGGATCTGTACTGGCAGAGCTGGCGCCTGTCGATCGGCTGGCTCGACGATTTCGGCGCGGTGCTGCGCAAACGGGCGACGGAGTTTCTCGATTGAGCGTCGCGCGGGCGGTGTTTTCTGAATCTGGGAATCTGAAAGACGCCGCCCGCGCTTGCCAATTTCAATGGAGCCGGATCACCGGATGCACGCGTCGACGCAACCAGTGGCTCGCCGAATCGAGCGCCATGCGTGCGAAGCCGGTCAATGTCATCACGTGGCGGCGATAGATGAGCTTGTAGACGGCAGTCGCCAGCCAGCCGTCGACGAACACCGGCTGCGTCAGCAAGCTGTTGCTCAGACTGCCGATCGTGCCTTCGCGGCCAAAGCCGACCAACGTGCCGGCGTCGCGATAGACGAACTCCGGCAAGGGTTCGTCCGCTATCCGGCACTTCAGCGCGCGCGCCAGAAACAGCGCCTGCTGATGCGCGACTTGCGCGCGCGGCGCCAGAAACGCGTCCGCGTTTTCAGAAGAAGGGCAGGCCGCGCAGTCGCCCAGTCCGAATATGTTCGCATCGTTCGTGCATTGCAGCGTGCGGTTCACCTGCACCTGTGCGTTGCGATTCACCGCGATGCCGCCCAGCGTGCGCAACACCGGCGGCCCCGCGATGCCGGCGGTCCAGATCGCGATGTCGCTGGCGAGCGGTGCGCCTTCATTCGTCAGCACGGCATCGGCGCGCACTTCGGTGACGCGTGTGGCGTTCAACACGTCGACCCCCAGACTGACGAGCATCTTTTGTGCACGCGCCGAGATCGTTTCGGATAGGGCGGGCAGCACGCGCTCGCTGCTTTCGATCAGACGGATGCGGAAGTCGCGCACGGGGTCGAGCGAAAACGGGCTATAGCGGTTCAGCAGGCGCACCGTGTCGCGCAACGCAGCGGCGAGTTCAACGCCTGTCGCTCCAGCGCCGATGATGTTGATCGACACCGGCGTGTCCGCCTGCGCGGTCCGTGCGCGTCGCGCATGGTTGGCCCGCAGACAGGCGTCGAGCAGCTTGCGGCGAAACGCTTCCGCATGCGCGACCGATTCGAGCGGCAACGCGTGTTCGGCCGCGCCGGGCACGCCGAAATATTGTGTGACGCTGCCCATGGCCAGCACCAGCGTATCGAATGCAAGCTGCCGTGACGGCAGGATTTCGCGGCCGTCGGCGTCGTGGAGCGCATTCAGCGTGATGTGCCGGTTCGTACGATCGAGCGCGGCGAGCTCGCCCTGTTCGAATTCGAAGCCATGCCGTTGCGCCTGCACTGCGTATTGCAGTTGGTGTGTGGCCGGATCGAGCTGGCCCGACGCGGCTTCGTGCAACAAGGGCTTCCAGAAATGCGTCGGCCAGCGATCCACCAGCACGATCTGCGCGAGACCGGCGCGTCCGAGCGTTTCCGACAGTCGTGTAGCGAGCCCAAGGCCGCCGACCCCACCGCCGACGATCACGACGCGATGCGCCGCCGCTTGCGTCGATTGAGCCGCTTGCTGCCCTTGCTCTCTGCGTTGCGCGGTAGAGGTTCCCTGCTGATCGATTGCGGCCATGATCCTATCCTCCTGAAGTTGTCCGTGCTGAGCCGGTGAAGGCGTTCCGGGGCTATACCGGGTATTCACCGGCCTCATCTGTCAGGGCCAGTATAGAATCGGCTGAAACCGCAGCACAATTTAATGTTTCTGCACAACATATAGGTTTTCACTTATGTTAAAAGCCGCCACGTTTCGTCAATTGAAAGCCTTGCATACGGTCGCGAAGCTCGGCAGCGTGTCGCGCGCGGCCGAAGAATTGAAGCTCACGCAGCCGGCGGTGTCGCTTCAGGTGCGCCTGCTCGAAGAGGCCGCGGGCGCGCCGCTATTGCAGCGGGTGGGCCGTGGCGTGCAGTTGACCGCGGCGGGCGAAATCCTCGCGCGCTATGCGCTGGAAATCCTCGATCTATGGAATGGCGCGGCGGATGATCTTGCCGCCTTGCATGGCGAGCAGGGCGGCACACTGCGCATTGGCGCGATCACGACCGCCGAATATCTGATCCCGCCTTTTCTGGTGCGCTTCACGGAATCGCGCCCGCAAGTGAAGGTGCAATTCAAGGTCGGCAATCGCGCCGACATCATCCGCATGCTGGCCACGCACGAGATCGATCTTGCGGTGATGGGCAGCGCACCACGCGAATTGCGCACAGTGGCCACGGCGTTCGCCAAGCATCCGATGGCGTTCGTCGCCTCGCCCGCCCATGCGTTGATGAAGAAGAAGCGCCTGTCGCTGGACGATCTGCAATCCGCGAATCTGTTCGTGCGGGAGCGGGGCTCGGGTACGCGCTCGACGGTCGAGAATCTGTTTCGGCTCGCCGGCCACAAGCTGCATATCGGCTCCGAACTCTCGAGCAACGAAGCGATCAAGCAACTGGTCGAGGCGGGCTTGGGTATCGCGTTTCTGTCGCTGCATGCGTGCTCGCTGGAATTTCAGGCGGGCTTGCTGGCGTTGTTGCCCTTGCCCGCGAATCCAATCGAGCGCGATTGGTACGTGATGCATGTGTCCGATAAACGCCTGCCGCATGTCGCCAGCCTGTTCCGCGATTTTCTGATCGAGCACGGCATGTCCGGCGCGGTGCCGGTGCCGCTGCCGACTGTTGCCGCGGCGAAGCGGCGCCGTCAGGCGCGTGAGGCAAGCCCGATTTGAGGCGAGGATTCTCGCTATTCGCTTCGACGTTTGCGTTTCGCCAGGCCCGAAGGAGGTACCCGCGCGGCCTCTGGCTACCTCCGCAGAGCCTTATAGGACGGGCATTTCAGGTTACATCGCCCGCGATCGAAGTAAAGGTTGGGCGGGCGATATTTTTGCCCGCACTGATTGTCTTTACAGTGGCGTCCAGACATCTGAGAAAAGTGGACGCCGCATCCTCGTGGCGAGCCATCGTGATTGACCTGGCCGTTACAGGAGTTGGAGACAATGAGCAGCAACAGCATCACCCAAGTCGAAACATTCGGTTTTGAACGCATTCCGGATCGCTCGCGTTATGCGCGGCCGATCGATCTGTTCCGCTTGCTGTTCGGCGGTTGCAATACCTTTTCCACCTCGGTGCTCGGCAGTTTTCCGGTGCTGCTGGGTCTGTCGTTCAAGGCGGGCGTTTATTCGATCGTGCTTGGCGTGGTGATCGGTTCGTGCATTCTTGCGCCGATGGGGCTGTTCGGTCCGCGCAACGGCACGAGCGATCCGGTTTCGTCGGGTGCGCATTTCGGCATTCATGGCCGGATCGTCGGCTCCTTTCTGGCGGTGTTGACCGCCGTCGCGTTCTTCTCGCTGGCGGTGTGGAGCTCGGGCGATGCGCTCGTGGGCGGCGCGAATCATCTGCTCGGCCTGCCGGTCAACTGGATGACGTTGAGCTTCGCGTACGGTCTCTTTGCGGTGCTGGTGCTGACCGTCTGCGTCTACGGCTTCCGCTTCATGCTGTGGGTCAACAAGATCGCCGTGTGGGCCGCGAGTCTGCTTTTCGTGGTCGGCATTGTGGCGTTCGCCGGGCCGTTCAATAGTGCGTACGCCGGCAAGGTGGCGCTCGGCTCGGTGGGTTTCTGGCCGGCGTTCGTGAGTGCTGTGCTGGTTGCGATGAGCAATCCGGTGTCGTTCGCCTGCACGCTCGGCGACTGGGCCCGCTATATTCCGCAGAACACACCGAAGAAGCGCACGATTCTCGCGGTGATGCTCGCGCAACTGGCCACCTTCGTGCCGTTCTTCTTCGGTCTTGCTACCGCGACGATCATCGCCAGCAAGGCGCCGGATTTCATCGCCTCGAATAACTACGTGGGCGGTCTGCTGGCGATCTCGCCGAACTGGTTCTTTCTGCCGGTGTGCCTGATTGCGATCATCGGCGGGATGTCGACGGGTACCACCGCGCTGTACGGCACCGGGCTCGATATGTCGAGCATGTTTCCAAAGTTTCTGAACCGCGTGCGCGCCACGTTGCTGATCGGCAGTCTTGCCATCGGCTTTATCTTTCTCGGCCGCTTCGCGTTCAATCTGGTCGAAAGCGTGTCGACGTTCTCGGTGTTGATCAATGTCTGCAGTTGCCCGTGGATGGTGATCATGATCATCGGCTTCGTGACGCGGCGCGGTTTCTATCTTTCCGACGATCTGCAGGTGTTCAATCGCGGCGGCCGTGGCGGTCATTACTGGTTCACGCACGGCTGGAACTGGCGCGCGATGGGTGCGTGGATTCCGAGCGCGGTGATCGGCCTGTGCTTCGTCAATCTGCCGGATCAGTTCGTCGGCCCGCTCGGGCAGCTCGCCGGGGGGCTCGACATCAGCATGCCGGTTTCGCTGACGCTCGCCTGTGCGCTGTATATCGCATTGCTGCAGTGTTTTCCTGAACCGGATGGCGTGTATGGGCCGCTTGGCCGACGTTGGTTGCGTAGCGGTCCGCAGCGCAACGCGACCGTGCACCCGGTGGTGCCGGCGACCAGGCTTAAGGCTGGCGGCGCGCAAATGAAGACACAAATGAAGACACAAATGAAAACGCAAGCGCAGCAGCGCGCCGTACGACGTGAACGCGAAGAAGTGCTGGACACGCAGGACGCGGGTTGAATCGTGCGGTTCGAGGCGCTCAGTGCAAGGCGCAGTGAGACTTCGCCGAGGGCAATCGAGGTGGCATTAGAAGCTGCGTCGAAGCGCCACCAAGGCCGCACCGAAGCAACAGTCGCGCAGCAAATGCAATGGTATTCAAGTTGAGTAGGCAAACACAATGAGCGAGTCAGTAAAGCGCGCGTTTGAAGGTGTAAAGCTGTTTCCGTTCTGGCTGGACAATCCGCGTGCACCGGCTGTCGAACGGGAATTGATCGGACCGACTTCCGCGGATCTGGTGATCGTTGGCGGTGGGTTCACCGGTTTGTGGGCGGCGATTCAGGCGAAAGAAGCGGACCCGTCGCTCGACGTCGTGCTGGTCGAAGCGGGGAAGGTGGCCTACGGCGCATCGGGTCGTCCGGGCGGGATCATCTCCACGTCGGTGATGCATGGTCTGCCGAATGCAACGCGGGTCTTTCCGCAAGACCTCGACGTGCTGGAACAGCTGGGGCAGGAGAACCTCGACGGTTTCAAGGAGTCGTTGACGCGTTACGGCATTGAAGCGGACGTCGAATGGAATGGCGAGATGACGGTGGCCGTCGATCCGGGGCACCTCGATCATCTGAAAGGCGATTACGAGCTCCACGTAGCCCACGGGCATGATGTCGTTTTGCTCGACAGCAAAGGCGCACGCGAACAACTCGATTCACCGCTGTTCGCGGGCGCGATGTGGTCGCGCAATCGCAGCGGCACGATTCATCCGGCGAAACTCGCGTGGGGACTGAAGGCCGCCGCGCTGAAACTCGGTGTGCGTTTGCATGAACACTCGCCGATCACGCGCATGGAAGATCTCGGCGCAACGATGATGGTGCACACCCAGGCGGGCAGCATCGAAACGCCACGCGTGCTGCTTGGCACCGGCACGGCAGACGTGGGCGTGACCGACATCAAGCGCCGCGTGATGCAGGTGCGCGATCACATCATCGCGACTGCTCCTTTGAGCGACGAGCAGATGGCGCGCATCGGCTGGAACAATCGCCAGGGCATCTACGATACGCGTACGCAACTCAATTATTTCCGTCTTACCAAAGACAACCGGATTATCTTCGGCGGCCGTGTGAGCTATCACTTCGGCGGCGATCCAAATCCGGCCGCGGATCGTGACGAGAGCACATACTACAAGCTCGCCGAAGCGTTCTACCGCACGTTTCCGCAACTGGACGACGTGCGCTTCACCCATGCATGGGGTGGCCCGATCGACTACTGCTCACGCGGCGCCGTGTTCGCGCGCCGCTATCACGGCGGCAAAAGCGTGTTCGTCGCGGGCTATACGGGTTTCGGGGTGGCGGGCAGCCGCTTTGGTGCGAAGATGGGCCTCGACATGCTGTGGAATCGGGAGACGCTGATTACGTCGCTGGATATTTCGCGCAAAGGGCCGTCGTACATTCCGCCGGAACCGTTGCGCTGGATCGCCGCGAAGATTACCTTCAACGCATTCGACGGCGCCGACGATCGCGGCGGCTGGCGGCGTCTCTGGATCAATTCGATCAAGGCGCTGGGCTTCCCGATGTAGTTGCCGTTATGGTTGCCACTGTAGTGATCGATGTGCCCGACGGCTTTTTTATTGATTGCAGCCGAAATGAAAAAACCGCACCTTAACGGGTGCGGCTCTTGTTGAAGCAACGCTGCGATGCAGTATGAATCAACCGCAGTACACGATGCTGTACTTCTTGGTCGCCACCGGCATATGCCACGTGCCCGAGAAGCCCTTGTGCAGGATGAAGGCGTCGCCGGCGGCATAGCGTTCGCTGCGGCCGTCGTCGCTGGTGATGACGACTTCGCCTTCGATCAGCACGCAGACTTCGTGGATCGGCAGGTCGGCCAGCTTCAGCGTGCCCGCATCGCATTGCCATACGCCGGCGGACAGCATGTTGCTTGCGTCGGAGAATGCGTTGAGGGCGTGCGGTGCCTTGGCGCCTTCGAGGATGACGTCGGCGGGATCGTGCAGAGCGGGGTTCAGGCCGGAAGCGCCGGGGCCTTTAGCGTCGATGCGGGTGAAAGTGATGGTGCTCATGTGTCTCTCCTGGTTAATTTGATTCAAAGACGAGGGATTCGATGACGGAATCGAAGCAGAACCGGAGTCTGAGCCAAAGCTGCGTAGCGATGAATTTCGATTTGAAGACATTCAGATTGAGCGGCGTCGATGTAAAGCATTCGATACCGCTCTCGGGCGCTTTGCCGGCCCAACGTCTGACCCAACCATTCATGTAAAGGACAAGCCCATGCAACACGCCAAACAGTTTTACATCGACGGCCAGTGGGTCGATCCGCAAAACCCGGCCGGTGCCGCCACGCTCGACGTGATCGATCCGTCCACGGCTACCGCGTTCGCGCAGATTTCGCTCGGCGGCGCGGCCGATGTCGACCGCGCCGTGGCCGCGGCGAAGCGTGCCTTTCCTGCCTACAGCGAGACGACGATCGCGCAGCGAATCGATTTGCTGCAAGCGATCCTCGACGTGTACCGCAAGCGCTATGACGACATGGTGCATGCGATCAGCCGCGAGATGGGCGCACCGCTGCAATATGCGAACGACGCGCAGGCGTGGACCGGCGTTGCGCATCTGGAGACGATGATCCGCACGCTCGACACGTTCGAATTCGAGTACGTGAAGAGCAGCATTCTGATCCGCAAGGAAGCGGTCGGCGTGTGCGGGCTGATTACGCCGTGGAACTGGCCGGCCTTGCAGATCGCCACCAAGGTCGTGCCCGCGCTCGCGGCCGGCTGCACGATGGTGCTCAAGCCTTCGGAACTGGCGCCGCTCTCCGGCATCATCTTCGCCGAGATCCTCGACGAAGCGGGTGTGCCGGCCGGCGTGTTCAACCTCGTCAACGGCGAAGGCGCAACGGTGGGCGAGGCGATGTCGCGTCATCCGGACATCGACATGATGTCGTTCACCGGTTCGACGCGTGCGGGCGTGCAGGTCGCCAAGGCCTCGGCGGACACGGTCAAGCGCGTGCACCAGGAACTGGGCGGCAAATCGGCCAACCTGATTCTCGAAGATGCCGATCTGAAACAGGCTGTGATGCGCGGCGCCCGTGCGTGTTTCGACAACAGCGGCCAGTCGTGCGATGCGCCCACGCGCATGTTCGTGCCGCGCGCACGCCTCGCCGAGGCATTGGCGTATGCGAAGGAAGCGGCTGAAGCACTCGTCGTCGGTCCTGCGGATGCGAAGGGCATCGATCTCGGGCCGGTCATCAGCGAGCAGCAGTTCGACAAGATCCAGCGGCTGATCGGCGTGGGCGTTGAAGAGGGCGCTACGCTGGTGGCCGGCGGGCCGGGCCGTCCTGAAGGATTGAAGGATGGTTACTTCGTGCGCCCGACGGTGTTCGGCAATGTCACGCCGACCATGACGATTGCGCGCGAAGAGATCTTCGGGCCGGTGCTGTCGATCCTCGGCTACGACACCGAAGACCAGGCGATCGCGATGGCCAACGACAGCCTCTACGGCCTCGCGGGCTATGTGCAATCCGCCTCGATCGAGCACGCGCATGCGGTGGCGAAGCGCCTGCGTACCGGCACGATCTATCTGAACTACGCGGACTACAGCCCCGATGCGCCGTTCGGCGGCTTCAAGCAATCGGGCAATGGCCGCGAGTACGGCGAGTTCGGTCTCGAGGATTTTCTGGAGATCAAGGGCGTAGTGGGTTACGCGAGCTGACGCTGCGTGACTGCCGGGCGGTGAGGGACGTCACCGCGCCGGCAGTTTTCCGATGGCTGTTCCAATCTGCGAACGCCGTTTGCGGGCGTCTATAATCTTTGCCGGAATTCGCCATCGGATCTTGAACCTGTGAAAACGACTATCGCTATTGCGCTTGCTGCGCTTGCCCTGAGCGGCTGCATGTCCGCCGAAAAACAGGAGGCGCAGGCGCGCGACTTTACCCGCTCAGAGAACCTGCTCGATAGCGCGCAGCGTAACGCTGCGGTCGGGTGCGCGGATCAGGCGCAGTGCGACAAGGCCTGGTCGCTTACGAAGGACTATGTGGCGGCGCATTCTTCCACGTCGATCGTCCGCGCGGACGCGGTAGCGATCGAGACCGATGTTCCGAACCGCTCGGGCCATGCGGTCTTTTCGGCCACGCGCGTGGCCAAGGGCAGCGGGGCAACGATCACGCTGTACGCGCAGTGCCGTGGCATGTATGGCCAGGATCGCGCGATGGGCTCTGACTACGATGATTGCGTCAAGCAGATCGGTCCGACGCAAAACGGCTTCGTGCCGTATCTGCAGAAGCATTTATCCAGCCAGTAATCCGGCCAGCAACCCAGGTAGTAGCGGGCGACCGTACCTCGCCTGTTTGAATGCGATGAAGCCACGCTGGCCCGTGACGTTGCTCAACAACGCGATTCGGTCACGTCACTACAGCAGCAGTTCGATCGAATGAAACAGCCGGCGCAGCTCGGGGTCTTGCGAGCGCGCACCTTCGTCGACGACTTCACGCAAACACTCGAGAAAACACGTGGCCGCCGGACTCGTCGGCGCGCCGCGGCGTGACGTGATGCTGACGATGGTTTCATCCACCGTCTCGCGCAAGGGCAGCGCCCACAGATTCTCCTTCGCGATGCTCACCTCGACGAGCGGCCACGGAAAAATGCTGAGCATGTCCGTTTGCGCGAGCAAGCCGAGCACGACCGCGAGCGAATGCGCGAGATGGATCGTGTGCGGCACCTTCATGCCGCGCTTGCGGAACAGATTGTCCGAGATCGACTCGCGGCTGGCGGGGTCCCAGTTCAATACCCATTCGGCGTCTTCCAGTTCGAGCAGCGTGCGGCAACCCGCCTTGGGATGATCGCGGCGCGCGACCACCGCCGAATGCGTGGAAAACAGCGGTACGTTGTGAAACTCCGATTGCGGCGAAGCAGGCGGAGGACGGCCAATCGAAAAATCGAGGCTGCCGTCGCGCAAGCGCGGTTGCACGACCGCCAACAGACCCTCGAAGAATTCCAGTTGGACCTCCGGCATGCGTTGCCGGAACCGCTGCACCGTGGGCGGCAGGAATGTCAGCGCCACCCACGGTGTGACGCCGATCGACAGTTTGCCGGCCGCTGCGCCGCGCATCGCCTCGATCTCCGCTTCTGCGCGCTGCAACTGACCGAGCACCAGCCGCGCATGCACGACCAGCGCGCGGCCGAACTCCGTGAACGCGACGCCGCTCGCGCCGCGCACCAGCAACGGCGCGTGCAGATCGGCTTCCAGTTCGCGCATGGCCTTGGTCACGGCGGCCGGCGAAAGCTCGAGCGAACGGGCGGCGGCCCGGATACTGCCGGTATCCGCAATGGCCGCTAAGGTGCTGAGTTGATGCAGTTTCATCTGGAAAACCCGTACATGGGTGGCAACCGCTGGTTGCTGGCGCAACGATTCTACGCCTGCCGCTGGAAAATCGGCGTGGTTATGCTCGGTTCACGCTTTCATCGACGGAGACAACATCGTGAACACCATGGCCATCCCGGCGGGCATCGCCGAACTCGAAGACGAAATGATCGCGCTGCGCCGCCGCATCCACGCGCAGCCCGAACTGGCTTACGAAGAGTTCGCCACCGGCGACCTGGTCGCGGAACGCTTGCAGGAGTGGGGCTACACCGTGCATCGCGGGCTGGGTCAGACCGGCGTTGTAGGGCAACTGAAAGTAGGCAGCGGCACGCGCAAACTCGGCCTGCGCGCCGACATGGACGCACTGCCGATTCATGAGACGACCGGCCTGCCGTACGCGAGCACCGTCCCCGGCAAGATGCACGCATGCGGCCATGACGGGCACACGGCGATCCTGCTGGCGGCAGCCAAGCATCTGGCGCAGGAAAAGAGTTTCGACGGCACGTTGAACCTGATTTTCCAGCCCGCTGAAGAAGGTCAGGCCGGCGCGAAGAAAATGCTCGAAGACGGCCTGTTCGACAAGTTTCCGTGCGACGCGGTCTTCGCGATGCACAACATGCCCGGTTTTCCGACGGGCAAGTTCGGTTTCCTGCCGGGCTCGTTCATGGCGTCGTCCGATACGGTGATCATCAAGGTGACTGGCCGCGGCGGTCATGGCGCGGTGCCGCACAAGGCGGTCGATCCCGTGGTGGTGTGCGCGCAGATCGTGCTGGCCTTGCAGTCGATCGTGTCGCGCAACATTGCACCGCTCGACATGGCGATCATCACCGTCGGCGCGATTCACGCCGGTGAAGCACCGAACGTGATTCCTGAAACCGCGGAGATGCGCCTGTCCGTGCGCGCGCTGAAGCCCGAGGTTCGCAACTATTTGCAGGAGCGCATCACGGCGGTTGCCTGCGGGCAGGCGGCGGTGTTCGGCGCGCGAGCGCATGTGGACTATCAGCGACGGTATCCGGTGCTGGTCAACGATGCGCAGATGACCAGTCTCGCACGGCAGGTCGCGCTCGACTGGCTCGGCGAAGACGGTTTGATCGCCGACATGCAACCGTTGACCGGCAGTGAAGACTTCGCGTTCCTGCTGGAGCGTTGCCCGGGCAGTTACCTGATCATCGGCAATGGCGATGGCGAGGGCGGCTGCATGGTCCACAACCCGGGCTATGACTTCAACGACGACTGTCTCGCTACCGGCGCGGCCTATTGGGTGCGGCTTGCGCAGACGTTCCTCGTCTGAGCCGGGTGCCATCGGATTGAACTGAGGCCGTGCAAGGCTCCGAGGGTCACGAAGACCAGCGGGGCCATCAAGGCCGTGTTGGGGCCAGTCAGGCCGTCCTTTGCTCTCAGGCGCACAAGACCGCAGGGCCGCGCATCAGCAGGGAGGACACCATGGAGACACAGATGGACTATTCCGCTACACCGCAACCAGCAGGCACCGACGCGTTGAATCTCGCTGGCGCGTCGGCCACGCCGCCGGCCAAACGCACGAGCCACGCCAAAGCGATTGCTGCGATCACGCTCGGCAACGGCCTCGAGTTTTTCGATTTTACGATCTACAGTTTCTTCGCGACGATCATCGGCAAGCTGTATTTCCCGGTGGAAGGGCAGCTTGCGCAACTGATGCTGGCCGCCGGCACGTTCGGCGTGGGATTCATCATGCGTCCGGTGGGCGGCATTGTGCTCGGCGGCTATGCTGACCGTGCCGGCCGCAAGGCCGCGATGAGTCTCACGCTGTGGCTGATGACGCTCGGCTCGGCGATCATCGCATTCGCGCCGACGTATGCGGCGATCGGCATCGCCGCGCCGCTGCTGGTGATTCTTGCGCGATTAATTCAGGGCTTCGCGCTGGGCGGCGAGGTCGGCGCATCGACCTCGTTGCTGCTTGAATATGGCAGCGACAAGACGCGCGGGTTCTACGGAAGCTGGCAGTTTGTGAGCCAAGGGTTGAACACGGTATGCGGCTCGCTGCTGGGTGTTGCGTTGGCGGCGGCGCTGTCCACTGCTGCGCTGGAGAGCTGGGGCTGGCGCGTGCCGTTTGTGATCGGCATGGCGATGGGGCCGATTGGTATTTACATCCGGCGGCATCTGGACGAAACGTTGCCGGGCGTGGAAGACGGCACGGTTTCGGCGGCCCAGGCGCCTGATGCACAGCCGGTTCGCAGGCTGTTTCGCGAGCATTCGCGGGTGATCACGACGGGGGTGCTGACGACCATTGGCGGCACGGCGGCGAATTACATCGTGCTGTTTTATCTGTCTACCTACGCGATTCGGATTTTGCATTTGCCGATGTCGTCGGCGTTGTGGGCCGCGTGGACCGCGGCGGTGGTGACGGTGATTTGCTCGCCGTTTGCGGGGGCGTTGTCCGATCGGGTGGGGCGTAAACGTGTTTTGTGGATTTCGCGGGTGTTGCTGATTGTTGCCGTGTATCCGGCGTTCATGATTATCAATGCTTCGCCTACGGTGCCTGTTTTGTTGTCTGTTGTTGCTGTGCTGGCTGTGTTTGTCGCTTTTACGGCTGTGCCCAATATCGTCATGTTGCCCGAGATGTTTCCGCGCGAGATTCGCGCTACCGGGATGTCGATTGTTTATTGTTTAGGGGTTTCGATTTTTGGTGGGTTTGCGCAGTTTTTTGCTACCTGGTTGATTCAGATTTCGGGGAGTAATCTGGCGCCTGCCTGGTATTTGATTGGGTGTGGGGTTGTGTCGTTGTTGCCGTTGCCGTTTATGCGGGAGACTGCTGGGAAGGCAATAGATTAAGGTTGGGTTTTTGCCTTTGGCGGCGGCATTGTCAGTGTTCCTATGGTGTTGGCCTTTCCTTGCATTGTTAGTGGTCTATTGGCGTTGCCCCTGTGCGGGGCGGCACCTACTTCTCTTTGCCGGCTGTGTATAGACCGGGGACATGGTTGACAGACGTGCGGGGACATCATTGACACTTTATGGTCAGTGATTTTCGCTCCTCAGGTCA
>CABFVV010000055.1_pt1 | contig 67468 bp, 63 predicted proteins | sample 8864751 | NCBI WGS metagenome assembly CABFVV01 (sample SAMEA5735770, study PRJEB23740) | soil metagenome | biome: forest; feature: forest soil; material: soil | place: USA | collected 2013-10-13 | depth 0.1 m | reverse complement strand
GTGGTGTCCGCCGGCCGCCTGCCAAGCCTGCTCCCACCCATGACCGACGACGAGGCGCTCAGCTCGGCGGCGTTGCTGTCCGCCAGCCGAGCCGGCTTTACGCCCTCGCAATAGCGGCAGCGGCCGTTTCGCGCGCCGCATCATTCGTCGAGTGGGCCGGCGCTGGTCGGCGGGCGCAATCCGCCGCAACCCGGCGAAATCACCCTGGCGCATCTGGGCGTGCTGTTTCTCGACGAATTCGACCGCCATGTGCTGGAGACCCTGCGCGAGCCCCTCGAGGCCGGGCGCATCACGATCTCGCGCGCCGCCTTGCAAGCGGATTTTCCAGCAGCGTGCCAGTTGATCGCCGCGATGAACCCCTGCCCCTGCGGATGGCGCGGCGACCCCAACGGTCGCTGCCGATGCACGCCGGAAATCGCGGCGCGTTATCTGCGCAAGCTGTCCGGGCCGCTGCTCGACCGGATCGACATCCAGCTCGAGATTCCTGCGCTCACGCCGGCGGAGTTGTCGGCGCGTTCCACCACCGCCGGTGAATCGAGTGCAGCGATCGCCCTACGGGTGAATGCCGCTCGCGAGCGGCAACTAGCCCGGCAAGGCAAAACCAATCGGGAACTGGGCGGACGGGAAGTGGACGAGGTCTGCCGCCCCGACGCAGACGGCGAAGCTTTGCTGCGCCAGGCCGGCGAGCGTTTCGGCTGGTCGGCGCGTGCTTACTACAGAGTCCTGAAGGTGGCGCGGACCATCGCCGACCTGGCCGGCGCGGCTATGCCGAGCGCGGCGCAAGTCGGTGAGGCCATCCAATATCGCCGGGCGTTTGGGTCTGTATAAGGCGAAAAATCGCCTGTCAAGACTTGACTTATGCACAAGTGCGCGTTCCAGATAAATCTGGAAACAACTGAAAGGCATACAGAGACACGCATCCCAAAGGCATTGATTTAATTGACTTATTTCGACCGCCCGGAGCTGACTCAGTCTGACAGAATGCCCACGGGATGGGCATCTGCGGCAAAAAACGCGAAGTTCTCAACAGAGTTATCCACAGCCTCCGTGCGTAACCGGAAAACTTCAACGTAAACCGGGAATTAGCGCGCGATGCTACGAAGGAACTTTCACTGTGCACTACGATCTTGTCGCGCACCGAGTTGACCAAAAAACGCCGCTTTCAACTTTCAATAGAGCTGGAACGACGAAAAAAACTGGTCGACCTGCTCCTGCTGAACCGGCTTGGACGCAATGATTGCGGCCTGATACACATGCCGGCCACGCGCGACCAGCCGCGCATAGACGGTGCGCGTCTCGTGTTGCGAGCCAGCCTCACCGGTCAGCTTCATTTCCAGACCCAGCACCTGACCGCCTGCGGCCAGCGGAATTTGCACCGCGTGCGCGTCCGGCGCGGCGCCGACGTTACGGGCGAGCCCCGTGCGCAGGAATTCGAGGGCGGCACGCTGCGTCGCTTCGTCATCGTTCGGCAGCATCACGGTGCCGACCGCGAACACGGCGTCGCCGGCTTCGGCTGTCTGCATCGCCATCTGCATCGGCTTGCCGTCGATCTGGACCGCGCGCTGATCGTTGTCCGGCTTGGCCGGCAGGTCGACCGTGTAGCCGTTGTCGTTATTCATGACGGTGCGCCAGTCGAAGGTCGGCGAACACGCTGCCAACGCGCCGCCCAACGCCAGCGCGCAGGCCACCGTTCGGAGAACTGCTCGTGCTCGCCGCAAGCGGAAAGCGGCACCGGCCGGGCGACCGTTTGCCAGGGCGAAACTTGAGGAACGGCTAACGGGGCGGCCAAACGGGATGATCGAGATTCGGGCGAGCAAGCGAAAAGCAGTTCGGAGCATGGGGACAGAAGATTGGACTGACAGGAACGTAAAGTCCTATTATCGCCTCCCGGGCCGCCCGCTGCCGCGTTGCCGGAATGGGGCTACAATAGCGGAGCCAAGCAATACCGGATTTAACAGTCCAAATCCACGTACTGTTCCGCGCGTTCTGCGCGACTCTCGAGGTTCCGTTCATGAGTTCCACCCCGTCCACCGCCGCACGGCGCGCGAATCCGCTTCGCATCATCATCATTGCCGTCGTGGCCGTAGCGATCGCGATTGCCGGCTATTTTGCGTTCGCCGGCCAGCAGCGCGTGCCGGATGCGACCTTCACGTTGCTGTCGGGGCAGAAAGTCTCGACCGCCGATCTGAAAGGCAAGGTCTACCTGGTCAACTTCTGGGCGACCAGTTGCGACACCTGCATGAAGGAAATGCCGCAGATGGTCCAGACCTATAACCGCTTCAAAGGCAAAGGGCTCGAATTCGTCGCCGTCGCAATGAACTACGACGCACCGATGTACGTGGCCAACTACACGCAAACCCGCCAGTTGCCTTTCAAGGTTGCTATGGACGACGGCTCTGCCGCCAAGCAGTTCGGCAATGTGCAGCTCACGCCGACCACCTTCCTGATCGACAAGGACGGCAAGATTCTGAAGCGCTATGTCGGCGAACCGCAATTCGCGGAACTCGACCAGTTGCTGGAAAAAGCGCTGAACGCGGCCTGATTGCCCCACGAAAAGCCTGAAGTAAAACACCCAGACAAACACGCCGGCGCCGAGGTCATACCGCCTCGCCGCCGGCGCTTCAAATTCTCACCGTTCCCCTTCCCCTTTGGCCGCGAGGCCATATCGCTTGATCTTCTCGTAGAGCGTCGCCTTTCCAAGCTGCAACTTGTCTGCTGCGACCGCGACTACCCCGGCGGCCTGCTCCAACGCCTCCGCGATCACCGCCCGCTCGAATTGCTCGACACGTTCCTTCAACGGTTGTGGCGCTACGCCGTCGTCGGCGAAAGACATGACCGGATCGTCGGCGACGCCAAGCACGAAGCGGTCGGCGGCATTGCGCAGCTCGCGCACATTCCCCGGCCATTCCCGTTGCATCAGGCTGGCACGCTGCCGGTCAGTGAGAATCGGCGCGGGGCGCTGATAACGCACGGCCGCGTCCAGCAGGAAGTGCTCGAAGAGCGGCACGATGTCCTCGCGACGTTCACCCAACGGCGGCAGCGCGATCGTCACTACGTTCAGGCGGTATAGCAAGTCGCGCCGGAACGACCCGTCCGCGACATGCTCCGCCATATCGCCCTTCGCGGCGGCCACCACGCGACAATTCACGCGAATCGGCTGATTCGAGCCGAGCCGTTCCAGCACCCCGTCCTGCAACACGCGCAGCAGCTTGACCTGCAACGCGAGCGGCATGCTCTCGATCTCATCGAGGAACAGCGTGCCGCCCGAAGCATGTTCAAGCTTACCGATGCGGCGTTTTGCCGCGCCGGTGAAGGCACCGGGTTCGTAGCCGAACATTTCCGACTCGAACATCGGCTCCGGCAGCGCGCCGCAGTTCACCGCGATAAACGGTTTGTCACGCCGCGGCGACAGTTCATGCAGACTACGCGCGATCAACTCCTTGCCCGCGCCCGTGTCGCCGTTGATCAGCACCGACGCGTCGGTCGGCGCGATATTCGCGATCAGCCGCCGCACCTGCTCGATTGCTGGACTACGACCGATGATGCGCGGCGCGACCGTGTTCTGCCCGGCCAGCTCACGACGCAGCGCGAGGTTCTCCAGCACCAGCTTGCGGCGCTCCAGCGCACGTCGCACGGTTTCGATCAGACGCTCGGATGCGAACGGCTTTTCGATGAAGTCATACGCGCCGTCACGCATCGCCTGCACGGCCATCGAAATATCGCCATGACCGGTGACCAGAATCACCGGCACGTCTGGCGCGCGCTCGTGGCACTGCGCAAGCAGTTCGAGTCCGCTCGCGCCAGGCAAGCGAATATCGCTGACGATCACCCCGGAGAAATCCGCGCTAATCATCTTCGCTGCGGATTCCGCCGACGCATGGCCGATCACCTCGAAGCCCGCCAGTTGCAAACTCTGCACGCTGGCACGCCGCACCAGCTCGTCGTCTTCGATATACAGTACCTGCAAGCCGTCGTTCAGCATGTTGTTCTCGTCTGATTCAGGAACCCGTGGTGAGCGGGTCCGATGTATGGCTCGTCTGCACGCGCGCGCGGCGCAGCGTCAATACGAATAATGCACCGCCGTCCGGCGCGTTGCGCGCCACCAGTGTGCCGCCGCAGTCGCGCGCAATCGACGATGAAATCGCGAGGCCGAGCCCCAGGCCCTGGCCCATTTCTTTCGTAGTGAAGAACGGTTCGAACAGACGCGGCAGCACGTCGTCGGGAATGCCTGGGCCGTTGTCGTGCACAGCGAACGACACACTCGACTCAGCGGTTTCGATCTCGATCGAAATGCGTGGCGGCGTCATCCCCGCCGTTGCGTCTAGCGCGTTGCCGAGCAGATTGATCAACACCTGTTCGAGCCGCAGATCGTCGCAATTGGCAACCAGATCGGAGGGATCGTCGGCGAGATTCAGCGGCATGCGCGCGCCGGTGCCGGCATCGAGCAAAGCGAACTCGACTTCGACGCCTTGCAGGCGCTTTTGCAGCAGCGCGATGACGTTGCGCAACGCTCGCATGACCGGCGCACGCGCACTGCGCGGCCGGGCGCGGCCGACAAACAACTTCAACTGATTGGTGATCTTGCCCATGCGCTCGGTGAGCGCAGCGATCGCTTCGAGATTTTCGAACGCCGACGCCTGGTCGCCGCGTTCGAGCAGCACGCGCGTGTTGTCCGAGAAACCACGCAGTGCCGCGAGCGGCTGATTCAATTCATGCGTGATGCCGGCCGCCATCTGACCCAGCGCGGCTAGCTTGCTGGCCTGGATCAGCTCATCGTGCGCCGCGCGCAGTTCCTGTTCGGCGCGCGTTCGCTCGGCGACTTCCTTCTGCAACTGCTCGTTCGCCTGCGAGAGATCCGCAGTGCGCGCGGCCACGCGCTGGTTCAATTCAGCGTAGGCCTTTTGCAGCAGCGAACGGCTGCGCATCATTTCTCGCACCCGGGCACGGCGCATTCTCCAGTAGAACGCGAACAGCACCAGCGACACGTAGCCGAAGCCGGTCACGATAGTCGCATTGCGCGCGTCAGCGTTGACAGGACCGACCGGCGACATCGTGATCAGATGCCAGTCCGGCTCGCCCATGCCGCGCCGCGACGCCAGATAGCGCGGCGCATAGCGGCCGCCGCCGATACGCACGATCTGCGCATTGCCTTCGAGCGTGCGCTCGATCGTCACCGGCAGCGGCGGGATCGGTTGCTGCGCATACTGGCGCGCCTGGTAGATCGAGTCCGCGACTTGCCCCGACAACGGCCGGATCGTGTGATATTTCCACGCTGGCACCGACGACAGAAAGATCACGCCGTGATCGTCGGTGACAACTAAAGGTTCGGACGCATCCGCGCCCTGAAACCATTCGAGATCGAGTTTGACGACTGCCACGCCGACGATCTTGCCGTCACGCCGCACCGGCTGCGAGATGTAGTAACCGGGCGCCTGGGAAATCGTGCCGATACCGAAGAAGCGGCCCACGCCACCCTTCACCGCATCGAGAAAATACGGCCGGAATTGATAGCCCGCGCCGATGAAGCTGCCCGGCCCATGCCAGTTGCTCGCGGCGACGCAATAGCCGTCGAGCGGAATGATGTAGGTGACCGTTGCCCGCGCGTGGCGGTTGAGGTCCTCGAGATAGAGATTGGCGCGTTCGACGTTGGCAGGGCTGGGATTGACCAGCACGTCTTGCACAATGGGATGTTCGGCCAGCAGATAAGGCAGCGATTCGTAGCGCTCGAGCGTGCTTTTCAGCGCGCTGGTCGTGCGATCGACCCGCACCGCGGCGTTGCGCCGCAAATTATCGATCCCGCTCTGCCACGCGATGGTGTACGTAAGCCCGCACGCCACCACGAGCCCGGCGACGAGCGCGAAGAGGATCAGCAGGCGGCGCGTCACGTTGGCAATATCCGATCGGTGAGGATCGGATATTGTGGCATAAGGCGCCGCGTCGTCGGCGTAAGCTTCGTCGGCCGACGGCGCTGGGTCCCGGCTCGCGGTCGCCGCTTTCATAGGTGGGCGTCCGCGGCCGAAGTCGTGCTCGTGACGGTTGCCTGGCTTAAGCCTCGGCCGGCTCTTTGACCGCCACTTCACCCCGCAATGCGGCGTTCAGCTTGTTGCGGTCCAGTTCCTTTTCCCATGCCGACACCACCACCGTCGCCACTCCGTTACCGACGATGTTCGTCAGCGCGCGGCATTCGCTCATGAAACGGTCGATACCGAGAATCAGCACCATGCCCGACAGCGGAATGGTCGGCACCACAGCGAGCGTGGCGGCCAGCGTGATGAAGCCCGCGCCCGTCACACCGCTCGCGCCCTTCGACGTCAGCATCGTCACCGCCAGCAGCGTGAGCTGCTGCGTCCACGTGAGGTCGGTGTTGGTCGCCTGAGCGATGAACAGCACGGCCATCGTCATGTAGATGTTGGTGCCGTCGAGGTTGAACGAGTAACCGGTCGGCACCACGAGGCCCACAACCGAACGCGAGCAGCCGAGCTTTTCGAGCTTCAGCATCAGTTGCGGCAGCGCGGCTTCCGACGAGCTCGTGCCGAGCACGATCAGCATCTCTTCCTTGATGTAGCCGACAAAGCGCAGGATGTTGAAGCCCACCGCACGCGCGATGATGCCGAGTACGACCACCACGAACACGATCGAAGTCAGATAGAACGTGCCGATCAGCTTGAGCATCGGCAGCAGCGAGCCGATGCCGTACTTGCCGATGGTGAACGCCATCGCGCCGAACGCGCCGATCGGCGCCAGCTTCGTGATGATGCGCACAATGCCGAACAGCACATGCGAAAGCCCGTCGATGAAGTTGGTGACGACCTTGCCCTTCTCACCGGCCGTGGCCAGCACCGCGCCGAACAACAGTGCGATCAGCAGGATCTGCAGGATTTCGCCCTGTGCGAACGCCGACACGAGCGTGTCCGGGATGATGTGCATCAGGAAGTCGACCGTGGTCTGGCCGTGTGCCTTCGCGGCATACGAAGCGACAGCCTTGCCGTCGAGCGTAGCCGGATCGATGTTGAAGCCGACGCCCGGTTTCAGCACGTGCGTGGCAATGAGGCCGAGCACCAGCGCGAACGTCGAGACGATTTCGAAGTACAGCAGCGCCTTGCCGCCGACGCGCCCGACCTTCTTCATGTCTTCCATACCGGCGATACCCGTCACCACCGTACAGAAGATGATCGGCCCGATCACCATCTTGATCAGCTTGATGAAGCCATCGCCGAGCGGCTTCATGTCGACGGCGAAGTCCGGCGAATAATGGCCAAGCGCAATGCCGATGATGATCGCCACGATCACCTGGACGTACAGCACTTTGTGGATAGGTTTCTTCACGATGTTTCCTGCGATATGGGTGAGCTCAAGGCCTGCCACGCTGCGCATCATGCGAACGAATAGTCGTCACGCCTGTGCACGGCATTAGGCCGCGACAAGACGACGAATTCAGAAATACCGGGAAGGGAAATCAGACATCGTTGTCTCCTTGCTTTAGTTGTCGGACCGTTGCGGCCGCGTGATCTAAATTGCAAGGTCGATGCCAGCTTGACGAAAAGCGAACCGCTTTGATTTTTATAGGTTTTTTGGCGTGTTACAGCACGCGCAGTCCGGGATTCCGGAAATCCGGACGAGGGGCGTCGGGGAATCCGGAATCCGTCCATGCCACAAATCCGGGAAAACCCGGAGAGCCTTTGGGGCTGGGGCTTTCGCCCACTTCAGCCGAAACCGCCTGGTCTGTACGCGGGGCTTTCGCCAACGTCAGACACTGCTGTTCGGCTTCTATGCACCACCCTCTTCCAGCACCAGCAAGTTCTCGTGCGAGAAACCCAGCGATACCGGTTGACCCCGTTCGGGCAAGCCGCGATTCGGGTCGTTGAACACATCAAGTGAAATCACCGCGTCTTTCACGCGCGCTCTGATGCGCACCACCGCACCGAGGAAATTTACTTCTTCGACGGTCGCGTTCAGCGTATTGCGGCCCGGCGCGGCCGGTTCCAGCACAATGGCTTCGGGCCGCAGCGCGAGCATGCGCTTCTTGCCCGCGTCGTCTGCCGGCAGTTCTTGCGTGGTAGTCAACTCCTGACCGTCGACGGCCATCTTGCCGGTCTTCGGATCGATCACATGCCCCGCCAGAATGTTCAGCGTGCCGACGAACGACGCGACAAAGCGCGTACGCGGATAGTTGTAGATTTCCGAAGGCGTGCCGATCTGTTCGACGCGCCCCTCGTTCATCACCACGATGCGGTCGGAAATGGACAGCGCCTCTTCCTGATCGTGCGTGACGAAAATCGACGTGATACCTAATTCACGCTGCAACGCCCGAATGTCTTGCCGCAGCGAAATGCGAATCTTCGCGTCGAGCGCGGAGAGCGGCTCGTCGAGCAACAGCACCTGAGGCTTGCCGGCAAGCGCGCGCGCCAACGCCACACGCTGCTGCTGACCACCCGACAATTGCCACGGATAGCGCTCACCGAGATGCGGCAGCTTGATCAGTTGCAACATCTCCTCGACGCGCTTCTTGATCTCCTCCTGCGGGCGGTGCGTGATCTTCAGTCCGAAGCCGATGTTGTCGGCCACCGTCATGTTCGGAAACAGCGCGTACGACTGGAACACCATGCCGACCTTGCGCTGCCGCGTGCGCAGGTACGTCACGTCCTTGTTATCCAGCCGGATGATGCCGCGCGTCGGCGTTTCGAAGCCGGCGATCATCCGCAGCACCGTGGTCTTGCCACAGCCGGACGGTCCAAGAAACGTGATGAATTCGCCGCGCTCGATCTTCATGTCGAAGTGATGCAGCGCAGTGTTCGCCCCGAAGGACTTATGCAGATTTTCGATCTCAAGGAATGCCATGATTCGCTGCCTTAGTCGGTCAAATTAGTCCGTCAAATTTTCTGGCCGCTAAGCGCGCGTGCCGAGCCGAATACCTGAATCAAACCCATCGACGCCCATGTGATCACGAACGCGATGATCGCAAGCGCCGACGGTTCATACGCGCGGTTCGCGCCGATCAATTGCAGATACGGGCCGAACGCGGGGCGGTCGAGCAGACTCGCCAGCGTGAACTCGCCGATCACGACAGCAAAGGTGAGAAACGCGCCGGACAGAATGCCCGAGCGGATATTCGGGAAGATCACTTTGAACAGAATCGTCGGCCAGTTCGCCCCGAGACATTCGGCGGCCTCGGTCAGCGAGCGCACGTCGACCGCGCGCAAACCGGCGTCGACTGCGCGATACATGTACGGCAGCGAGAGCGTGACGTAACCGAACACCAGTAACAGGTCGGTCGCGCGTTCGTTGGCCGTGAGCGGCAGAATCGAACTGCTGTTGTATATGCGCAGATAACCGAACACGATCACGATCGCCGGGACCACCAGCGGCAACAGCGTGATGAATTCGACGACCGGCCGCAGCTTCGGCAGCCGCAACTGCACGTAGTACGCGGTCGGCACCACCAGCAATACGCCAACAATGATCGTCAGCACCGCCATCAGGATCGAATAGCCGAACGAAGCCTGGAAGCGTGGATCGCTCAGCACGACGCTATACGCCTCGAAGCTGTAAACGCCGCGTTTCATGCGCAGGCTGAATTCGAAGGTGGCGAGCAACGGAATCAGAAAGTACAGCGAACCGACGATCATCGCGGTCCACGCACCCACACGCGACTGGCTTTTCATCGACGGCCCCTTTCAGCGCGTGAACGCAGCCAGATGTAGCCGCCATTCGACAAGCCCGTCACGAGCACCATGCCGAGCGCGAGCGCGTAGCCGAGGTTCTGGTTGTGCATGACGTCGCCGCGAATCTGCGCGTACAGCAGGATCGTAACGATGTTCAGCGAACTGCCGGTCAGTGCGTAGGCCGTGGCGACCGCGCCGAACGAATTGGCGAACAGCAGCAGCGTCGCGCCAAGCACGCTCGGCCACAAAACCGGCAACGCTACGTGGCGCCAATATTGGAAGGCCGTGCCGCCGAGACAGTCGCAGGCTTCGCGCCACTCGCGCTTCAGGCCGTCGAGCGCGGGCGTGACGATCAGCACCATCAAAGGAATCTGGAAGTACAGGTAAGTCAGCGTCAACCCGGAAAAACTCAGAACGCTGAAGCCCGTCGAGTACAGGTTGAAGCCGAGGTACTTCTTCAGCAATACGGTCACGAGACCGACGCGCCCCAGCGTGCAGATGAAGGCAAATGCGAGCGGCACGCCGGCAAAATTCGAGGCGACGCCGGAGAACGTCATCAACGTAGGACGAATCCAACCCGGCAATTTGCCTTGCACCGCCGCCCACGCGAGCAGCGAGCCGATCAACGCGCCGCCGAGCGCTGAAGCGGCGCTTACCTTGAAGCTGATCCAGTAGGCGTCCAGCACCGTGGGCTGGAGCAAGTCGCGAAAATTGCCGAGCGTGAAGTGGCCTTGCGGATCCTGAAACGCGCCGACCATCAGAAAGCCGGTCGGCAGAATCAGGAACAGCAGTGCGAAGGTGAAAAACGGCACCACGCCGATCCAGGCGAGGAACTGCGACGCGCGGCCCGGACCGTTGACGCGAGGCGTTGGCGTGGGTACAGGCGGAACCAGCAATTCCGGCTGCACCGATCCAGCATCCGATGAAGCGCTCATAGCTCACCCTTAGGCAATCTGGCTAACGCCTGGCGCGCCGCTCTCGTGGAGCGGCACGCTACCTTTGAAACTGCACGTTGCGGTTAGAAGCGGCGGCGTGTGCGGCATGCGATAGATCGCCGCCCCCGCTGCCGCCGCAACCGCGTGCGCCGCGACGATTACTTGACGTTCGCGCCGACCGCTTCGTCCCAGTGCTTCGTAATGGTGTCCTTGTAGGCGTCCTGCTGGGACAGCGTCGGGAACACCACGTTCTTGTATGACGACGGCGGCGGCAGCTTGTCGAGCAGCGCTTGCGGAACCTTCTTCGCCGCTACCAATTCGTTATAGCGCATCGGGTGGCAATAGCCGGTCAGCCAGCCGATCTGGCCTTCGTCGGAGTACAGGTATTCCATCCACAGCTTGGCGGCGTTCGGATGCGGTGCGTAGGCGCTGATCGCCTGAACGTACACGCCGGCGACCACGCCCGTCTTCGGAATCACCACCTGCACCTTCGGATTGCCCTTCAGCGTGTCGCGGTCGGCCAGCGCGTTGTAGTCCCAACGCACGACGATCGGCGTGGTGCCTTGCGCGAGCGATGCGGCCTTGCCGATCACCGGCACGAAGTTGCCGTTCTTGTTCAGGTCGGCAAAATACTTGAGGCCGGCCTTGTCGGCCTTGCTCACATCGCCCTTGCTTTGCGACAGACCTGCTGCGAACACGGCCTGGATCGCCTGATTGGCCGTGCGCGGGTCGCCGGCCAGCGAGACGGCGTTCTTATAGTCTGACTTGAGCAGATCGCTCCAGTCGGACGGCGCCTTGTCGATCATGTCGGCGTTCACTTCAAACGACAGCACGCCGTAGTAATCGCCATACCAATAGCCGTCGGCGTCTTTCGACTCCTTGGGAATCGAGTTCCACGAAGCGACCTTGTACGGCTGCAGCAAACCCTCGGCCTTCGCGGTCGGACCGAACGACAGACCCACGTCGATCACGTCAGGCGCTTGCGGACCCTTGTTGCCCTTGTTCGCCTTGATGGCTTCGACTTCGTCGCCCGAACCCGCATCCGGGTTCAGCTCGTTGATCTTGATGCCGTACTTCTTCTGAAAACCGGCCACCAGTTCACCGTAGTTGCACCAGTCGTGCGGCAACGCGATCACGGTGAGTTGGCCTTCCTGCTTGGCGGCTGCGACCAGTGCGTCGAGCGGCGCGGCCGAAGCGCTGCTCACGCCGGCTGCGGCGACACCCGCAGCGGCCGACATCGAAAGTAAACGAGCTAACGCGGTGCGCTTCATAGTTATCCCCATCCTCTGCCGAAATTGCTACGTTTGGAAAATTTCTAATTTCTAGCTCTATGGGCGCACACCTGTGCAAGCTCGCACTCGCGCACCCGCGCCATGCTCAGTCCGGATTGACCGGCGCCGAAAACATGTCGTGTTCCAGTCTATCGATGCGATCTGTACAAATCATGTCGACACCCCATTGCGCAAGCACCTGCGCGCGCTCGGGGTCGTTCACCGTGTAGGCCAGCACGCGCAATCCGGCCGCCTTGATCTCGGCGACCAGCGGCTCGGTCAGGTACCGGTGGCTCGCATGCAGCGACACGCAGTCCAACTCCCGCACGATGCGCAGCCAGTCAGCCGGCACCTCTTCGAACAGCATACCGCGTCGCAGCGAGGGCGCCGCATCGCGCGCTGCCGCAAGCGCCTCGAACGAAAACGACGACAGCAGCGGCGGCGTTTGCCCTTGCCACAAAGTCAATGCGCCGCTTGCGACCAGACGCCCGGTGATCTCGTCCCGCCCCGGGCAGGGTTTGATTTCGATATTGGCGGCAATGCCATCTCGTGCGCAACGTGCGGCGGCTTCGGCGAGCGTCGGCAGATGCGTACCGGCGAACTGCGGGCCGAACCAGGCGCCGGCGTCGAGCGCGGCCAGTTGGTTCCACGTGTGTTCAGCAGCGGCGCCATGACCGTTGGTCGTGCGTTCCAGCGTATCGTCGTGCAACAGAAAGAGCTGGTTGTCAGCGGAGAGCTTGGCGTCGAATTCGACCATGCGGTAGCCGTAACGCACGCATGCGTCGAAACCGGCCAGCGTGTTCTCCGGCGCCAACGTGCCGCCGCAGCGATGCGCAACCAGCCTCGGATACGGCCAGTCTGCGGATAAGGTGCGATCAATCCCGTTTCCCACGTCTCGTTACCTTCCAGATAGAGCGGGTTAAATATGCTCTCGACACGTTCCAAGCTGCCACTGCCGTCATGCCACAACTGCGCCATGCAGCCTTTTATGCACGAGCCCCGCGCGTAGTATCGCGCCAATGGGCAACGCTGCGATAGCTGGCCGCACGACCAACGTCACGCCCCACTACAGCTCTGCAATCCTATTGTCAGGATGCCGAACCGTGCGGCGTCCCGGCAGCACCGTATACAGTAGCGAATGGTTCAGACGGCAGATCCCAAGATCCATTATGGCGACGACATGTGTCTAACAAATTGCCAAAAAACGCCGCGAAATGCTCGAAATCGGACATTTCAATTCCTTTTCGAACATTTGATGTTCGAAATATGCGCCGCGCTTCGATCTGCGAAGGCTAAGGTTAAATACACAAACTTGCAAGCTGCCAAAAAAATACAACACAATTCGGCTAAAGTAGTACGCTTGTCATTGTCCGGACACACATCCGTGTCCACGATGACACCATTAAAACAAGCCGTGTGACCGCGCGTTCACATCCAAGGAAAAATGCATGTGGCAGGAAGACCGTCATCAGAGAATTCGCGCGTTGCTGTCTACGCTTCAGCGCGTGTCGACCGAACGGATCATGGCGGACCTCGGGGTGTCGCGCGAAACGGTGCGGCGCGATCTGCTCGACCTCGAAGCACTCGGTGAACTGAAGCGCGTACATGGTGGCGCGATCAAACCCGCTGACGAGGCGCCGATCGCCGAGCGCGCCCACATGCGTGTCAAAGCCAAAACCGCGATTGCGAAGGCGGCCACCGGTTTGATCGCGAGCGGCCAGACACTGTTCATCGACGCGGGCACCACCACCGCGGCGCTCGCTGAAGAGCTGGCGAAACTGGCGAACCTGACGATCGTCACCAATTCCATCGACGTCGCGCTGAAAATGCGTGGCGCCGTGGATCAAACGGAAACGGCCAACGAAGTGATTCTGCTGGGCGGCTCGATCAGCGATCGGGCGATGGCGACCACCGGCGCGACCACCGTACTCGACATCCAGCGCTATCGCGCGGACATGGCCTTGCTCTCGCCGGTCGGCATCGATCACCGGCACGGCGCCACCAACTACGATCACGCTGAAACCGAAGTGGCTCGCGCCATGGTCGCCAACGCGGACCGCGTGGTGATCCTTGCCGACTACAGCAAGATTGGTCAGCGCAGCCGGATTTCGTACTGTCCGGTCGATCGGATCGATGTGCTGGTCACCAACAAGAAGGCGGCCGAAGCCGCCGACTTTGCAGCGCTGAAAAAGAAGCTGGAAGAGATCGTTCTGGCTTAGGGCGCCGATGTGTTCGGCGCTTCGCACGAACGCTTCAGGGAGCGCTGCGCAAGCCGCTTATTCCTTCACATGCATTGTGTCGAGCACGCGCTTGCGCAAGCGCGTGTCGCGCAGCGCGCCGGCAGCTTCGAGCACCGGATAGGCCGTCGAGCAGAACAGCGAATTGAGCCGCTTCATGTCGCTGATCAGATCCAGATGCAACGCGCTGGTTTCGATGCTGCGCAAGGTTTGCCCGGCGAGTCGGTCCAGATGTTTGTATGAGTACGCGCGCTCCAGATCGCGAAAACGCTCCTTCTCCGCCAGCAGCCGCTCTGCGCAACGCAGATCGTTATTCAGAAACACCGACAGGCCAAGCTGTAGATTGCTGACGAGCCGCGCCTGCAGGTCGTCCAGCTCGCCCAACCCCTCCTCCGAAAACGACAGCCGGTGCGCGATCTTCTTTTCCTCGATATCGCCGACAATCCGCTCGATGATGTCGCCCGCATGCTCCAGGTTAATCGTCAACGAAATGATGTCGGTCCAGCGGCGGCTATCGGCTTCGTCGAGTTGCTCGCGGGAGATCAGCGTCAGATAGGTTTTGACCGCGGCGTAGAGCTGGTCGACGTCGTCGTCCATCCGGACCGTTTCGCGCGCCTTGTCGAGGCTGTTTTCATGGATCAGGCCCGCAACGTTATCGAGCATGGTGCGCACGATATCGCCAATACGCAGCACCTCGCGTGCGGCGTTCGCGAGTGCGAGTGTGGGCGTAGAAAGTGCGGCGGCATCCAGATGCAGCGGCCGCAGTTCGCCGTTGGGCTGCGGCCGGTCCGGCAACACCCGGGTGCAGATGCGCGCCACCGGATCGATCAGCGAAAGGCATGCGCAGCAACGCAGCGTGTTGTAGATCACGTGAAAGCCGACCACCGCTTCGCGTGGATTCGCGATCAACACTGGCAGGCCGCGTGCGAGCAACGGCGCGAACGGCAGGATCAGCAGCGCGCCGGCCAGCTTGAACGCCAGACTGCCCAAGGCCAGACGCCGTGCCGCCGCGTTCTGCGCGAGGGTGCCCATCAGCGCCAGCAGGCCGCTGCCGAGATTCGCGCCGATCACGAGACACAGCGCCACCTTCAGTGAGATCACACCGGACGAGGCAAGCGTTGCTGTCAACAGAACCGCCGCGAGACTCGAATAAGACAGCATCGCAAATGCCGCACCGACCAGCGCGTCGAGCGTGGTGTCGCCGGTCAGTGCGCCGAACATCACGCGCACGCCGGCGCCCTGCATCATCGGCTGGGCGGCTTCGACGATCAGGTGCAGCGCCAGCAGGATCAAGCCGAGCCCGATCAGCGTACGGCCGACCTGGCCCGTGCGCATTTGTTTGCGCGACAGAAAGAGCGGCACGCCGACCAGAATCAGGATTGGCGACAGCCATGACAGATCGAGTGTGAGCAAGCGCGCCATCAGTGCGGTGCCGACGTCGGCACCAAGCATGATGGCGAGGCCGCTGGTGAGCGGCAGAAGACCTTGCGCAGCGAACGACGTGACGATCACCGCCGTTGCATTGCTGCTTTGCACGAGGCTCGTGACGCCGACGCCCGAAAGAAAGGCACGCCATCGGCTACTGGTGCTGCGCCCGAGGACACTGCGCAGATCGGCGCCGAGCACGCGCAGGATGCCGGTACGTACGATGTGCGAGCCCCACACGAGGAGCGCCACACCAGCCAGAAGGTTAAGGAGAATCAACATAAGGCACTGCGCATCCGTTCCTGCTGCCATGACCCGAACCGCATGCCGCGTGAACCGGCACCCGGGGCGTTTATGACAGTAGTGTTGCACATTTTTGCCTTATTGTAATTTTGTGCTTTTAAATATACGCTCGTGCCGAACTGTGGATTGCTGTGTGCCGGCTTATCGTCCGGAACGCAATTCACTCGATCACTTCGTTTGCCCACTTCATCACAAGGACTCTGGATGAGCCGCAACCTTGCGCTGTTCGACCTGGACCACACGCTGCTGCCGCTCGATAGCGATCAGGCGTGGGCCCACTTCATCGCTGGATTGGGCATAGACGGCGCTGCGCAGCACGCGGAAGAAATCGACGATTACTACCGGCAGTACGTGGCCGGCACGCTCGATATGACCGCCTATCTGAATTACACATTGGCGCCGCTCGCTCGCCACTCGCGCGAGCAGCTCGACGCATGGCATGCACAGTTCATGAAGGATGTGATTGCGCCGGCGATCCTGCCGGCTGCGCGGGAACTCGTGCAACGTCATATTGAAGCGGGCGACCTGTGCTGCATCGTCACCGCCACCAATGTGTTCATTACGAAGCCGATCGGCAAGGCGCTCGGCTTCGACCATCTGCTGGGGATCGATCTCGGCACTGAAGGCGGCGATCCTTTGGCGCGCTTTACCGGAAACGCCGTCGGCGTGCCGACCTTCCGCGAAGGCAAGATCACACGCACCGAGAGCTGGCTGGCTTCGCTCGGCCACCGTCTGCAGGACTTTCCGCAGAGCTGGTTCTATAGCGATTCGATCAACGACGTGCCTTTGCTCGAGCGCGTCACGCATCCGGTCGCGACCAATCCCGACCCGCGCCTGCGTGCCATTGCCACGGAACGCGGCTGGCCGGTGATTGAGCTGTTTGCTTGAGATTGCGCGGGCTGGCGCGATCTGCGGCTACACACGCCCCTTCCACGGCACCAGGCGCCGCTCCAGCGCACGCATGCCGAGATCGAACAGCCACGCAATCAGTCCGATCAGCACGATGCCCATCACCACCACATCGGTACGCAGAAAGCTCGACGCGTTGAGCACCATCTGACCGAGACCCGCTGTGGCCGCGACCATCTCGGCGGCAACCAGGGTGGTCCAGCCAAAGCCGATGGCAATCCGCAAGCCGGTCAGGATCTCAGGCAACGCCGCCGGCAGGACCACGTAGCGCACGATCTGCGCGAAGCGGCCACCCAGCGAATACGCTGCATGAATCTGCTCAATGGTCGCACTGCGCACACCGGCACGCGCCGCCATTGCAATCGGTGCGAAACAGGCGAGATAGATCACGACGATCTTCGCCGTCTCGTCGATACCAAACCAGATCACCACCAGCGGCAGATACGCAAGCGGCGGCAACGGTCGGTAGAACTCCAGCGGCGGATCGAGCAAGCCGCGTGCAAGCCGACTTACGCCCATCAGGATTCCGACCGGCACCGCCGTGACCGCGGCCAGCGCGAACGCACCGAACACGCGCAGCGCACTCCATGCGAGATGCTCTGAGAGTGGCAAGCCACCTTGAATACGGCCGTGCCAGGCGTCCAGAAACGCGGCCCAAACCGCCTCGGGCGTCGGCAGAAAGAGTGGAGGCAGCCAGTGCAGATGCGTGGCAAGCCACCATAGCGCCGCGAGCGTCGTGACCGAGACCGCGCTCAGCACCGCGGTCGGGCCTTCACCCGGCAAACGCCAGCCGCGTACCGGCCGGGCTTTACGCCGCGGCGGCTCGCTTGTCTGGGTCAGGGGCACGGTGCCCAACGATTCACGTGAAGCCGTCACGACAGCACCTCTTCCTGGTCCTGGTTGCGCTCGCTCCGTTCGTGCAGACGGCGCACCAGCCGTTCGCGCCATTCGATGAAATCCGGCGACGACTTCACCGCGCGTGCGTCGCGTGTCTCGAGAAAGCGCCGCGCGAATGGCAGGTCGTAGCTCTCGGCGATACGGCCGGGTCCCGGCGTCATCACGACGAGGCGCGTCGCCAGAAACAGCGCTTCCTCCACGCTATGCGTGATGAAGAACACCGTCTTGCGTGTGCGGCCCCAGACGTCGAGCACGAGTTCCTGCATCGACTCGCGCGTCATCGCGTCGAGCGCGCCCATCGGTTCGTCCATCAGCAGCACTTGCGGATCGCTTGCCAGCGCGCGTGCTATGCCCACGCGCTGCTGCATGCCGCCCGACAGTGCGTAGACCCGCGAACGCGCATGCTTCTCGAGCCCAACCAGCGCCAGCATCTCCTGCGCGATGCGCTCGCGCTGCGCTTTCGGCACACGCTGAAAACGCAAGCCGAGCGCGACATTGTCGAGCACGTCGAGCCAGGGCATCAGCGCGTACTTCTGGAACACGACACCGCGATCCGCGCCCGGTCCAAGTACGGGTTCGCCGTTCAGACGCACCTCGCCTTCGGTCGGCTGAATAAACCCGGCGATGCAGTTCAACAAAGTCGTCTTGCCGCAGCCGGACGCACCCAGCGCGACGACGAACTCGCCCGGTTCGATGTGCAGATCGACGTCAGCGAGCGCGATGTGCGGCACCGCGCCGCGTGCGCCTTCGTAGGCGACGTGCAGCCGCCGTATCTCAAGACCGCTCATCGCCGTGCCTCACGATGCTGATGGATAGCCATGCTCACAACTTAATGTGCCGCACGCTGTACGAACTGCGGATCGACGCCGGTCGAGTAATCGGCCAGCACGTTCTGAATCGTGCCTTGTGTCTTCAGGAACGCAGCGGTCGCAGCGAGAGATTTAGCCGCGCCGGATTGCGCACCGCCCCCAAGCCATGCATTCGACGCCTGCTGGGCCGGCGTCGGGAACGCATACAGCGCGAGACTCGCCGGCACTTCCTGTGCGGTGGCGCCGGACTCCTTCGCAACCGCCTCGACCTGCGGCGATGTCGCGGTCCATGCCGACGTGTGATCGCGATAGCTCGCATCGGTCGCGGCCAGCACCTTCACGAAGCGCGCGACGAACTCGGCGTTCTGGCTGGCGAACTTGCGGTCGACGACGAAGCCGTCGAAAGTCGCCTTGCCGGTCTGCTGCGCAACCTGCCCGGACGTGATCAACACCTTGCCGTTCTTCTTCACCTTCGCCAGCACCGGGTCCCAGATGTAAGTCGCGTCGATGTCGCCGCGCTCCCACGCCGCCGCGACTTCAGGCGGACGCAGATTGACGATCTTCACATCCGACGGATTCACGCCGGCGTTCTGCAGTGCGACCAGCGTATGAAAGTGCGAGGTCGACACGAACGGCACGCCAATCTTCCTGCCCTTCAGACCCGCGACACTGGTGACATTGGAACCGTCACGCGCGACCAGCGCTTCGGCGTCGTTGATGTTGTCGAGAATCCAGAACAGCGAAATATCGACGCCCTGCGACAGCCCGGCGGCAATCGGACTCGACCCCGCTTCGCCGAGTTGCACCGAGCCCGAAGCCAGCGCGCGGATCACGTCGGCGCCGCTGCCGAGCTTGCGATAGGTGACCTTGTAGCCGGTGGCTTTCTCGACTTCGCCCGTGGCCTGCGCATAGCGCCAAGGCACAACCATGTCCTGATACGCGATCACGACTTCTTTGGTGTCGGCGTGTGCAACGGAAGAAAACGGCGCGGACAGCGCCAGCAGCGTAGCGAACGCGGCCAACGGACGAAGCAAGCGGTTCATCGAGAAACCCCTTTAGTGTGTGTTGTCTGGGAGGCTTTCGACTATAGGGAGTTTGTCCACAGGCGGTTCTAATTAATCCGCGATTGCTAATGACGCTGCTCGAGCATTGCTTTTCACGCTGAGTTGGATCGGCGCGACTGCTGCGGTGGCCAGTAGAAGGGTTCTAGCGAATGGTTACGGATTGGGATGCCTTTGCAAAAGCTGGCCATTCGGCGGATTGTCACACTGCCGCGGCGGCGGCATGATCAGCGGGTTACCTTCAATTCGCATTCCTATGGTCGATTTTCTTAGCCGCTTGAGCTGGTTGTTTTTCAATGTCGGCGTGCCTGTTTTTGCGCCGATCGCATTACTTCCCCTATTGAACTTTTCACGCTACTACCGGCACGCGGCGCGAGGTATTACGCGGCGATCCATTCAGGATGGCCAGCTTTTCTGGGTCGTCATTTCGATGTGTGCCAGCGCATGCTACGAGATTGGTGGTGCGTTGAGCGAAGCGCCGACGCGCAGCAGGTTAGCGCTCATCTTGGCCGCACTTCTCTGGCACGTGCTCTTTATCGTCGCAGCGTCAATACTAGTGTGCCTGGGTGCGGCCGATGCAGCGGCTCGCCCAGCGCGTCACGCGGGAGAACAGGAGCGTGATGGTTGGTTGATGTGGTTTTCGCTGCTCATAACCGTTGTCGTCGCAGTCTCCTTTTCCGCATCTCATTATTCGTTAACCTAACTAAATTCGGCGCTCTGATCTATAATTTTCATCCTAGTCTCAAGGAGATCCAGCATGCCCAATTTGATCGACCGCCTCATCGAAGACCGCGCACTGCGCCATCGCTTCATCCTCTTTCTTTACCCCTTCACGATCATCGGCGGAATGATATCTGTTACTTGCAGTCTGCTCGCACGTTATTACCGCTAGGCAACGCAGGCAGATCGCCGGGAGGAACTGCTGAATCGTTCATTCCGTGCTCCCCAAAAGAACAAAGCCCGCAACAAGTGCGGGCTTTATTTTCAGACAGCTATTCGGTCTAATCGCTCAAACCACCCCGGCTCCATGCGCCTGCAGATCGGCGTGGTAGCTCGAACGAACCATCGCGCCCACAGCGGCGTGCGTAAAGCCCATCTTGTACGCTTCTTCCTCGTACATCTTGAACGTGTCCGGATGCACATACGAGCGCACCGGCAGATGGTGTTCCGACGGTTGCAGATACTGGCCGATCGTCAGCATGTCCACGTCGTGCTCGCGCAGATCCCGCATCACCTGCAAAATTTCCTCTTCGGTCTCGCCGAGGCCGACCATCAAGCCGGACTTGGTCGCGACGTCCGGATGCAGCGCCTTGAAATCCTTCAGCAGCTTCAGCGAATGCGCGTAGTCCGAACCGGGACGTGCTTCCTTGTACAGACGCGGTACCGTTTCGAGGTTGTGGTTCATCACATCAGGCGGTGCGGCGTTCAGAATGCCGAGCGCGCGATCCAGACGGCCGCGGAAGTCCGGCGTCAGAATTTCAATGCGTGTCTCCGGCGACAGTTCGCGCGTCTGACGGATGCATTCCACGAAGTGAGCAGCGCCACCGTCGCGCAGATCGTCACGGTCGACGCTGGTGATCACCACGTACTTCAGCTTCAGCGCGGCGATGGTGCGCGCCAGATTGCCCGGTTCGTCCACATCGAGCGGATCCGGGCGGCCGTGGCCAACGTCACAGAACGGGCAGCGGCGCGTGCACTTGTCACCCATGATCATGAACGTCGCGGTGCCCTTGCCGAAGCATTCGCCGATGTTCGGGCAGCTCGCTTCTTCACACACCGTGTGCAGGTTGTGCTCGCGCAGAATCTGCTTGATCTCCGAAAAGCGCGAATTACCGGTGGCCGCTTTGACGCGGATCCAGTCCGGTTTTTTCAGCTTTTCGATCGGGATGATCTTGATCGGAATACGGGCGGTTTTGGCTTGCGCCTTCTGCTTCGCGGTGGCGTCGTAGGCAGCGGCGGAAGCCGGCACGGCATCAGGAGCGGGAGAAGCTGCGAGGTTCGCGGTAACGTCAGTCATTCGTTCGGTCCAGTCAGGCGGTGAGGGCACCGGCCTGCGGTTGGGCGACGGCCGCGGGACTGCCGTCGAGGTTTGCGGTGAGGCGTGCTGCAAAGGTACGGGCCACGTCGTCCCAGCCGGCGGCAACGCCCAGCGTTGCCATATCGACTGTTTCGAGCCCCGCGTAGCCGCATGGGTTGATGGCCAGAAACGGCTGCAAGTCCATGTTCACATTCAGGCTCACGCCGTGATAGCTGCAGCCGTTCCGGATTTTCAGACCCAGCGCGGCGATCTTGGCGCCGGCATGCAACCCGGCGTCCGGCCCAGGCGCCACGTAGATACCGGGGGCGCCCGCCTTGCGTTCTCCGGCGAGATTATACGCCGCGAGGGTGTCGATCACGGCCTGCTCGATCCGGGTGACCATCTCACGCACCATCAGCTTGCGTCGGCGCAGATCCAGCAACAGGTAGGCAACCACCTGTCCGGGCCCGTGATACGTGATCTGCCCGCCCCGGTCGACTTTCACAAGCGGAATGCCGCTGTCGGCGGCCAGCAGATGCGCCGGGTCGCCGGCCTGGCCTAGCGTGAAGACGGGGGGGTGTTCGACCAGCCAGATCTCGTCGGGTGTATCGGCGGTGCGCGCGTCGGTGAACGCGCGCATCGCTTCGAAACTGGCTTCGTAAGGTTCGTTGCCGAGCCAGCGCAGCGTAAGCGGCGCCGTGGCGGGCAAGGGAGACGGGGAAACCGGGGTGGTGCACATGATCCCGACAGTTTACCGAAATCCTGACATCCCCGCCGGACGCGCCCACTTCAGGACTCGGCGGCGCTTCGTTTCCTGCCGGAACTCCGCTTACCGGAGTCGCGCTTCGTTTCGCGCCGGAGCGCCGTTCAACTGCAGCGCCGGTCCGCCATCGCGTCACGGCGCCGCCAGCGCTCACACCGTGCGCCAGCCCCCACGCATGCGGGCCGCCAGCCGTTCGCCGACCCGCGCGAGCCAGTTCAGCGCACGCTCATCGCAGCGTGTCGGCACCGAAAACGCGACCTTCGCATGCGTGCTGCCCTCGGCGCTCAACCACAAGCGCTCACCGCGCCGCAGCCGTAGCGTGTGGCCGGGCTGCAGCCAGTAGTCCTCGGTATCGTCGCTGCGCGTGACCCACACCGCGCCGCCGTGCACGACCAGCTTGGTGCTGCGTGCTACCTTCATAGGAATGGTTTCGCCATTGCGGATTTCAAACGCGATACTAGAGGAAATTTCTCGCATCATGCCCTCGCCAAAATTCGTTTCGTGACTACAATCCTAGGCGTAGCAAGGGTTTACGCAAAACGATCTATTTTCACCTCTATGTGAGAAATATTGCGATGGACCTCCGGCAACTACCCCCGCTGAACGCCATCAAGGCGTTCGAAGCCGCCGCCCGCCACGAGAGCTTCTCGCGCGCCGCCGACGAGCTGTTCGTCACGCACGGCGCCGTCAGCCACCAGATTCGCGCGCTGGAGGAAGAATTGGGCATCGCACTGTTCGCCCGCGACGGCAAGCGCGTACGGCTCACGGACACGGGCCGCCGCTATGCCACGCGCGTGCGCACCGCGTTGATGGGACTTGCTGACGCCACCCGCGAAGTCCGTGCCGGCGACCGCGAACGGCGCCTGGTCGTGTCCATGCTGTCCTCGTTTGCGGCGCGCTGGGTGACGCCGCGCATCGGCAGCTTTATCGAGGCGCATCCCCAGTGGGACCTCGAACTGCTGTCCACGAACGCGCTGACGGACTTCGCGCGCGACGACGTCGACGTGGCGATCCGCTTCGGCTACGGCAAATATTCGGGGCTGCACGCGGAGTTGCTGCTGGAGGAGATCTTCTTTCCGGCTTGCGCGCCGAATTTCAACGGTGGCAAGCTGCCGCAAACGCCGGCCGATCTGGCCAAGGTTCAGCTCCTGCGCTCGGACGACGAACTCTGGCGCCCGTGGTTCGATGCCGCCGGCCTCACCGACTGGCCTGAGCCGAAGCGTGGCGTGCTATATCAGGATTCGTCGAACCTGCTGCAGGCGGCCATCGACGGCCAAGGGGTCGCGCTCACGCGCCGTTCGCTGGCGATGCACGAGATCGCGGCAGGCCGCCTTGTGCGGCTATTCGATGTGGATGGACCGAGCCCGTGGCAGTACTACTTCATCTGCCCGCCACAGATGCTCGAAACCGCGCGCGTCAAGGCGTTCCGCGCCTGGGTATTCGAAGAAGTGGGACGGTTCAAACAGCTTTTTGAGCAGGCTTGTGAGGTGGGCTCTGCTGCAAGCGCCGATCTGGCGGCGGATGCATTGCGCGTCACGCCGTAATCCAGAGGCATCCGTAGGCACAGAGCCTGGCGTTAAAGCACCACCTTCACCATCGGATGGCCAGTGAGCGCGCGATAAATATCGTCGAGCTGCGCCTGGCTCGTCGCGCGCACGGTAACCGTCAAACCGGTGTAATTGCCGCCGCTGGACGGCCGCGTTTCCACGCGAGCGGGATCAACTTCGTTATCGAACTGCCGAACCACCGTGACAATCGTCTCGGCGAACTCGGGATGCGACTTGCCCATGATCTTGATGGGAAAGTCGCACGGAAACTCAAGCAATGATTCTTTCGCGGGATTCACTTTCTACTCCTTGCTGCGCTTCTTGCGCTTCCTTGGCCTTGGCACGCTGATAGGCCGCGTACAAGGCCGCAAACACCGCGCCCGGCTTGCCGTTGCCGACCGGCTGGCCGTCAAGCTGCGTAACCGGCAGCACTTCCTTGGTGGCGGAACTGACCAGAATCTCGTCGGCGGCACGCAGCTCAGCTTCGGCGATCTCGCGCGCCTCGAAGCGAATGCCGCATTCGCTCGTTAGCTCTTCGATCAGACTGTAGCGAATCCCTTCGAGAATCTTGCGGCTGCGCGGCGGCGCGTACAACACGCCGTCCTTCACCATCCAGATATTCGAAGACGAACCTTCAGTCAGCATGCCATCGCGAAACTGGATCGTCTCAAACGCGTCGTTTTCAGCCGCGTACTGCGCCATCAAAACATTGCCGAGCAGCGACACCGATTTGATGTCGCAATTGAGCCAGCGGCGGTCTTCAGCAGTGACGCAGCGCACGCCCTGCGCGCGCTGGGCGGCGTCCGGCAGGTTCAGCGGCGTAACCATTACGAACACGGTCGGCCGGATGCCGGCCGGAAACGCGTGACCGCGCTTGGCGACGCCCCGTGTGATCTGAACGTAAGCAATCGCGTCCTGATCGGCGCGCAGGCCTGCGTCCGCTTCATTAGCCGCGACCACGCGGTCGATCAGCTCGCGCCAGCCGGCATCGTCGAACGGATTGACGATGCCGATCTTGTCCAGCGAGCGCGCAAGGCGCGCCAGATGATGCCTGAAGCGAAACGCCGTACGGCCGCTCGCATGCGGATACAACGGCGCGACTTCGTAAATGCCGTCGCCGAAAATAAAGCCGCGGTCGAGAACCGGCACGCGCGCTTCGGACAAGGGCACCAGCTCGCCGTTCAGATAAACGATCGGGTCGAGCGAAACATCGGAAACAGCGGTCATCGCAATCGGGCTCTTACTTCTTCTTGTTGAACATCAGCATCAGCGAACCCCACACACGGCCGACCACGCCGGCTTGCGGCACAGCCTGCAACGCGACGATCGGGAATTGCGCCAGCACCTTCCCGTCGGCCACGAGCTTCGCGGTGCCGACCTGCTGACCGTTCGCGATCGGTGCGATCAGCGGATCGATCTGTTCGATCTGCGGCTTCACCTTGTCGCCCATGCCCTTCGGCACGGTGATGTACTGATCGCCCTTCACGCCGATCTGCACGGTGTCCTGCGCACCCTTGTAGACGCGCGGCGTGCCTACCACCTGGCTCGCCTTGTACAGACGCACCGTGTCGTACGCGGTGTAGCCGTAGTTCAGCATCTTCAGGCTGTCCTGCACGCGGTCGTGTTCCTTGACCTCGCCCATCATCACCGAGACGAGACGGCGCGAGCCGTCGGCCGTGCCCGGCAGCGGACGCTTCGCGCTGGCGATCAGGCAGTAGCCGGCCGCTTGCGTATGACCGGTCTTCAGGCCGTCCACCGTCGGGTCGATCCACAGCAGACGGTTGCGGTTCGGCTGCTTGATCTTGTTGTACGTGAATTCCTTGACCGAGAAGATGTTGTAGTAGTCGGGGAAGTCACGAATCAGGCGCGCCGACAGCACCGCGAGGTCGCCCGCAGTGGTGTAGTGCTGCGCGTCGGGCATGCCGTTCACGTCGGCGAAATGCGTGTTCTTCATGCCGAGTTTCTGCGCTTCGGTGTTCATCATGTTGACGAACTGCGCCTCGCTGCCGCCCACCAGTTCGGCCAGCGCGATCGCCGCGTCGTTACCCGACTGGATGATCATGCCGTACACCAGATCGTGCACGGTCACCGGCTTGTTGGCTTCGATGAACATGCGCGATTCGTCGGTGCGCACGCGGCGCACCGCTTCGCTCGGCATCACCGTCTGGTCCATCGTGATCTTCTTCGTCTGCAGTGCTTCGAAGACGAGGTACGCGGTCATCAGCTTGGTCAGCGAGGCCGGTTCGACACGTTCGTCGGGATTGCCCGAGGCGAGCACCTGATTGCTGGTGGCATCGACGAGCACCCACGAGCGCGCGTTCACCCCGGGCGGCGGCACCTGCGCGAACGCCGTGCTGGCAACGAGCGTGGCCGGCAGCACGATGCCGAGGGTCACGGCACGGCTAAGCGTAGTGGGAACGAAAGAAGAAACTGACGGGAATGACGTGCGGCCGGAGGTGGAGAAACGCATAGGGTCGATTCGTGCGGAAAAATACATCGCGCGCAGGGCGCACAGATTGGAGGAGCCGGTCGGCGAGCGTCAGGCCGTAAAAACGGCGCGGCGCCCATTGGACTTCCGGCGACGCGATCGGTTCGCGCAGCACGCCTCGCATCCGGCACCGCTGCGCGCGAGAAAGAAGCTACGCGTCGCGCGAACTGCCGGGTGGGCGATGCTGCGCCCAAAAAAGAGCGCTCATTATACGCGCGCTATCCTGGTATCTTTGAGCAAAGGGCGGCGATTAATTTGCGTTTGCACGTACCTGTACCCCGGAAAACACGCGCGACGCATGCTTTAACGCCACGCGTCGACGATGATCCGCTTCAGAACGTGCAGCTTGCGATGCAGAAAATGCTCTGCCCCCGGAATCACGACGACCGGCAATTCCTGCGGCCGCGCCCAGTCGAAAACCGACTGAATGGGAACGGTCTCGTCGATTTCGCCGTGAATCACGAGCGTGTTTTCCGGTACAGGCGCGACTTCCCACCGGCTCGCCGCAGTGCCCACGAACACGATTCGCTCGATCGCCTGACCTTCTTCGCGCAGCTTCGCGGCAACGTGCGACAGCACGAAGGTGCCGAACGAAAAACCCGTCAGTACGAGGGGCAGATCGCCCTGTCCTGCTTGCGCGCGCATGTGATCGAGCACGGCGCGCAGATCGTCGCGCTCACCGACACCGGCGTCATGCTCGCCCTGCGTTTCGCCGACACCGCGGAAATTCGAGCGGTACGTCACGTAGTTCAACTGCACGAGCGTGCGCGCGAGCGTCTGCGCGACCTTGTTGTCCATCGTGCCGCCGAACAGCGGATGCGGGTGCGCGACCAGCGCGATGCCGCGCGGCGCGGCGCCGTTCTCACGCATCTCATCGGGCAGATCCAGCGCGACTTCGATCTTGCCGACCGGGCCGTCGATCAGATATTTCTTGGTATGTACGTTCATGGCGAGGCTTATTGATCGATTTTCAGACGCTCGACGATCTTGCCGTTCACAAGATGCGAATCGACGATTTCATCGATGTCGCTCTCGTCGACATACGTGTACCAGACGCCTTCCGGATACACGACGAGCGCCGGGCCGAGCTCACAACGCTCGAGACAGCCGGCCTTGTTGATACGCACCTGGCCCGGGCCTGCAAGGCCGAGTTGCTTCACGCGCTTTTTCGCGTGTTCCTGCATCGCCTGCGCATTGCAATTCGCGCAACTCGGACGCTCCGCGCCGGGATCGCGCTGGTTGAGACAGAAGAAGACGTGGTACTTGTAGTAGGAGTCCATGATGTCCGGAGGGGCGAGACTGTAAGAGTGGGAATGGCGCTGGAAGCGCCGCAGCGCGCCTGTTGTGCAGAAGATTATAGCGAGCGGGGCTGGCGGTCGCTGAGCGGCGGACGCACGGCCGCACGCACGCGTCGCCCTTGCTTCATGCGCGCTCCACGCGCCGCTTGAGCCACACCTGTTCGACGAGATAGGCGAGCCACACCAGCGCCGCATACGGCCAGATCCACGCGATCCAATGCGCGAGACCATTGAAGTGCAGGTACCGTCCCTGGCGCCAGTCCGCCAGTACGGCATCGAAATACGGATTGACCGGCAGCAGATTGACGAACACGAGCGCGATCGTCAGCGCGCAGGCCGCGAGCGCCGCGCGCAACCTGCGCCGCAAGCCCAGCGCCAGCAGTGCGGTGACAGTACCGCACACGAGCCCTGCCAGCGCGCCGGGCGTCGCCCAGTCGAACGCAAGACCGGATTGCGATTGCAGAAAGGTCGCGCCCGCCTTGACGCACAAAGTCATGACGATAAACACGATCAACAGGCGCACGAGTGGTGCATGGCGGCGCACCGGCAGCGAGGCGAGAGCCAGTGCGGCGAACAGATTGAGCGTGGTGATGACGGCTTCCCAAGCGTCGTCGGGCAGCCAGGCGGCAACCAGCGCCGGCCACGCGCCGACGTGCCAGGCAGGCGGTGTCCATGCGAGCAAGGCATCCTGCGTCGTCGAATCGAAACGCAGCCACAGCGCGCGCGGCCAGTTACCGAGACCGAAAAGCCGTGGCGCCGGGTACATGGTCGCGAACGGCCACAAGGCGACGAGACAGGCGAGCGCCGCCGTGTCGCGCTCGAACCAGAGGAGCCGCACACGCCGCAGCAAGCCGCGATCGAGCAACGCGCCGGTGGCCGGCGACACGATCGCCGCGCCGAGCAGCGCGCCGAGCGCGTTGGCGGCCAGGTCGAGATTGGAGGCAACGCGCGTCGGCAGATAGGTTTGCACCGCCTCCATCACGCCCGACAGCAACCCACCGAGCACGAAAGCCAACGCCACCGCCAGCGTGCCGCGCCAACGCGGATACACCGCGAGCACCACCAGCGCGCCGAACGGCATATAGCCGAGCACGTTCGTGACGACGTCGAACGCCGTCAGGTACTGCGGCATGGGATCGGACAGATAGGCAAACGGGGCGAGGCCGAGCGAACGCCAGCCGGAAAACGGATACCACGACCCGTAGACGATCAGCGCCGTGTACAGCCCCAGCGCCTGCCGGGCGAGCGCCGAAGGACGGCGCTGCCAGGGCTTAACGCTCATGCAGCGCTCCGTTCTTTGCGCTGCATGCCGGTCATTGCGCGGCGACCAGCGCCTGCACGCCGAGCCATGCGCCGATCTGCGAGACGAGGTCGTCGCTGGCTGCGGCGAGCGCCTGCGCGCCGCCGGCTGCGTCCGCAGAACTGGACGGCGCGCGCGCGAGGAAAGTGCGCTGGCCGATCACCTTGCCGTTCTGCGTCAACGTGGCGCGCGCGGTGACCGCGGCGTGGCTTTCCGACCGGCTATCGAAGACCTGTTCGAACTCGCTCAGATCGACCTTCAGGACCGGCGCGTGCACGCCGTCGGCCCCGGTCAGCACGGTGCCACGCGAACTGAGCGCACCGCGCAGACGCTGGGTCAGCAGTTGCGACGGCATCATGGTCCAGTGGCTGTTCGCGTACGACGCCGTCTGCTGCGCGTCGGCGTAGCTAAGCCGGTAAATCAGCTTGTCAGATTCGAGGTTGTCGGGCGCGCTGACATCGAGCACCTTCACCGCCGGCAGCGTGCCGGCCGAGGCCGCCGGGCTCGGCGGCCCGAGGTCGTAGCGGATGTCCGAGATCGCCGCAGGGGTGCCGGCGCAGCCTGCAGCCAGCACGCCGAACGCGAGCAGCATCGCAAGCGCGGCGCTCGAGGACAACAATCGGTGAATCGAGCGTGACATAACCATGTTCCTTCTTCAAAACCTGCAAATCATTTCATTGGGCAGCATGCGCGGCGGCTCGGGCAGCGGGCCACGTAAAACCCGCTTCGCCAGGGCCCGGCGAAGCGCTCGGCGCACCGAACAGCACGCTGCGCGGATTGGTGCTGAACGTGTCGGCAGCGCGGTCCACGGAACGGGCCGCGGAGCGCACGTCTTCGGCGAGCGAATTGACGCGCGGCAGTGTGTCGTAACCGACGCGCGCCGACAACTCCTGCATCGAACTGTCCATCGACACCAGCGCGTCGCCCGCTTGCTGGGCAGCCGTTCCGACCTTGTTCAGGTTGGTCTCGAACGGCCCGTCCGGGCGGTTCAGACTGGTGATCAACTGATTGGTCGACGCCAGCGTGCGATCCAAGGCGTTGATCGTGGCGGGCAGCTTGCCCGCTGCCGGCGCCATCTGCTGGGTCAGCGTGGCGACGCCATCGGCGGCCTTCTGAAGGCTCGCTGCCGTGCCCTGCAACTGGCTAACCATTTCCGGCGACAACAGATTGTCGACGTCGTCAGTGACTCTTTCGAGTTTGCGCAGCAAAACGTCGCCGCGTTGCTGTAACTGATCGAGCAAACCCGGATGCATCGGCAACTGCGCTACCGCTTTCGCCGACGACGCGAGCGGCGTCGGATCGCGTCCACTGTCATCCAACTGGATGAATGCAATACCCGTCACGCCCTGGAACCCGAGGCTGCCGAACGTGGAGTGCGTAATCGGCGCGTGCGTGTCGACGAGAATGCGAATCAGGATTTGCCCCGGATGATCCCGATCGAATTTGATCGACTGTACCTTGCCGACGTCGAGCCCGCGATAGCGCACCGCCGCGTCGGTATAGAGCCCCGTAACGTTGGTGCGTGCAATCAGATCGTACGGCACCCGCACGGAACGGTCGACGTTGAACAAAAAACCGGCCACTGCGATTGCAGCCAGCAAGGCCACCGTGAAGATCCCTGCCCAGAAGGCATGTGATTTGTTTTCCATTGTCAGGTTCCCAGGTTCACAGCGGCAATTCGGACGATGCCGATTCGAGCGCCGCGCGCGGCAACTTTGCGCGGCGTTCCGACGGCAACGCCTGCAGCGCACGACGCCCGCGCAGGCCGAGGAAATATTCGCGGATAAACGGATGATCGACGCCCGCCGCCTCTTCGACCGGCGCGGCGACCAGCACCTTCCGATCCGCCAGCACGGCGACGCGGGTGGACAGCGCGATCATCGTGTCGAGATCGTGCGTGACCATCACCACCGTCAGACCGAGCGCGCGATGCAACGCGGAAATCAGTTCGACGAATTCGTCGGACGCCTGCGGATCGAGCCCGGCGGTCGGTTCGTCGAGAAATAGCAACTCCGGCTCGAGCGCAATGGCGCGCGCAATACCCACACGCTTGATCATCCCGCCCGAAAGCGCCGACGGCATCTTCGACGCGTGCTTGCACGGCAGGCCGACCATTTCGAGCTTGAGCATCACGATGTCGCGCAGCAGGTCTTCGGGCACCTTGCCGAGTTCGCGCAAGGGCTGCGCGACGTTGTCGAACACCGAGAGCGACGAGAACAGCGCGCCGCGCTGAAACAGCATCCCGGAGCGGCTGCGCATAAGCAGCGCATCGTCAGGCGAAATGGTGGCAATGTCCTGACCAAACAGCTTGATCGTTCCCGACGACGGCCGCTCCAGCCCGAGAATCTGCCGCACCAGCGTGGTCTTGCCCGAGCCCGATCCGCCGACGATCGAGACGATCTCGCCGCGCCGCACGTCGAAATTCAGATGCTGATGCACGATGTTGCGGCCGTAGCGCTTGGTGATATCGATCACCTCGATCACCGGCTCCGCAATCTCGGGCATCGGTTGGCCGCGTACGGCCTGGGTGAGTGGCGCGATCATCCTAGCCCCACGTTCTGGAAGAGGATCGCGAACACCGCGTCCGCGAGAATCACGATGGTGATCGAGGTCACCACCGAGGTCGTCGTGCCTTCGCCGAGGCTTTGCGAATTGGCCTTGATACGGAAGCCGAAGTGACAGCCGACGATCGCAATCAGCATGCCGAACGCAACGCCCTTGCCAAGGCCGATCCACAAGTTCGCGACCGGCACCACGCTCGGCAAGGCGCGCGCGAAGTAGCTCATGTCGATGCCGAGCACGATCTTCGCGGCGAGCGCACCGCCCGTCAACGCGATGATGTTAGTCCACATCACGAGGAGCGGCATGGCGACGCCGAGCGCGACCACGCGCGGCAAAATCAGCCGCAGGCCGTGCGGGATGCCCATCACGCGCATGGCGTCGAGTTCTTCGGTGACGCGCATCACGCCGATCTGGGCGGTAATCGCCGAGCCCGAACGGCCCGCCACCAGAATCGCCGACAGCACCGGCCCCAGTTCGCGAATCACCGACAGCCCAAGAATATTGACGATGTACTGATTCGCGCCAAACAGCCGCAGTTGCTGCGCCGACAGATAGCTCAGCACGATGCCGATCAGGAACGCGACCAGCGCGGTGATCGGCAACGCCTTGGTGCCGGCGTTATAGACGTTCGCCGAGATCTCGGTCCACGGCGTGATTTTCGGTTTGCGCGCGATCGCGAGAAGATCGAGCACGACCTGCCCGAGCATGCCGAATCCGCCGTACAGGTGCTCGAAGAACGAGAAAATCGCGAGGCCGAGCCGGGTGAACGGATCGAACTTGATCACCGGCTCGACCTTTTCGCGCGCCGTGTCGAGCAGAGCGATGCGCTCGAAAATGTCGCGTTGCGTATCGGTGAGCGTGGTGTCCGGGGGCATCTTGTGGCCCCACACGCGCCACAGTGCCTGACCGCCGACGTGGTCCATCCGGTCGATACGCGACAGGTCCCACTGGCCGATGCCTTCAGCGCCGACCAGCGAGCGCAACAAAGGGATCACGTGACCGGTGGCCTTGTCGCGTGCGAGCGCGAGCGCCGTCCACTGGCCCGAGAGCCGGACGATCTTGCCTTGGCTGCCAGCCGCGACTTCAAGGCCGGGCGGAGTGTCGTAGTTCAAGGATCGCTGGAATCTGGTTATCGGATTAGGGGTCATTGTAACGAAGGCGCGGCGCTTGAACCGTGCTCACGGACTCGTAGCGTTCGCTGTGGCTACAATATGAGACATGAACGCCTCCAAGACCCCACCCCAAGCCGCTGCGGCTTCCGACTGGCGCATCGACCGCGAGCGCGCCGTCGCGCTATTCGGTCCGCACGCGCACGACTGGCCGATCGAAATCGTCGAGGAAACCGGCTCGACCAACGCCGACCTGATGACGCGCGTCAAGGCATTGCCGCGCAAGGCCGGCGCGCTGCCGCGGCCGATCGTGCGGGTCGCGTATCTGCAAACCGCGGGCCGCGGCCGTCGTGGCCGCCCATGGTATGCGGAACCGGGCAATGCATTGTTGTTTTCGGTGGCATGCGTGCTGCCGCGCCCGCTCGAAGGACTGGCGGGCTTGAGTCTCGCGGTGGGCGTGGCGCTGGTCGACGGGCTGCGCTCGTTGCCGGTCGCAGGCCCTGGGCAAATCGCGCTGAAGTGGCCCAACGACGTGCTGCTCGAAGGCGACAAGCTGGCCGGCATCCTGATCGAAACCGCATGGAGCACGGACAACGCGAGCGCCGTGGTGATCGGTATCGGCACCAACGTGAAGGGCGCGGACGAGCTCGCCGCCAAGGTCGGGGCGCTCAACGCGGACGTGCCGGCGCAAGCGCGCGGCGCCACACCGACAGCACTGCAACGCGCGCTGCCGAATGCAAACCTCACCGATACGCTGGCGGCGGAACTGAACGCGCTCGAACCCGCGCTGCAGCGCTTCGGCGCGGAAGGCTTCGCGCCGTTCCAGACGCGCTGGAACGCCGTGCACGCCTACGCAGGCCGTGAAGTCGTGCTGCTGGAACAAGGTAAAGAGCTGGCGCGCGGCGTGGCCGCAGGCGTCGACGAACGCGGACAACTGCTGCTCAACACGGCGGCCGGGCGTCTGACCGTCGCGACCGGTGACGTCTCGCTGCGTCTGGCCGACGGTGCGGCATGACGAGCGGCGCGCCTTATCTGTTGATCGACGCGGGCAATAGTCGCGTCAAGTGGGCGCTGGTGCAGCCGGACGGTACGCAGATCGCGACCGGCGCGCTCGCGCACGGCAGCGCTGACCAGCCTGACTGGTCGACGTTGCCGACGCCGGGCGGCGCATGGTTATCCAACGTGGCGGGCGAAAGCGTCGCGGCACGGATTGCCACCCTACTCGACGCTCACTGGCCGCAACTGCCGCGCACGACGATCCGCGCCTGCGCTCAACAATGCGGCGTGACCAATAGCTATACGACGCCGCATGCGCTCGGCAGCGATCGCTGGGCGGGTCTGATTGGAGCGCACGCTGCATTTCCCGGTGAGAATCTGCTCATTGCGACGTTCGGCACCGCGACCACGCTTGAAGCGTTGCGTGCGGACGGCAGCTTTGTCGGCGGTCTGATTGCGCCGGGTTGGACCTTGATGATGCGCTCGCTAGGCGAGCACACAGCGCAACTGCCGACACTCGACGCCCACTCAGCGCGCGGCTTGCTCGATGCGGACGCCCCGTCTCATCGCGAGCGCCGCGGCCCGTTCTTCGCGACAGATACGCCACGCTCGTTGTCGGCCGGATGCACGTTGGCGCAAGCCGGCCTGATCGAGCGCATGTGGCGTGACTTGCAGGACGAATGGCAGGTGCCGGTGCGCCTGGTGGTAAGCGGCGGCGCAGTGGACGAAGTGACAAGCGCGCTAAAAGTGCCGCATACTCGCCACGATTCGCTGGTGCTGTCGGGGCTTGCGCTGATTGCTGCCGAGCGCGCGATGGAACGCGACGTCTAAGCCGCGGCCTTCCGAATTACGGCGGGATGACAGCGGCTGAACTCATTAACGGGGAATACTAACGATGCTGCGCTGGCTGATCGCCATCTTGTTTCTTGCCAACATGCTGGCATTCGTCGCGATGCGCGGCGTATTCGGCCCCACGCCCACAGCCGGCGGCCGCGAGCCGAACCACCTGAACCGCCAGTTCCATGCGGAGTGGTTGAAGGTGCACCCCGTCACGGCAGCCGAAGCCGCCGACCAGGCAGTGGTAGGCGGTCCGGCGCCGACGGCGCCGATCGCGGCATCGGCGCTGCCGCAGTAAAGATCACCCTTGCGCGCGAACCTTCTTCAATAACGCGGTAGTCGAGCGCTCATGCTCGAACGGAATCGCCAAGGCCTTGCCGCCCCAACCCCGCACAATGGCCGACTCCGGCAAAACATCCATGTCGTAGTCGCCGCCTTTGACAAGCACATCCGGCCGCAGCGCCGAAATCAGCTCCACGGGCGTCTTCTCGCCAAAACAAACCACGTAATCGACGCTCTCCAGCGCCGCCAGCAAAGCCATCCGATCAGCCTCGTTATTGATCGGCCGGTCATCGCCTTTGCCTAGCATGCGCACGGAAGCATCGCTATTGACGCCGACAATCAGGCAAGCGCCGAGCGCTTTGGCGTCGGCCAGATACGTCACATGCCCGCGATGCAGGATGTCGAACACACCATTGGTAAATACAACCGGCGCGGACATCGAAGCGCGCAGCTTCACCAGCGCATCGCGCGTAAAAATCTTGCGTTCAAAAGTGGCGGCCATGACGGAGTCGCAAAGAAAAAAGAAGTGCCGCCACGATACACGCCGGACGGCATGAAGCAAAACGGCCCAGCAAGCTCACGCCTGCCGGGCCGTTCCTGAAACTTTAAAACCGCGAACCTGAACCCATCAAGCCGGCTGTTCAGCCGATTTCTGATCGGCCTGCAAGCGCAGGACGACTTCCTTGCGATAACGGTTCAATTCCTGCGCCGTGTTGAACGTGCGCTCGAACAGAATCGACAGGTTGTGCAGAATCCGCTCGACCACCTTCTTTTCCCAGCCGTCGTCAAAACGGATCTGCTCGTCGAGCCAGCGTTCGAGCCATTCCGGATCCGGCAGACGCGATTGAATCGTGTCGCGCGGGAACAGCGCCTGATTCACGTGCAGGTTGGTCGGATGCAGCGGCTTTTCCGTGCGGCGCGCCGATGCCATCAGGACGCCGATCTTGGCGAACGCGGCACGCGCGATGTCGCCGGTTTGCACCATCGCTTTCTTCATGTAGCGCAGGTACGCGCCGCCATGACGCGCTTCGTCGCGCGAAATGGTTTCGTAGATGGCCTTGATGACGGGCTCGGTGTGCCATTCGGCAGCACGGCGATACCAGTGGTTCAGGCGGATTTCGCCGCAGAAGTGCAGCATCAGCGTTTCGAGCGGCGGCGCCGGATCGAATTCGAAGCGCACGGCGTGCAGTTCTTCTTCGGTCGGACACATTTCCGGCTTGAAACGGCGCAGATATTCCATCAGCACCAGCGAATGCTTCTGTTCTTCGAAGAACCACACGCTCATGAATGCGGAGAAATCGCTGTCGTGATGGTTGTCACGCAGAAACATTTCCGTGGCGGGCAACGCCGACCATTCGGTGATCGCGTTCATCTTGATCGTCGCTGCCTGCTCGTCGGTCAATAGCGATGCATCGAACTTGTCCCAGGGAATGTCTTTCTCCATGTCCCATCGAACGGATTCGAGCGATTTATAAAGTTCCGGATAAAGCATGGTGTTCATAGTCCCACCCCTGTTCTGCGCATACTGTCTGTGTCTGTAACTACTACGTGTAGCACTTTTGCTTATGACGAACGAAACGCACCGTTTTGTGCACCGTTTATCGGCCAAGCATTCAATTTTACGCGGTAATCGGCCGCCTAGATGCACCGGGCAGCAAAGAAGTCCGGCGTTTGCGCGGCGCTATTAACCAGAAGTTACGCGCTGCGCGGCCAACCGTGGGTGAGGGATACCCTATGCCTGAGGTCGAGCCAGTCTGCGATGAATCCGCACCGTCCAGCCCTGCGCCGGTGGTACCGGCGGCGAATGGAGCATGGGCGGCCGGATTGGTTGTTTTCAGCGCACGCCCAAAAGCCCAATGAAGCTTACACAATGATAGCACGCTGACTTTACGGTTCCCGTGCCGTAGCAGACGCAATTCCCGCGCCTGATTGACTTCTCTCAATAAACGACCCGATTCACGGAGTGTGGCCGACGATCGGGGTCAAAACCATGACAGGCGGCGAATTCACTTCGTTGGCACTGCTGGTCGGCCGGGCTTTGCACTCTGTCGGCGCACAGGTCGCGCCGACCCGCTTCTTTCCTGCCGTCAAACAGCCTTTTTCGTCGCTCGCGGAGCGGCACTCGCACTGCCTGCGCGCTTCGCGGCCGTTGAAGTCGACGTCGTTGCCCGTTTCGTTGCCGGCCGTTTGGCTGCAGCTCCGGCGTCCGCTGCGGTACCCTCCGGCGCGTCAGCCGCTTCGCCTGCCGATGCCGAAGCGCTCGCCGCGCCTTCTGGCGAGTCCGTTGCCGAGCCGTCTGACGCGGCGGCCGTCGCACCTGGCTGCGTCATCGCAAACTGGGCGATCTGATTGAACTGCGATTGAAGCAGATTCCACCAGGCGGAGGCGTCGAACGGCGGTGTCACGTCGGCCTCGCCTTCTTCGGGCGCCGGCTCGGGCGCGGCCGATGGGCTTGCACTGGCAGAAGCCGAAGCGGCTTCCGGGTGCGGCCAGCCGGTCGGCGAGGGACTCGGCGCGGCAGCCGCGGAAGCCGGCTGCCCCATCGACGACTGCGCGAACGCACCAAACGCACGCAGCGTTGCAAGCGTGGCGCGTTGCACTTCGAGCGCCTGAATGGCGGACTGCAGCATGTTCAGATTCAGCTTGAGCCACTGCTCGACCGCACGCATATCGGTGATGCGCTTATCGAGTTCTTCGACGTTGGTGAGCGGTGCCATCATGTCGGACATCATCGACAGCGACGGCCCCAGGCTGCTGCCAGCCTGCGCGCCCGAAAACGCCGAGCCAAACGGCGAGAGACGCATCATGCCCCACATGCGTTCGAGCATTTCAGCGGGCGGAAAACCAGGAAAGCCGGGAAAGGGCGGCGTGGTGCCAGATGTATCGGTCATGCTTGTCGCCTCGCTGCATAAAGGGAAGGAAATAGCGCCGTCCCGCGCGCGTCTGATTCGATCATACCGCGCGTGGCGCTGCGAACCGCTCTTAGTTTGGGCTGCTGTTCGTCCCGCTCACGCTGCACCTCAAGGTGCCGACCGGCGGGGCTTTGCGCAATATGCGCCGACCTCCGGCTTCAGGAGCGCCCACCGCCCGATGCGCCACCGCCCGGCGTGTGCCGCGGCTGCCCACTCCACGGGTCCGCGCCGCCAAAATCCGGCGCGCGCCGCTCGCGCAGCGAGCTCACGCCTTCGCGCACATCCGGCCCGGCGAAGCCCATGAATTCCAGCGCCAGCGACGTATCGAACGCCGGCCCCGCCGAACGCAGCCAGTTGTTCAGCGCGTACTTGGTCCAACGAATCGCCGTTTGCGAGCCGTTGGCCAGTTTCTGCGCGACTTCGAATGCTTTGGGCCGCAGATCGTTTTCGTCGACGGCGAGCGACACGAGGCCGATCCGCTCGGCCTCCTCTCCGCTCACCGGCTCGCACAGCAGCAGGTAATACTTGGCCTTTGCCATGCCGCACAGAAGCGGCCAGACGATAGCCGCGTGATCACCGGCGGCCACGCCCAAACGCGTATGGCCGTCGATAATGCGCGCCGACTTCGTCGCGATCGAGATGTCTGCGAGCAGCCCGGCTACGAGCCCCGCGCCGACCGCCGGACCGTGCATTGCCGAAACGATCGGCTTGCTGCAATTGATCACGTTGTAGACCAGGTCGCGCGCCTCGCGCCACACGCGTGCGCGGACGTTGAAATCGGTCGCCATGTCTTCGACCAGTTGCAGGTCGCCACCGGCTGAAAAGCCCTTGCCCTCGCCGCGAATGATCGCGACACGCGTGTCGGGATCCCGATCGATATCGCGCCAGATTTCGGCGAGTTCGAAGTGCATCCGCGCATTAGCGGTGGCAAGGCCGCTCTTGTTCGCGCCCTCGCCGCTCATCACGACTTCGAGCACGCCATGCGGATGGCGGTGCAATTGCAGCGAGTGGTAGTGCGCGTAAAACGCGTCGTTACTGTGTGGTGCCTGAGACATGATGAGCAATCCGTCTATCGGTATGTCGGTTGAAACCGTCGCCCTAAGCTAAGGGCACATTCGCCATATTCCGCGCAAGACCCGCGCAAACCCAGCAAAATTTCAATGCGGTTGATAAACCCACTTCGCATTCTTGATTTCGACCATCACACGCGCCCGTTGATCGAGACCGAGGTGATCCGTGGCGCTCATGTTGACCACGCCGTTGGTGTCCGAAAGACCACGTGTCGCTTCCAGCGCATCGCGCAACGCACCGCGAAATTCCGGCGTGCCGGGCGCGGCTACCTTGAGCGCGATCGGCACCGCGTTGCTGAGCAGCATGCCGGCGTCCCACGTGTACGAGCCGAACGCCGACACGCTGCCCGGTCCGCGCAAGGCCTCGAAGCGCGCGATGTAGTCGAGCGCGAGACGTTTGGCCGGATGGTCCGCCGGCAATTGCGCGGCGACCAGCACTGGGCTCGCGGGCAGGAACGTGCCGTTGCAGTCGGCGCCGCACACCCGCAGGAAGTCGTTATTGCCGACGCCATGATTGTGATAGATCAGCCCTTTGTAGCCGCGCTCCCTGAGTGTCTTCGGCGGCAGCGCGGCGGGCGTGCCGGCCGCGCCGACCACCACCGCGTCCGGATGGGTCGCGAGAATCTTCAGGACCTGGCCGGTCACGCTCGGATCGGTGCGATTGAAGCGCTCGCTCGCCACCACGTCGATGTGATGCAGTTGCGCGAACTTCGCGACTTCGGTGTAGAAGGTTTCGCCGAGCGCGTCGGCCTGGCCGATGAACGCGATCGTTTTGACGCCGTGCGTACTGGCGTGCGCGGCAATCGCCGAGGCCATCATCGCGTCGGTCTGCGGGGTCTTGAATACCCAGTGGCGTTTCGCATCCACGGGTTCGATAATTTTCGCCGACGAGGCCAGCGAGATCATGGGTGTTTCACCGTCGGCAACCACGTCGATCATCGCGAGCGAATTCGGCGTGATCGACGAGCCGATGATCGCGTCGACGTGATTCTCGGAGATCAGTTTCTTGGTGTCCTGGACGGCCTGCGTGGTGTCGGACGCGTCGTCGAGCACGATGTATTCGACGCTCTGGCCGCCAATCTGTTTGGGCAGCAGTGTGGTGGTGTCGCGCGCGGGAATGCCGAGCGAAGCGGCCGGCCCGGTCAGCGACAGCACGAGGCCGATCTTCACCTGCGCGAGGGCGATGGCGGGCAGCGCGGCACACAGCGCGGCGGCAAGACGGGCAAGCCCGCGCCGTGATGTTGTTGCGCGCACGCTCGCTGTACGAGCGCCTTGGGTTCCTCGTTCGATGGTTTCAAATCGCCGCATGCCGTCTCCTCACCTCGGTTTTTCGTTTTGATGTCGCGCCGATGTGCTGCTTGTGTCCTGCTTAAGTCCTGCGCACGTGCTGTTTTGCGTCGGTTTCGCGATCAACGGACAGCCGCTATCCCGGGGCCGCCGCCGCGCCAGTCAGTGTAGCGGCGCGTCGTGACGGCGACATCGGGCGAAACCCTTTCGTAAGCGACGAAGCGCGTGCGGCGCGGTCCTGATGCCGCGGTCCGCACCAAACCGGCGCATCAATCCAGCGGCGCGATGCCCTGATCGATCGAACCGAAAATCGACTTGCCCGCTTCGTCGAACATCTCGATCTTCACGGTATCGCCGAACTTCATGAACTCGGTTTGCGGCGCGCCGTGCTCGATGGTCTCGAGGCAACGCTTCTCAGCGATACAGCAATAGCCGCGCTTCGCGTCCTTGTTCGACACCGTGCCCGAGCCGACAATCGCGCCGGCGCGCAGGTTGCGCGTTTTCGCCGCGTGCGAGATCAGTTGGCCGAAATGGAACACCATGTCGGTGCCGGCATCGGGCTGGCCGACCTTCTTGTTGTTCCAGTGGACGATCATCGGCCGGTGCAGGCGCCCTTCGCGCCAGCTCTCGCCGAGTTCATCGGGCGTCACCGCGACCGGCGCGAACGATGTGGCCGGCTTGCTCTGGAAAAAACCAAAGCCCTTCGCGAGTTCGGCGGGGATCAGATTGCGCAGCGAGACGTCGTTGACGAGCGTCACCAGACGTATGCTCCTGAGCGCCTGGTCAGGGGTGGCGCCCATCGGCACGTCGGTGGTGATCACGGCGACTTCCGCTTCGAAGTCGATACCGAACTCTTCAGAGGCGCACAGCACGTCGTCTTTCGGGCCGATAAAGTCGTCGCTGCCGCCCTGGTACATCAGCGGATCGGTCCAGAATTCCGGCGGCATTTCCGCGCCACGCGCGCGGCGCACCAGCTCCACATGATTCACGTACGACGAACCGTCGGCCCACTGGAACGCTCGCGGCAGCGGCGCCATGCATTCTTTGGCGTCGAACGGGAAGGTGTTGCGTGCGCGGCCCTGGTTGAGCCCGTCGTACAGGTCCTGCAATTGCGGCGCGTAGAAGGCCCAGTCATCGAGCACGCGCTGCATGGTGGGCGCGATCGCGTCGGCGACGGCCGCGGTGTGCAGGTCGCGGGACACGACGATCAGTTGACCGTCGCGCGTGCCGTCCTTCAGCGTGGCAAGTTTCATAGGGGAGTGAACCGTTAGTGACGATAGAGGGAATCTATTCTACGATGGTGAATCGGCGCGGCCCAAGCACCGTTGCGCCTAACGCCTCTCTCACTGTCTTTGAACGCGCTCGATGCGCCTCGCTCATGCCTCCAATTGCCCGCTCCGGCGCGATCCATACCGACACCGACTCCGCTGAACCGCCGGAACCACTCGACGCGCCCGAACCCGACGACGAAAGCGTCGAGACCGGCGAGGAAAAGCTGCGCTCCGGCATCCAGTCGATCGAGGTCGGCTTCAGATTGCTCGAGGTGCTGACCCACGAACCGCGCGCGATGATGCTGCGCGATCTGGCACAGCGCGCCGGCATGAGCCCGGCGAAAGCGCACCGCTATCTGGTGAGCTTCCTGCGCCTCGGCGTGGTGACGCAGGATCCGTTGTCGGGCCGCTACGAGCTGGGCGGCTTCGCGTTGCAATTGGGGCTCGCGCGGCTTGCCCGCGTCGACGGCGTGAAGCTCGCGCGCATTGCGCTCGCCGAACTGCGCGACCGGCTCGATCTGACGGTAGGCATCGCGGTGTGGGGCAATCAGGGGCCGACGATGGTCCACTGGATGGAATCGAGTCATCCGGCCAAGGCGTCGCTCAAGCTCGGCGACGTGATGCCGCTGCTCAGTTCCGCCACCGGCCTGCTGTTTGCCGCCTATCTGCCGTCGAGCAAGACCGCCGCGATGCTGGAGCGCGAACTGGCCGATTCGCGCCGCTCGTCGCACATTGGCGGGCCGCGCACGCGGGATGAGGTCGAGCGGGTGCTGGCGGAGGTGCGGCAGCACGAAGCAGCACGTGTGGAAGGCATGTTGCTGCCCACCATCCACGCGTTCTGCATGCCGGTCTTCGACTCGACCGGCGATCTTGCGCTGGGCCTGATCGCGCTCGGTCACGAAGGCGCGTTCGATATCCGCTGGGGCGGCGAGATCGATACGGCGCTGCGCGAATGTGCGCAAAAGCTGTCGTATGAGCTCGGGTATAGTGCGGCGCCACGCTGACGATTCGCCCATGTCCTCACCTTCTGCCACACGCCGCTCTGATCGCACGCCGCCCGTCGGGCCGCGCGCCGGTTTGCGGGTGGGGCGATGGCTTGCGGTTCTGCTGGCAGTGGCCGTCCTGCACTGGATTGCGGCGCAATGGGTCGAGCGCAACCGCGCGACGCTGAATCCATCAGACAACGAACATGTCCCCGTGCAGGTTGCACTGCTGACACCCGAGCGTATCGAACGCAAACCCGCTACCGACGCGCAGCAAGCGGCAACGCCGGCTCCGGCGCACAAGGCCGTCGCGAGCAAGCCGCGTGAACACGTGTTGACGGCGACGCAACCGGCAAAACAGGCACCCGCGGCCACGGCCGCATCGGATGCAGCGGCGAGCGCATCGGCTGCAGCGAGTCACCCCGATGCCACCGCCAATGCGGGCGCAACCGCCGCCGGCACGGCCAGCGCCCCCGCCGCTGCGAGCGCGCCTCAAGCTGCCGCGGGCGTGAAATTCTCCGTTCCGCCGTCCGGCGAACTGCAGTACGACACGTTCTACAACGGCGTGCGCAACCAGCCCGGCACCATCCACTGGACCAGCAACGCACAGAGCTACGAAATGGTCGTCTCCGTGCCCTTGCCGTTCGTCGGCACGTTCGTGTATTCGAGCCATGGCCGCATCGACGCATTCGGCCTCGCGCCGGATCAGTACATCGAAAAGCGCGGCCGTCGTCCGGAAGACGTGGCGATCTTCAATCGCACCGACAAAAAGATCGCCTTCACGCGTACGCCGGCCACGCTGCCGCTGCCCGACGGCGCGCAAGACCGTTTCAGCATGGTGATGCAACTCGCCAGCCTCGTGCGCGGCGACCCGGCCGCCTATAAGCCGGGCGTGACGCGGCAATTCTTCGTGATCGATAACAACAGCGGCGAGAACTGGCCAGTCGAGACGATCGGCGACGAAACCATCCGCACCGCACAGGGCTACCTCGAGACGCGCCACTTCAAACGCTTGCCTCGCCATGACGGCGATCTGCGCCGCATCGACGTTTGGCTCGCGCCGTCGCTTGGCTGGCTGCCCGCGCGAATCATGCAGACCGAGCCAAATGGCACGCAATTCGAACTGGTGTGGCGCGGCAAGCTCAATGCGGACGGCGTCGGCAGTCCGGTCAACAGCGTTGAAGGCACGAGTGGCACTGTCGGCACTAGCGGCACCGATAGCACCGGCAATACTTCGCCTGACAATTCGGCAAACCAATCACCCGCCAACGCACCCGTGATAACGCCCGAAACCAGCCCCTCGGTCGATTCGACCGGGCCCGGTAACGCGCCCGAAAAACCCTGAACCCGAGCAGGGTCTCGAACAGATCGCTGAAACTTCCGCGACGCGACTCACTCGCACGATGAACTGCAACCGTTCGCGCGGCCGCCACGTAGGTATAGTGAAGGCGGGAGAAGCGCGCAAACGGCTCTTTCCACTGCGTCCCCCTTCAAGGAGCCCGCATGCAAGTGAAAATCAACGGTATCGAGACGCGCTATGTCCTGAGCAATGAGGGCGGCGGCCCGTGGCTGACGTTCATTCATCAGCTCGGCGGCGATCTGTCTGTCTGGGACCAACTCGCCGGCTATTTCCGCGACAAGTACACCGTGTTGCGCTACGACCTGCGCGGCCACGGCAAGACCGCGGTATCGAGCGAACCGTTCAGCATCGCCGATCTGTCCCGCGATCTCGCCGCGCTGCTCGATGCGCTCGGCGCACCCACCACGCATCTTGTCGGCATGTCGATGGGCGGCATGATCGCGCAGCAATTCGCGCTGAACCACCCGTCGCGCGTCGACACGCTGACCGTCGCCGACACCACGAGCGGTACGCCGCCCGAAGGCCGCGCGATATGGGATCAACGCGCGGCGGCGGTGCGCACGGACGGCATGGCATCACTGGTACCCGCGACATTGAGCCGCTGGCTGACGCCCGATTTCCAGGCAGCGCATCCCGAAGCAGTCGAGCAGATTCGCGACGTGCTGAGCCATACGTTGCCAGAAGGCTACGCCATGGCGTGCGAAGCCCTGCGCGATTTCGATCTACGCGGTAAGCTGGGAACAATTCGTTGCCCGACGTTGGCCGTGGGAGGCCGCCACGACACGGGCACGCCACCTGCTGCTACGCAGGCAATAGCAGACGCCATCCAAGGCGCCCAGTTCGAACTACTCGAGGCCGCTCATCTCGCGCCCATCGAGCAATCTCACCGTTTTGCTGCACTGCTTGAAACGTTTCTTGGAAAGCCGGTCTAACCGGTAGGTTCGGAACTTTACAAGCGTCAATCCGGACCCACCCCTTGAATTCCACACCACAAGCTCCACCTATGGCGCAGGAATGGCCAGGAGCCAACGGAAATAAGGAGTGTCGCCATGCAAATGATCTATAACAGCCCCAACTATTGTGTCGTCGAGTTTCCGCCGCAGGAAGGCCCGCTGGCCATGAAATCAGGCGGCTACGAGATCGTCGACAAGAACATGCAGCGCGAAATCTACATTGACGGTGCAATGGCAGCGCGTTTCCGCGAGCATGTGCAAAAGCTGATCGAAGAGGAACCGTCGCTGGATGAGGTAGACGAATTCCTCGGGCAATTCGACAGCCTGATGCATCAACCCGTGATTCTTCACTAACTGAAGGGTTTAACGTAACGGTTTGGCGACATATATCGACCGCGCCGACCGGCTTAGCCGGCGGCCTTTATAAGGCGGTCAGCAGAAGTAACACGGCCCAGCAGGCTTTCACCTGACTGGGCCGTTTTGTTTCCACTGCAGTTTCCACTGTCATTTCCGCTGTTTGTTTCCGCTGCGGCCACAGCCCCGGCCACCGTTGGGGCGGCACGCGCATCCGCCTGTCGGGCGCGCGTCCGGCGGGACCGCCCCACAGCGGCTACAATGACAGGTTTCCCGAAAAAGCCGGCGCAAGCCCTCGTCCGCCATGAACCAGCCTGCTCAATCCGCCACGCCAGTCCGTCCCGACGCCGCCTACACACGCGGCACGGCGCTGCCCGCGCTGCTCAAGTCACGTATCCTGATTCTTGATGGCGCAATGGGCACGATGATCCAGCGCTACAAGCTCGACGAAGCCCGCTATCGTGGCGAGCGCTTCAAGGACTACGGTCGCGACATCAAGGGCAACAACGAGTTGCTGTCGATCACGCAGCCGCAGATCATCGGCGAAATTCACGAGCAATACCTCGCGGCGGGTGCGGATATCATCGAAACCAACACGTTCGGTGCGACCACGGTTGCGCAGGCCGACTACGGAATGGAAGACCTCGCCATCGAGATGAATCTCGAATCGGCGAAGCTGGCGCGCGCCGCCTGCGACAAATACTCGACGCCCGACAAGCCGCGCTTCGTCGCCGGCGCGATCGGACCGACGCCGAAAACAGCAAGCATTTCCCCTGACGTGAACGATCCGGGCGCACGCAACGTGACGTTCGACGAACTGCGCGCGGCGTACTATCAGCAGGCGAAGGCATTGCTCGACGGCGGCTGCGACCTGTTCCTCGTCGAAACGATCTTCGACACGCTCAATGCCAAGGCTGCACTGTTCGCGCTGGACGAGCTGTTCGAAGACACCGGCGAGCGCCTGCCGATCATGATTTCGGGCACCGTCACTGATGCATCGGGCCGGATTCTCTCGGGACAAACCGTCGAGGCCTTCTGGAACTCGCTGCGTCACGCCAAGCCGCTCACCTTTGGTTTGAACTGCGCGCTGGGCGCGGCGCTGATGCGCCCGTACATCGCCGAACTGGCGAAACTGTGCGACACCTATGTGTCGTGCTATCCGAACGCCGGTTTGCCGAATCCGATGAGCGACACGGGCTTTGACGAATTGCCGGCGGATACGTCGGGATTGCTGAAGGAGTTCGCGCAGGCCGGCCTCGTGAACATCGCCGGCGGCTGCTGCGGCACGACGCCGGAGCATATTGCGGCGATTGCCAAAGCGCTGGCTGAAGTGAAGCCGCGCCAATGGCCGACGCAATACCGCGACGCAGCCTGAGTGCGGCGGCTCGATCCTGATCCGCCACTCTTCCGCTATCGAACCCGACGCACGTAATCGTACGTAATCGCACGTAAAACGCACGCAACCGAACCGCACCTACGCCATGACCGATCACACCATGCGCCTTTCCGGCCTCGAGCCGTTCAACGTCACGTCCGGGACGCTCTTCATCAACGTCGGTGAACGCACCAACGTGACCGGCTCGAAGGCGTTCGCGCGAATGATCCTGAACGACCAGTTCGACGACGCGATCGCGGTCGCGCGGCAGCAGGTCGAAAACGGCGCGCAGATCATCGACGTCAACATGGACGAGGCGATGCTCGATTCGAAAGCGGCGATGGTCCGCTTCATGAATCTGATCGCGTCGGAACCGGACATCGCGCGCGTGCCGATCATGATCGACTCGTCGAAGTGGGACGTGATCGAAGCGGGCCTGAAGTGCGTGCAAGGCAAGGCAATCGTCAATTCGATCTCGCTGAAGGAAGGCGAAGAAGCGTTCCGCCATCATGCGAACCTGATTCGCCGTTACGGCGCGGCCGCGGTCGTGATGGCCTTCGACGAGCAAGGCCAGGCCGATACCTTCGAACGCAAGACGCAGATCTGCAAGCGCTCATACGATTTTCTCGTGAACGAAGTCGGCTTCCCGCCGGAAGACATCATCTTCGATCCGAACATCTTCGCGATTGCAACCGGCATCGAAGAGCACAACAACTACGCGGTCGACTTCATCAACGCGACGCGCTGGATCAAGAAAAACCTGCCGTACGCGAAGATCAGCGGCGGCGTGTCGAACGTGTCATTCTCGTTCCGCGGCAACGATCCGGTGCGCGAGGCGATCCACACCGTGTTCCTCTATCACGCGATTCAGGCGGGGATGGACATGGGCATCGTCAACGCGGGTCAGCTCGGCGTGTATGCCGACCTCGACCCGGAGTTGCGCGAGCGTGTTGAAGACGTCGTGCTGAACCGCCGTGAAGACGGCACCGATCGTCTGCTGGAAATCGCCGACAAGTTCAAGACCGGCGCCGCGAAGAAAGAAGAGAACCTCGAATGGCGTAATCAGCCCGTCGAGAAGCGTCTGTCGCATGCGCTGGTGCACGGCATCACCAACTTCATCGTCGAAGATACCGAGGAAGTCCGCGCAAAGATCGCCGCAGCCGGCGGCCGGCCGATCAACGTGATCGAAGGCCCGCTGATGGACGGCATGAACATCGTCGGCGACCTGTTCGGCCAGGGCAAGATGTTCCTGCCGCAGGTCGTGAAGTCGGCGCGCGTGATGAAGCAGGCGGTCGCGCATCTGATCCCGTACATCGAAGAAGAAAAGAAGCTGATGGCCGAAGCCGGCGCCGACGTGCGCGCGAAGGGCAAGATCGTCATCGCCACCGTCAAGGGCGACGTGCACGACATCGGCAAGAACATCGTCTCGGTGGTGCTTCAGTGCAATAACTTCGAAGTGGTCAACATGGGCGTGATGGTGTCGTGCAACGACATTCTCGCCAAAGCGAAAGTCGAAGGCGCGGACATCATCGGCTTGTCCGGTCTGATTACGCCTAGCCTCGAAGAGATGGCCTATGTCGCTTCGGAAATGCAGCGCGACGACTACTTCCGCGTGAAGAAGATCCCGCTCCTGATCGGCGGCGCAACCACCTCGCGCGTGCACACCGCAGTCAAGATCGCACCGCATTACGAAGGCCCGGTGGTTTATGTGCCGGACGCGTCGCGCTCGGTCTCCGTGGCGTCGAGCCTGCTGTCCGATGAAGGCGCAGCGAAGTACGTCGACGACCTCAAAGCCGACTACGACCGCATCCGCGATCAGCACGCCAACAAGAAAGCCCTGCCCATGGTCACGCTCGCCGAAGCCCGCGCGAACAAGACCAAGGTCGATTGGGCCAGCTACCAGCCGGTCAAGCCGAAGTTCATCGGCCGCCGCGTGTTCAAGAACTACGATCTGAACGAGCTGGCGAACTACATCGACTGGGGTCCGTTCTTCCAGACCTGGGACCTGGCCGGCCCGTACCCGGCGATCCTGAATGACGAGATCGTCGGTGAATCGGCCCGCCGCGTGTTCTCGGACGGCAAGTCGATGCTCGCGCGCCTGATCCAGGGCCGCTGGCTGCAGGCCAACGGCGTGATCGCGCTGCTGCCGGCCAACACGGTGAACGACGACGACATCGAGATCTATACGGACGAATCGCGCTCCGAAGTGGCGCTCACGTGGCGCAACCTGCGCCAGCAAAGCGTGCGGCCGGTGGTGGATGGCGTGATGCGGCCGAACCGGTCGCTCGCCGACTTCATCGCGCCGAAGGATTCGGGCGTGGCCGACTACATCGGCATGTTTGCGGTCACGGCGGGTCTGGGCGTCGACGTGAAGGAAAAGCAGTTCGAAAAGGATCTCGACGACTACAGCGCGATCATGCTGAAGGCGCTCGCCGACCGCTTCGCTGAAGCCTTCGCTGAAGGACTGCATGCCCGCGTGCGGCGCGACCTGTGGGGCTACGCGAACGCCGAAACCCTCTCCAACGAAGACCTGATCGCTGAAAAGTACCACGGTATCCGCCCGGCGCCGGGCTATCCGGCCTGCCCGGACCACCTCGTGAAACGCGACATGTTCGACGTGCTGCAAGCCACTGAAATCGGCATGAGCGTGACCGAGTCTCTGGCCATGCTGCCGGCGGCCAGCGTTTCCGGCTTCTACCTGGCGCACCCGGACAGCACCTATTTCTCGGTCGGCAAGATCGGCCAGGACCAGTTGGAAGACTACGCAAAACGCATGTCGTTGTCGAAAACAGACGCTGAGCGAGCCTTGGCGCCTTTGCTGTAAGCCATGCGGGGCGGGAAACCTACTATATCGGGCGCGCTAGGCTGAATATTTGCGGCAGTGCAATTTTCGGCTTTGTAGACTGAAACGGCATCACCCCGCCAGACGCGGCCAAAACGCGTCGGCTTATCAAATTGCAATCGTCAACGGAGAAAATCGTATGAAGAAGCTGACGCTGTTATTGACTGCTGTTTCGCTCGCCGCAAGCGCCTCGGTGGCGCTGGCCCAGCCCGCCGCTCCGGCCGGCTCCAGCGCGGTCAGTTCGTATTCGCCGCCCACTGAGAAGCACGTCAAGAAGCCCAAGAAGCAGAAAGCCAAGAAGGGTGCGTCGGCACCGATGGCCGCTCCGGCGGACGCCGCCAGCCAGTAAGCAGGTTCGGCAGACGGGCCGTCAAGACCCGTGAAAGACAAAGAGCCCGCGAATGCGGGCTCTTTTCATTGACACGTCACGACCAGCACCGCGAGACGCGGCGAACGCCTCCACCGGCGGACCGCCGCGGGATCAGAGACCCCAGACGATATCCGCGTTTTCCTTCTGCGCGGCGCGCAGCATGTCGAGAAACGGATACGCGCGCTGGGCGAGTCCCGGCGGGATCTCATGATGCTCGTGGCCGTCTTCGCCTTCGTGAAAATGGCCGTCGTGCTCGGCACGTTCCTGTTTGTCGACGCTGATCGCCGATTCAAGTTTCGTGATCGCGACGCTCAGTTCGTCGTGGGTGATGACACCACGCTCACCCAGGCGCTTGCCGACGATGCCGACCAGGTATTGAGCGAGATTTTCTAGCATCATCACGTCCGGCGCGGCGCGACATTTGAAAGTAATCAGCATGACTGTTCCCTTTTTCGTTATGTTGGATTGACGCGCGAACGGCTTGTAAGCCGGCCGTCGGCGCGCGTTACGTTGACACGCCGATCAGGCACGGCGGCCACGGCCCTTGGTGGGCATCTCATTGAACATATTAGCACCTGCTAAAATCCGTCTGGACGGAAAAGCGCGCCGCAATGCGCCGCGCGCGGCATAGTGAAGGTGGCGTGGCTGGGCCGGTTGGCCGCAACCCCGCCTGCTGCCGCACCGGGCCGCTGCAGCAAGCGTCCTGGTCTCGCGCCGCGCACCGCGCTAGACGCGTTGCACGCCACGTGCCTGATGACGCCCCGAAGTGCCCGGCGCGTCCCGGCCGGTGCATTGCCGCTTTCCACGCTTCTGACGAATCGGCTGCGCCTCGCGCGCGGCCGCCGCTTCTTCCGCATCACCGGATTGCCTCACTGGACTCGCAACAAGCATGCTGCCTGCACATAAACATACCCTCGAAACACTGCTCGCCGACACGGTGAAGCAGGTTGCTGACGCAACCCAAGGCGCGAGCGAAGCCGCCTTCGTGTCGCCCACGATCACGCTGGAGCGTCCCAAGGTCGCCGCGCACGGCGACGTCGCCTGCAATGTGGCGATGCAACTCGCCAAACCGCTGCGCGCCAACCCGCGCCAGTTGGCGCAACAGATCGTCGACGCGCTGCTCGCGCAACCGCAAGCCAAGGGTCTCGTGGAAGCCGCCGAAGTAGCCGGCCCCGGCTTCATCAACCTGCGCCTCGCGGCCGCCGCCAAGCAGGCGGTCATCGCCGCCGTGTTCGCCGAAAAGGACGCCTTTGGCCGTTCGCAGCGCGAAGCCGGCAAGCATGTGCTGATCGAATTCGTCTCGGCCAACCCGACCGGCCCGCTGCACGTCGGCCACGGCCGCCAGGCCGCGCTCGGCGACGCGCTCTCGAGCGTGCTGGCCTCGCAAGGCTGGGACGTGCACCGCGAGTTCTATTACAACGACGCCGGCGTGCAGATCCAGACGCTCGCCCTGTCGACCCAGGCCCGCGCCCGCGGCCTCGCCCCAGGCGACCAAGGCTGGCCGGCCTCGGCGTACAACGGCGAGTACATCGCCGACATCGCCAAAGACTATCTGAACGGCGTCACGGTTGCCGCGAGCGACGGCGAACCCGTCACGGGCGCGGCCGACGTCGACGACCTCGAAGCGATCCGCCGCTTCGCGGTCGCCTACCTGCGCCGCGAGCAGGACATGGACTTGCAGGCCTTCGGCGTCAAGTTCGACGAGTACTACCTCGAGTCGTCGCTGTACAAGGAAGGCCGGGTCGAGAAGACCGTCGCGGCGCTGATCGCCGCCGGCAAAACCTACGAACAGGAAGGCGCGCTGTGGCTGCGCACCACCGACGACGGTGACGACAAAGACCGCGTGATGCGCAAGACCGACGGCACCTACACGTACTTCGTGCCGGACGTCGCCTACCACGTCGCCAAGTGGGAACGCGGCTTCACCAAGGTCATCAACATTCAGGGCTCGGACCACCACGGCACGATCGCGCGCGTGCGCGCCGGCCTGCAAGGTCTCGGCATCGGCATTCCGAAGGGCTATCCCGACTACATCCTGCACAAGATGGTCACGGTGATGCGCAACGGCGAAGAGGTGAAAATCTCGAAACGCGCCGGCAGCTATGTGACCGTGCGCGACCTGATCGAATGGTCGGGCGGCGCGACGCCGGGCTCGGAAGCCGCCGTCGACCTGATCGACGAAGAGACGATTCGCCGCGGCCGCGACGCCGTGCGCTTCTTCCTGATTTCGCGCAAGGCGGATACGGAATTCGTGTTCGACATCGACCTGGCCTTGAAACAAAACGACGAAAATCCGGTGCACTACGTGCAGTATGCGCATGCGCGGATCTGCTCGGTCATCGCGGAATGCAAGGCGCGCTACAGCACGGACGAAAGCACGCTGGCCACGGTGGACGTGTCGCCGCTCACCAGCGAACGCGCCATGGCCCTGCTGAACAAGCTCGCCGAGTTCCCGGACATGCTGGAGCACGCCGCCGGCGAACTCGCGCCGCACGCGGTCGCGTTCTATCTGCGCGACCTCGCCGGGGAATTCCACTCGTTCTACAATGACAGAGCCGAACGCGTGCTGGTCGACGACGCTGCCGAGCGCAACGCACGCGTCGCGCTGCTTGCGGCCACACGTCAGGTGCTGGCCAACGGTCTCGCGACGATCGGCGTCTCCGCTCCCGTCAAGATGTAAGTCCTCCGGCGCAACATGCATGCGGCCGTCGTTATAATCGACGGCCGTTCCAGGATTCTTTTTGCAGGTGATTCATACGATGGCAAAACCACGCCGCACAACAAAGCAATCGCAATCGAAACAAACCGGGGGGACTTTTCTCGGCATCGTGCTGGGCCTGATCGTCGGTCTCGCGATCGCGGTAGTGGTGGCGCTGTATATCACCCGTGCGCCTACGCCGTTCGTCTCGAAGGTCGCGCCGCCCGCGGCGCCCGACACCGGCGCGAGCCAGGCGCAGCAATACGACCCGAACCGTCCGCTGCAAGGCAAGACGCCGGGTCAGCCGGTGCCGCAAGCCGCGCAGCCGGCGCCGCCAAACACCGCGCCGGGCCAGACCAACGCGCAAACGCAGTCGGGCATGCTGGAAGAACCGCAGATCGTCGAAGTACCGCCGTCGAACGGTAATGCGAACGGCACGGCAGTCGCACCAAAGCCCGCGCAGGATAACGGCAACGGCACGGCCAGCGGACCGGTGAAAAAGCCGCAAGGCGCAAGCGCACCGGCCGCCACCGCGGCAGGCTCCGCGCCGAAGGGTACGTCGCCCACCACGGCTGCCAACGCCAAGCCGGGTTCGGGCGCGGCGCCGACAGCGGGTGACGCGAACACGGGCTATTTCCTGCAAGTGGGCGCCTACAAGACCTCGGCCGATGCCGAGCAGCAGCGTGCGCGTCTCGCCTTCCAGGGCTTCGAATCGAAGGTCACGCAGCGCGATGCGGGCGGCGTGACGTACTACCGTGTGCGTATCGGCCCGTTTTCGAAGTTCGAGGACATGAATTCGAGCCGTCAGCGTCTGTCCGACGCGGGCGTGGATACAGCCGTGATCCGCTTTACGAAGCAATAAGCAAACAATAAACAAACGGTGATTTGCCGGAACGCGCCGCCGCCGAACTATTGGCGTGCGGTGCGGGTCACAAGCACAACCGGCAAACACAACGGACGACCAGAGCGTCTAACGCCGACATTGAAAACGGTGACGGGCATTTGCGTGGCGCCACCGCTTTACCGCCTACTTGGGTCAACACAACATGAAAAAACTGCTGAGCATTCTGTTCCTCTCGCTGGGCCTGGTTGCCGCCACGGCGCATGCATCGCCGACCGCACCGGTTTCCGGCAAGGACTACACCGTGCTGTCCACGCCGCAACCTACGGACGTGCCGGCCGGCAAGATCGAAGTCACCGAATTCTTCTGGTACGGCTGCCCGCACTGCAACGAATTCAACCCGTTCCTCGAAGCGTGGGTGAAGAAGCAAGGTCCGGACGTGGTGTTCAAGCGCGTGCCGGTCGCCTTCCGCGACGACTTCATTCCGCACTCGAAGATGTACCACGCGCTCGACGCACTCGGCCTCGCCACGCAACTCACGCCGAAGGTCTTCAATGAAATCCACGTCAACAAGAACTACCTGCTGACGCCGGAAGACCAAGCCAAGTTCCTCGCGAAGAACGGCGTCGATCCGAAGAAGTACATGGACGCGTACAACTCGTTCTCGACGCAAAGCGCGCTGCAAAAAGACAAGAAGTTGATGGAAGACTACAAGATCGACGGCGTGCCGACGCTGGCCGTGCAGGGCAAGTATGAAACCGGTCCGGCTGCGACCAACAGCCTGCCGGGTACGACCCAGGTACTCGACTACCTGGTGCAGCAGATCCGCGCCAAGAAGATGTAAAGCCGAGGCGCCGGAATGATTTCCCCCCTGAAGGTTTTCATTACCGGCGCCTCGAGTGGCATCGGCCTCGCGCTTGCCACCGAATATGCGCGGCGCGGCGCGATTCTCGGCCTGGTTGCCCGCCGCGGCGACGCGCTCGCCGCCTTCCAGCAGTCCCATCCGCAGAATTCCATCTCCACCTATTCCGTCGACGTCCGCGACGCCGAGGCGCTCGCCGAAGCGGCCGCGCAGTTCATCGCGCAGCACGGATTGCCTGACGTCGTGATCGCCAATGCCGGCATCAGCCGCGGAGCGGTCACCGGGCACGGCGATCTGCGCACGTTCCGCGAAGTGATGGATATCAACTATTTCGGCATGGTCGCCACCTTCGAGCCGTTCGCCGCCGCGATGGTCGCGGCGAAGAAAGGCACGCTGGTCGGGATCGCCAGCGTCGCCAGTGTGCGGGGCTTGCCGGGGTCAGGCGCGTACAGCGCGTCGAAGTCGGCTGCGCTCAAGTATCTGGAAGCGTTGCGCGTCGAAATGCGCCCGCTCGGCGTCGGCGTGGTCACGATCGCCCCCGGGTATATCCGCACGCCGATGACCGAGCACAATCCGTACACCATGCCGTTCCTGATGGACGCCGACCGCTTCGCGGTGAAGGTCGCCGGGGCGGTCGAGCGTCAAACCGCGTTTGCCGTGTTCCCATGGCAGATGCGCATCGTGGCGATGCTGCTGCACGTGCTGCCGCGCTGGCTCTACGACCGCGCCTTCGAACGCGCGCCGCGCAAACCGCGCGCCGCCACCGAGTAAGTCATGCAGCCTCGTGCGGTCGATGCAGCCGGCGTCGCGCACGAAATGGGGGGCGTCGGTACGCGGGGTGCCGCTACCCGCATCGTCTCGCTGGTGCCGAGCATCACCGAATTGCTGTTCGCTCTGGGGCTCGACAGGCAGATTGTCGGGCGCACCGGTTTTTGCGTGCATCCCCGCGACAAGGTGCGGCAGGTGCGCAAGGTCGGCGGCACCAAGGCCGTGAATGTCGACGCAATTCGTGCATTGCGGCCCACCCATCTGATCGTCAATATCGACGAAAACGAGCGCGATACCGTCGAGCAATTGCGCACGTTCGTGCCGCATATCGTCGTGACCCATCCGCAGACACCGCAGGACAATCTCTCGCTGTACGCGTTGCTGGGCGCGATCTTCGACCGCGAGCAAGAAGCGCAACGCCTGAACGAGGCGCTCGAAATACGTCTGCATGAGGCCGCCGCACAGGTGTTTCCCAGGCAAAACGTGTTGTATCTGATCTGGCGCGAGCCATGGATGACGGTGGCACGCGATACCTATATCGCCGCGATGCTGAGGCTCGTGAACTGGCAGACGCTGCCTGACGCGGAAGGCGGCGCGGCAGGCGCAGCGCGTTATCCCGCGCTCGACTTTGACCACGCGCCGTGGCTTGCCGACGTCGATCGCATACTGCTCTCCAGCGAGCCCTATCGCTTCACACAAGCACATTGCGACGCGCTGAAGCGTGACCCGCGTCTGGCCGGCAAGCACATTGAGCTGATCGATGGGGAGATGGTGTCGTGGTACGGCGTGCGCGCCATCGAAGGCATTGGCTATCTGTTGCAGCGCGCGGCTGCGTCATGAGCGACAACACGCTCAACCCATATGGATATGCGGATTAAATTGTTGTCGCCGCAACCACCCTTCGATAAGCTTTCGCGAAGGCGAGGACGTGCATGTAGCGCAGCAGCCAAACCATGCGCCAGCGCCGGAAACGTATCACAATAAAGACGACGGCCAGACCGGTCGCCACCCGTCAACGGAACATAACCACACAACCAGACGCACTGCCTGACTGCGCTTGTTATGGGAGATCCTATGCGCTTCAAACTGCTCGCAGCCGCCGTACTGTTCACGGCACCCGCGCTCGTGCTCGCCAAACCGCTGACCGTCTGTACCGAGTCGAGCCCCGACGGCTTCGATGTCGTGCAGTTCAATTCGCTCGTCACGACCAATGCGTCGGCCGACGTGATCTTCAATTCGCTGGTCTCGTACGACGAGGCCGCGAAGAAAGTCGTGCCCGCGCTGGCCGACAAGTGGGACGTGAGCGCCGACGGCCTCACCTACACGTTCCATCTGCGCCCGAACGTGCAGTTCCAGACCACCGACTACTTCAAGCCCACCCGCGCGCTGAATGCCGACGACGTCGTTTTCACGTTCGACCGCATGCTCAACGACAGCAATCCATGGCACAAGGTGGCGGGCGCGAGCGGTTTCCCGCACGCGCAATCGATGGGCTTGCCGAAGCTCATCAAGTCGATCAGCAAGGTCGACGACAACACCGTCAAGTTCGAACTGAACGCACCGGACGCAACCTTCGTTTCGATCCTGACGATGGGTTTCGCTTCGATCTATTCGGCTGAATACGCCGACCAGCTACTCAAGGCCGGCAAACAGGTCGACCTGAATGCGAAACCGATCGGCACCGGTCCGTTCGAATTGAAGAGCTACACGAAGGACGCCGTGATCCGCTACGACGTGAACCCGACGTACTGGGGCGCGAAACCGAAGATCGACCGTCTGATCTACGCGATCACGCCGGACGCCACGGTGCGCGCGCAAAAGGTGAAGGCCGGCGAATGCCAGATCGCGCTGTCGCCGAAGCCGCAGGATCTCGCCGAAGCGAAGGAGGATAAGTCGCTCGCCATCGTGCAGACGCCGGCCTTCATGACAGCCTTCGTCGCCCTGAACACGCAGAAGAAGCCGCTCGACAATCAGAAGGTGCGCGCGGCCCTGAACATGGCGTTCGACCGCACCACCTATCTGAAAGCGATCTTCGACAACACCGCGACGCCGGCCGTCAATCCGTATCCGCCGAACACGTGGAGCTATGACAAGGGCGTGAAAGCGTGGCCGTACGATCCGGTGAAGGCGAAGAAACTACTCGCGGACGCGGGCTATCCGAACGGTTTCGAAACGACGATCTGGGTGCGTCCGAACGGCAGCGTGCTGAACCCGAACCCGAAGGCCGGCGCCGAACTGCTGCAAGCCGACTTCGCCAAGATCGGCGTGAAGGCGGATGTGAAGGTGATCGAATGGGGCGAGCTGATCAAACAGGCCAAACAAGGCCAGCATGACACGCTGTTCATGGGCTGGGCCGGCGATAACGGCGATCCGGACAACTATCTGTCACCGCTCTTCAGTTGCAATGCGGTGAAGTCGGGGATCAATTTCGCGCGCTTCTGCGATCAGGATCTGGACAAGCTGATTGCGGACGGCAAGACCACGCCCGATCAGGCCAAACGCGCGAAAGCGTATGAACAGGCGCAGCAGATCATCCACGATCAGGCACTGTGGATTCCGCTGGGTTATCCGACCGCAGCGGCCATCACGCGTACGAACGTGAGCGGCTATCACGTGAGTCCGTTCGGACGGCAGAACTTTGGGACGGTAGCGGTGCAGTAAGACTCTGCCTCGCCACTTAAAAAAAAGCCCGGTTGCTTTTCGCAACCGGGCTTTTTTTATCGACTTATCAACCTGTCGACGCGATCACGCCGAAAACCGGATCACCCCATCCGCATCCTGCGTGCGCTTCAACTCGCCGGCCAGCCACAGCAGATGCAAGTGCGCCAACGCCTCGCCCATCGCGAACGTCATCTGATGGATGTCGAGTTGGCGCTTGAACATCAGCGGCACGATATCCGCAGCGCTCTGCGGCTTCTCCGCACAGGCCTCGCGCACTTCAGCCAGACGCGCGTCATGATGCTCGCGCAGTTGCTTGATACGCGTACGCACACCGCGAAACGGCTTGCCATGCGACGGCAGCACGAGCGTGTCTTCAGGCATCGTCTCGTAGCGGCCGAGCGATTCCAGATACAGCGCGAGCGGCGTGCTTTCGGGCTCCATGTCGAACACCGAGACGTTGGTCGAAATACGTGGCAGCACCATGTCGCCGGAGATCAGCGTGCCCGTCTCTTCGCAATGCAACGCGCAGTGTTCCGGCGAATGGCCGAAGCCCGTTACCACGCGCCACGTTTTGCCACCGATCTTCACGCCATCGGCTTCGCGCAGGCGGCGGTACTGCCCAGGAATCGCTGGCACGAGGCTCGAGTAGTAGCTCGTGCGATTGCGCAGTTTCTCGAGCGACGTCTCGTCGTTCAAGCCGTGACGTGCGAAGTGGCGCGCTGCGCCCTCGCCGCCCGCATTCGAACCGTCACCCGCCGCCATTACACGGGCTTGCATGTATTCGCCGAGCGTCATCCACAAACGCACATTCCAGCGCTTCTTGTCGCCGCCGCTGCAGATCCAGTGCGCGAGGCCAATGTGGTCCGGATGGCAATGCGTGACGATCACGCGCAGCACCGGCAGGCCGTCGAGCACCGAGTCGAACACTTTCTCCCAGTTCTCCTTGATCGTGTCCGACGTAATACCGCAGTCGACTACCGTCCAGCCTTCTTGACCGTCGATCTCATCGCGTAGCAGCCACAAATTGATGTGGTCGAGTGCGAACGGCAGCGGCATGCGCAGCCAGAACACGCCGGGCGCGACTTCCATCGTCTGGCCCGCTTCGGGCAAGGTGTCCTTGAACGGGTAGTCGAGTTGATGTTCGAGTGCATTCATTGTGGTTGTCTTCCTCCGTCGGCCATCCGGCATGGCGAGGTATGCGATGCCGGACGGCGTGGTTGCGGCCCGGCCGGGACATGCCGGTGCCGTATTGCGCCGTAGTTGCGTTTCGATCAAGTTGACGATAACGTAAACGTCGATTCTATCGTTCAATCCGATTTTCTGCCCGGCTACGGGATGCCCCGATGAACACGCAATACACGATCACCGAGCTCGCGCGGGAATTCGACGTCACGCCGCGGGCGATCCGCTTCTACGAAGACCAGGGTTTACTCTCGCCCAGCCGTGAGGGATCGAGCGGCTTGCGGCGCGTCTATTCGGGCCGCGACCGAACCCGTCTGAAGCTCACGCTGCGCGGCAAACGGCTCGGCTTCACGCTGTCGGAGATCCGCGATCTGCTCGACGTCTACGAGTCGCCGACCGACACCGTGCCGCAATTGCAGGCCTTCCTTGCCACGGTGGCGCGCCATCGCGACGTGCTCGAACGTCAACTGGAAGATCTGAACGCCACACTCGAAGACCTCGCGCAGTACGAAACCCAGGCGCGCGCGCTGCTGGAAGGCGGTTCACGCGAGACCAGGTCCGCCTGAGCGGAGAACGGCGCGACGCGCCGCGGGTGCACCCGGACGATACAATCACGGGTGTCTTCATGACATGGGACGAATGCACGGCCGACATGAATCACTTTCCCAAACTGCTGTCGTCACAGATCGGCTTTGACGTCGCCCAGACGATGCTCGAAGGATTCGATCGGCACTACCGCATCTTCCGTGACGCCGCGATCCATGCCAAAACGCTCTTCGAAACCGCCGACTGGCATGGCCTGCAAACGCTGGCGCGCGAGCGCATCACCTCGTATGACGATCGCGTCGAGGAATGCGTCGAACTGCTCGAAGACGAATACGACGCCGAGAATATCGACGACGAAGTGTGGCAGCAGATCAAGCTCCACTACATCGGCCTCCTGACCACGCACCGCCAGCCCGAGTGCGCGGAGACGTTCTTCAATTCGGTGTGCTGCAAGATCCTGCACCGTTCGTATTTCAACAACGACTTCATTTTCGTGCGCCCGGCGATCTCGACCGAATACATCGAGAACGACGAACCGGCGGCGAAGCCGACCTATCGTGCGTATTACCCCGGCAAGGACGGTCTTGCCGCGACGCTCGAGCGCATCGTCACGAACTTCCAGCTCGAGCCGCCATTCGAAGACCTGACGCGCGACGTCGGATGCGTCATGCAGGCGATACACGACGCGTTCGGCGTGTTCGACGAAGCGCCCAACTTCCAGATTCACGTGCTTTCGTCGCTGTTCTATCGGAACAAGTCGGCGTATATCGTTGGACGGATCATCAACGGCGATCTGTTGCTGCCATTCGCAGTGCCGCTGCGCCATGTGAAGCCCGGCGTACTCGCACTCGATACGGTGCTGCTCAAACGCGACCAGTTGCTGATCATCTTCAGCTTCTCGCATTCGTACTTCCTCGTGGACATGGAAGTGCCGTCCGCTTACGTCGAATTTCTCGGCACGATCATGCAGGGCAAACCGAAGGCGGAAATCTATACGTCGGTGGGTTTGCAGAAGCAGGGCAAGAATCTGTTCTATCGCGATCTGCTGCACCATCTGAAGCATTCCAGCGATCCGTTCATCATCGCGCCCGGCATCAAGGGGCTCGTGATGCTGGTGTTCACGCTGCCGTCGTTTCCATACGTATTCAAGCTGATCAAAGACCACTTTCCGCCGCCGAAGGAAACCACGCGAGAGCAGATCCAGCGAAAGTATCAGCTCGTTAAGCGTCATGACCGTTTGGGCCGCATGGCCGACACGCTCGAATATTCGAGCGTCGCGCTGCCCATTTCCCGGCTCGATGAAGGGCTGCTGCGCGAACTCGAAAAGGAAGTGCCGTCCTTGATCGAATACGACGGCGACAACCTGGTGATTCGTCACATGTATATCGAACGCCGGATGGTGCCGCTCAATCTGTTCCTGCAAAACGGCAGCGACGAGGACGTCGAGCACGGCATCAAGGAATACGGCAACGCGATCAAGGAATTGATGCAGGCGAACATCTTCCCTGGCGACATGCTGTACAAGAACTTCGGCGTGACGCGTCACGGCCGCGTCGTGTTCTACGACTACGATGAAATCGAATACCTGACGGAATGCAACGTGCGCGCGGTGCCGGCGCCACGTTACGAGGAAGACGAAATGTCGGGCGAGCCGTGGTACTCGGTCGGCCCGCACGACATTTTCCCGGAGACATACGGCACGTTTCTGCTCGGCGATCCACGCGTGCGCCGGTCCTTCATGCAGCATCACGCGGACTTCTTCGATCCAGCGCTGTGGCAACGGCACAAGGATCATCTATTGAAAGGCGAACTGCCCGACTTTTTCCCGTACGACAGCAGCGTGCGCTTCTGCATCCGCTATCCGGAACGATTCGCCGATACGGCGTCCGGACTACCGGAGAACCAGGCAGATGAACGCACCGTGCGCGTGGCGTAAGCACTATGCGCTGCCCGCATCGTTGAATGCATCGTCCGAACCTTATGCAACGACATCGACCGGTCAATCGGTCGAGCAACCGCCCAGACTCAACATGAACACAAACGCTTCTCCCGCTGCCAATCCGCTTGCCCACCTGTTCGATAACAACGACGCGTGGGTGGCCCGCAAGCTGTCCGAAGACCCGGAGTACTTCTCGCGCCTCGCGCACCAGCAGACACCCGAATATCTGTGGATCGGCTGTTCCGATTCACGCGTGCCGGCCAACCAGATCATCGGCCTGCCGCCGGGTGAAGTGTTCGTGCACAGAAATATCGCCAACGTGGTGGTGCATACGGATCTGAACTGCCTGTCGGTGATCCAGTTCGCCGTCGATCTGCTGAAGGTCAAGCACATCATGGTGGTGGGTCACTATGGCTGCTCGGGCGTCGGCGCGGCGCTGCACGGCCGGCGCGTGGGTCTCGCGGATAACTGGCTGCATCACGTGCAGGACGTGCGCACCAAGCATGCTGCGCTGATCGAAGAATGGCCGCTGGGCGAAGCGCGCCATCGGCGGCTGGTCGAACTGAATGCGATCGAACAGGTCATGAACGTATGCCGGACCACCATCATCAACGACGCGTGGGCGCGTGGCCAGGAACTCACGGTGCACGGCTGGGTATATGGCGTGCATGACGGCAAGGTGCGCGACCTCGGCATGACAATTAACGACCCCGCGGCGCTCGATGCAACCTACAAGCGCTGCATCGCGGCCGTATCGGCCGGCGGTGCGTACCAGGAGGACAACGATGCGGCGGCCGCCGAAGCGGCCCAGCTCGGCGACGTGCCGGCCATCGTCGAAGGTGTGATCAAACAGCTTAAACACGAGTGAGACAAACATGAGCGAGACAAAGTCTGATCCGATCGTAATCGTAGGTGTGGCCCGTACGCCGATGGCGGCATTTCAGGGCGATTTCGCAACGCTAACCGCGCCGCAGTTGGGCTCGGTTGCAATCGAAGCCGCCGTGCAACGCGCCGGGTTGAAGCCTGAGCAGATCGACGAAGTGGTAATGGGTTGCGTGCTGCCTGCCGGCCTCGGCCAGGCGCCCGCGCGCCAGGCCGCGCTCGGCGCCGGCTTGCCGTTGAGCACAGGCAGCACCACCGTCAACAAGATGTGCGGCTCCGGCATGCGCGCGGCGATGTTCGCGCACGACATGCTGGCCGCGGGCTCGGTCGACGTGATCGTCGCGGGCGGCATGGAAAGCATGACGAACGCGCCGTATCTGTTGCCCAAGGCACGTAACGGCATGCGCATGGGCCACGGCCAGGTGATCGACCACATGTTCTACGACGGCCTCGAAGACGCCTACGAAAAGGGCCGTCTGATGGGCACCTTCGCCGAGGAATGCGCGGCCTCGTTCGACTTCACGCGTGAAGCGCAGGATGCGTTCGCCGTCGAGTCCCTGAATCGTGCGAAGCGCGCGAATGAAGACGGCTCGTTCACATGGGAAATCGCGCCGGTGAAGGTGGAAAGCCGCAAGGGCGATGTGACCATCGATCACGACGAGCAGCCGTTCAAGGCGAACCTCGACAAGATTCCGACGCTCAAGCCCGCGTTCAGCAAAACCGGCACGGTGACGGCGGCGAACTCGTCGTCGATTTCCGACGGCGCCGCGGCGCTCGTGATGATGCGTGAATCGACCGCGAAGCGTCTCGGCGTCGAACCGCTTGCTCGTGTGGTCGGCCACTCCACCTTCGCTCAGGAACCGGCGAAGTTCACCACAGCACCGGTCGGTGCGATTCGCAAGCTGTTCGAGAAGAACGGCTGGCGCGCCGACGAAGTGGATCTCTACGAGGTCAACGAGGCGTTCGCGGTGGTCACGATGGCTGCGATGAAGGAACATCACCTGCCGCACGACAAGGTCAACGTGAACGGCGGCGCCTGCGCGCTCGGCCATCCGATCGGCGCTTCGGGCGCGCGGATTCTCGTCACGCTGATCGGGGCGTTGAAAAATCGCGGTCTGAAGCGCGGTGTCGCGACGCTGTGTATCGGCGGCGGCGAAGCGACCGCGATGGGCATTGAACTGGTTTGACGCGCTGTTACCAGGCGTTTGCAAGCTTGAGGTGATTCGATGAAGACAGTGTTGATCGTCGGTGCGTCGCGTGGCATCGGCCAGGAGTTCGTGCGGCAGTACATGAAGAGCGGCTGGCGCGTGCTCGCCACCGCGCGCGACGGCGCCGCGCTCGACGCGCTGAAGGCGCTCGGCGCGGAGACCTTTTCACTCGACGTCACCGCACCCGAAGAAATCGCCGCGCTCGGCTGGAAGCTCGACCGCGAACGGCTCGACGCGGCGGTGCTGGTGTCCGGCGTGTACGGGCCACGCACCGAGGACATCGAGACGATTACGTCGGAAGACTTCGACCAGGTCATGCATACCAACGTGCGCGGTCCGATGCAGTTGATGCCGATCCTGCTGCCGCTCGTCGAAGAAGCGGGCGGCGTGTTCGCGGTGATCTCGAGCAAGATGGGTAGCATCGGCGACGCAAGCGGCACGACCGGCTGGCTGTATCGGGCGAGTAAGGCTGCGCTGAACGACGCGCTGAAGATCGCTTCACTGGACGCCACGCGCGCAACCTGTATTTCGCTGCATCCTGGCTGGGTGCGCACCGATATGGGTGGCGCGCAAGCGGCGATCGATCCGGCGCGCAGCGTCACGGGCATGCGTGAAGTGCTTGCGCAGGCCGCGGCAGCACATGAAGCATTCAACGGTCGCTTCTACCAATACGACGGCACGGCGCTCGAATGGTGAAGATATTGGCGAAGAGACAGGTGGGGAGACTAATGAGGAGACCGAGCCATGGTGCTTGATCAGGATCATCTGATGGTCCGCGACGCGGTGCGCACGTTCGTCCGCGAAGCCGTTACGCCGTATGCGGCGCAATGGGACCGCGATCGCACCTTTCCGAAGGACGTGCATCGCCAGCTCGCCGAGCTCGGCGCGTATGGCGTGCTGGTGCCCGAAGCATACGGCGGCGCCGGCATGGACGCGCTGGCGCTCGCGCTAATCCTCGAAGAAATCGCTGCGGGCGACGGCGGCACCTCGACCGCGATCTCGGTCAACAACTGTCCGGTGTGCAGCATTCTGCTGACCTATGGCAACGACGCGCAGAAACGCGACTGGCTCACGCCGCTCGCGCGCGGCGAGATGCTCGGCGCGTTTTGCCTGACCGAACCGCAAGCGGGTTCGGACGCCTCCGCGCTGCGCACCACCGCGACACGCGATGGCGACGGCTACGTGCTGAACGGCGTCAAACAGTTCATCACGAGCGGCAAGAACGGCAACGTCGCAATCGTGATGGCCGTGACCGACAAGGCGGCGGGCAAGCGCGGCATCAGCGCGTTCATCGTGCCCACCGATACGAAGGGGTACGTCGTCGCGCGAGTCGAAGAAAAGCTCGGTCAGCATTCGTCGGACACCGCGCAGATTATTTTCGAAGATTGCCGCGTGCCGGCCACCAACCTGATCGGCGCGGAAGGCGAAGGATATCGGATTGCGCTATCGGGGCTCGAAGGCGGGCGCATCGGTATCGCGGCGCAAAGCGTCGGCATGGCGCGCGCCGCGTTCGAGGCGGCGTTGGGGTATGCGAAGGAGCGCGAGAGCTTCGGCCAGCCGCTGTTTTCGCACCAGGCCGTGCAATTCCGCCTCGCCGATATGGCGACCCAGCTCGAAGCCGCGCGCCAGTTGATCTGGCACGCGGCTTCGCTGAAAGACGCCGGGCAGCCTTGCCTGACCGAAGCCGCGATGGCCAAGCTGTTTGCATCCGAAGCCGCCGAGCGCATCTGCTCGGCAGCATTGCAGATTCATGGCGGCTACGGCTATCTGAGCGACTTCCCCGTCGAACGCATCTACCGCGATGTGCGCGTGTGCCAGATCTACGAAGGCACCAGCGACATCCAGAAAATTTTGATCGCCCGTGGTCTTGCCTGAAAGTCTGATGAATAAGCCATTGTTGTCAATGCAACGACCGTCCGACTGCCCCTGCGGCGGCGCCGCGCCCGATCAGCGCAGCGGCGCCAAACCACCGCGCTTCGCGCAATGCTGTGGCCGCTATATCGATGGCGGTGAAACAGCGCCGCGCGCGCTCGAACTGATGCGCTCGCGTTACAGCGCGTATGTTGTGGGCGCAACGGATTATTTGCGCGCGACCTGGGCGCCGCACACCTGCCCCGCGGATCTCGACGCCGACCCTGCCGCCCCCGACGCACCGCGTTGGCTCGGACTGCAGATCAAGTCCTTCGCTGAAACCAGCGCCGATCATGCGACCGTCGAATTCGTCGCACGATACAAGGTAGGTGGCCGCGCCCACCGGTTGCACGAACTAAGCCGCTTCGTACGCGGTGAGGACGGACGCTGGCGCTATGTCGACGGTGATGTAAACGAATAAGCCGTGCCTTCGAAAGCCTTACACCGCTTAGCGGCGCGCAATAACACCGTCATCACATATGGCCCTCAAACGAGGGCTTTTTTTCGTGTTGGCTCGACACCACAGCGCGCGTATTTCGACAAATTACTTCGTGCAACCAAGCGCTGCGAGGCAGGCGCTTTTCGGCCTCCTGACGGGCGAATACGCCCTGATCCGCACCCGGCAATTATTCCGTCGCGGGTTCTCCTTTATTGCACAAAACAAAATTGTCGTGCCAGGATGAGGCCGTAGGTTTGTGACGCCACGTTGCGAGAACAGGTCCATACCGCTTCCGCAAAATGCGCTGGCGCCTGCCGATAGCCCACCAGCAAGGGTTCGGCGGCGGTTCCGGGCAGCATGTGTGGCGCTCATCATCGGCGCGTGGGGTCGCGTCGGCCGTTTGGGTTCATCCCGTGCGATCTCGATCAGCGTGCGTGCGCTTGCCGCACTACGTACGCGAGTGTGTTTTTGTTTGTCGAAAACGCCGATGAAAGGCAATTGTCAACGACAGCATTCGACAGACAAAACGTCACGGTGTTAAGGGCAGGTTTTTGAGGCAGGTGCGTTAATGGTGTTCAGCAAGGTTCTGACGAAGTGTGCGGTGACGTTTGCAACGGCAATGTGCGCCGTCGCACTCGCGCATGCCGAGCCGCTCGCCGACACCCAGGCGGGGCCTCTCACTCGCGCGCACGTGCCGCGCATCGCACTCGACGACGACGTCTATCTGCCCACCGCGGGCCTCAACGAACAGATCATCCGCGTGCCGGTCAACGCTGCTGGCACCGTCACGCTCGAAACCACGATCTACAAACCGGACGGCTCAGGCCCGTTTCCGATGATCGTTTTCAACCACGGCAAGATTCCCGGCGACCCACGCACGCAGGAGCGCAGCGACCCGCGTCCGTTCGCGCGCGAATTCGTGCGCCGCGGCTACGTGGTGGTGGCGCCGAACCGCCAGGGCTTCGGCCATTCGGACGGCACGTATCAGCAGGACGGTTGCGACGTCGAACGCAATGGCGTCGGCCAGGCCGGCGACGTGGCCGCGACGATCCAATTCATGTCGAAGCAGCCGTACGTGGATGCCACGCACATCGTAGTGGCCGGCACCTCGCACGGCGGTCTCGCGACGATGGCATACGGCACCGAAGCTGCGACTGGCGTGCGGGCCTTGATCAATTTTTCGGGCGGGTTGCGGCAGGACGCGTGCGCCGACTGGCAGGGTAACCTGACGCGCGCATTTGGCACGTATGGCGAGAAAACGAAGGTGCCGTCGCTGTGGTTGTACGGCGATAACGATTCGGTGTGGACCGCAGCGCTGGTGGCCGGCATGTATACCGCGTTTGCCGCGCACGGCGCGAGCGCGAAGATGGTGGATTTCGGCAACTACAAGAATGACGCGCATCGGCTCGTGGGCGACCGCGATGGTGTGCAGATCTGGTGGCCTGCTGTCGAGGCGTTTCTTGCCCGCGTTGGGATGCCTACGGGTGTGCAGTATCGGGTCGAAGATCCTTCGGCGCCGAAGGCGAGCGGTTTTGCTGCTGTTGATGCAGTCGACTCTGTTCCGTTTGTTGATGAAGCCGGACGTAATGGTTATCGCAACTTCTTGCATCAGTATCCTAGCCGGGCGTTTGCTGTGTCGGATTCGGGGGCTTGGTCGTGGGCGGAAGGTGGTGATAATCCGATGTCTGTTGCTATTGCTAATTGCCAGAAGCAGAGTTCGGCGCCTTGCCGGTTGTATGCCGTCGACAACTCCGTTGTATGGGGGAGTGGGTCTTCGCAGACGGCGGATTCTGGTTCGTCGTCGGCAGCTGGAGCTGCTAATGATCGGCGCGCTATTGCTAGCCGGAATTGACGGTTTAGGTTTGCCTTCGCGGCGCTTGTTTGGTTGCCTGCGCGGCGCTTCTTGTCTGTGTTCTTAGGGCCAGCCCTTTCAAGGTCTTTGCGCGGCAAACCTGGTAACCTGGCGACCTGTTCAAGGACGACGGGTACGAAGGGATGTTTGACGAGGTGATGAAGCGTTTCGAGCAGCAGGCACCGGTATGCGTG
>CABFVV010000054.1_pt1 | contig 68450 bp, 60 predicted proteins | sample 8864751 | NCBI WGS metagenome assembly CABFVV01 (sample SAMEA5735770, study PRJEB23740) | soil metagenome | biome: forest; feature: forest soil; material: soil | place: USA | collected 2013-10-13 | depth 0.1 m | reverse complement strand
CACGCATTACCAGAGGCTTCAGCCACTTCGTTACCTCCATGACTGCTCCGGTTGCTTCCGGCTGGAGCGGTTGCCGGGCGGGGCTTGCACCCGCTGGAAAGCGCCGCCTTTTCACGGCGCACACCCTCAACGGATCTTCGCCTCGCGGGAAAGCATTCGGCTCCGGTGAGAAACATCCGCGCGCGACCCTGACCTGATTTTGTCTGTCCAGTTGCCGCTATGATGAGAGACGGGAGCGAGCGAATAGGCGCCAATGTTCGCTGTCTGCGTGCGCCGATAAGGACGGCGGTCAGGGCGGAAAATCGCAATGATCGACTCAGTCCGTGCATTGCGGCGAAGGACGAAACAGAGCTATGGTATATAACCTTAGTCAGTTGCTCCCTCAGTAGGAATTTAGCAACGAACCATGATGGAGGTCGCGATGCAAAGGCGAAACTTCATACGGACAGGGGCTGCCGCGCTCGCTGTCGCCGGTCTTTCGTTCGCGGCTTGTACGGCCACGACGAGTCATGCAGCGACCAGCGAGTCCAACGCAGCGAAACGTCGGTCAATCGATGCAAAGGTCCAGGGCACCATGTCGCGACTCTACGCGAACGTCAGGGGTTCGCGGGAACTTGTCGCAAAGGCGAACGGCGTGCTCGTGTTCCCCTCCGTGATTCAAGCCGGCTTCGTCGTGGGCGGTCAATACGGCGAAGGTGCATTGCGCGTAGGCGGGAAGTCGGTGGGCTACTACAGTACGGTATCCGGTTCGTTCGGCCTCCAGGCGGGTGGCCAATCCAAGGCCATCATCTTCCTGTTCATGACGCGTGATGCGCTCAACCGCTTTCGCCGCTCCGACGGCTGGTCAGCAGGGGGCGAAGGATCGGTCGCGCTTGTGAAGGTAGGAGCGAACGGGGTGATTGATACGAACACGGCAACCGCGCCGGTCGAAGCGTTCGTGCTGACGAATGCCGGTCTGATGGGCGACGTCTCCCTCTCGGGTACCAAGGTGTCGCGTCTGAAAATCTGATGACGGAATTGGCCCTGTGGTTTCGCACGGTCCTCACTATGACGAGTCGGTGAGGAAGGTCAATGCTCATCCCGCCTTTCCGGGTGGCGACAACTTTCGCCGCTGTCGCTCGGCGCCCGCCGCGATAGGACGCGGCTCGCGTACGAAGGGTGTGCGAGCCGGTCCCGGGTTCGATCAGAAAGAGTGACGCAGACCGATGTTGACCGCGGTGGTTCCCATGCGTGGCGCCACGGGCGCGCCATAGGTGATGGTCGTGGTCGCGTTGCCTTTGTTGTTCACGTAGCCAACCTGCGCATAAACCAGCGTGGCTTTGGAAAGGCTGTATTCGGCTCCCGCGGCGATCTCGGTCGACTTGTTGGCCGAGTTATTCTTGTCCTTCAGGTAATACAGGCCACTCGTGACCTGGAAAGCCGGCGTAAAGCGATAGCCGAGCCCGACCGAATACAGGTCCAGGTCGACCAGATTCGAGTGCGCGGGATTCTTGCCGTTACTGTAGGACGCTGAAACGGAGAAGCCCTTGATCGTGTACAGCGCACCCAGATACCAGAAGCGATTGTTGTCGAGCCCGGTGGGGACGGTCGTCGGACCGGGGTTCGTATCATGACCGTTGTAGTACACCGCCGACAGCTTCAGCCCGTAATTCGAATACTTCAGCACCGCCGATTCGCGCGTGCCACCCTGGAAGCTTCCCGCGACGCCGCCTGGCGCGTATTCGAGCGCGCCGCTCACGCCGCCGAAGCTCGGCGACTGATAGACGATCGCATTGCTGTCGTACAGCGCGCCGATTGGTCCGTTGGTACTGGTGCCCGGCCAGCCCGCCGCCGTGTTCATGCCCAGCCACGCGGTCAGGATGCTGCCGAAGTACTGGCCCGAGCGAACGTCGGTCTCCGCCATCGCGTAGGCCATCGGCACGATCTGGCGGCCCAGGTTGACCGAACCGAACGGGCCGGAGAGGCCGACGGTCGCGACCTGATTGAACTGCGCCGCAACGCCCGGCGTATCAGAGAGACCGAACTTGCCGGTGCCACTGTCGAACACGCCCTGCAGCCTGAAGTTGACGTGGTAGCCGCCGCCGATATCCTCGGTGCCTTTCATGCCCCAGAGACTCGAATAGATGCCACCGTCCTTGTAGCGATAGACCTTCCCGAGGTTCTTCGCCGCCGGGCTGAAGGAGGCAGCCGAGGTGCTCTGATAAAGCAGACCGGAATCAATGACGCCATACAACGTCACCGACGACTGCGCGTACGCCGAAGTTCCGATTGCGGCCAACGCGACCACAGCGATTCCTTTCAACTTCATTCTGTCTCCTAATTAATTTATATGCTCAACCCGCAACTGCCAGATCCACCTTCACAACGTAATCCGTCGCTGTCATCAGACGACGGCTACGAATAGTGCTCAAACTACCCACGCACGCCGTTTTCCAACACCTTGCCAGTAACACGAAGCAACACCGCATCGGCCGACACGACGGCGTTCGGTGTCCGCCACTCGCGATTTGACCTTCGTGGTGTCCGCCATCGGTACCGCGAACAGCATGCTCAGTCGGCTCCCAGGACCATCACCATGTACGCCGACATGACGAGACCACCGGCCTGAACCAGACACGATCGCGCATCCTTCACCTGGCGCTCCCCGGCCTCGCCGCGCATCTGCCGGACCGCCTCGATCATGAGCTGCATGCCGAATTGTCCGGAGTGGTTGAACGACAGCCCGCCCCCCGACGTGTTGAGCGGGAATGCGCCGCCCGGCGCGATCCGGCCGTCGCGCACGAACGCGCCTGCCTCGCCCGGCGCGCAGAAGCCCAAGGCCTCCAGGCCGTGCAAGACGTTGATCGTGAACGCATCGTAGATCTGCACGACGTCGAGGTCGCTGCGGCTCGTCTGCGCCATCGCCAGTGCGTTGGCGCCGCACGTCGCGAGAACATCGTCGTCGAGCCAGTCGTTGCTGCGTAGCGGCGTCGTATGGTGCAGATATGCATCGTCGAAGCCTCGTACGACAACCGGGCGCTTCCTCAGGTCGCGGGCACGGTCCGCGCGCGTCACGATCATCGCTCCGGCACCGTCGGTCACCTGGCAGATGTCGTACTTGCGCAGCGGATCGGACACCATCGGCGCAGCCAGGTAGGCCTCCATCGTCAGGTCCTCACGCGCCGCCGCGTTCGGATTCAGCTGTGCCCACTTGCGAGCGGCCAGCGCGACTTCGCCAAAGTCCTCCGGCTTCGTGCCGTAGCGATGCATGTGCAGCTGCGCCTGCATCGCGTAGAAACCAATTGGACTCAGCATTCCATAGGGCTGGATGAACTGTCCGTTGGGCGAGCGTGGGTCGGTAGCGTGGCCGCCCTTCTGGCGGCTGCGGTCCAGTCGCTGCGTACTACCGTAGGTGATCAGCGCCACGTTGCACAGGCCGGCCTCGATGGCGCCGATCGCGTGGACAAGGTTCGTGATGTTCGACTGGCCGCCCACCAGGGTGCTGTCAACGTAGCGCGGCTTCAGGCCGAGGTATTCGGTAACCAGCAGACCGGCCGCGCGGTCGTCCCAGTAGGCGAACACGCCATCGATATCGTGCGGCGCGATGCCTGCGTCGAGCATCGCGCCGCGCGCGGAGCGGCATTGCAGGCTGAGCGCCGTGTCTCCGGGGCCGGCCTTGCCGAGTCCAGCCTCGTCGATGCCGACGATCGCATATTGGTGAGCGAGTGCATGCTTCTTCATCGCCGCCTACCTCTTCGCGCCGAACTGCAAGCGGATGTCCTTCTTGAGCACCTTGCCGACCGTACTGCGCGGCAACGTTTCCCAGAACACCACATCCTTGGGGGCCTTGGTGCTGCCCAGGCGCTGCCTGCACATCGCGATCAGTTCGTCGGCGCTGACCGACTGGCCGGGCTTGAGCTCGACCACTGCGGTGACGCGCTCACCCCAGTCCTCGTCGGGGATGCCGACCACGGCACAGTCCTGTACGGCCGGATGCCCCCAGATCACCTGTTCGATCTCGCCGGGATAGATGTTGAATCCACCGGAGATGATCATGTCCTTCTTGCGGTCGACAATGTACAGGTAGCCGTCGGCGTCGAACTCGCCGATATCGCCGGTGTGATGCCAACCGAACTGGTGCGCATCGGCATTGGCCTGCGGGTTGTTGAAGTACCCCGGCGACACCAGTTCGCCCTTGGCCACGATCTCACCGCGCTCGCCCACACCGACGATTTGCCCGTCATCGTCCATCAGCGCCACTTCGCAGGCGCCCGTGGGCCGGCCCGCCGAGCTTAGGCGCTTCAGGTGCCTCGGATCGTCGCCGACTTCATGGTCAGAGCGCGACAGGCAGGTGATAACGCCCGGTACTTCTGCCTGTCCGTAGGCCTGGAAAAACACCGGCCCCCACAAGGCCAGCGCCTCCCTCAGCTTCTCCACCGACATCGGCGCGGCGCCGTACATCACACATTCGAGCGACGAAGCATCGCGACGGCTGGCGTCCGGATGCGCGAGCAACCGGTAGATCATGGTCGGCGTGAGGAACAGGTGCGTGACCTTCTCGCGCTCGATCGCCTCGAGGATGCCGCCGGCGTCTGGCGACGGCGTGAGCACGTTGCGTGCGCCGAAGATCGCCATCGCCATCGTCGTCGCGCCCGCGGCGTGCGTAAGCGGCGCCACCACAAGATGCACGGGGTCCTTCTCGGGCACGGCAAACTGGTTCTGGATGCGGTATGCGGTCAGCAGCGAGCGATGGGTCTGCATGATGGCCTTGGGCCGTCCGGTGGTGCCGCCGGACGACTTGATCTGCGCGACAGCGTCGAGCGGCTTACGCACGGCGACGCGGCGGCCCGCGTGGGCGCGGCTCCAGCCGGCGATGCACGGCCCGCCTTCCTCAACTGGCTCGTCGAGGCCGATCACGACCTTTAGCGTCGGTACGCCTTCTCGAACGCGCGCCAGGTGCGGGGTGAACTGCGCGTGGCACACGAGCGCACTCACCTCGGTGAAATGCATGAACCAGATCAGGTCGTCAATGGCGTCGCGCCCGTTCAGCGGCACGTAAGTGGCGCCGGAGCGAAGGATACCGAGCATCGCGACGAAGCCGATCAGATTATTCGGCGTCAGGATACCGACATGGGCGTCGCCGAGGCCGAGTTCGCCGAGCGCGAAGGCGACCGCATGCGAATTACTCTCCACCTCTGCGTATGTGAGCCGGGTATTCGAATCCTGGAGGCAGACGCGGTCGGGAAACTTCGCCGCGCCGGCATCGAACGAGTCTGTAATCATGAAGCCACCGAGAGTTTGAATTGAGGAAGCGTGATGTCGTCGCTGATCGACTCGAACACCACTTCGACCGGCGCGCCGACGCTGAGCTGATCCAGGTCGGAATCGACGATCTGGGTGAGCATGCGGACACCCTCGGCCAGGTCGATCATCGCGATTGCGTAAGGCACCTTGCCGGCCATCGCCGGGTTGGCGGCAATGTGGCAGATCGTGTAGGTGTAGATTCGTCCCCGGCCGCTCGCATCAACCCACTCCATGTCGTCGCACAGGCAAACGGTGCAGAACGGTCGGGGGTAGAACTGATGCCGTGCACAGGCGGTGCAGCGCTGTATCGCGAGCCTGCCCGCCCTGGCGGCCGCCCAGAACGGCGCGGTCTCCGTGGTCGGTTGGGGTAGCGGCCGGCTCATATGCTGGCTCCAAAGGTCGCGCCAGTGACCTGGACGCGCCGTCGAATCCGTCCGAGACCTGCGACCAGATCGGCGAGCGGATTGCGCACGCTGAACTCGTCGCCGTTGCCCGTGGGTGACAGACCGTCGATCTTCTCGTCGCCATACATATAGCGCAGCAGCAGGGCGTCATCGTCCAGTTTCGGGTAGCGCTTGCGAAGGCCCGGCAGCACCGGTTCGAGCGGCGGCGGTGTGAGCGCGACATCGCGCGAGCCGCTCTGGAGGATGCGGTCCTTGACGTCGGGATCCACAGGCAAGGGCAACTCGCCGAAATAGTCGCAGACGTACTTCTTCACTTCGTCAGGCACCACCTTGTAGCGCTCGTTGTTGAGGACGTTCATCACCGCCTGTGCCGCGACGATCGCGGGATAAGGCGTGACCATGATCGGCGAGCCGAGTTCGACGCGCACGCGGCCAATCTCTTCGAGCACCGCAGGCAGCTTGTCGGCGATCCCGGCCTGCCTGAGTTGCGATTCCAGATTGCTCATCGCGCCGCCCGCGTACTGGGTAACGTAGTGACTGGGTTCGTACTCGGCAGGCGCCCCGACCGGTTGCTGCTCCCGTTGCGCCACTGCGCCGAGGTAGTCCCCAACCTCGTCGAGCAAGCCGTCGTTGACCACGACATCAAAGCCGATCTCGCGCAGATTGCGCGCAATCATCTGGCTGGCCGGCAGCGAATTGCCGTTGGCCAGCGGATCGACCGCCGTCAGGATGCTGTCCGCGCCGTGCACCGCGGCCTCGATCGCGAGCCATGGCCCGAGCCCGGTCAAGCAGTGCGTGTTGAATTCCAGCCGCTTGTCGCCGATCGCCTGCTTCAGCGCCGGCACGAGCGTGCGGACCCTGTCGATCGTGAGGATGCCAGCCGCATCGCCAAGCGCGACGGTCTGTACGCCGAAACGCTCGACACCTTCGCGCGCTTTCCGCGCATATAGCGCGTCGTCATAACCGGGCGCGATGTTGTAGCCGAGTCCGAGCGTCACATTGGCGCCGAGCCGATGTGCCGTGCCGATGCTCGAGGCGAGATTGTCCGAGCACAGCAATGCATCGAAAACTGCAACTTCGCGGATGCCGTTGGCGATCTGCCGTTCGACAAAGAGGTCGGTGATATCGTCGGCCACCGGAAAGAAACCGCGCATCAGGTTGCTACGAACGGCGCCACGCATCGGCGTGCGGGTGATCCGCTCACGCAGCAGGCGGATGCGCTCGAACGGGTCCTGATTCAGGAACAGCACGCTCGCATCGAACTGGACCAGCGCGATCGTCTGCATCGAGACGAAGCCGGCCTGGTCCATGCGTTCGGCGATGGGCAGCATGTGCTCAGTGCGCATGCGGGTGGCCCACAGGCATTGCTGGGCATCGCGCAGCGTGTCGTCTGTCAGGTGGATGGTACGGCGCTTGCCAGTGCGCGCGGTCTGAGCCGCGACGAGACTCTTCAGGTGTTCGAACATTGAGGCTACTCCTTGCACTGGTGAAGGCGGATATCGACGCCCGGGCCCGTCACGCTCAGCAATGCGTAACGCTGCGAGCGCTGGAGGAGACCAAGCGCCAGGCGGTCCCAGGGTGAAGCCGGCCGATAAGTCAGTTCGGCGGCGCTCGACTCACGAGGCACTGACGACGGGTTTGCCGCGAAAGCATGCGCCAGCAGGCGCGACGCATCGTCAAGCAGAGGCATCGCGCGGCGGATGTCCTCGAGGCTCTTGCATTCAATCTTCCCCAGCGCTCCGACCCGTTGTTGCAGTTCGCGATCGAATGCGCCGTCGACCGGCCCGTAGGCGCCGAGCAGGATGCGGCGCAGGCCGGGCTGGAGCTCGGCATAGCGCGCCATGCCATTGAAGTGCTGCCACGCCTGGGCCGCGATGGGTCCGGCGAACGGCGCGACCATCGGCGGGTTTCCAACCTCGGCGCGCACACGAGCGCACTCCTCTGCAAACGCGTGCAGCCCGGCAAGCTGACCGGACTGGGTCAACGCGTCCATCGCCTGCGCCGCGATTTCTCCTGGCAACTGGTGAACATAGGGTGCCACGTCGAACACCCACGGCGCACCGGCCGGCAAGCCCTCAGCGTCGGCAATCCGAGCCAGTTCCGCGTCCGCTTCGGCAACACTGGCCATGTCTGGCACATCGGCGTCGACGCCGAGCAGTGCGAGCGAACGCACCAGTCTCGTCAGCGACGGCACCGACGCGCCGTTAGCCACGCATGGCAGTGCCGTGTCGATGCCCGCCACGCCCAGGCGCACCGCTTCGATGACGACCTGCGGCGCGAGCGCCGTCTGGCAACGCGTATGCAATTGCAATGGCGTCGCCCGCAGCGTCTCGAGCAGCAACGGGAACAACGTCGCGATGCGGTCCACCGTCAGCACGCCGGCCTCGTCGCGCAGCATCACGCGGTCGGCCCCGTCGGCCACAAGGTGCGCGGCCTGCGTGCAGTACCACGCGTCCGTGCGACGCTCGGCGGCGTCGTACGGCAGCACACCGATGGCGCTGACACCGGCCCGGCGCGCCGCGAGGAACATCGGGCGCAACCGGTCGCGCTGCAACAGCGGATCGACGATGACAACCTGCGCGATGCCACGCGCAGCGAGCTCGGCGATCCAGGCCGCGCCGACGTCGGGCGACAGCACGTCGGCACCGCGGCCGCCGTGTTCGGTCAGGAGGTCGAGACGTGCACGCAGTACCAGCGACCCGGCGGCCGCACGCAATGCCGTCACGCGCTGCCAGGGATCCTCGCCACGGGCAAGGCACTCATGAAACGTAGTGGTGCTGATGACCTCGACCTCAGTGACGCCTGTTCCCGCCATTCGCGCGAGCGGAAGCTGCGCCATCGCCGTGGTCAGCGCGCCCGACCAGGTGACGGTCTGTCCGTCGGTCAAGCTCACGTCGGAGAACTGAACGCGCGCGATCATGATTGCACCTCCACGGCCGTGGCCGCCTTCAGCGCCGCCTTGCGGGCCGGAATAAAAGTGTCTTCGACCCAGCGGGTTGTGACCTGGCCCTTCGCAAAATCGTCATGCTCGAGGACTGCCTCGTGGAACGCGATCGTCGTAGCCGGACCTTCGATGTGGAAGTCGGCCAGCGCCCGGCTCATTCGCGCGATCGCCTCGGCGCGCGTCGGCGCATGAACGATCAGCTTGGCGATCAGCGAGTCGTAGTACGGCGGCACCGTGTAGCCCTCATGGCAATGCGTGTCAAGCCGCACGCCCTCGCCCGAGGGTGGCTGCCACCGATCAATACGTCCGGGCCGCGGCAGGAAGTTTTTGTCCGGGTCCTCGGCATTGATGCGGCATTCGATCGCGTGACCGTCGAGCGCAATGTCCTGCTGACTGAACGACAGCGGCAGCCCACAGGCGACGCGAATCTGCTCTGCCACCAGGTCGCGCCCCGTCACCTCTTCCGTGACCGGGTGCTCGACCTGGATGCGGGTGTTCATCTCAAGGAAATAGAACTTGCCGTCCCTGTCGTCGACCACGAACTCGATCGTGCCGGCCCCGAAGTACCCGACGTTACGCGCCAGGCCCACGGCTGCTTCGCCCATCTGCACGCGCATCTCATCCGAGAGGAACGGCGACGGTGCCTCTTCAATGAGCTTCTGGTGCCTGCGCTGGGTCGAGCATTCGCGCTCGCCAAGGTGCACCACGTTGCCATGCTGGTCGCCCATCACCTGGATCTCGATGTGCCGCGCCTTCTCGATGAACTTCTCGACATAGAGCGTCGCATCGCCAAAGGCCGATTGGGCTTCCGACGATGCCGACTTGAACGCGGCTTCGACCTCGTCGTCGGAGCGCACGACGCGCATGCCGCGACCGCCGCCGCCCGCGGTCGCCTTCATCAGCACCGGATAACCGATTTCCGCGGCGATCCGGCGCGCGGCTTCAGGGTCGGCCAACGCGCCGGAGCCCGGCACGCGCGGCACGCCGGCCTTGGCGGCGAGGCCCACGGCGGTAATCTTGTCGCCCATCGCGTCGATCGCTTCGGGCGACGGGCCGATGAAGATGAGCCCCGCTTCTGCGCAGGCGCGGGCAAACGCCGGGCGCTCAGAAAGGAAGCCGTAACCGGGGTGCACCGCATCGCAGCCCGATTCTTTCGCAGCGCGTACCAGATTGGCGATCTTGAGATAGCTCTCCGAAGCCGGGGGCGGGCCAAGTACGACGTGCTGGTCGGCGAGGCGCGCGGCCTGGCTTTCGACGTCCGCCTCTGAGAGGCCAGCTACCGTCTCGATGCCGAGGCTGCGGCAGGCGCGAATGATACGCACGGCGATCTCGCCGCGATTGGCGACAAAGACGCGCCGGATGTCGTGCTTGACGACTGGAACCATGAGTGACTCTCCTCGTTTCGGTCAGGCGGGAAGCGGCGCGATCAGCATGAGCACCTGGTTGTGCTGCACCAGTTCGCCGTTACGGACCAGAATCTTGTGAACGATGCCGCGCGTGGCGCTCTCCACCGAATTGAACATTTTCATGACCTCGACGAGGCAAACGGTCGTGTCAGCCTCGACGACCCCGCCCTCTTCGACGAACAGCGGCTCGCCCGGGCGCGGGCTGCTATAGAAGGTACCCACCATCGGGGCACGGATTGCGACCATGCCTTCCGGGATCTGCACGGCGGTTTCCGCGGCCGGCGCAGCGTTCGGCGTCACTTGCATGGCTGCCGGCGAAGCCGTCGCAGCGGGCCGAAACACCGCCGCGCTGTCCGGGGCAACGGCACCGGGCTTGCTTGCCTGAACGACGAAGTCGCCCAGCTTGACCTCCAGCGAATCCAGTTCGGCGGCTCGATCGAGCAGTTCGAGGATCCGGGTGACGTCTGTGTGTGTCAGTGACATCTCTCAATTCTCCATGGCGCGAACAACCAGTCGCGAAGGGGTTCCGTCGTGAGCAAAGCCGAGCGCCGCGAAGCCGAGCGCCTCGGACTCTGTCAGAGCGTCGCCAATGAGGCCGGCCGCACCCGTGACCAGAACGCGTTTCATTTCGGTGTTCGTCTCAATATTCATTTCAGTATCCGCGGCTGCTCCCTTGACTCAATGATATTTACAGATTGTGTCATTGTCAACAATAAGACTTGCTGTTATTGTAGCCATCATCGCGACACCTCTTTCGGAGCCTCCCCTGTGACCACCGCCACATATTCAGAACAGTCTGAACAATTCGACGCCCGCGTGCGCCATGCCCTGGCGATGGGAGGCAGCGCCAAGCTCGAGCAGCGGCGCGCGACCGGCGCGCTGAACGCCCGGGAACGTGTCGAACGTCTGCTCGACGAAGGTTCGTTCAAGGAAATCGGCACGCTTGCCACGTCGGCAGTAGCCGCCGATCGCGAGTCGACGCCGGCTGACGGCAAGATCACCGGCCTCGGCCGGATCGATGCGCAACCCGGCGACAGCATGGATGAAGATCAGGTTGTTCTGACACTGGAATCGATGAAGATGGAAATTCCAGTGATAGCGCCCGAGACCTGCCGCCTGATCTCCGTACTCGTCAAGGAAGGCGAAGCGGTGCGTGAAGGCCAGGACCTCTCGGTGATCGAACACGACTGAGGACGCACGGCTCTGCTAAGGTATTTGGGGGCCAATGTGTCGACAATCATACGAATTCGGCCAATGTCGCCGAAAAGGAGACACGCATGAACTGGAAGAACAGGCCGGGCGCTGTGCTCGCCACACTATTGACGATTCATCTTCTGGGTCAAATCGACCGCAACATGCTGCTGGGCTTCTCGCCGCAGATCACGCGGGACCTGGCGCTCAGCAACGCGCAGTACGGCTTCCTGGTCGGTGCCGTGTGGGTCTTGAGTTACGGTGTGATGTCGGTGCTCATGGGAACACTCGCCGACCGCTTCAGTCGCCCCCGCCTGATCGCCGTCGGTCTCGTCATCTGGAGCGTATGCACCGCGGCTTCCGGCACGGCACACACGTTCGGGGAGATGGTAGCAGCACGCTTTCTCGTCGCCAGTGGCGAGGCCGCCTTGATCCCGGCCGCCGTGGCGCTGCTGTATGAAGTCTTCGCCTCTCAGCGGCGAAGCGCGGCGATTGGCCTGTTCTTCATGGGCATTCCGGTTGGCATCGGCTGTAGCTTCCTGCTCGCCGGCTCGTTTGGCGCCGAGCATGGCTGGCGCACGACCTTTTTTGCGCTGGGCGCGATCGGGATGGCTCTCGCGCTGCCGCTATCGCTGCTGCGCGAGCACCGCGACGAGCGGCCGCAAGACGCGCGCGGCGAACCTTTCGCCGCGCAGGTGCGTGCCGTCGTTGCCCTGCTGCGAGGGAACCCGGCGATCGTGCTGACGATCGCTGGTTTCGTACTGGTCCATATGGTCGCGGCCGGGCTTTCATTCACGCAACTATGGCTGGTGCGTGAGCGCGGCTTCGATGGCGCCGGTATCGCCAGGACGATCGGGATGCTGCAGATCGTCTTCGGCACGCTGGGTTCGATCGCCGGTGGCGCGCTGGGCGACCGCTATGCGCGCCGCCTCCCTGGCGGGCTCGCTACGTTCATGCTGATACTGGTGCTGCTGGCAGCGCCGCTGATGATCGCTTACCGCCTGGCGCCGGCCGGCTCCCCGCTGTTCTACGTGGGGATGTGCGCCGGATTCTTCCTCCCGCTGGCGCTGTATGGGCCGGCCATCACGGTCATCCAGAGCCTGACCCCGCCGCAGATGCGTTCGACCATTACCGGTTGCTGCATGCTGCTGATCAACGTCTTCGCCGTCGCCATCGGCAGCTTTGCCATTGGCTCGGTGAGCGACGCGCTGGCGCGCGCCGGCGTAAGCGCGCCGCTCACGAAGGTGTTGTTGGGGGCGGATATCGTGGCCATCGCGTCGGCGCTGTTCTTCCTGATGGCGGCGCGGCGCCTGTGTAGCAAGGCCCCGACGCCTCAGGGTGCCAGCGAGGCCGTGCTCCCATGATTTTCATGGTCACGCGTCCCGGGTTGGCGGCCTGGTTGACGCCAGCGCCGGAATCAGCATGAAGACGCGACTGAAGAAACTTGCGACCGTGAGCTGGAAGCCGATCCTGGCGAAATGGTGGTCCCTGAGGCATCGATTCAAGGGCGGTAGCAACTCGCGCAGCGGTCGGCTTGACGCCCAAGCAATATTGTAATATTGTCAACACGAATACGTTATGATAGACTGCTGGTGCAGTACTACAACCCTACATAAGCTAAACGGAATCATGTCGACCACTGACGACAACATTGCCGATGTTGCGGTCCCCACCGGTTCGCGCGGAGGCCGCGGCAGCCCGCGGCCCCTGACCATGCCGGAACAGATCGCAGAGAGCATCACCGACGCGGTGTTACGAGGCGACTACCAGCCAGGCGATCGCGTGCGCGAGCAGGAGCTGGCGTCGCAGTTCCAGGTCAGCCGCGGCCCGATCCGGGAAGCGCTGCGGATCCTCGAAAAGAGTGGCGTCGTGCGCATCTTGCCACAGCGCGGCGCGCACATCACGCAACTCAGCGCAAAGGAAGTCAACGACCTCTTCGAGGTTCGGCGCTCCCTCATCGGCCTGCTTGCCCGCAAGATCTGCCCTGCGCCGCCGGCACTGATCAAGGCGGTGGATCAGCAAGTTCGTGCTCTGGAAGCGCTCGGCGGTCAGGAGAGCGCGACGGAAGAGCACGCGAAAATCAGCATGCTGCTCAGCCGGCTGCTACTCGCCGCCTGCGACAACCATCGGCTGGTGGAGATGCTGGAGTCGCTCGTCAACCAGACAGCGCGATATACCCGGCTCGGATTGCGCGAACCGCAACGCCGCACACAGTCGGCCGCCAGCTGGCGCAGCTTCGTGATCGCCCTTGAGGCCGGCAACGCCGACCTCGCCGCAGCGGCTCTCGAAGGCCTCGTCGAGGCGTCGCGCGTCGCAGCCGTGAAGCACCTTCAGCAAGGCTGACGTACCGCACCGATTTTCGGTGCTTTGCCACCTACTATTGTAGACAATCGGACAATTTTATATGAGCACTCAGATTGCGGGCCGCATGATTTCCTGGGCATCGGCTCAGCACGCGAGCCGAACCGCCCTCGTCTTTCAGGGCCGCAACATCACGTTCGATGAGGTCGAACGACGCAGCAATCGGCTGGCCAACGCCCTGATCTCGCTCGGGCTGAAGCCCGGCGAGCGCATCGCGGCGCTGCTTGCCAATTCAGAAGAGACCGTAGACAGCTTCTTCGGAGCGGAGAAGGCCGCGCTGACCTACGTGCCACTGAATGCCCGCCACACACTGCATGAGCAGGTGGATATCCTCAACGACTGCGAAGCTGCCATCGTGATCGTAGGCCCGGAGTTCCGCGACGTCGGCGCGCGGCTGGCCGCCCGCCTGCCGTCAGCCCCGGCGCCGGCGCTCAGGCACGTCGTCGCGCTCGGATGGTCGGCACCGGGAACGATCGAGTACGAGACACTTGTCCGCACCGCGAGCGAGACAGCACCCGCAATCGAGGTCGGCTCCGAACATCTGCTACGCCTCGCCTATACCTCGGGCACGACCGGCAAGCCCAAAGGGGTGGCCTACTCGCTCGCGCGCTGGCAGGCCCGCCTCACCAATCACTTCGACGCGATGGAGTATCGGCTTGGTCCGGACGACGCGATGTTGCACGTCGGCCCATTGACGCACGCAGCCGGAGTCCACTTGCTGCCCTGCTACATGTGCGGGGCGCGCAACGTGATAGAAGACGGGTTCGACGTGGGGGCGGTGCTCGCATTGATCGAGCGGTACCGCATCACCCAGATCATGCTCGTGCCCACGATGCTGAACCGCCTGGTCGACGCAGTGGAAGGCGGCGCCAAGGCGGATCTGTCATCGTTGCGGCGCATCCACTATGGCACTGCACCGACGCCGCCCGCGCTCATCAAGCGTGCGATCGCCGCATTCGGGCCGATCCTGCGCCAGCAGTACGGCATGACGGAAGCGGCGCAACCGCTGACTGTGCTGTACCCAGACGATCATCTGGTCGGTGATGTGACGCAGGAGCACCGCTTGCTGTCGTGCGGACGGCCGACGGCCAACGTACACATCGTGATCCGCGACACCAGCGGCGCCGCGCTGCCGCCGGACGAGATCGGCGAAATCACGATCGAGCATCGCGGCATCGGCGAGGTGCAATTCTGGCGCCGGCCCGAACTGCTTGCCGAAACGGTACGTGACGGCTGGTACTACACGGGTGATCTCGGCTACTTCGACAAGGCCGGCTTTCTGTACATCGTCGGCCGCAACAAGGACATGATCATCTCGGGCGGTTTCAACGTCTACGCGCGCGAAGTCGAAGATGCGCTCGTCAGCCATTGCGCAGTGTCGGAAGCCGCCGTGCTGGGGCTGCCCGACTCCGAGTGGGGTGAGACGGTCGCGGCCTTCGTGGTCACGCGCACCGGCACGACGACCACGGCCGAAGAACTGCAGCGCCACTGCGCAGAGCGCATCGCCGGTTATAAGAAACCGCGCCTGGTGGAGTTCGTCGACGCGCTGCCGCGCAACGGCGCGGGCAAGGTCACGAAGAACACCCTACGAGACACATACCTGGCATCACGAAAGGAAGGAAGCAAACAATGAACGACTATGGATTAAGCGCCATCGAGGCGTGGAACAGCCGTCCTCGCCGGCACTACGAAACCATCAGCGTCAAGCCGCTGACGCACACGATCGGCGCGGAAATCGGCGGCGTGGATCTGTCCACCGAACTCTCGGATCAACAGTTCGACGAGATCCGTCATGCGTGGCTGGAGAATCTGGTCGTCATCTTCCGCGACCAGCAGATGACGCCCGAGCAGCACAAGCGCCTCGGCCGGCGCTTCGGCGCGTTGCACGTGCATCCGCTCAACGCCGTAAAGCCGGGCAAGGACCCGGAGATCTTCGAGGTCAAGGCTGGCAAGCACTCCAGGAGTGTGGCCGGCGAAGGCTGGCACACGGATGTGTCGTGCGATGCCGAACCCCCAATGGGCTCAATGCTCTACGTCACGCAGATGCCAGAGGGAGGCATCGGCGGCGACACCATGTTCGCCAACATGTACCTCGCCTACGACATGCTGTCGGATCGACTCAAGAGTTTGCTCGAGGGCATGACCGCCATTCACGACGGCGCGATTCCGTACGTCGGCAACTACAAACACAAGGCGCCGGAGGGAGGCTTTCCGACCGCCGAGCATCCGATCGTGGTGCGCCATCCCGAGACCGGCCGCAAGCTGCTGTTCGTCAACCGGGGCTTCACGTCCCGCATCGTCCAGCTCACCAGCTACGAGAGCAGGTGCGTGCTTGAGATGCTCTATCGAATGATCGAACTGACGCCACCGCTCGTCTGCCGGATCCCCTGGACGCTGAACTCGATGGTGTTCTGGGACAACCGATGCACACAACACCACGCGGTCTGGGACTACTACCCGCTCAACCGCTACGGGCAGCGCGTCACCATCGCCGGTCAGGCGCCGGGCGTCTGAGAAAGCTACGTAGAACGGAATAATCATGAAACCCATTGCCATCGTCTCCCTTGCCTCGCTGCGCGCCGGGGCCGCCGCAGTAACCGCCGCCACTGCCGCCGCGCAAGCGCGCGAGTCAGGTACCGTTGCGCGGTGGAGCGTGGAGGCCATCCTGGCGCTCTACGGCCTGCCCTTCATGGACCTGATGTTTCGTGCCCAGGAGGTGCATCGGCAGCATTTCAACTCCAATGAGGTGCAGTTGTCGACGCTACTTTCGATCAAGACCGGGGGATGTGCGGAAGACTGCGGCTATTGCCCTCAATCGGCTCATTTCGAAACGGGCGTAGAGGCCAGCAAGCTGATGCCGCTTGAAGAGGTCGTTGCCGCCGCCAACGCGGCCAAGGCCCAGGGTGCAACGCGCTTCTGCATGGGGGCGGCCTGGCGCAGTCCCAAGGAGCGTGACATGGAACGCGTTTCCGCCATGATCCGTGAGGTGAAGGCGTTGGGCATGGAGACCTGCGTGACGCTCGGCATGCTCAACGCGGACCAGGCGAATGGGCTGAAAGAGGCAGGGCTGGACTACTACAACCACAACCTCGATACCGCGCCGGAGTTCTATGAGCGCATCATCAGCACGCGCACCTACCAGGATCGCCTCGACACCCTGACGCACGTGCGCGACGCCGGCATTCATGTGTGTTGCGGCGGCATCGTTGGGCTGGGCGAATCGCGCGAGCAACGCGCCGGGCTGATTGCGCAACTCGCCAATCTCGACCCCTATCCCGAATCGGTGCCGATCAACAACCTGGTGCAGGTGGACGGCACCCCGCTGGCCGGCACCGCGCCCATCGACCCGTTCGAGTTCGTGCGGACCATCGCCGTCGCCCGTATCACCATGCCGCAGACCATGGTGCGGCTGTCCGCCGGCAGGGAGGCAATGCACGAATCCATGCAGGCGCTGTGCTTCCTCGCGGGCGCAAACTCCGTCTTCTATGGGGACAAGCTGTTGACCACGGCCAATCCGCAGTCACAACGGGACCAGGCCCTGTTCGCCAGGTTGGGGATGCGCACCTCGGGACAGGCCGCATGAGAGCCGCGGTAGTTGCCACCCGGACAGATCTGCCGGCTGCCTGCCGCCCATTGTCAACGCCGCTTTCCTGAACGATCCCTACCCCGCATATCGTGATCTGCGGGAAGCTGAAGTGCCCGCGCCTTGATTTAGTGGCGCCGCCATCACCATTGAAGGTGGCCAACCATACACGGCTTTTTCAGTCCCTTACGTTGCCCCTCCGAGATTCGCGCGCAGAGCGCCGGCGCCTTGAGTCTGCTGACAAGCGGAAACTTCGCCGGCGAGGAAAATTTGCGCGGTCCGTGCACTCGGAGTGCGGCGTTATCATGCATATGTCCAGTGTTGATCATAGAGCAGCCATTCAAGCATGCGTTCCGAACGGCGGGTCGTGGCCGAACTGAGCCGCATGACGTCCGGCTCAGTTCGACCCACTTCGGCCGAGCGACTCAACGCGACCATAACGGCGGCTTCTAGCATTCAACAGCCGCTCGCGGATTGGCTGAGTACCGGACATGCGAGTACGCCCGTCGCGAAACCCAAGTCCTTGCGGGCCAGCCCTGCCGCGTCTGCAAAGGGAGGGGTCTCCCCGCGGCAACAATCGGCGCGATTGTGAACATTAGTGTGAGCGTGGTTTCTGAACCTTTTTATCCCTGCATGCCGCTTCCAATGGCAGCGTGAGCCGACGAGTGACGAGCTAAGTGCTGGCTACTGAGACGGAACATTACTCTTCGATTTTGAGCCGCAACCATCGATCGGTACCGTGGTCGATCTGCACGATGCGGACCACGTGCTCCAAGGAGAACTACGTCTGACGTCTGTTCCTGAGAGCGGAGAAACGAGTGGCGGATTGCGGCTCGCATTAGTCTGCATGTGCTGTCGGTGGCGCCCTATAACAAACAAGCTACACAACTTCAACGCGACCGCATATGACTTGGGGCGGCTTCGAGGAGAAAACCCATGCTACCGATCCGATCCCTGGCCGACGCAGAGGCCGAGCTTGCTGCCACCTTCCGGGGGCAGATTCTGAAACCCATGGACGCCGGTTACGAAGATGCGAGAAAGGTTCACAACGGCCTGGTCGACAAGCGCCCCGCCTTGATCGCCAGATGTCAAGGCGTGGCCGACGTTGTCGGAGCCCTCGATGTCACCCGCAGGCTCGGCCTTGAGGTTGCAGTTCGCGGCGGCGGGCACAACGTGGCGGGACGGGCGACGATTGATGATGGGGTGGTGGTCGATCTCTCGTCGATGAAAGGCATCCACGTCGATCCAGAAAGCAGAACAGTCTGGGCGCAAGGCGGCGTTACCTGGGGCGAGCTCAATCGCGAGACGCAGTTGCATGGCCTGGCCGTCACCGGTGGCGTCGTCTCAAGCACGGGCATTGCCGGGCTTACTCTCGGGGGTGGGGTGGGCTGGCTGATGGGCAAATACGGCCTGGCACTCGATAATCTGCGAGCTGTGGATCTCGTCACAGCCGACGGCAAGGTGTTGCGGGCGAGCAAGGACCGGGAGCCTGAGCTGTTCTGGGCTCTTCGAGGCGGCGGCGGAAACTTCGGCGTCGCCACGAGCTTCGAGTATGAACTTCACCCAGTTGGGCCGACCATTATGGGCGGCCCGATCGTCCACCCGATCGAACGCGCGCGCGCCCTGCTGGAATTTTTCCGCGACATTGCGCCATCGCTACCTGATGAGCAGACGTTGTACGCAACACTGACGCATGCGCCGGACGGGTCCGGCAAGGAAGTGGCTGCCTTGGTCGCTAGCCATTGTGGGTCGTTGGAAGACGCCGAAGGAGCCATGCGGCCGCTGAAACAGTTCGCGCATCCTATCGTGGATGCCGTTGGGCCGATGCCTTACTGCCAGCTCAACAGGATGCTCGACGCCAATTTCCCGAAAGGCGCTCTTAACTATTGGAAGTCCAGCTTCCTCACAGAGCTGAGTGACGCCGCGATTGAGGCCATGATCAGATGCTTCGCGCGATGCCCGACGACGAAGGGTCAACTGCTTCTCGAACATTTCCACGGCGCGGTAACCCGCGTAGATGTTAGCGACACCGCGTTCCCGCACCGCCGCGAGGGCTATAACTTCCTGGTGCTCGCTCAATGGTTGCAAGCGGAGGAGTCCCACGCATGCGTCGCGTGGGCTCGCGAAACGTACGAAGAGATGCAGCCTTTCTTTGCCGCGGGTCGCTATGTCAACTATCTGGACGACGATGACACGGGCGAGCCGATTGCAGCATACGGTCCCAATTACCGACGGCTTCAGCAGATCAAGGCCAGGTACGATCCGACAAACTTCTTCCACATGAATCAGAACATCCGGCCGCTGGCCTGATGGGGGCGTGGCGGGCAAAGCGGAGGAAAGCATGGCAGACCTTCATCTCAACACGAATGAGGTTTCGCGAACTGTCGCAGATCTGCCTGGCCCACCCGGCTTGCCCCTGCTGGGAAACCTGTTTCAGATGGCGCCCGCAAAACTCCACGTGACCCTGGAGCGATGGGCCGGGCAGTACGGTTCACCGTTCAGGGTCCAACTCGGCACGATTCCGATAACAGTCTGGACGGAGGCGGAGCTGTTTCAGACTGTCATGCGCGAGCGTCCGAACCTGTACCGGCGTTTTTCGCCGATAGAATCCGCAATGACAGAACTTGGCGGAAACGGGCTCTTCTCTGCCGAAGGCCCTGCCTGGGAACCGCAGCGCCGGCTGATCATGCGTGCGCTGTCCTTTTCCAATATCAAGTCCTTCTATCCGGCGCTATCGTCGATTACCCAGCGTTTCCTCGTTCGCCTCCAGAGCGCCGCAAAGGATAATAGAACGGTAGAAATGGCGGACGAACTTAAGCGCTATACCGTGGACGTGACAAGTACGCTCGCCTTCGGCGAGGATCCGCATACGCTTGAGCAGGAGCGCGGTGTGATACAGGAACAGCTGGCGCTGATACTGCCGGCGCTCATGAGACGTGTCACAGCGCTATTTCCATACTGGCGCTATGTCTCGCTACCGGAAGACCGGCGGCTCGCGCGTGCAATGGTGGAAGTGCATGGTTACATTAAAAAAATGATTGAACGAGCACAGGACCGTATGCGACAGTCTCGTGATTCGCCGCCGCACAATCTGCTCGAAGCCATGCTTGCGGCGCGCAATGAGCCCGATTCAACGGTAACCGACGAACTGGTCTCGGCCAACGTCCTGACGCTGCTGGTCGCGGGCGAAGATACGACGGCAAATGCAATTGCCTGGGCGCTAATGTACATTGCTGCGGATTTACCTTTGCAGCATCGGCTCTTTGAACAATCATCTGCAGCACTCGGTGGATCCCCGGTCTGTCCGGACTACGATGCACTAAAGCACCTCGATCTTTGTGAGGCGGTGTGCAGCGAGGCCCTACGACTGCGGCCCGTTGCAGCGATACAGACGTTCGAGCCGCTATCCGATGTGTGCTTAGATGGTGTTGCCATACCTGCGGGAACGCGCATGTTCTTCCTAACGCGCCCGAGCATGCTGGACCCGCAGAATTTCGTGCATCCGGAGGTATTCAACCCTGACCGCTGGAAGCATCCCCGGGATCCGTCTGACGGTGCGCATGAACAGAAGGCTTACCTGACATTCGGCGCGGGCCCACGAGTTTGTCCGGGCCGCTATCTGGCAGGCGTCGAGATGAGACTCGTGATATCAATGTTGATGAAGCATTTCAGAGTCGAACTGGCAATCGACCCGGAGGAAATTGAAGAGATTTCTGCCTTTACGATGGTGCCGAATAGAATGCCAGTGAAGCTTCACCCCGTCACCTGAGTTGCCGACGGCTGACAGAGATCGGCTGAATCATGCCTCGGCTCATGCCACGTGCTCCAAACCGTTGGACCTAGGGCAGTTCAGACTCACGAAATGAGGGAAAATCTGGCATCGCAAACCTGCGATTCATCTAGTTGCTGGACTGAAGTCAGCAAAGCCCGTCAAGGCCGTCGGCGAATGGTCGCGCCAGCGGCTGCTAAGGCCGAATTGTGCGCGTACCTCGTCCGTCAGGTTCCGGAGTAATGCAGCCATTCCAACTGCAAGTTTCCCCGCTCGCCGAACGTCTGGATGTGGCCGCGTTTTGCCTTACGTTGCTTGTTTCCCGCCACGAGTCTGCCCAGTCTTTAAGAGCTTGGTCTTGGAAGACTGTACGTCCCGAAAACCTATGAGATCTCTAGACACGGACATGGTTGATGCGGTAACCCGGCCAGCGACGGCTTCCGCCGAGAGGAAGTGTCGCGCCAGTTGAGAAGTTGTCTCGGCTACGTTGAACGACGCGAGCGTCCTGCGACGAGTCCCGGGCGGCGCTGCGGGCGCACGCATCCTATGTAAATTGGCGCAACGGACGCGGCTCAACCGGCCACGCCATGAACGGAGCCCCCTTCATTTGCCGGCGACGTGTGTTATTCCCGGCCCGCTCTCATCGCGCGTGAATCAGACCGACCGCGTGTCAGGGGAACGCGGTAAGCGCCTCCTTCACCAAATTGACGATGTCGACTCCGCCACCGGCAAGGTTGGTGCTCGGGTTCTGCGCGCTCTGCACGCCTGTCACGCTCGGGCCCTTGTCACCGGTCCACCAGCCGAAGAACGGCCCGCCGGACTGCCCCGGGAAAACGTCGGCGCGTTGCTCCTCGGCCTCGTCCGTCGTGCTTCCGTCCGTTTTGTCGATAGCGATGCCGTTCTGGAATGTAGGTCGCCTGCCGCCGCTGATGTCCGCCGGATAGCCGATATGACTCCAGACCGTCTGGCCGTTCCAAGCGGGCGAATATCCTCGCGTGCCCATCCAGCCACAGACGTCTCCGAGGCGATTGCTCAGCACGAGGACGACGTAGTCCTCCTCGATGTCGTCGATGCCAACGTTCGGGCCGACCACCTTGCGATACGCGTACCAGTGCACGATGGCGGAATTGCCGAACGGCGCGTTGCCGTCGAACGATGACGGCGTGAACGTCACCTGATTGACTGTGCCGTCAGCGTTCCAGGTCATCATGTGCGAGGCGCACAGCAAATGGCGCGGGCCGACCAGACATCCGCTGCCGAAGCCGCCGCCGAGGTCCACCTTGCCGACCGTGCTCCACGGGTACGCCGTGTCGGAAAAGACAATTCTCTGATCCGGGGGAAATATGGTGGTCGTGCGGTATTTTCCCGGGGGCAGGTCAAGATGGAGATCGAAGAATCCGTGACGCCGGAATCGCTCGTCGAGCGCCGGACGGTGCGGATTGAAAGCAATGTGCTCCGGCACATGAGGCGCGAGCACCGCATCGCCGGACGCCTGAGCGCGCACTTCCGCGCGGTTGAGCAACGTGCCCTTCACTGGTGCGGGAAAAGCCCGCTCTCCCGCTATGGCGGGGATCACCGGCGGCTCGAATGAGATCGGCGCCGCCGCCCGGCGCGCCGCGGCGCGAGGCTTTAATTGCTGCTCGAGTTCGCTCATGGTCATGGGTTTATCAGTCATGTCAAGTCTCGCATAGTGAGTTGCTCGTGTGGCAAGCCCCCGTTGATGTCGGGCACCGCCGCGACGAGGCGTCGGGCCGGGCCGCGTGTGCGACCCGGTTCGGCTCCGCCTCGGACTGCGGCCAGTCAGACAACGCCGCGGTCAGCCTTAGAACGATGGATGCGCACGCGTTTTGAACAAGAGCCTGCCCGACAATGAAACACTATCCGTCGTCGTGCCGAAGATCGTCGGAATCCCTGGCATCGGGATCCTAAGCGTTCGACCGTTCGCTCGCGAGCCATCGCGCTACGCCGACGATCGGAGTCTCATCGCATCACGGCGCGAGAATGAAAATCCGGCTTACGGAAACCATCTGCACCTGCGACAACTGAAACACCATCAGCATGCCTGATTTATCGCCCGCTCCTGATTTGCCACTGTCACCCGATCGTTCGCGGAACGTATTGCGGTCATTCTTGTTGGTCTCCACGAACGGCTTGACGTAGTGCGGACTGTCGATGAAAGAAGGCCCGGTGGTTGACGCGACGATCATCGAAGCGCCACCGTCGACCAAGGACGCCGAGAAGAGTCGTGACCCTAGATGCATCAAACGAAGAAGGGAAACGAATGGCACTTTGGGATGAAGCCCACATTGGCGTCGATGCCGATTCGGGCCTGATCGACGGTGTGGTTGGCACGGCGGCCAACGATGCAACTGTTCCGGCAGCAGATTCCGCTGCCTTGCATGGGAGCGAAACCACTTCGACCATTCTGATGTACGTCGCTCGGTGTTCCCGCTGTTACGCGCTGACGCAACAGCCTCCTTCGCGGGTCACTTGCCGGTGACGCAATGTTATTCAGGGATATGGTCGAAATTCTCGCGTTCAGCATCGGGCGGCTTTCGGAGTTAACCAGCCGTTCGAAGGACCGCTCTATGTGACGCACGAATGGCAGAAACTGGCCCGGTCCCCGCCCGCCGGCAACAAGCAGACCTCGACCTCCGCTAGCCATTCGCTCGACTGGCGGACGGTCACACACCTAAACCTCGCTTCGCTTCAGCAGGTAATCGAGGCCGCCCACCCGATACCATCGATACCCGTACGGCTCGAGCACTACGGTATGCCGCCCGCCATCGGCTTCCACACTGTGGTCGTCGGAGAGGAGGTTGATGAGGCGGTTTTCGCCCTGCCCGCTGCAGCCCGAGCGGAACTTCACCGTGCAGGCCTCGGGTCCGAAGTTATGCACGCAGATCACCGAGTTGTTTCGCCAGTCGTAGCGCAGCGCGAGGACCTCGTTGCGCGATGTACGCAGGACCGCGAAATCGCCCCAGCTTATTTCCGGCACTTCCCGGCGCATGCGGATCACGCGCTCGGTCCAGTTCAGGAACGAATTCGGGTCCCGCCGCTGGCTGGCGACGTTCACTCGCTCGAAACCGTAAGCGCCGCCCGATATGACCCGGCACGACGGCTTCGGGTGCTTCGTGAAGCCGCCATGGGGTTCGGTCGACCATTGCATGGGGGTGCGCGTACATTCGCGCTCCGGCAGGCGCAGGTCGTCGCCCATGCCGATTTCATCGCCGTAGCGAAATACCGGCGTACCTGGCGAGGTCAGCATCAGGCTGTAAGCGAGCTCGAGACGGCGCCTGTCGCCAGAGAGCATCGGCGCAAGCCTGCGGCGAATGCCGCGCTCGTATAGCTGCATGTCGGGGTCCGGGCCGAACGCGGCGAACACGGCGGCGCGCTGGTCGGGCGTCAGACGGCCCAGATCCAGTTCGTCGTGATTGCGCAGGAATACACCCCATTGAGCGGTCGCGGGACGTGGTTTCGTCGCTGTCAGCGCTTTCTTCAAAGGACCCGTATCGCCGGTCGCGAGGGTGTAAAACGTGTTCTGGTTGACCTGGAAATTGAACATCATCTGCAGGCGCTCGCCGTCGTCGCCGAAATAATCGAGGTCGGTATCGGGCAATACATTCGCTTCGGCGAGGATGATCGCGTCGCCCTTGCGCCATTGCAGAAACTCGCGGAAGGTCCGCAACATGTCGTATTGCTCGACGGGCTTGCGTACTTTCGGGCCCTTCGTGGCAATCACGAACGGCACGGCGTCCATCCGGAATCCCGACACGCCGAGCTGGATCCAGAAGCCCATCACCTGGAGCAACTCGGCCTGCACATGTGGGTTCGCGGTGTTCAGGTCCGGCTGGAAGTCATAGAAGCGATGGAAAAACCAGCGTTTGGCCTGCTTATCGTAGGTCCAGGTCGATTTCTGAACGCCGGGAAATACCACCCCGTCTTTAGCGTTCGGCGGTTGCTTGTCGGCCCATACATACCAGTCGCGATACTTCGAGTCAGGATCGCTGCGTGCTTCCTTGAACCACGCGTGCTGATCGGACGTGTGATTGACCACGAGGTCGATCATCACGCGCAAGCCGCGCTCGCGGCACGCATGCGAGAACTCGGCGAAGTCCCCCAGGGTGCCGTATTTCGGGTCGACGTTGTAGTAATCGGAGATGTCGTAGCCGTTGTCGCGGCCAGGCGACGGCTGGAAAGGCATCAGCCAGATGGTCGTGGCGCCGAGCCCCTGAAGGTAGTCGAGCCGGCGGATCAGGCCTTGGAAATCGCCGACGCCATCGCCATTCGCGTCCATGAAAGTGCCGACGGAGAGACAATAGACGATTGCATTCTTGTACCAGAGGTCATTTAGCATACGGTCCGCGCGTGGCTCCAAAACAATCGATCAGTGAGAGGAACAGCAATGCCTGAACTGGTGTGGTGGCAACGCGGCGTGATCTATCAGGTCTATCCGCGCTCGTTTCAGGACACCAATGGCGACGGCATCGGTGACCTGGCGGGCATAAGTGCGCGTCTGGCGTATCTCGCGCTGCTTGGCATCGATGCAGTCTGGATCTCCCCAGTCTACCCGTCACCCATGGCGGATTTCGGTTACGACGTCGCCGACTATTGCAATATCGACCCAATGTTCGGCACGCTCGACGACTTCAAGCAACTTGTGGACCGCGCCCACGGACGCGGGTTGAAAGTGCTGCTCGACTTCGTGCCGAATCATTCGTCGGACCGGCATGTGTGGTTCGAAGCAAGCCGGTCCTCGCGCGACGACCCGAAGCGCGACTGGTATTTGTGGCGCGATCCCGTGCCCGGTGGTGGGCCGCCGAACAACTGGCTGAGCCGGATGGGAGGGTCCGCGTGGCAATGGGATGCGCACACTGGCCAGTATTACTATCACACGTTCTTGCGCGAACAGCCCGACTTGAACTGGCGCAATGCCGAGGTGCGTCGCGCGATGGACGATGTCCTGCGCTTCTGGCTGGATCGCGGCGTGGACGGTTTCCGCGTGGACGTGCTGTGGCTGCTGATCAAGGACGCCCAGTTCCGTGATAACCCGCCCAACCCCGCGTTCCGGCCGGGCGAGCCGGATCATCACCGGCTATTGCAGACTTACACTGAGGATCAGCCGGAGGTGCATGAAATCGTGCGGTCGATGCGTGCCACGCTGGATGAATACGGCGAGCGTGTGTTGATCGGTGAAATCTATCTGCCCGTGCCGCAACTGATGACGTACTACGGCACGAACGGCGATGGTGCCAACATGCCTTTCAATTTCCAGCTCCTGAACCCAGCGTGGAATGCGGCCGATATTGGAAGGATGGTGTCGGATTACGATCGCGCATTGCCGGAGCACGCCTGGCCAAACTCGGTGCTATCCAATCACGACAACCCGCGCGTGGCGTCGCGGCTGGGGGCGGCGCAAGCGCGCGTGGCCGCTGTGCTGCTGTTGACACTGCGCGGGACACCAACGCTCTACTACGGCGATGAAATTGGCATGATCGACGGCGAGATTCCGCCCGACCAGGTTCAGGACCCGGCCGAGCTTCGGCAACCGGGTATCGGTCAGGGCCGAGATCCTGAGCGTACGCCGATGCAATGGGACTCATCCCTGCCCCATGCCGGTTTTACAAGCGGCCAGCCGTGGTTGCCGGTAAGCGCGGCAACCAGCGTTAGCGGCCAGGACGGCGAGGCGTCGAGCATGTTGTCGCTGTATCGCCGGCTGTTGTCAATTCGGCGGAGCAACGCGGCACTCCTGGAAGGCGCGATTGAAAACCTCACCGCGCACGGCGACGTGCTCACTTACGAGCGGCGTTCTGGCGATCAGCGGCTTTTCATGGCGCTAAACACGGGCGCCGCCGACGCCACCACCCCGTTGCCATCAGGCACGGTGCTGTTATCGACTTTCCCCGGCCGCGACGGCGAGTCGATCACGGAAGGCGCAAATCATCTCGCCGCCGGCGAAGCACTGATCATCAGGCTCGCCTGATCGCCGATGGTAGACAGCCCCCGTGCTGGCTCGCTCGTCTGGGCTCCAGGGCTGAACGGCGAGGTATAACGCGCCCGCCGAATTGTTGGCGTTCCAGAAGACGGCGTGCAACGGCCGCTTCTGGCCACGAGGGGCGCGCTACGACGAACTTCCGGTACCGACCCACTCCCGCCCTTCGGCGCGGTGCGAAACCAACGGCTGCTTGCGGTGTACAACGGCCGTTAGTCGATTTTATCGGGAGACGGGCGGTCAGTTCTTCGCCACCGCTCGGAATTAACTTGCGATCGTCTGTCGCGCGCCGTCCTTGACCAGATGGCCATCTCTGCCCAAGGCGCAGACAGACGTGGCAGGTTAGACGGCGTTCAAATCGATTTCGGCCATTACCCCGGCTGGCCGCCTGACATAGGCCGAGCATTAATACCGGGTTGATGCCGATCAACCTCATGAAAGCGGGAAAACGGCGGCACGCTCAAGAACGCTGCAGCGGTGGCCAATCATGCGTCGATGCGTACCACGCCGTTTTTCGACCGGCGTCGCAACGTTACTGCCCCGATGAGGCCGAGCCTTAGACAGGATTCGAGGCGGGCCGCCCTTCCAGCACGGCGGCGACATTATCCAGCGCCGTAAAGCCCATCTGGTCGCGGGTCTCAATCGTTGCGCTGGCCATATGGGGCGTCAGGAACACGTTGTCGAGTTCAGCGAAGCGCTTGTCGACATTGGGCTCGTTCCGGTACACATCCAGACCCGCGCTGAATAGATGACCCGAAGTCAGGGCGTCATAAAGCGCATCTTCGTCCACCAGGCCGCCACGCGCCGCGTTGACAAAAATCGCGCCTGCGGGAAGGAGTCCAAACTCTCTTTTCGTCATGAGTGGAACGGCTCCGCCCGGCACGTGCAGCGTGAGCACCTGGCAGTGCGGCAGCATTTCGTCGAGAGTGGCATAGAAGGTCGCGCCATTCTCCACCGACGGACCCGCACGGTGCATGTCCGTGTAAATCACGCGCATGCCGAATGCCTGCGCACGCTTGGCGACTGCCCGTCCAATACGCCCGAATCCAACGATGCCGAGCGTCTTGTCGTTCACTCGCGTACCCAGCATCTCGGTCATGCCGAACGATTTGCCCCATCCGTTGCGCATGATCCGTTCGTATTCTGAGGCGCGACGGCACGCAGCCAGCAAGAGCAGCATGGAGAAATCGGCCGTGCACTCGGTCAACGCATCGGGTGCGTTCGTGACGACGATTCCCCTTTCACGGGCCGCCGCTACATCCATGTGATCGAAGCCCGCGCTCGCGTTCGCAATGATCTTGACCGTCGAGGGCAGCGCGGCAATGTGTTCCGCCTGCAGGCCGGATTTTTTCCCGATGAGTACGGCCGGCACATCGTGCTTCTTGCAGAAGTCGACGACAGACCACGAGTCCATATCGGCCTCGGTCACGAAGGCATGGAATTCGGCTGCGGCGCGTTTCGCCACGGCTGTGGGAACCCTTCGCGCAATCAACAGGCTGGTGCGTTTATCTTCCGACATGGTTTTTCCTTTGGTAGGCAGACGTCGAGAGACTACGAAATCGCAGACCGGACCGTCAATGTTGATTGGACGAATCAACTCCTCGGTAATGATTAGCCCCTTATTGTTCGCGGCGCCTGCGCGTTGCGATTCGTTTCCGTCTTGCCCCTCTTCCATCTTGCTCGCGGCAACACGCGCATCAGGAAAACCCTGATGCGATCCCGGTCCGCAAGGCCCTCGGATGTTGATTCAATGAATCAAGATTGCTCACCGCATAGCGCGGATGCAACTCTCTTTCCCGTGTTCAATTGAATCGTTGAGAGGAAGTCAAATGTCTGCATCAAAGAAGTTCGCAGCCGTTACGGGCGCCGGCTCCGGCATCGGCCGCAGCGCCGCCCTCGCGCTCGCCAACGCGGGATTCGCCGTCGCGCTGATCGGGCGCAGAGCCGAGCCGCTGCTGGAAACGAAAGAGGCCATCGGCATTGCCGGCGGAGAATCACATGTTTTCCAGGCCAACGTTGCCGACGCCGCGTCGGTCCAGCAGGCGTTTTCGCAGATCGCCGAGGCATTCGGCCGGCTCGACGTGCTCTTCAACAACGCAGGCCGCAACGCGGGGGCCGTCCCCCTTGAGGATTACGAGGTCGATTTCTGGAACGACGTCGTGGCCACCAATCTGACCGGCGTCTTCCTGTGCGCTCGGGCAGCTTATCGCCTGATGAAAGAACAGTCCCCTCAAGGCGGACGAATCATCAACAATGGATCGATCTCAGCCCACTCGCCGAGGCCGCATACCATCGCCTATACGGCAACGAAACATGCGGTCACCGGCATCACCAAATCGATCGCGCTGGACGGACGCGCGTTCAATATCGCCTGCAGCCAGATCGATATCGGCAACGCGGCGACATCGCTCACGGAACGCATGAACCGCGGCGTACTGCAAGCGGATGGCAGCATGGCACCCGAAGCAAGAATGGATGTGACGCACGTGGCGAATGCGGTCGCACACATGGCCAGTCTTCCGCTCGAGGCCAATGTTCTCAACATGACGATCATGGCGACCACGATGCCGTTCGTCGGCCGCGGATAAATCACCCTCGCGCCAACAATAAAAAAACAACTGGCGAATGTTCTGGAGACACCGATGAAAGCCGTAGAGGAACAAACATTGCCGGGCCGAAACCTGGTTTACGCGGATACTGCGAAACGCTCCAGGGTGCGGTACGTCGTGCTCTCGATGCTGCTCGCGGCAACCATCCTCAATTACGTCGACCGGTCGGCGCTGGGCATCGTTGCGCCAGGCCTCTCGAAAGGCCTCGCGCTCGACAAGATGGAGATGGGCGAACTGTTTGCCGGTTTCGGCCTTGCCTATTCCATTGCTCTCGTGCCCGGCGGCATGCTGACCGATATTCTCGGCTCGCGCCTCGCCTATGGGTTGTCCCTCCTCGGCTGGTCATTCGCCACGTTGACGCAGGGTTTCGCGAACGGCTATCAGATGTTGCTCGGATCGCGGCTCGCAATCGGCGCAATGGAGGCGCCGGCGTTCCCTTCGAATGCGCGCTCCGTAACGTTGTGGTTTCCGGCCCGGGAACGTGGCTTCGCGACCAGCGTATATGTCATGGGGCAATACATCGGGACCCCCTTGTTCACCGGCTTGTTGCTGTGGATCTCCGCCGCGTACGGTTGGCGTGCTGTCTTTTTCGTAACGGGCGGCGTCGGTATTCTGTTCAGTCTTCTCTGGTACGGGGTTTACCGCGATCCGCATCAGCACACGGGTGTGAATGCGGCCGAACTGCAGTACATCAATGAAGGCGCCACTGCGGCGCGCAAGCCCCGCGAGAAGTTCGATTGGCGCATGGCACTTAAGCTGCTCGGCTACCGGCAGATTCTCGCGATCTGCATCGGCAAGTTTTGCAACAACACCTTGCTGGTCTTCTTCACCACGTGGTTCATGACCTATCTGATCGAAGCGCGCCACATGTCGATGATCAAGGTCGGGATCTTCCAGGCACTCCCATTTATCGGCGCGACAGTCGGCATTCTGCTTGCTGGTTTCCTCTCGGACTTTTTCATTCGGCGCGGGGTGTCGATTTCCACTGCGCGCAAGGCGCCGCTCATTATCGGCACGCTGCTCGGCGCGTCTATCGTGCTCGTCAATTTCGTCGAGTCTAACGAGGGGGTGATCGCCATCCTGACTATGGCGTTCTTCGCGCAGGGCGTCGGGTCGATGTCGTGGGCCGCCGTCTCCGAAATCGCGCCTCGACAGTACGTGGGACTGACCAGCAGCATCACCAGCCTCGCGGCCAACATCGCGGCCGTCACCACGCCGCTCATGATCGGCTACATCACCCACCACACCGGCCACTTCTATTGGGCGCTCAACCTGATGGGCGCGATATGCCTGCTCGGCGCGCTCTCGTACTCCGTGCTGCTGGGGAAGCTTTCCCGCATCGAACTGTGACGCTTTTGACTATACGGTGAAATCGAATGATTGAATTCAAGTGGGACCATCTGCAACTGTGCTCGGCGGACGCCGAAGCCACTGCCGCGTGGTTTGCGCGCTGCCTGAACGCCGAGATCGTGCGTCGCCCGGGGCGGGTGGATTTGCGCATCGGCAGCATCAACCTTTTCATCACGTCGCTGACGAGCGCCCAAACCGGGCGCCCTCATGGCGAGCGGCAGCAGGGCATTGATCATTTCGGTGTGGTCGTGGACGATATCGACGCCGCGTTCGAGCATCTGTTGCGCTGCGACGCGGAAATCGTCGAGCCGATCAAGCAGGTTCGCCCCGGCGTCAGGGCCTGCTTCGTGCGGTCGCCGGGTGACATTCTCGTCGAGATCCTGGAGCGGCGACCCGTCGAGATGACTTTTACCTGAAAAAACGTCAATATTGGCGCTGGATCGGTCGTGCTCGAATGCACGGCGCGATCCACGTCGTCACTCCCCTGTTGCTCCGTTCCGCTGCAACTCCTTGCTTGCCATCCCATGCGAAACTGGATCACTCTGACTGAAGCGGCTCGACAACTCGGAGTGCAAGCGCAGACTGTCTATGCGTACGTAAGTCGAGGCACCATCGCGGTCATGCCGGATCCGCTCGACCCGCGCAAGAGCCTCTACCGTGCGGAGGACGTCGCCGGTCTGTGCCGCAAAAAGCAGGTGGGACGCAAGCGCGAAGCGCTCGCCGCCGGGACCATATTCGGTGCGGAACCCTGCATTTACAGCAGCATTACCACCTTCTCAAAAGGTCGGCCGTACTACCGGGGGCGGGATAGCATCCGGCTTTCGGACACGGCGACGCTTGAAGCCGTGGCGGCCATTCTCTGGAATGCGCGCGAGCCCGTTTCCTTCGAAACGGGTGACATGCCGCTACAGGGCGACGAACGAGGCAGGCAATGCGCGTTTACATCGCTGGCGGCGCTCGCGGCCTGCGGGCACTCGACCCTCGGACGCACGGACAGCGCACTGCACGTCGAGGCCGGCCGGCTTGTGGCGCTCATCGCGCAAGCGTTTGGCGCGCGCTGTGACGCGAATGCACAGAGAATGCATGAACGATTCGCGCTCGGCTGGGGCCAGGACCGCGATGGCGCTGAGCTCATCCGCCGTGCCTTGGTCCTCGTGGCCGACCATGAGATTACGAGTTCGGCGTTCGCCGCCAGGATTACCGCCTCCACCGGCGCGTCGCTGCCGGGATGCCTGCTTACCGGACTCGCGACTCTCTCGGGCCCGCTGCACGGCGATGCGTCGGGCCGCGTGCGGGCCGTGTTCGACGACGTCGGAAGACTCGGTGCGGAGCACGTGGTTGCCCATCACTTGCAGTCGGCCATTCCGATCCCTGGGTTTGGACATCATTTGTATCCAGACGGCGATCCGAGGGCGGCCGCATTGCTCGAAGTGCTGAATCCGCCTCAAGAGCTCATGTCGTTCATCAACAAGGTGGTTGAGCTGACCGGGCTCAAGCCAAATATCGACGTTGCGCTTGCGGCCCTGGCGGCTCAGCTGGCGTTGCCGCGCGATGCATCGTTCGCGTTGTTCGCAACAGCCCGGAGCGTGGGTCTGCTCGCGCACTGTATTGAGCAACTCCGGGTGAGCAAGGTCATACGGCCACGAGGGCGCTATACCGGGCCCGCGCTGGAAGACGCCGCCCCCGCCTCGCCAGCGGAAGGCGGCGAGAATACGCTCGATCCAGTCACGCTCGACAAGAATCGGGTATTCAAAACGGTTGGGCGCTGAGAGGCCCGTCAAAGCGGATCTTTCCCGAAACGAAATAAACCTCGACGCCAATCGGCTCTCGCCGAAAGGACCGGCTTGTTCCTGCGGACGTACACACTTTGAGCGAAGCGGCGTCGGTAGCTTCGAAAACGTTGCCAGAATGCTTATGACGATGGTGCATGCGACGCCAGACCATGGCCAGACTGCGGACGGAAGGTCTGGAGTCTGCACTGGAGCCGACATTCCAAGCGTTGCATCGAAGTGCGCCCGAGCGGCCGCTCATGGCCCAGAGTGTGTCAAAACGCACAGCCGGCGGAAATTTGAGGGCGCGCTGGCTCGTTGGTAGATTGGGGCGTATCGATTGTGGCACGACAAACGTCAATTCAGTGCCGAATGTATTGCGGAGACGGTGAGTCACATACGGGTTTCACACCCGCATCGCTTTCATAACCGTTTCTGAACCGAGAAGCTTGATAACCCGCTTCATGTTGTAGGCAAGCACGTGCAAGCTCATCTCCGTGCTCACCGGTCCGATAGTACGGGTCAGGAAATGAGTCGCGCCCATCCAGCCCTTGATCGTGCCGAAGGGATGCTCGACGGTCTGTCGTCGGATACGCATCATGTCGGGGGCGAGATCAAGCCGGGCCTGCATCTCTTCGAGCAATCCTTCGTGCTCCCAGCGCGTTACCCGGCGTTCGGTGCTCGGAGTGCATTTGTCTTTCAACGAGCACTGTTGGCACTGCGAACTCCAGTAGCGATCAAACTTCAGGCTACGTTCGGTTGTTGTATAGCGCCATACGAGACGCTCGCCTGCCGGACATCGATACTCGTTCTTCTCGGCATCGTAGATAAAATCGTCTTTGCTGAAGCGGCCGTCAGCGGTCGCGCCCGAGGTCTTTGTCTTAGGAACAAACACCGTGATGCCGGCCTCGTGGCATGCGAGTATCTCTTCGCTCTTGTAGTAACCGCGGTCGGCAACTGCCGTAAGTTTATCAACGCCCATTTCCGTACGCGCCAGCCTGGCCATCGACGTGAGTTGGTCTCGATCAATTCCATCATTGGTGACCTGGTGCGCGACGATCAAATGGTGCTTTGCATCGACCGCTACCTGGACGTTGTAGCCGACGACTCCGGTTCCCCGAGTCTTCATCGAACGCGCGTCCGGGTCCGTGAGCGACACCTGCTTGTCCGGTGCCGCGTCGAGCTTGACTTCGACCTGCTTGAGGATTTGCATCTGCTCCTTGAGAGCCGCAATCTTGTCTTGCAGCCGTTCTGTCTTCGCCTTCGCGATCGTCGGCTCCTGACGATCGGCGGTGTCCATTTCTACCAGATAACGGCTAATGCTTGCCTCGATATCCCGCATGCGGCGTTCCAGTTTCGCGCTCGTGAAGTTGCGATCGCGATGGTTCACAGCCTTAAACTTGCTGCCGTCTATCGCAACGAGCGCCTCGGAGAACAGGTTCAGGCGTTGGCACAGCACAACGAACTGGCGACAGACGCTGCGGATCGCCTTGCCATTATCTTTGCGGAACCTCGCAATGGTCTTGAAGTCGGGCACCAGACGACCCGTGAGCCACATCAATTCGACGTTGCGCTGTGCCTCGCGCTCAAGCCGTCGACTGGATTGAATTCGGTTCAGATAGCCGTAGATGTAGATCTTAAGCATCACATCCGGGTGATACGCAGGTCGTCCGGTAAGCGCTGGTTCGACGCCCTCAAATCCAAGCTGATGAAGATCCAGCTCATCGACAAAGACGTCGACTACGCGGACCGGATTGGTATCCGCTACATAGTCGTCGAGCGATTCAGGAAGAAGGATTGTTTGAGTACGATTGTCGCCTTGAACGAACCGCTTCATCTCGCTCGCCTCCGCTATCGGACGAGATATTTTAGCAATTCAAAAAGGTGTTTTGACACACTCTGGGCCGGTTGTCGCCGATCATTAATTCCGGACACCTCGATGCGATCGCGGATTTAGTTCGAAGCGATTTGCCTGTACACGCGGCCCCGCTCGCGCGCGACGTCTGCATGTAGTTTGGATTCCTATCCGGTCAGCATCGTCGATGTGACGATGTTTGCATCTGTAGCGTGTTCTGCCCGATCAACGCACTCGCTGCGATCCTGCTGCCGGCACGCGTACACGCGGCGCGACTGCGCTTGTCGAGGCAGTCGCTCAGCGTAGGGGCAGACACCTCGACCGGTACGGTCGCATATGTGCGGCCGTTTTCAAGTCCTGCGCGCGGTGTGCGGACTGAATGTCTCTGATTGACTCGCTATTGAGTTGCTGTGAGCTTGAGTCCCGGCCGCGACACCTGTGAGGATTCGTGCTGACCTTTGCGCTGATCGGCTACCTGCTCAATGCCGTTTTTTATGACCTCTTCGCAAAAGGCCAGACGTGCACGGTAGTAATCTGCATGCAACTGCGCATCGAGGATTCGCTGCTCCGCCTGGAAAAGCTCCAGACGCAGGTCCCGCAACGCTTTTCGGCCTGCTTCTCCGGGGTGAGTGCGTTGTGCACAGCCCAGTTCGCGATCCATCTCAGCATGGCGAAGTCCTCCCGTCGTTGGATGCTCGTCCTCTGCCACGACCCAAGCCTATCAAAATACGATCCAGGTGTGTGTTAAATAAAGTTTGAGCGTCGCCTGTGACAAAAACGACACACTCCTGCTTCGAAGTGTTCGTATTGCATACACGGTCCTTCGCGGCGAACGCCGTGCCCTACCTGCACCGGAAGCTCGGCGAGTAGCCCGTAAGTGCTCACTGACACGCGCCCCGGAAGAGACAGTCGACTTGCTCTATTGCAGCTACTCCCTGAGTTGCACCCGCCAAGAACGTCGAATTATTACCGACGACCGATAAGAAACTCCTTCGAGTCCTTCCCGAGCAACCAGACAGGGCGCGCGCCCCATCCAGTCCAGGTTTGCCCCGTTTCCGGATTTCGGTATCGCGGCGGTGCGGGAGTCCGTCCTCGCTTGCGTCCGACGAGTTCACTGGGCGTGATGCCGTAGTCCCTCATCAAGCCACGGATCTGCTCAATAGCTGCGACGCGTTCAGTGCGCCATGCGAATTGAATCTGTTTATCGAGCGCGGCGAGGTCAGATACAAGTTCCAGGTAAGTCTTGTTCATCGCACTTATTGCAGGTTTTTCGCGAGTTGGGCACGCAAGGTGATGGCCATCTGTTGAAGAATATCCGGGAGCAGAACCTGTGCGTCAAGCGGACCGACTACCGAGTATCCCGAGCCAGAAACACCGTCGATGACTATGACGGCAGCGCAGCGTGCGCCGGTTGACTGCCGCACGTGATTGCAGGCAGCTTCGAATTGACCCGCCGCTTCACCACCTTGCTCGACCTTTGCGTCAATGTTGCCGATCATGAGATTCTCCGCGTGTCCAGATGGGCCCGCGGAACATTCTAAGCCCACCAATCGGATTGGACGTTGCTTACGGCCACCAACAGGTGGTCCACCGGGGCACCATGCCACTGGAACGTGGCGCTAACGGATAACTGCACTGCGTTACCTTTTGGACGATTGCTCAGCGCGAACTCGTTCACCCAACGTAGTGACGCAGAGATCGGCAAGTTCCTGCCGGATGTTGGCCAGCAACTCGCCATGCTCGTTGCGACTGAGGATTCGCAGGGCTGCGAAAACCTGGCAGGTACGATTGGCAGCCAGGCATCTGATGGATTGAACTGCCGTTGCTTGCTAGACACGGCTTGCCGCACGCGTGAAACCTTATTATCGCGAGAACACCAATCAAGTGGCCTTGACTTTCAAGGCAGCATCGCTATCAATAATCATTGTTGTCAACCGGTAAGCCGAATGCCGTCCACTCAGGACCGTCGGTCCGGCTTCACCGCGCCGATACGAGCCGCGCAATACGTGCGCATGTCTACCGACCATCAGCAATGCTCGCCGATTTTCCAGAGGCAGGCGATTGCTGAGTACGCAGCCGCTCACAATATCCGCATCGTTCGGGACTATGAGGATGCCGGTATCAGTGGCCTCACGCTGCGCGAGCGCCCGGCACTCATCCGGTTGCTGGTGGACGTTGAAGATCCAGCCCGCAAATTCTCCACAATATTGGTCTACGACGTAAGCCGGTGGGGGCGATTCCAGGACGTTGATGAAGCTGCGTTCTACGAATACACCTGCCGCCGTGCCGGTGTGAAAGTGATTTACGTCGCCGAGCCATTCGAGAACGACGCCAGCCCGACAACATGCGTCATGAAAGCGCTTAAGCGCGCGATGGCGGGCGAATTCAGTCGCGAAATCTCGCGCAAGGTTTTCCTGGGTCATTGTGTCAACGTTCAGCGCGGCTACCACTCCGGCGGGCCACCTGGGTATGGTTTGCAGCGTGTGCTGGTGGACGCCCATAGCGGCACCCGCCGACCGCTGGCACCGTACCAGTACAAAAACCTACAGACCGACCGTGTGATCCTCGCGCCGGGGCCCCCGCATGAGGTCGCCATCGTGAGAAAAATGTTCGAGTGGTACGCCGCCCGTGGGACCACCGCTACGGACATAGCGCGCCGGTTGAATGACTTCGGTATCGGCAACGGCGCGGGACGGCCATGGTTGCCCCGGAACATCCTCCAGATTCTGCGCAACGAAAAGTACATCGGGACCAACGTCTACAGCCGGACGTCTTCAAAGCTGGACGCCCCATGGGTGCAATTGCCCACGGCGGAATGGATACGTGTAGCCAGTGCCTTTGAGCCCGTGGTCGGCAATCAACTCTTTGCGGCCGTTCAGCGCAAGCTCACCCGCATCAGACAGATTCCCAGCCGGGACGAAATCGTCTCAGGCCTGCGCAAGGTCGTCGAAAGGACCGGCAACCTGAACCAGGCAACGCTGCGGCGCTACCGAAGCGCACCCTCAGTTGAGCGCGTCATGCGGGAATTCGGCAGCATGTACGAAGCGTACGAGGCAGTCGGATACGCACCTCGCCTGAATCCTGAGAGATCCCGGAACAGGTATGTCGAACGACGAACGGAGCTTTCAATAGCCGATATCACGACGGAGAAGTTGCGCAGGTTGGGACATGACGTCAGATTCGAAAAGCACACCAATGTCATGTGCGTGGACAACACGCTTCGGTTTCAGCTTCTAGTGAGGAGTTCATGGCTCATCCACAGGCATTCCCCGTATTGGGTTGCGCGCTGGCCAGACTGCTTCGCCATCGACTTTCTGGTGTACGCCCGCATTGAGCGCGCGAACCCGAACCTGCTCGACTTTCACGTCTTTCCTCGGGGTAGCCTCACGCCCGGCGCGTACACCGTGATCCACAGAAACGGCGCTTCGAGATTTGAAGATTTCCGATACCCCGACCTGAAGTCGATCGTCGAGCTTTCTGAGGTGGTACCCCTCGAAGTGCTGGGTTACGCCCCACGTGCTGGTGCCACATGAATCCTCGCACCTCAAAGTCCGGCTCAGAAGACGCAGTGGCAAGAGTCTGCTCACGACATCCGGAGGCAGCGTGCACGACGAAGTAGCGGCACCTGAACGGTCTCGGGACAAGCAGGTTGAACGCAGGCCCGCTGGAATCAGAATACGGGAAGCGATCGAGGATGAGTGTGAACGACAACGTGCCGCACTCGCGCGTAAAGAAGCCGCAAACGCTCAAATGACGCTGCTTGGAAGTATTCTCGGAGAACTGTTATCTCAGGCCGACTTCGTTGCCGTGCTCAAGGTCGCGGGATTTACAGCCATACCCTGTCTCGTTCAGCAGCGCCTGCAGCCGCGATTCCCAGAATTCCGAGAAACCTGTGCTGTTCCGGCGAAACAGGACACGGGTTCAGATACCGCCCCTTTCACGCAAGGCAAGGCGGTCGATGCGCCTGAGGACGCCGCTGCGATCCTCGCGGGACAAGCGCTACCCGTAAGGACAATTCACGCACTTGACCGGATGGTGCCGGCGCGCCGGTCAGCCATCGCCAATCTGATGTCCGCCGTGGGTAACCTGACGGGAGATTTTGCCCGCGCGCTTCTGGCGGCTACACCTGAGGGCATGAGAGCAACCGTCGCGCGGTCGCAGCGAGTCGACAACAGCCATGCGAGGAGCTTCGCGAGGATTGAAAAACGACTGATGGGCTTACACACGAAAAACCAGATGCTGTCCGCCGGACACAATGACAATCTCCGCTGTCTGGCGGTCTGCGCCAGCTACGTCCGTAGCTGGACTCACAATCGTCACGTACTCGCCTGGCTACGTTTGCATTATCCGGTTCATGCCGCATCGCTTGAGCAGATCGCAGAGGAAGCAGATTGTGCAAAAGAACCGAAGCGGGCAATGAAGCTGCCTTACGCACGCGACAGGACCCCCGGTGCTACGAAGGAAATCAGGCGGCGAGTTCGTTCACGCGGGTCGTAATCACGTCAATACCAGCGGGTATGAAGGAGGTGGGTCAGGCAGTGCTGGTAGATGTCCCTTGCGATCGGCGAACGAAAATCGAGCCGCAGATTCTCGCAGAACATCGAAGTGACCTGTCCGGGATCGAAAGTGAGCGGCGATATCAGCTCCATCTGTTCGGCGATCTCGCGGGCACGACTCGCAAGCATCACACGCTGCAGGATATCGGCACCCCCGCCGTTTGCATCCAGCCAGATTTTCGTCGATTCCACAACGTGATCAGACGACAGCCATTCCCCCGTCAGCTGCCGGGCGACAAAGTGAGATGCGACCAGGTACGTAAGCAACTCGGCGCGAGCGCGAAAGTCAAGGTTAAGCGGATTGGTCAAGGTAACGTCGTCCTCGCATAAGCGACTATGCGAGTTTAACGCGCAGACGGATACGGCTAACTATTTGAGGCATGCCGGGATCATCTCTGTAACCACACACGCGACAGACACGCCGCAGTTGCGACCCGAGCACGAAACTAACTTCTACGACCAACCGGAGCGCCAGCATGCTCCCGAAGATAGGGCCGCACAGCGTGTCTTGCGGACATTCACCGTTGTGCCTTGACGTGGCGTATCGCCGACCTATGACTAAGTGCAGCGGCAGACTGGAGACGACGATGCCACAAGCCGCCGGTGCATCGACCTTTCTTGCTGGCGCGCGTGCTGCGCAGTATGTCTGCATGTCCACGGACCACCAGCAATACTCAACCGACAATCAGAAGCGGGCAATCGCCGATTTCGCCGCATCGCAGGACGTAATGGTTGTTGCCACGTACGAAGATGGCTGAGCAGGAGCGCGCCGATCCAATGCGCGGACGAACCGCCGGAGATGGTCGAACTGCTGCAGATACCGACCGTCTCAGTTCGACCCATAGGCGCCCCTCCCGCTTTCATCGTCTCAATGTCAGCTATTGGACGGGGAGCCGCCCGTCACACCGCGTTTGGCAGGTGGGGGTGTCTCGGTTTTGTGTGGCACATAGATTCGATTCGGGGTTATGCAGCCGTGTCTGTCGCCTGTCGCTTCGAACGGTATCGGCTCCCGGTTTCGTTGGCGGCTGATGATGCAAGGCCGCTATAAGATCAAACTGCGCTTGCCCTACGTCCCGAGCAGAGCGATTGCTTCTCGTGACCGGATTTGCGGGCGGCGCCATTCCGTCGCTCCGGGTCAATCTCGCGCGTCAAGAGCACCCCCCTGCTGGAATCGATGTGCGGTATTTCCTGGCGGACCGGCCGGAAATGGCACGGCGTGTACGCACTGCGCTGCTCCATGATGAACCCGCACGAATACGCGCGACTACAGCCGCACTTGACCGTAGTCACACTTTACAGCGCATGGCGCGCTCAGCGCACCAACAGCTTCATCCCGCCAACCTCGTGATCGCTACCTGGCTGCCCGCTTGCTCCCGCAGACGAAACTTCTGGATCTTGCCTGTAGCGGTCTTGGGCAATTCCCCGAAAATCACGCGGCGCGGGCATTTGAAATGCGCCAGTCGCTCCCGGCAGAACAAGATGACATCCTTCTCCGTTATGTTAGACGCATCCGGCTTCAGTTCGACAAACGCACAAGGCGTCTCGCCCCATTTGTCATCCGGCTGAGCGACCACGGCCGCGTTGAGCACGCCTGACATGCGATAAATGACCTCCTCCACCTCGACGGACGAAATGTTTTCTCCGCCCGAGATGATGACGTCCTTGGAGCGGTCCGTGATCTGGATGTAGCCATCTGGATGAACGACAGCAAGATCTCCGCTATGAAACCAGCCGCCGGCGAAAGCTTTTGCCGTTGCGTCGGCATTCTTGAAATATCCCATCATCACCGTATTCCCCCGGACGAGAACTTCGCCGCAAGACTTGCTATCGGCGGGCACTGGTTCGAGCGTCGCAAGATCGGCGACCGACATGTTCTCGAACGCTGCCGCACGTACACCTTGTCGCGCTTGCAGTTTCCCTTGCTGCTCGGGCGGCAATGTATCCCACTCGTCGTGCCAGGCACAGCTGATGGGCGTGCCGGAGATCTCGGTAATGCCAAAGACGTGGTCGACGTCGAAACCCATTGCGTCGACGGCCTCCAGAACCGCTGCCGGCGCCGGCGAGCCGGCGGTAAGAACCCGCACACGGCGCGGCAGCGGCTGCCTTTCCGATTGAGGCATGCTCGCAATGCCTGAGAGCACGATCGGCGCCGCACAAAAATGATCGACACCGTACTCGACGATGGCGGAGAGAATATTCGCGGCATTCACCTTGCGCAAACAGACGTGCGTTCCCGCCGCGGCAGTAATCGCCCATGTGAAGCACCAGCCGTTCGCGTGGAACATAGGAAGCGTCCACAGGTAAACCGGCGCACGCGGGAGCGGCCAGTTCGTCATCTGCAACAGGCTCATCAGATAGGTGCCGCGGTGGCTCGGAACGACGCCCTTCGGATCCCCGGTCGTCCCGGACGTGTAGTTCAATGCAATGGGCGTCCACTCGTCGAGCGGGCGGCGGCCCGCAAATGCCGGATCACCGCTCGCCAGCAGCGACTCATAATCAGTTTCCCCGATGGTGGGGCCATCGGGCGCTTCGTGATCGTTGATGTCGATCACACGCGGCGGATTGGGAACTGACTGCAATGCTTTCTCGACGAGCGGTGCAAATTCGCGGTCTACGAGCATGAGCTTGCATTCGCCGTGGCGCAGAATGAAGGCGACACCGTCAGCATCGAGTCGGCAATTGATGGCATTGAGAACCGCCCCCGAGAGCGGTACGCCGAAGTGGGCCTCAAGCATGGCCGGGGTGTTCGGCGCAATGATCGACACCGTGTCGCCCGGTTCGATGCCCAACTGAACGAGCGCCGACGCGAAGCGATAGCAACGCTCGCGCGTCTTCGCCCATGTCTGCCGGAAGTCGCCATGAATGATCGCGGTTCGATTCGGATAGACGTCGGCGGTTCGATCAAGGAAGGTCAAGGGCGTCAATGGAACGTGGTTTGCCGCGTTCTTCTCAAGTCCTCGAGAATAGGCCGTTGCACTCATGACTTTGTCTCCATTCATTCTTGGTAGAAAGTAGTGAAATCGCCGACCGCACTGCGCTCCGTGACCAGAGTGTTCTCGATGCAGTTGGGATCCGCATAACCCAGACTCATTCCGCACACCAACATGTGGTTGTCGGGAATGGACAGTTCGTTAGCGATGACACGGTGGAACTTGTTGAAAGCCGCCTGCGGACACGTGTCGAGGCCCCGCGCGCGGGCGGCGATCATGACGCTTTGCAGGAACATGCCCGTGTCCAGCAGACTTCCTTCACGCATGATCCGGTCAACCGTGAAAAACAGGCCCACCGGTGCATCGAAGAAGCTGTAGTTGCGACCGTGCTGGACGTGCATCCGCTCCTTGTCACCCTTCTCGATGCCCAGCAGGCCATACAGGTTCCAACCAACCTCACGCCGGCGGTCCACATACGGTGCGATCCATTCGCGCGGGTAGTAGTCATAGGGCTCGTCCAGGTCGGAGCTGCGAACGGGATCGTCATTGATCTCGTTGATGGCGGCAGACAGGCGGGACTTCATGGCGCCTGTCACGACATGCACATGCCAGGGCTGGATGTTGACGCCGGTTGCGCTGAAGCGAGCCACGTCGAGGATGGACTCGATCTGCTCGCGAGGAACCTGCGTGGGCAGGAAAGCACGGACGCTGCGCCGCGTGACGAGCGCCCAATCGACGGCTCGGTTCACGTCGGCAAACGAGCTCAAGGGAGGAGGAGATAGACGGTCCATTTCGATGCCGGGATTGAAAGTTGCGCTGCACTGAATCATGTAGCGTTTGTTGAGGGTAACGCCCGTACGAGCCGCGTTGTTCGCAAGAATCTCGGCCACGAAGCTGCATATGGCGGAAATGTCAGCGCCCCGCGCCGCCCTGAACCGCGACAACAGGCACGCTGTTTGAGCGATGCGAATCGGCACGTGTCTGGTTGATCAGCGTCACCGCCGCCGCGCCGATGAGGCCGGCCAGGCCGATTGCCATGAAATTCTGTTCCAGCGGCAACTTCAGGGAGACGAGCCAACCAATGAGCACCGGAGCCACAATCGCGCCGATCCGGCCCACGCCAGAAGCAAAGCCAACACCGGTAGACCGGATCGCATGTGGATAGAAGTCACCCGCATAAGCGTAGGCAAGCAATTGCGTACCGAGCGTCGATGCGCCGACAACGAATACGACGGCAAACAACGATACGGTCGACTTCGTGTAGCCCATCAGCGACAGCGCAACCGCCCCGACGATGTAGAACGCAATCAACACCCGCTTGATGTTGACCTTGTCGCTGAGCCAACCGCCGAAGATCGCACCGGCGATCGCGCCGACGTTGAAGACGATCACGAAGTTCAAAGCTGAACCCAGGCTATACCCAGCCATGGCCATCAGCTTGGTCAACCACGAACTGAGCGCGTAGACCATGAAGAGGCCCGTCATGAACGCGACCCATATCATCGTGGTACTGAAGCCGCGGCCATCCTGGAAGAGTCGTCGCACCGAAGCGTCGCTGGCTTTGTCTGACAAGGAACCTGCAAACTGCTCTCGACCGCTCAGCGGATAGTCGGGCACCAGCCGCTTCATGACTGTGCGCAGTTCGTCGTGCCGGCCGCTTTTGAGCAGGAAAATCATTGAATGGGGCATCGTTTTGATGATGAATGGGATCAACAGGACAGGCAGGCCCGCGGCAAAAAAGACCGATTGCCAGCCGTAGCTGTCGATAAGCTGCTTTGCAGTCAGCGCCACCAGAATCCCGCCAATCGAATAGCCTGCGAACACCAGCGTGACCAATCGGGTACGCAACGCATTGGGCGAAAACTCCGCCATCTGCGCGGTGACAATCGGCAAGACTCCGCCGATGCCCAGGCCGGCGACAAAGCGCGTCACGCTGAAACTGATTGGATCGCTCGTCAACCCGGCGGACGCCGTGAAAAGACTGAAAAGGGCCACGCAAACGCACATCATCGTTGGTCGTCCGAAACGGTCCGCCAGCGTGCCAAGGAAAATGGCCCCGAGCATGACCCCAACAAGTGTCGAACCAGCCATGATGCCCGCGCTGGTCGCGCCGATGTGCATGTCTTTCATGATCGATGGCAGCGCCGCGCCGACGACGGCAAGATCGTAGCCATCGAGTATCAACATCAAGACACACCAGAACAGGACAAGGGTATGAAAGCTATTGAATCTGGCCCGGCCGGCGAGTGAATACACGTCTATCTGGTTCATGTCGTCTCCTTGGTTTTAATCTCGTGCGTGAAATCCGCGCGAGCTGTGGGCGCCATCGATGGGGCGCCTTTATCGCGCCCCAATCAACCGCTGCTGTCGTGCTGCCACCAGTGTCAGGCGGACGCAAGTGGCAGTCCATGTCCATCAACTTCAACCTGGATGAGGTCATCGAACACCAGCGATTCCGGCGTTGCGCCGCCGGCGGTAGCCCAATCTCTGTTAGGCGAGGGCACCGATTTCCAGTTGGAGAAATCGCTTCTCGTGACGACGGATTGACGCAGTCCCTCGGACAAACCATGCCCCCGTTGCGACTGTCCGCAGCGCACTGGTTATTCGTCTGAGTACGGGCGTAAAGATGGACGCTGCGGATCAGCTCGGCGGGATAGTCGAGCCGCGCGCTATATAGCGCAGGATCCGCGAGCAGCGGATCGACGCAAAGTTCCTGCGCAACGAAATGCGGTGAGCCCGCTCAGTGTGGCCGCAAGCCGGATGCCGTTGCAGGTCGTTAACGGGGTGGGGCTTTGCATCGGGCCGGAACGTGCGCACCCAGTCGCGTCAGCGCTGGAAATTCCGGGTGGAAGGTGGCCGTCCGGCACGGCCAATGGGTGCGCACGGCGAACCGGACTAATTCGAGCACAAGAAGCTCGCCGCCAGATTCTGGTCGCCACCGATGTATTTGGGCCACTGTGGGTATTCGCACATGGGCCTGGTACGTCCGGCTGTTGTCGGAGTCAGGTCGGTGATAGTCAGATCTTTGGGCTCAATTCCTTTCGTCACCCAGTTGTCCAACGCCGTCAGACCGTCATATGAACCATTGAATTGTCCGCCGAAGCCGTGGGCCGCGCCCGGAACCAGGTAGAACTTCAGAAATTGACTAAGTGGCCCCTGCCCGAATCGGGATACCAGCCGGTTATAGTAATCAATCGACAACTGCGCCGGAATGAACTGGTCTGATTGCCCGTGCTGGAGAACGATCTTGCCGCCGCGGCTCTGGAATTGACTCAAGTCAGTGCTGGTGCTGTCCATGAGTGCGCTCACCGCCTGGACGCGCGAAGTTAATGATCCCGGGTTGGCAGAATTAAAATTCAGAATGCTTGATCCAGCGTCGCGAGCGACCGCAAACCGGAGCATGTCATTTGAAAACGTGTAATAAAATGCGCTCTTGCCGATCACCCCAGGCTCGACCATCGCATCGGCAGCGGAAGTGCCCCAGGCCAAGCTAGTGGACCAAAAATCCGCCCCGGTGAATGCGTTATATGCTGGAAATGTCTGTATTCCGCTTGCCAGATTGAAGCTAAAGTTAAGCGGTGTGCCAGCGGTGGTTAGCGTATTGATTTGTGCGTCTGACAAGCAACTGTCACCGGTGTCGCCCCCGCCGGAGCAGCGAATCACTGCTGGATCGAACGCGCATGCTGCAGGGTTACTGATAATGCCGTCAGCGACGCCATCCAGAGCGTCGCATTGCTTCATGACCGCTGCGAGAACGGCCTTGCCTTTAGCAGGCGTGACGTATCCTCCGGGTGCCAGCAGGGATTGCGAGATCCTGCCCATCTGGAGCCATAGTCCTGTTATTCCTGAAGCTGGATATGTCGAAATGATACCGTCGTAGTCTTGCGGGAACCGTTGTGCCGCAATCAAACCTTGTCGTCCGCCACTCGAACCACCAATAAAGTAGCTGTGCGCGAAGTCCGAGCCATATCTTGCCTTTGCGATGTAGGCTGCGAAGTCATGCGTCTTCTTGATGTGGTCGCCAGCATAGTTGGCGAGTGCCTCATCGTTTGTTGCGAAGGAACCGTCTAGGATGGTTCCCTCATGCCCACTGTCGCTCCCGACAGTCACATAACCCCTGCGCAACGGCGTACTGACGCCTGCGGGCTCTGCCCCGGATAAGAACCCGTCAAATGGTGAGCCCTCGGTATTGGCGATGGTGCCGTCAAATCCCCCGCCACCGAAGTGAACAGCTTTTCCGTTAAAGTTAGTCGGAAGGTCCACCTTCACCCGGATATCGGGCGCATTGAAATCGACCGGATGGATAGTTCCGAGCACTTTGCAATACTCACCATTGCTGTTAGCAGAATCAGTATCAGAAACGAGCGTCGCTGACACGACAGTGGCACCGGTTGTCGGCAACCCAATAGAGCTGGCAGGAACAGTCATACCAGCCAACGCACTACACTTCGCGGCTGGCGTCACGACAGCGGCGTTTGCCGGTGCCGCGTCATTGCCGCCGCAGCCAGATACGGTAACGGCTGATGCTGCGAATAGAACACTCACAATAGCCGGGCTTCGGCGAATTCTGAACCGGGTTCTCATTCTCGTCTCCATATATTTTTTTGCTACCGCAATGCGCTGCTCATCGAGGGCAATTTTTATTTGCCGCCGCCGATTCGGTGACGCGCTGGCGGGAAAACTGGTGCCCCAGTAAGCGATGACGCTTCACTTATTTTGCGGTAGCGATCAAGTGCGGGGCTCTTGCGGAGCCAGCTATGAATACTCTGCGCAACCGGGTGCGAGGCTTGTTCTGATTTGCCGGACGCGACTGTAGTGTCAGCCTGGCTGGGACGCCAATCCATGTCCGCCGACTTCAGTTTGCATGAGGTCTGTGGACACGTTGGGCTTTCGTTGTGCTTCATGCGTTGGCGACCCATCATCCCGAGAATTCAAGTGAGGATGAGTGCAATGCCGCTGGGGCGCTGCCCGCCTGTATGCGATTCATCGGTTGCCCGGCTTTACTTTGCCTTGCCTCGGCAGCTATGCTTTTGCGCAACGCTCGTTCGGAAACGAGGATCGAGCCGTTTCGACAGCTCAGACGTACAAGCAAGTCGGAACGCTCGAATTCCGCTATGACAACGGTACGAGTTCTAACGTTAAGAGTTGGCCTTGCCGTGGCGGTACATTCCCGGGCTGGCCCCGGTCCACTTCCTGAAAGCCCTGTGAAAAGCACTGGTTTCCTGAAAGCCAGTCCGCGCAGCGACTTCGGCGACTGTGAGAGAACTGCTGGAAAACAACTCGATTGCGATGTCACGGCGCAATTCGTCTTTCAGTTGCCGGTAGTTCGTGCCTTCGGCCAGCAGGCGGCGTTGCAGCGTGGCCGCGGATAGATTCAGTAACCGCGATAGCGCGTCGAGGTCCGGCCAGTCGTCGGGGGCCTGGTTTCTTAGTCGGCGCCTGACCTGGGCCGTAGTGCTCGATTCATTGCGATACTTGACCAGGATATTGGCTGGTGCGTTCTCCAGGAACACACGCAGGCTCGCTTCCGTGCCGGACAGTTTGAGGCCGAGGAAACTGCGATCGAACCGGATCAGGGTCTCCTCTGCGGAGAACGTCACATCCTCGCAGAAGCGCATGCGGTAGTCGCTGTCATCGATTGGTGGGGAGGCGCGAAACCGCATCTCGATCAGTGGGATCCGTCTGCGTGCGAGCCAGCATGCAAGACCGTGCACGAGGATGAACCACGTCCCGTAGGCAAAGAGCCGGCGTGTCCGCCCATCGTCATGCAGGATGATCACCGCATGCTCGCCTTCGCAGCGCAACTCCCCGTGAATGTCGTCGAGAACCGCTCGCAGGAACTTCAGCATGCGACGCAGCGCGTGTTCCAGATTGTCCGCATGCAGCACCGCGTGACACATCAGAGCGTAGCTACCCCGGCGCAGTGCGTGGCTGTCGAGGCCAAAGAACTCGTCGTCCATCAAGTCGGCCAGAGCCGCCCACAGTCGCGAAAAGGCCAACGCCGGCACACGGGCTCTCGGCGCATTCAACAATTCCGCCGCGATTCCAGCGTGCTGGAGGACGGCCGACACATCGAGATTCCGTTGTGTCGCCGCGAGGATTGCCTCGCGTACCAGGCTGATAGAGGTTGTGCCCTTGTCTTGAGTGTCATTCATAGTCAGGCGTACCCACAGAAAGTGTGGTGATGTTAATCGCTGCCGGGCGCAAGTCAAACCTGCTACCCGACTGAACGCGGGCAGTCATCGGCCGAAGAACGCTGGCGGGCGACCCATGCCCCGACCGATATGTCCGACGGGCACACGCATGAAGAGGTCTATGGGCATGTGCGTACGCTCGCCTGCCGCTTACCATGGCCGTTCAGTTCGTCGTCGCGAGTGTGGCACTGTTGGACAAGGTCATACAGCATGGCGGCCATATCACATGAACCATGCAAGCGGCATCCATGGCTTCGGAATCCAGAGCTTCCGGCGAAGCACGGGCCTGGCCGTTGCGCGTCCGGATACTTGCTTTTGGGAGACAGCGGTGCAGATTCAACACAAAGGATTCGTCATCACGGGTGGCGGCTCAGGGCTGGGCGCCGCGACGGCGCGCCGTCTGGTGGAGGGGGGCGCCTCGGTGCTGCTTGTAGACCTGGACCAGGACGCCGGCACTGCGCTGGCGGCAGAACTCGGCCGCAATGCTCACTTCGCCAAGGCTGACATATCCGACGCAACGAGCGCCGAGCGTGCGTTGAACGCGTTTTGCGACACCGTCGGCGCGTTGCATGGGCTGATCAATTGCGCGGGCGTTGCCCCCGCCGAGAAAGTGCTTGGACGCGAAGGCCCGCACCGGCTAGAGAGTTTCGCGCGCACCGTTCAGGTCAACCTGATCGGCGCTTTCAACATGGTACGGCTGGCCGCAGCCTGCATGGCCAGAAACACGCCCGAGACCGATGGCGAGCGAGGGGTGATCATCAATACTGCTTCAGTCGCCGCGTTCGATGGCCAGATTGGGCAAGCAGGCTATGCGGCCTCCAAAGGCGGTGTCGTGGCGATGACGCTGCCTATCGCGCGGGAATTGGCCCGCAATGGCATTCGCGTACTTGCGGTCGCGCCCGGAATCATGGAGACGCCGATGCTCAAAGGCATGCCCACCGAGGTACAAGACGCTCTTGGGAAGATGGTCCCCTTTCCCGCGCGCCTTGGTCGGCCAGAAGAATTCGCGGGCCTTGTGCTGCACATTCTCGAAAACACCTACCTGAACGGCGAGGTGATCCGCCTTGATGGCGCCATCCGTATGGCGGCAAGGTGAACTCGGCGCCTTGAGCGCACGTCATTGTTCCGGCTACCGCCTTGCTTGAGTTCGTCGAGTCGCCGAACCCGGAAGGGCTCAGATGACCCGTGAACTGCAAAACTTTCCGAACCCCTTGCAACGCCGCCGCGGAGCGGCGAATGGAGACTCGTATGCTTGCCTCTTCGACCTCAAATGATCCCGTCGTTATCGTCGGTGCCGCACGCACGGCGCTAGGCGGCTTCCAGGGCGACTTCGCGTCGCTCACGGCGCCGCAACTCGGCGCCAGCGCCATCCGTGCCGCATTCGATCGCGCAGGGCTGCAGCCAGAGGGGGTGGACGAGATACTCATGGGCTGCGTGCTGCCGGCGGGCCTGGGGCAGGCGCCCGCACGCCAGGCGGCGCTGAGCGCCGGTTTGCCGCTCTCTGCGGGGTGCACCACGATCAATAAGGTCTGCGGCTCGGGTATGAAGGCAACGATGCTGGCGCACGATCTGCTGTTGAGTGGGAGTCCGCAAGTGATCGTGGCCGGCGGCATGGAATCCATGAGCAACGCGCCCTACCTGTTGCCCAAGGGCCGCTCGGGCCAGCGCCTGGGACACGGCCAGGTGCTGGACCACATGTTCTTCGATGGCCTGGAGGATCACTACAGCCTCGCCTCCCGCGGCCGTCTTATGGGCACTTTCGCCGAGGACTGCGCGCGCCACTTCGGTTTCACGCGCGAGGCGCAAGACGCCTTTGCTTCCACCTCCACGCTGCGCGCGCAACAGGCGCAGCGTGACGGCCTGTTGCGGTGGGAGATTACGCCAGTTGCCGTGCCGGGCCGCAGCGGCGAGAAACTCGTCGCCGAGGACGAGGCGCCAGCGAAGGCAGAACTGGCCAGGATCCCCAGCCTCAAACCCGCCTTTGGAAAGGACGGCACAGTCACAGCGGCGAGTTCGGCCTCGATCGCCGATGGAGCAGCGGCCGTGGTGCTGATGCGCCGGTCCACCGCGCACGAGCGTGGTTTAACACCGCTGGCCGTTATCCGCGGGCACGCCACACAGTCTCAGGAGCCGGCCTGGTTTACCACTGCGCCCGTGGGTGCGATCCAGAAGCTGCTAGCCAAGATGGGGTGGCAGGCGGCCGATGTAGACCTGTGGGAAATTAACGAGGCATTTGCCGTGGTCGTCATGGCCGCCATGCGCGAACTATCGCTTCCGCACGAGCGCGTGAACGTGCATGGAGGTGCTTGCGCGCTGGGTCACCCGATCGGCGCAACGGGCGCGCGCCTGGTCGTGACGCTCCTGAGCGCACTCCGCCAGCGCGGCGAGACGCGAGGCGTCGCGAGTCTGTGCATCGGTGGTGGTGAGGCCACGGCGCTGGCAATTGAGATCGTCTAAGCAACATGATCGGCGCTTAGGGAACACCGGAAACCCACCGCTCGCGCAGCATATCGGGCTTGAATTCGCTCTCAAGATACTGACTGTCTGATCGCCGGCGAAGGTCGCTCGGATGCTTGGGCGATGCGCGGAAGCACCGGTTGTTCCGGCCGGAACGCATCGACTTCTAATGCTCAGGCGGGGCCAGCGTCGGGTGCCATCGCCGGGCGGTGCTTGCGTATCCCGGTGAAATCTTTGGTAGGAGATTTGCTCGCGGCATGGGCAGACCGCGATTGCCTCGCCATCAAGGTTATTGTGATGTTGTGGCAAAGCCAGCCGAACAGATAGCCGGGCGTCGATACAGTATGCGCTGAACCCCTGCGGTGGGCGGGCACCTCGAATAGATGCGTGGCGCCCGTTGCCACGGATCGGCAGCTTCCGCGATAGGAGCCGCCGTTCGAGCGGCCAATCAATTAACTCACGAATGGCGCCTTCTGGCCGAGGGTGTGTGAAAACGCATGCCGAGAGTGGCGTTCGAAAAAATCGACCCTTCAGATCGCGCCGTATTGGCTTGGCAGCAACTCGGGAAGGGTAAAGCGACACCCGAAAACCGAGTACTTTTGCGTTTTCACACACCCTCGGCCGGCTTCTGCCCGATGACGCCACACGCAAACTGCCGGGAGTCGAACCTCACGTGACGTAGCTGCAGGCCCCCTGGTTCCACGACAGTTGGATACGGTCGGGCGGTCGTGGCCGCGAAGCGACCTTTATGCGTGCCCCGTCACGAACTTTTTCGTCGCGTGATAGCCGTGCTTTGTTGCACCGGCAACGGCATGGCCGGCCGTCTTCGCACCGCGGCCGACCGCGTGCGTGGCATCGCGCACAGCATGCCCGCTCGTCTTTCCGGCCGTCTTGACATCGTTCTTGAACTCATGGGCACCTGTAGCCAGGCTCGCATGCGCCAGCGGGCTGAGCACGGCCAGTACGAACAGGAAGATCGAAATTCCCGTCTTCTTCATCACTCTGATTCTCCCATGCAAGAGATGCCACTCTACGCTTCGGCCAGAATCTGTTGGATAACTTGCTCGAAGGCTCCGACGGGTTGTCCGCCGCTCACCAGATAGTGACGATTTAAATGATCGCCGGCTCCGACTGGATGCCCATCGCCTGGTATCGCCGTTCTTCCGCACGACCCTCATCGGCATAGTCTCCGCTTTGCAGTACGGCACGTCCCTCCGCGGCGTCGAGTCCCTGCAAGTGATGGAAGACCACTTGCGTCCGTCGCGATGATCATCTCACTCTTCCATTCACCACGCGGACCCGGTTTGAAACACATCCACCACAACACGGGTATAAGGACGAGGCCTTAGAATATGACCTGGCCCGCTATTACCCTTGTTGCGTGAATCCTTGCCGCCGAGCGGAAAACGTTGTGCGTCGGGAAGATCTGGACTGCCGATCGAAACTGTTCATTGCGGCGCCGATCTTTCGGTTCTCAACAATAGGTGCCCCGGTCAGGGCAGTGGATTGGAACCGTCTTAAAGAATGCCGTGCCTGTATTCGACTAGAGCGACGCGTTCGTCAACGGAGCCGGTGCCGCAACAAAGCTATCTTCGCCAGCCGTGCCCGTAACCGCCGAAACCGATGCCGACATCGACGGAAGGCGCTGCGTAGTACGCTGGCGCATATCCATAGACCGGCGCAGGCGCATAGCCGTACGGCGGAGCGACAATGCAGCCTGACAGGCTAGCCGCAAGCGCAACGACACACAAAAGTCTGATCATGGTTTTTCTCCGTGCGCAGATTGTAGATGGCGGGCGCATTCTGATTCGCAACGAAGTGTGTCCGAACGTAACCGGTCGGGCACAGACATTTGATCTGTTTGCCAATTGGCGTTTGCGTGTTCGCCTGGTTGTGACAGTTGGCATTCGTCGTGAACGCGGCATGAACTACATCACTGGGTAGACGACGCGTTCTCAGCAATGCGGAATGACCAGTAAGGTCTGGACAGCTGCCGCTCAGGTCGGGGCGCCGGTTGGTCCCTTGTGGCCGACCCGGGACGAATGGCGGCCGTCTCAGGTCGACCCTCAACAGCCGCTCAAGTACGTAAGACGTCCGTCCGATTTCGTCCAGCAAACGGCCATCCACTTTCCAGCAACTCGTGCCATTCGCAGCGTTGACGCATCTCAGGTGCCAGTCCGGCTGCACGCCTATCACAATCAGGCGTACTGCCTCGACGCGACGCACAAGAAAAGCTTCCACCGGGCCCACCCGTTCGCCTTTTTGCCGGACATGCGAAACTGATTGCGTCAACATCCTCCATCCTGACACGTTTGAAAAATGCTTTCGCACGAAGACTCGCAGTTTTGCCATTCGCTTGTACAACGTCCAAGTTCGATATTTTCTGTCGACTGCACGGGAGAGGAAATCAGAACTGTTGAGAAAGGAAGCAAGTCATGATCGCAATTCAAACCCCACGTCGCTGTCCCAGATGCGGCCAGACAAAAATCGCGGAACTGGATTTCCATCGGAAGGGGCTTGGCTACGCCTCTTACTGTAGGCCCTGTGTAACTTTATGTCAGGCGGAATGGCGAGCCGGGAACCGCGAGCGGACCAATATGACCGCGCGGCGTAGTTATGAGAAAAACCCGGATGCGAAACGGCGCTACGCCAAGGAGAACAAGGAGAAATTCAATACGGCAAAAAGGGAGCGCACCCGCCGCAGATACGAAGAACAAAGACTTACCAATCCCGATCTGCCCATTCGATTTCGCAACGGCACAGCCAAACTGAACGAAACCAAGGTGTTATTGATACGCCAGCGATTGGCGGCCGGAGAATCAGTTGCTTCGCTGGCGCATGCATTCGGAGTGCATGTCGTGACCATCTATGCAATCAAAAAAGGTGAAACCTGGAAAGACGTTACCTGACGGGTGCGGTGGCACAAGGGGCACTACCTTAACATCACGAATCCGAGACACTCCATAGGGGGCGCCGCCACGCTGCCGCTGCGGCCACACATGACGAGGCGGCCAGGGCCAGAATGAATTGATCAGCTACGGAGTTTTGTAAGCAGGTCCGCCACGCCGGCACGGGTGGCAATTTCCCAGATATATCCTCGAGAATAATCGACACCCACCCGCCGATGAAGCACGGTGCGCAATCGGCCGTTCGTCCAGTGATCAGCGTCTATGCCGTGCACTCTCGCAGACTCCTTAACCGTTGCGGCAACCCACGCCAACGTTTCATCATTGATCGTCAGGCGCTTCTTCTCCGTGCGTAGCTTCGGTGGTCGCATCCTGTGCTCCAGCCCGAGCTTCCCGACGAGCGTCCTGACGTGTCCGCTGGAGTGGTAGACGCCGAATCTCTCCTTGATCAGCTTTTGAACATCCCCGTTTCTCCAGAGTTCGGTTTCATACCCGTGGGCCATGGGGCTGCCCTCCAATGTCGCCCGTAACCATTTAAGGGCCTCGGGGCCAAGCGTGGCACTGCGCCCGGATGCCTTGATCTGCTCAACAGCCTCGACGCCGTCAGCAACCACCATTGATCTGTATTTTGTAATGGTGCGCACACTGATGTTGAGCGCTTTCGAGACGCGCTCGACACTGTCCCCATCCAGCAACATTTTCGCAGCAGTCTTTCGGCGCGCGGCATAGACGTCGCTCGGTGGTTTATGAGCGGTAGCAGGTGACGCCTTTTCTGAAGTTGAATAGGTGAGTCGATAGGCGAGGCCATAACCTCGAACGAGGTAGCCAACATGCGAAGGTGAAAACTGGACGCCGAGACGCCGCAAGATCAATTCGCGCAGTTGGCTAATGGTCCAGGTTGGCCCGGGATAGCCGTGAAGCCCTGGCGAATGCTTGATCGCGCTAACGAGCCAGCTTTGCGAAGCATCATCCAGTCTCGAGGGGCCCCCGTGGATGCGAAGGCGAGCAAGGGCGTCGGCTCCGTCCCTTTCAACCAGGTCCTTGTACTTGCTCACGGTTGGAAGACTCAGTCGAGCCTTCCTGGACACTTCGCTAATACCCTCACCATTTAACAGAAGCCTGGCGGCAAGAGCCACACGTTGTGCGAGAGGGATATCGTCTTTCTGTTTGCCCATCGTCGTGCGCGCAAATGAATTGGTTGTTATGTCGCATTGCGGTCTCCGTATTTATACACGAATCGAGACAGATTCGGGGCGGGAGGGCCAAGCAGGCTCACGATCAGATTTGCGCTCCTATCCCAAACGAAAGTCCGACATCAGATCAACTTCGCGACGCAACCGCATGGTTACCGACCTTCTTGAATGGCCGTTAAGCAGAAGTTTTTGGGGCGTTCGATTGCTGTAGCCGGGTGTCTCTTGATGGCCGAACTCGTGCATTCGTACTGCGCACCACCAGTTCATTCGATCCTAGCCGTGCTGAAGCGTTCTCTGGACCTGAGAAAGAAGCCAGAGGACAATCCAGATCCGCGCGAGGTACATCCAGACACGATGTTTCACGTTCGGCGCGCAGATCCAGGCTGTGCGGGTCCATGCGGCGAGCAATACGATCTCCACGACCAGCGCCGGTATCCAGATTGCGTAAGGCGTCGGCAGCGGCAGCGCGTACATGACGTAGGCGTTGATCAGGATCAGGATTGCGCACGTGGGAATCCCGAGACCCCACCAGACCTTCCAGAGTGGTTCCTTTCCGCCCCACGCATTCTTGAACATCGAAAACCCCGTGATTAATAAGTGGTTGCGGCGTTGGCGGCAGTCCGATTAACGATCGATGCCAACAACCGATGTCCGTTATTTCGGCTTCGCGCGCGCTAACTTGAATGTCGAGCTTTTGCCGCCGTTTTGGGCCAGATCAAATGCGTCGTTAGACCCGGTGAACGGACAGAACCATTGAGCGTCAACCAGCATCAGCACGATAAGTGCACGCGTCAGAATTTTCGCGTGCAAGGGCGACTCACGACCCGTTGCTGCCGGTCGAACCGTCGAAGTCCCAAGGGCCGATTTCGATTGTTCAACGGTCATTCGTGAAGATCGTGGGTGTAGCACGCAATTAGGCGAGCAGATCTGTAAGCGTCAGCGGATCCCGTCTTGAATCGCGGCATCCCGAATGTGAAGGTAGTGCCTTCGTGAGAACGAGGGCAATGCGATGGAAGACGAGAACATTAAGGCTGCAACGGCGATGGGCACACGTCGCCCACGGCAAGGGGAAGCGTTCTGGGGAGAAATGCTCACCACCTGGAAAGCGAGTGGTATCGGCGCTCGGCGGTTTTGCCGAGAACAAGGTCTCGCGGTAAGCACCTTCAGCCTGTGGCGTAAGAAGCTTTCAGGTTCCGTCAAAGAGATTAAGCCGCCGCTCGCGGTTACTGCGGATGCGGCATTCATCGCTTCGAATCTGGATTGCGAGTTGGCGCCCCAAGTGCCGGCCGTCGCACTGCCGGCGGCTGACGCACCGGCGTCACGTGATCGAGTGACGCTCTCGCTCGCGGGCGTTCGCATTGAACTGAGCGGCGTTCACGCCGAGCGCATCGTGCGATTTGTGCTTGGACAACTCGGAGGTGATCGGTGCTGATTGCCTCGGACGTTCGCGCTTACATCTGTCGCGACCCGGTCGACATGCGCAAGGCGATCGATGGGCTGTCCTATCTCGTTGAGCCGCTACTTGCTCAGAAACCTGCATCGGGTAACCTGTTCGTCTTCGTGGCGCGAGACCGCTCCAAAGTGAAGATTCTTTATTGGGATCGGACCGGTTTCGCGCTTTGGTATAAGCGTCTCGAAAGAGGCCGTTTCCCGTCACCCTCGTTACTCGCTCAGCGCGGCTTCACGCTCGCGGAGCTCAACGCATGGCTCGAAGGCATCGAGATTCCGGCGCGAGAGCCGCACCACACCGTGGCAGTGACGCGCGTGACGTGAGGTGCTCCAGCGCAGCCTCGAGCTTGTAAACGTGGCTTGAGTTAGGCATCATGGAGCACATGCCACCCAACGCCGTCACTGTCGCGGATCTTCCCGTCGAGCCCGATGCGCTGCAAGCGTTCGCGCTCGAACAGAACCGGCTTGCACGGGTGTTGTGGGAGCAGTTGGAAATCCTCCAGCATCAGATTGCGCAGTTGAACCGTGCGCGCTTTGGCGTGAGCTCCGAGCGCCTGGCGGGCCAAGCTGAGCTGTTTGACGCCGCCACGGATATCCCAGCACCGCCTGCGGTTGACGCCATTCCCGTAGGGAGTCACACCCGTAAAGGGCGTCCCGTGCTACCGAAGGACCTACCGCGTACACGCATCGAATACGATCTGAGTGATGAACAGAAGATGGCGTTCGATACGCTTGAACGGATCGGCGAAGAGCGCAGCGAGACGCTGCACTACGAGCCGTCCAGGCTCACCGTCATTGAGCACATCCGCTTCAAATACGTGGCGAAGAAGGATGGCGAATCGACCATCGTGACCGCAAGCGCTCAGCCGTCGCCGCTGCCAAAGAGCAATGCGAGCGCGAGCCTGCTCGCCAATGTCCTGATCAACACCTATGTCGATCACCTGCCGTTGAATCGACAGGAAATGCGCTACGCGCGCCGTGGCGTGTACTTGCCACGAGCGACGCTGTGCGAATGGAAGCTGGCATCGGCCGAGCTACTCTCGGTACTGCTGCCTGGGTTGCGCACCCATCAGTTGAAGGCGCCGCGAATGCACGTGGACGACACGACACTGCCTTTGCTCGAACGAGGCCACCCGTCAACGCGTACAGCGCGATTATGGGGCTACCTGGGAGCGGGCCAGCGCAACGAGAATGGCGTCTGGATCGACCACCCGCCGGCGGTCGTGTTCGAGTTCGCTGAGTCGCGAGCGGGAGCACATCCGCTGCTGTACCTTAGCGAATACAAAGGGTACCTGCAGGCCGACGCGTATAGCGGTCATGGTGCGCTATACGAGCGAGGCGATATTATCGAGGTCGGATGCTGGGCCCATTGTCGTCGACGGTTCTTCGAGATTGCCAAGGCTCAGAAAGGCCCGGGGCTCGCGACGCAGGCGCTGCAGTGGATCGCCAAGCTGTATGCAATCGAATCGCGGGTTAAAGACCAAACGCCCGACATCAAACTTGCAGCCCGGCAAACTGAGGCGTTGCCCGTGCTTGCGCAGTTTCGTCGATGGCTAGACGCGAACAGCATTGGTTTGCTCCCACAAGCACCGCTCGCCAAGGCCTTCGGTTATGCGTTGCGACATTGGGAGGCGCTTGTCCGATATACAGAGAACGGCGTCCTGTTGCCAGACAACAATGCGCTTGAGCGCCAGATCAGGCCCGTTGCCCTCGGAAGGTCGAACTGGCTGTTCGCGGGTTCTCCACGCGGTGCCCGTGCGGCCGCAACGATGTACTCACTCATCGGAACGGCTCGCCTTAACGGTATCGAGCCCTACGCGTGGCTCGAACGAACGCTTGAGAAACTGCCGTCGTATCCCGTCAATCGCGTGCACGAGCTCTTGCCGCTCGCCCGTTAAAAACACCTCAACACCATGGACATTCTCGACTCGCTTCGACAGGCGCCCAGTGCCGAGCTATATCGCCTCTATCTTGCTATCGGCAAAATGCTTGATGACCCTCGACGTATTCTCGAAATACGTCAACGCCTGCATCTGGGGATGGCCGTCAACTACATCGGCGACAACCCGCTTGGGCCGCCGGAGAAAGGCACCATAGTTGAACTCCGGCAGACCCAGGCAGTGGTTCAAGACAGCACAACTCGACGCCGTTGGGGCGTGCTTTATGCAGCGATCATCCCGGAAACATCAAGTGCTCCGCCTCACGTCGAGCCGGCACCGCCGCCGAGAACGCAGCGTGAAGAATTCTTCATCGGTGACACAGTTAGCTTCACCGACAAGCACCTAAGCGAGCGCGTCGGAGTCGTCGTAAGGCTGAATGCCAAGACCGCATCGGTCGCGGTTAATGACACCGATGGTCACTGGCGCGTTTCGTACTCTCTACTGCGAAAGATCGTCGACATTTAGCCGCGCAAGACCGCCTCAACGGGTTCCGCTGACGGATACGCAGATCTGAGGCGTTTTCGCTTTCCACCTCGCGCCACAATTGATCAATATCCTCGCTATATCGGTGATTGCCCATGCCACGTCGTCATGCGAGGTATGGATTGCAGCGTGAACAGAAGAAATTCAGTTGGCGAGATATTCGTATGCAGGCGTCGACTATTGACGCGATGGAATGGCGACTGGCGACTGGCGACTGGCGGCTGGCGTCAGGTGGTCCGCGGGCGCTGGACACCACCGCGCATCGGGCGGCCGGCCCTTGCGATAAAGCGTGCATCGTCATGCTCGCTCCCGGGGGGCGGCATGGAAAATGGCCGGAGTTAGGCCTCGGCGTGTACCGGTTTTGCACGGACGGACCGACGATGCTCGAGTCCGCCTGAAGTGGACGCGCGCAGCTTGGGCGGCACCCGCGTCGCAACTCTCAGGCACGCGCGTGGCGTTCGCGTGAAAATCGTCCGACCACCGCGCAAGGGCAGTGTCATGAGCCCAGCAGCCCCGCCGCGATGTTCACGCACAAGCCGAGCACGGCGACGTTGAAGTAGAACGACAGGATCGATTGAGCGAGCGTCGCGCGGCGAATTTCGCGCGAGCGTAGCACGACGTCCGAGGTCTGCGACGCAACCGCGATCGTGAACGAGTAGTAGAGGAAGTCCCAGTAGTTCGGCAGCAAATGGTGGTCGGGGAACTTCAACGCGGTTTCCCGGGCGTCGGTGTCGTAGTAGAGCCGCGCGTAGTGGAGCGTGAAGATTGTCGGAATCAGAAACCATGCGCCCATCAACGTCAGACCGGTCAGCAGGTAGTGCGATACGATCGACGCGCCTCCCGCACCCTTCGCCGAGGCGAGCTCTAGTACGATCGCGGCGATGCTCGCGACCGTCGCGATACAGATTACGAACAGCACGACGCCCGCGTTTTCGTCGTCGCGTATCGCGTATTCGCGCACGCGGTGTTCCTCGGTGAGGGCCATATGTACCGAGATCATCAGCAGGTAGCTCCAGACGGCCGCGTCCCAACCGAGCAGTGTGCGCGTCAGCGGACTCGTATGGCCGGGAATGAGGAGCGCGACGACGACGCCGATCGCGAGGCCGATCACCGTGCGGGGACGATTGCGAAGAAGCTGCGGATAGTATTTGATGGACATGGGACTCGATGAACGATCTTTCGCAGCGGCCTTACCCGTCGCTTTCAGTAGACAGTCGGTTGCGCGGCCGCCGCGCAACCCGGGTCGTCATACCGCCATCATTGCAATCATGCATGCAACACCACGCACGCGGTGCGCGTGAATCTCCGCACGGATACTAGACCGCTTTCCGGCGCGGCTGAGTTGCCGCATTCCGTGAATACTATAAGCTATGGTCAAGACGGCCATCTATGATCAGGCGGGTTATTGGGCGTTCGAGAGCTGCCGGTGAGCACAGTGCACAATTCAGTCTTCATTGTCCTGGAACGGCCGGTGTGGACTTCCCCGGCCGCGGTCAATTGTGGGCCAGCGCGAACTCGCCGCGCGCACAATCTGATCACAGTGCCGGCCCAGGTCTCTGCTTAAGCATTGGTGACGTTTTGTGCAACTGTCGACCGCCGCGAACACCTTATGCCAAATCGCGGCGGATCTCAATTACCATTCAGCAGGGATTGGCACCCGCTTCACCGCAGTCGATGTGGCGGCGATTTCTCCCGTCGTGGGGTGTCGGCAGGTGGGGGAAGACCGTGTAGATGCCGTTCGCGGTCAAGTTGCTGCCTTCGGCACCGATGTTGAAGTTCACGCCATCACCCAGCAACAGGTTGCCCGTCGACGCGCCTGTCAGCCGGCCCGCAATGACCCGCAGCGCGATATCGGTCACGTCGTCATTCGGGCGCCGCCCATTGGGCCAGCCGGCGTTGTCCCCGGCAAGAACGGCGAGGCGACGCTGCTGCGCAGGTGGTGTCGGAGAAACACCCAGATTAAGCCGCAGAAGTTCCGAGCAATCGCGTGCGCCGCACGTCCCAGTCTGCGGTTGGGATGGATACTTGAGAAGCACGTTTACCAAATCGGTCCGGTTGGTCGTCGGAATCGTCAAGCCGAACCGGAGGTTGAGTGCGGTCGCCAGCCTGGAGTTGAGATAGAAACCCAGGAATTGCGCTTCGTTGGCCGGATTGGTCATGTTCCATTTATCTTTCGTATCGGTCCCAATGACCAGTTCGTTGACGAGTGGATTGCCCATGCGGGACACCTGCACCCAAGGTCCGGCGTTGTCCTGACCGTCGCCCATTCCGCGGCCCTCATGACGCATTGTGGACACATAGGCGCCGATTACGGCATTGGGTTTGGACGTCACCGTGCTGATTGGGACTTCGATCGCAATGGTGCTGATGTTGAAGCCGGAGAATGTGTCGTTGCCAAATGGATTCACGTGATCGTTGGCATCCTCCGCCGCCGTCAACACAGGTGGCGTGCGGCGAAGATTCACCGTGTCGAACACTGCGCCCAGGTCGATGTAGAACGTCTCACCGCGCTGGCCGGCGAAGACCTTGCCGCCGTTCGCCAGCAAGTAGATACCCTGTGCGGCTAGCGCCTCGTAATTGGGCATCGTTAGCGGTCCCACGTTGGACGGGACCGCGAACATGCTCCGGGTACCCAGGTCGGTGCGCTCGCCGTGACGCACTTGCGTCACCGTGTAGCTCTGGCGCAGGATCAGGCCGTCCGAGCCCGGTCCGTCGAGCGCAGTGATCGGCGGCAGTGCGGCGTATGACAGCGGCAGCTGTTGGTTCGCCAGGGGCCCGCGCAATTCGGTCTTGAAGCGGATTTCGTAGACCAGGTCGTCGGCCTTGCCGTTGCCATTGGTGTCGACGTTGATGCGATAAATCACGTCATCGCCGAAATTGAAATAATTCGGTCCAGCGCCAGGGTCCTGCATGGGAATCACGTTCAAAATGAAAACGACGTTGTTAGGATTCGTCCAACTCCGGAACATGTAAAAGTCGGTGTTGTCGGCGGTCGGGTCGTTCGCAATCAGGGGTGCCTCGCGGTGACTGGCAGCGTACGTTCCACTGCTCCAAAGCGCAGCGGCGCAAAGCGCGACGGCCCCCATGATGCGGGCAATAGATGTCATGATGTTCTCCTTCAGGTTATAAACGGGCGGCCAACGAGCCAAATATGGCGACGTTAAGTGCGCGCTCGACTAGCCAGATCATGGCGATGGTCGCGGTCACCGCTGAGCCGCCGGCAAGCACCACGCGCCGGTATGCCCAGGTTGCCCGCAACGAGAACGCCAGTGGCAGATAAACGAATACGATGGCGAGTTGCCCTGCTTCGACGCCAAGATTGAATCCGGCGAGCGACAGCGCAAGCGAACCGGCCGGCAAGCCGAGGTCGTGCAGCGCGCCTGCGAAGCCCAATCCGTGCAGCAGCCCGAAGCCGAACGCCGCCATCCAGCGTCCGTTCGCCATCAGCGGAAACAGGTTATTCAGCGCCGCCAGCACTACCGACAAGGCGATGCCCGATTCAACGAGACGCGAAGGCAGCACGACGATCGATAGCGCCGCGAGCGTGAGTGTGATCGAGTGCGCCACCGTAAACGCGGTCACAACCTTGGTGACATCTATGAATGCCCGGCGAAACGATGCGCCCGGCTGCCATGCATGCCCCTCACGAATCAGCACCGCAGGCAGCAGCAGCGAGAGCAGGAACAGGATGTGATCGTATCCGGTCCAGATGTGCCAGACGCCTTCGTTCAGATACATCGCGAACTGCGTCAACGGGCCGCCGGTATCGGTGCCGACAATGCGGTGCGGCACGTCAGCGCTAAATACGACGCTTCGGCTTTGGCCGTTCTCGACGAAGTTGAGAAGTCCCCGATGCTGGGGATCAAGGCCTTCGAACAGCCGGTAATCGATAGAAAGTGTTGGGCTCGCCCGCGGACATTGTCCGGTGAACGTCAGCACCGCGTAGGTGCCATCGGTGTGCGAGTCGATCAGTTGCCCGGTCGGTTCGAGCGCACAAAGCTTGCCGGCGGAGGACACCTGGAGATGTGCAAGTGCATACGCCGCGATATCGCGCTTTCGGGCACGTACTTCACCCCATGTGATGTCTCCATCGCCGTTCTCATCGAGCCCAAGCGCGTTGTCGAGATCGCGTAGCGCGATATCCCACTGACCGCGCAGGGCTTGCCCGCTGCGCTCCAGCGTGAGGTAGGCGTCGCTTGCCTTATGCGCAAACGCGGGCGCTATCAGCAACGCAAGCACAAAGGCGAGCAGGACGCGTTTCATTGCCGCACCTGCAGGAGCGTGACGATCGCCGTATCTTCGAGATGCATTGCGGCGACCCAATCGGATGCGATCTTTAGGGCATCCGCATCGCCGGCCGCACGCGCGGCTTCGATCAGAATCCGCAGGTCTGACGGCTCGCGTTGGACCAACCAGTTTTCACGCGCGAGAATGAGTGCTGCTTTGACGTCATGTTCCACTGTGAGACGAAAGCGCGCCTCCTCCCTGCGATGCAGGCTATCCCCGCGGCGACGCGCGGCGTCAAAGCGCGCCGAGAGATCCTCGCGGTGCGCAGCGAATGACGCGCGCAATTCCGGCAGCTGTTGCTCGGCCAGCACTAAACGAAGCATTAGCATGTCGTTTTTCGTAGCGTCACGCAAAAGCGGCAACAACTCTCGCGGACGACCGCGATCCAGCAGAAAATCGGCGTACGCCCCCTGCAGATAAGCGTCACCCGGGTCGAGCGCAAGTGCGTCGCGGAAATGTCGCTCGGCTGCAGCGAAGTCGCCGCGGCGAGCGGCAATTTCCGCGGCGAGCGTCAACGCCCACTCGCGCACGTCCAGATTGCCGACGCCTTGCGCAAGCACCTGCACGAGCGCCCCGTATGCGGCGGCTGCGTTGCCGGTCAGGCTCGACGATGTCGCATCGCACCCCATGACGACGATGGGTGCAACGAGTCCCTTCAGTTGCTCGCAATCGTGCCGCGCGTCCGCGTAGCGCCCGCGCACGCTGAGCACTGTGGCGCGCGTCAGTCGCGCCTGCGCGAGCGCTGGATGCGCGGCCAGCAACCTATCCAGATCGGCAAGCGAGCCTTCGAAATCATGCTGGCTTTGCTTGAGCGTCGCGCGCAGCAATAACACGGTCGGCGGCACATCCTCTGCGCCCCACCACGGCGCCAGCGCCGCCTGCGCCTGGCCGAAGAAGCGCGGATCGCCCAGCCTTCGCCCCGCTTCGAGAGCGCGACGGACGACGGACACTGCGAGGTTGAGATCGCGCGGGTTCATCATCAGCGTCGCGCGCATGCGCTTCAGTTGCGCAAGCGCCGGATCGTTTTTTTCCGGGAGGTGTTCGAGCACCACTCCGTCGCTTTCGGGTACATACGGCTTCGCCCAACTCTCGCCTGAGAGCAGGACAAGCGCGGCTACCACCGATACGAATCGCCAACCCGACATCGAACTTCCCCTTCTGCATTGGGTTATACGCGAAAGGTCCCGATCCGGATGCAGTCGGCGGTCACTGTTGCTTCCAGCGTCTTGCTTTTGGCTGCGCAATTTGCGCGTCCGCCACGTCAGCGTGGTTCAGCATGATGGGTTAGCCAGAAGTAGAGCTGGTTTCGCTTGACGTTGATGTTGGTTGCACCAGGTCAATCACAGCCTGCGACGCCGCCTGCGCGGGCGAGTGAAGAGCGAACTAATTAATGTCGATCAGGTGACGATACGGCTGCGCTATACAGCCGCTCTACCCTGAATTAGATCCGTCTGTAACGCCCTGCACATAGCGCACGCGCGAATGGGCTTTTTCAGGGTTCGAGTTGCATTTTTGGCTTTCCGGTTCGATTTATAGGCGACTTCTCAATCACATTCAACGCTTAAGATCTGTCATGAACAGTCAATACAATGATGTCCCAAGCCACAGCGCGGGGGCGCTGCTATGGCCAGAGCAGACATTCGCGCGTCAGAGCACGGGATGGCAAGCCGGGCGGTGTCCATATAAAACTGTGTCAAAACACCTAGGGGCTCCGACCATGGCGACGTTCGTCGCTTTCAAGGCCCCCATTCTCGGGAACGGAGGAGCGACTGAATAATTTGGCACCCTAGGAACCGCAGCGCCGTCAGCTGGCGGCGTTACCCCTGCAACGTCTCGATCAGCCGTTGTGAACAAGGAGCTTAATAACGCGCTTCATGTTGTAGGCAAGCACGTACAGACTCATCTCCGTGCTAACTCGCACCGTCGCCATCAAATTTACAGCAACGACCGGAGTTGGCCGCACTCCGACCGACGATGCCCTGTCGGTGCTCGGCGACGCGCGCACGGCGGGCGACCCGAAGAGGTCCTTAGCCCAACGAGAAAAAGGACGTTCACAGACCGCAGGCCCGATCGATTTCCCGCCTGATTCGTGCGATCGGCGGTAGTCGGCCTTCCGAGTCGAATGTTCTGAGCGGGTCGGTGCGGAAGTTCGCTTGGTGGCTTCAACTATTCAATCATCTGAATAAACTGACCCTGCCAGACCGAGGTTCGCTCACTCCGGAATAATCCAGCGTGCTTCATCGTTTAATCGTGAGGCAACCACGTCCTCGGCCGCGCGCCTTTTTCGCGGCGGGTTGAATTTGTGAAGCACACCGATGTGCCGGGCGACGCCGACGACTCCGCGCGTCGAAACGTGGGAGATACATGCAAGAGTCCATCATGGACAAGATACTTGGCTTTGGGGCATTACTCGTCTATGTCAGCTTTTCTGCCCCCGCGTTCGCGCAAGCATATGACGGTTTACCCATACAGGCCAACAGCACCAATTGCCGCGCGGTCGCCGGGCAGGCGAACATCGACGGTTCGATGCAACAGATCATCGGGCGCGCGTGCCTGCAAAGTGACGGGACATGGCAGTTCGAGCAGAGTTCCGACGGCAGCGTGTTGTGGTATCCGGTTGCCGCCTACCCATATCCCGACCCGTGGTGGTGGGGGCCGCCGATTTTCATCGGCGCGGGTGTGAGCTTCATCTTCGTCGATCGTTTCCATCACTTCCACCACTTCCATCACTTCAGTCATTTCCATCAGCTGGATCACAACCACTTCGGCAAGCCAGTGGGAGCGGGCCTTCACCGCGGACCTTTCCCGGGCGGCGGCATGCGCGGCTTCGGCGGCGTTCAAGCGTCCGGCGGCATGCGCGGCTTCGGCGGCATGCAAGCGTCGAGCGGCATGCGCGGCTTCGGCGGCATGCAAGCGTCCAGTGGCATGCGTGGCTTCGGCGGCATGCGACGGCGCTAGCCCCACCCGCACTTCAACTCCATAGGGTAGTTTCTTGCCCGGACCCTCTGCCTCAATATTGACCACGCAAAACTGCGTGCTGGCGTTCCCGGCCCAGTGCCCCAGCATTGTTGTTGTAGTCGCATCAGCGGGGTCCTCCCATTGGGGCTCAGGGTTCCATGTCGTTCGGACAGTCGGCACCGAGTGTGACGAGTGACAGTTTGCGGATGCTGAGCCGACGTCCGAATGTCCGACCGGCGGTACGAGCGAATGACCCTTCATGGCCGATACTGTTGAAAAAGTCGTAGCGCGTCGCCCTAACACCAGGAGTGAAAAATTCGACCTCTCAGATAGCCCCACTAACCGCTCGCGAGCATCGGTTAAGGGTAAAGCGACCCATGAAAACCGGATTAGAACGACCGTCACCGACTTTTTCAACAGCATCGGCCGAACACGGTCTCATGATTGACAGTCGCAGCCGCCTCCCGGCCACCCCTTCGTTAAGGTGCCACTCGAGAAAGGGGAACCTATCCACATGAGCTTGGACAACCGCGTTCGGCCGTGATTTGAGCCATGGCCATCGACATGATCCTCCCTTCGATGTTGACCTTCGCCACCGTGAACATGAATTGCCACCGGGGCCGGCGAGGCGAATGAGTCGGCGCAGCGACGGCTACAGATAAGTGCAACAATAAAAAGCCTTCAACGCCCTTTGAAACTCATCCTGTCACACGGAGGCGACCATGTTGGCGATCGCGAGAAAACGGGTTGTGGCAACGGTGAACAAGATTCTCGAAGCACGGCTGGCACCGTGGTTTGCGTCCGCTCTCGCGAGCGCTGCGCTCACCATCGGCTCGGCGCAGGCGCAGCCGCCGTCGTTCGAGACCTTCGCCGTCCCGACCGGCAGTGCGCCGCATGACGTCGCGCCGTCGCCGGACGGCGCCGTGTGGTACACCGCACAGGCGCTGGGCGCGGTCGGACGGCTGGACCCGCGTAGCGGCAGGATCGACAAGATTGCGCTCGGCACCGGATCGGCGCCGCACGGCGTGATCGTGGGTCCCGATCGCGCGGCGTGGGTGACTGACGGCGGCCAGAACGCGATTGTGCGCATTGATCCGAAGACCCTCGCCGTCACGCGTTTTCCGCTGCCGAAGGAGCGGCCAGACGCCAATCTGAACACCGCCGTGTTCGACAAACAAGGACATCTGTGGTTTACCGGGCAAAGCGGCATCTATGGCGAACTGGATCCGCAGCGCGCCCGCATGCGAGTCTTCGATGCGCCGCGCGGGCGCGGGCCCTACGGCATGTGCGTGACCCCGGGCGGTAGTCTGTATTTCGCGTCACTGGCGGGGAGTTATCTCGGTCGCATCGATCCTGGGAGTGGGGCGGCGCAGGTCATCGAGCCGCCAACGTCGAAGCAGGGCGCGCGCCGCGTATGGTCCGATTCGAAGGGGCACGTCTGGGTCAGCGAGTGGAACGCAGGAAAAGTCGGCGTATTCGATCCCGTGACGCATCAATGGCGCGAATGGCGATTGCCCGGCGACGATCCGCACGCGTACGCAATATTTGTAGACGACCAGGATATCGTCTGGCTCAGTGAATGGAGCGCCAACGCGCTAGTGCGCTTTGACCCGCGTGCCGAGCGGTTCGACGTGTTTCCGCTGCCGCGCCCGCACGCGAACGTACGTGAGATGATGGGCCGCCCGGGCGAAGTCTGGCTGTCCGAATCCGGCACCGATCATCTGCTGCTCTACCGCTCCCGCGCAGCTGGTGCGAGCGGGAAGTGACGACTCACTGTGCCGACAGTGAAATTCCGAAGTCCGCTCCGCCACGCGCGCTAGTCCAGCGCAAAAAACGGCCTAGAGCAACTGCAGAGTTTGCGGATCGGCTTCACCACCGAAATACTTGCGCAGCGCTTCCACAAATACATCGTTGTCGCTCGTGGCGCGCGCGAACAGGCTGATCGACGATCGAAACTTCAGGTAATCCGGATATCCGAAAATTTCCTCGATGGAACGCTCTTCGACGAGGTTGACCAGTCGCGTCGATTCGCGCAGCCGTGGGCCGAGTAACGGGTGGCGCAGATAGGCTTCGGCCTCGGCCAACGACGAGATCGCGAACCGCTGCGCCATTGCGCTTGCCCCGAGGCCCTGGATTTGCGGAAACACGAACCACATCCAGTGGCTTCGCTTACGTCCATCCGTCAATTCATCGCATACCTGTGCGAACACCGGATCCTGGGCGTCGACAAAGCGCTGAAGGTCATATGGATCGTCCATTTCGTATTTCCTTGATACCGGCGTGGAAATCCAACCGTGAACCCGATTCTCGCACCTGTTTTCCACCTCGACCGCCGCCCGCCGCGGCAATTACCTGCTACCCAATACGGCATCGAGAGTTGCGCTTTTAACGATAGCGCATTGGCGGCCTTCGCGCTCCCCCACCATCGGCAGCCCGGTGCGACCTGCTGAGTTCGACCCACAACTGCCGGTCGCGCTGTCTGGGGTTCAACGGCGGTTAACTGAGTGGTCCGGTCATCCAAGCCAGCTCGCCGGGGGCAGCGGTTCGGCCAATCCGGACATTCGCACTTCTCGAGCCTATT